>WNFG01006204.1_pt1 | contig 10871 bp, 7 predicted proteins | sample 5400431 | NCBI WGS metagenome assembly WNFG01 (sample SAMN13153346, study PRJNA577476) | soil metagenome | isolation source: 120 cm saprolite under Douglas fir tree site 2 hole 3 replicate 2 | place: USA:California | collected 2015-04-18
CGCCGACCAGCCGCTGCTGTGCCTGGCCGATGATGCGCAGTGGCTGGACCAGGCCACAGCGCAGACGCTGGCATTCGTGGCCCGCCGGCTGGACGCCGAATCGGTCGCCCTGCTCTTCGGCACCCGCGATCCCGCCGCGGCGGGTGACCTGGCTGGGCTGCCCGGGCTGGTGGTGGAGGGACTGCCTGATGCTGACGCCCGGGCGCTGCTGGCCTCGGTCATCCCCGGGCGGCTAGATGAGCGAGTCCGGGACCGGATCATCGCCGAGGCCGGCGGCAACCCGCTGGCCCTGCTCGAGCTGCCGCACGGGATGACGGCGGCGGAGCTGGCCGGCGGGTTCGGGCTGCCGGGCGCGGGCCCGCTTTCCGGCCGTATCGAGGACATCTTCCGGCGGCGGCTGGCGCCGCTTCCGGCGAAGACTCAGCGGCTGTTGCTGCTCGCGGCGGCGGAGCCGACCGGCGACCCGGCGCTGCTGTGGCGGGCTGCGGATCGGCTCGGGATCGGGGCCGGAGCGGCGGATGCCGCCGAGTCCGGAGGGTTGCTGGTCGCCGGCGCGCGGGTGACCTTTCGTCATCCGCTGGTCCGCTCGGCGATCTACCGGTCGGCCTCGCCGCACGACAGGCGGGAAGTGCATCGCGCGCTGGCGGAGGCGACCGATCCGCAGCTCGATCCCGATCGGCGTGCATGGCACCTCGCGCAGGCGGCGCCAGGGCCCGATGAGGACGTCGCAGCCGAGCTCGAGCGCTCGGCCGACCGCGCCCAGGCGCGTGGCGGGTTCGCGGCTGCGGCCGCGTTCCTGGAACGGGCGACCGCGCTGACGCTCGAACCGGCCCGGGAGGCGGAACGCGCGCTGGCCGCAGCGCGGGCAATGGCCCAGGCCGGCGCGTTCGATGCGGCGCTGCGGCTGCTGGCCACGGCAGAGGCCGGACCGCTTGATGAGTTCCAGCGAGCCCGGGCCGACCTGCTGAGCGGGCAGATCGCGTTCGCCTCCAGCCGCGGCAGCGACGTTCCACCGCTCCTGCTCAAGGCCGCCAAACGCCTCGAACCGCTCGACGCCGCCGCGCCTGCGGTGCCGCAGCCCCCCAGCGCGCCCAATCTGCTGCTGGATGGCCTGGCGCTGCTGATCACCGAGGGCCACTCGGCTGCGGCGCCGACGCTCAAGCGGGCGCTGAGCGCCTTCTCCAGCGAAGACATCTCCACCGAGGAGGGGCTGCGCTGGCTCTGGCTCGCCTGCCCCGCCGCCCAAATTCTGTGGGACGACCAGAGCTGGGACCTGCTCTCCACCCGCCACGTCCAGCTCGCCCGGGATGCCGGCGCCCTCGGCGTGCTACCCATCGCCCTCGCACAACGTACCGGGCTGCACCTGTACCAGGGCGACTTCGCTGCTGCCGCCGCCCTGATCGAGGAGGCGACGGCGATCACCGAGGCGACCGGCAGCCAGCTCCCGCCCTATGCTGCCCTGGGGCTAGCCGCATTCCGCGGTCAGGAACGCCAGGCCTCCGAGCTGATCGAGACCAGCACGAAGGATACGGTGCGTCGCGGAGAGGGACGGGGGCTGAACTTCGTTCAGTGGGGCATTGCGGTGCTCGATAACGGCCTCGGCCGCTACCAGGACGCGCTGGCCGCGGCGCAGCAGACTGGCGAGGACCCGCTCGAGCAGGTGTTCTCCACCTGGGCGGCGGCGGAGCTGATCGAGGCGGCGAGCCGCAGCGGGGTGCCCGGGCACGCCGTCGGCGCCCTCCAGCGGCTGTCGGACAGTGCCCGCGCCAGCGGCAGCGACTGGGCGCTAGGGGTCGAGGCGTGCGCGCGGGCGCTGCTCAGCGAGGGCGAGACCGCCGAGCGCCTGTACCGCGAGGGGATCGACTGCCTCGCCCGCACCCGCGTCCGCGTGCCGCTCGCCCGCGCTCGCCTCCTTTACGGGGAGTGGCTGCGGCGGGAGAACCGGCGGATCGATGCCCGCGAGCAGCTGCGCACCGCGCACGAGATGTTCGCCTCCATGGGAGCTGACGGCTTCGCCGAACGAGCTGCGCGCGAACTGCGCGCTACTGGCGAGCGAGTACGTAAACGCACGGCCGGTGTGCCAGCCGAGCTCACCGCCAGGGAGGTCCAGATCGCCCGGCTGGCCGGTGATGGCCTGTCCAACCCTGAGATCGCGGCCCACCTATTCATGAGCTCGCGCACGGTCGAGTACCACCTGCACAAGGTCTTCATCAAGCTCGCCATCAGCTCCCGCAACCAGCTCCACGCCATCCTGGCCAGCCACGGAAGAGAATGACCGCCACAAACCTCTAGCCTCGGTCCCCTTGACCGCATGATGGGGCGGGCGCTGCCACGTCCCGGGTCCTCATCATGGCGAGCCCTCTTGTGCGATTGATACCGGCCTGTGGTCACACCATCTGGACGACGACTTTGCCGTGGGCGCGGCCCTGCTCGAGGTAGGCGAAGGCGTCCGCGATCTGGTCGAAGGGAAATATTCGGTCGGTAATGATCTCCGGGGCGGATTGCTCATGCCAGCACCATCCGGCTGAAACGAGCGCGTTCGCGTCTGTGGGATCCCTAGCCGACACCCCGGCTTGCTCTGTGGGCATGAGCCAGGCGGAACGATCGGCTCAGCTCCGGTTGGAGCTCTGAAGCGGAGGATGGCACGGGGCTGGTCGCTCGCGCGTACGTGTCAAGGGGGTCGCGGGCATCGGTCTCGAATACCTGGAGCCATTCGGCGGGCTCGGGGAATCCTTCGATGATCCGAAATCGTGCTGCGGAGTAGAACAGGCCGGTCTGCAGAACCCCGGCTTCCTGACGCTGACGCCCAGTGTCGTCGCCGCCGTTGGACAGGATGATGTGGATGCCGGTGAGTCGGCCGTGCTCGCCCGGCCGGATCTGGGATCCGACGAGGGCGTAGGAGGCGCGGAGTGCTGGCGCGACTAGCTTGGCGCGCGGGTCGCTGAACAGGTCAGTTGGGTAGTCGGGCGAGCGCTCGGTGTCAGGCCAGGCCGTTGCGGGATCGGAAGTGACGATGTCGTAAATCGTCACGTAGCGCGGGCTGTTCGGCTCGGCGCTGGCGTCAGGGTTCTCGAAGCGGAAGGCGTTGGCGAGGTAGCCGGGGACGGTAAGCGCCGCGGCGTAGGTGTCGTACCAGTCGCTGAAATCGTCCAGTCGGCCGGGGTCAGAAGGGTTGGTGAGGACGAAGCGGACGCCGGTGCGCCTGGTCTCGTGCATGACCGTGCTCCTTTTTTAAGTCGGCGGTGTAGATGGGCGATGGAGAAGGCGACATGGCATTCCACGTCGTAGGGTCGTCCGTACGCATCGACGAGCGTCAGGGTCCGTACCCTGGTCGGCCGCCAGCTCAGGCCGAAGACGTCACTAAGTTCCTTCTTGCCCTCCAGGCCCGGGACCGCCAACCCAATGTGCCAGATGCTTGCCACGACGCGGATCTCCTATACGGACAGTCTGAGTGTGCCGCGTCTTGGTCACGACGGCCTGAGTTCCTGCGCTGGGGCACGCGCCACTGCTCGTTCGGTAAGAATGGACCTTTTCCTGGGCCAAGCCGGGGATACCTGGGCCCGGGCTAGGTACCGCGGGTAGCGAAATGGCCATGGTCAGTCCGCCGCCGGGAGTTTCCTCGGGTTTCAGCGTGCCGCCCATCGCCTCGGTCAGGCCGCGGGACACCGTGAGCCCGAGCCCCACGCCGGTGGGACTACTGGTGTCGCCGAGCCGCTCGAAGGGCATGAACGCCCAGTCCCGTTCGGCCTCGGGGATGCCCGGCCCGCGATCGATAACGCGGAGCTCGACCTGGTCGCCGTAGGCACCCGCCGTCAGCAGCAGCGGCGATCCGGTGGGAGAGTACCGCAGTGCGTTACCGATAAGGTTCACGATGATCCGCTCCATGATCGGCGGATCGGCCATGACCTGGGGCAGGTCGGGCGGGAAGTCCACCGTGACGGCCCGCGCCGCAGGTCCGAAGCCATCGAGTGAGCACGCGATGATCTCCCCGAGATCGGCTGGCCTGGGAAACACTGGCAACGCCCCGGCCCGCAGTCGGCTCACGTCCAGCAGGCTGGTGACCAGATAGGCGAGCTGCTCCAGGGACTCATCGGCGGTGGCCAGCAGTTCGTTATGGTCCTCCGCCGTCAGCGCGATGTCACCAGAACGCAGGCAGCTGACCGCGGCCTGCGCCGCGGCCAGCGGCGTGCGCAGGTCGTGGCTGACCGCTGCGAGTAGCGCCGTGCGCATCCGGTCGGCCTCGGCGACGGCGCGGCCCGCTTCCGTCGCCGCGGCGAGCCGCTGTTGCCCGAGCGCTGCGGCGGCGAGGGCAGCGAACGCACCCAGGCTCCGGCGGCCGGTGGCGGCCAGCGTCCGCCCGCCCAGCGCCAGGCACAGGCTGCCCGTGGCAGGGACCGTCACGGCCGCATCGATCGGCCGCGTTATCGGTGGTCCGCCGGAGACAGCTACAGGTGTCCAGCCGACCGCTCGGCCGGCGAGGTTACCGACGCTGGGACCGCGTTCCAAGAGGGTCACTGATTCCAGGCCGTACGCCGCGCGGACCTGGTCCAGCACGGCCGTGAGTGCCTCTGGGCCGCGCAGTACGCTGGCCGCCGCCGTGGCCAGCAGCTCGCACTCCGCCGCGGCCCGCGCGGCCTGCCTGGTGCGGCGGCCGGCGTCGCGGGCCACAAGGCTGACCGCCAGGGCTACGGCGACGAACACGCCCAGAACCGCGGCGTTATTGGCCCGGGCCATCGCGACCGTGTGCCCCGGCGGGATGAAGTAAAAGCTGATCAGCAGCGACCCGCCGACCGCTTCGAGCATCCCAGGAATCAGGCCGCCTGCTAGCGCAACCGCCATCACGGCCACCAAGAAGGCGAGCACATCGGTGGTCAGGTCCAGCTGGCCACGCAGACTGGCCAGCAGCAGCGTGAGCAACGGCGCCACCGCCGCAGCCAGGACATATCCGGCCAGCCTGCGCCCCAGCGGCAGGCTCGCCTTGATCGCGGCGATTAGGAACTGCCCGGAGGCGCCCAGCATGACGGTCACGCCTACCAGCACGCCCACGATGGCGACCGATGCCAGGGCGAACCGCAGGACCACCACCGAGATGATGAGCCATGCAAGCTCAGTGAACAGGAAAACCCGCCACAGACTAGGCAGCTGCCGCAAGCCTGCCCAGGCGCCAGATCGCGTGCCCGCGCGTTCGCCCATGACTTGATGACCAACGTCCATATCTGCGGCCCTCCTCAGGACAGCGCATCATGCGCGGCCAAGACGCGGCGCAACGCGCGCAACCCGTAGAAGGTGCGCGATCTCACGGTGCCGGGCGGTATCCGCAGTAGGCGCGCCGTTTCAGCCACCGACCTGTCGCGGTAATAGATTTCGGTCAGTACCTGGCGCTGCGGACCGGGCAGATGGGCGATCGCCGTGCGGACGCTAACCTCGTCGAGGCTGGCGTCGGGCTGCTGGCCGTCGGCGAGGGCAAGCTGGTCGTCCAGCTCGGCCTCTGCCGGGCGGCTTTGCCGGGCCCGGTGGGCGTCGACAGCCAAGTGCCTGGCGACCGTGATCAGCCAGGCCCGGGTTGAGTAGTGCTGGATGTCCAGTTTCGCGCGGTGCGTCCAGGCCCGCAGCATGGTTTCCTGAACAATGTCCTCGGCGCGGTGCCGATCACCCTCGGTCAGCATGGTAGACAACCGCAGCAACGCCGGCCCGTGCTCGGCGTACAGGCTGCGGAACGCGGCGTCCGCGTTGTCGTGGCAGACGGTGACTGTCATGAGCGCAGTCGTTCCGTGGTCGCCTGCGGGGCCTGATGCCAGTTGAACAGCCATATCATCACGGCCTCCGTGTCATCTGGGCCGGGCCAGCTGGTGATCTCCGGGCCCGAGGGCAGGCGGATTGCCCATGCCAGCACCATCTGTCTGGGACGAGCGCGCTCGCGTCTGTGGGATCCCTAGCCGGCACCCCGGCGTACGGACCAGGTCCTGAGGGGTGTGCTGGGCGGGGGTCGGTTCTACGATGGCGGGAGATCCGCCGAAAGGGCGCCGTGTGATGTTGTGGGGCCGCAGGCAGCAGTGCACGGCACTGGACGGGCTGCTTGCCGAGGTGCGGGCGGGGCGCAGCCGGGTCCTGGTGATACGGGGCGAGACGGGCATCGGCAAGACCGCGCTGCTGGATTATGCGGCCGAGACGGCACCGGATTTCCGGGCGGCGCGGGCGGAGGGCGTCGAGTCGGAGATGGAGCTCCCGTTCGCGGCGCTGCACCAGCTGTGCGGCCCGATGCTGAGTCGGCTGGGCCGACTGCCGGGCCCGCAGCGTGGGGCTTTTGGGGGTAGCGTTCGGGTTGTGTCCGGGCGCCGCGCCGGTTCGTTTCCTGGTCGGCCTGGCGGTGCTGAGCTTGTTGTCGGAAGTGGCCGCGGACCAGCCGCTGCTGTGCCCGGTCGATGATGCGCAGTGGCTGGACCAGGCTTCGGCGCAGGCGCTGGCGTTCGTTGGCCGCCGGTTGGACTCCGAATCGGTCGCCCTGCTGTTCGGCACCCGTGACCCCGCCGGGGGCGGCGACCTGGCTGGCCTGCCCGGGCTGGCTCTGGAGGGACTGGCCGATGCGGATGCCCGGGCGCTGCTGGCCTCGGTCATCCCGGGCCGGCTGGATGAGCGGGTCCGGGACCGGATCATCGCCGAATTCGGCGGTAACCCGCTGGCCCTGCTCGAACTGCCCCGCGGGATGACCGCGGCGGAGCTGGCCGGCGGATTCGGGCTACCGGGAGCAGGCCCGCTTTCCGGCCGTATCGAGGGCATCTTCGAGCGGCGGCTGGCGCCGCTCCCGGAGATGACCAGGCTTCTGCTCCTGCTGGCCGCGGCCGAGCCCACCGGCGACCCGGCACTCCTATGGCGGGCGGCCGGGAATCTTGGCCTCAACGCCGAGGACGCGGTCGCCCCGGCCGAGGCAGACGGGCTGCTCACCGCCGGGACCCGGGTCATCTTCCGCCACCCGTTGGTCCGCTCCGCCGTCTACCAGACAGCGCCGGCCGCCGACCGCCGCCGCGCCCACCGTGCCCTCGCCGAGGCCACCGATCCGGGTACCGATCCCGACCGCCGGGCCTGGCACCGGGCCCAGGCCGCAGCCGGACCCGATGAGGCCATCGCCGCTGAGCTGGAGCGATCCGCCAGCCGCGCCCAGGCATGCGGTGGGTTCGCGGCGGCGGCCGCCTTCCTTGATCGGGCGGCCGGGCTAACACCCGAGCCAGCGCGCCGGGTGAAGCGGGCGCTGGCCGCGGCGCAGGCCAAGTATCAGGCCGGCGCGTTCGATGCGGCGCTGCAACTGCTGGCCACGGCAGAGCCGGGACCGCTGGATGAGTTCCAGCGCGCCTTGGTGGACCTGCTGCGCGGCCAGATCGCGTTCGCGTCCAGCCATGGCAGCGACGCGCCGCCGCTGTTGCTGATGGCGGCCCGCCAGTTTGAGCCGCTCGACGTGCGGCTGGCGCGCGAGACCTACCTGGAGGCGCTCTCCGCCGCACTGTTCGCCGGTCGCCTGGCCGTTGGCGGCGGTGTGCGGGAAGTAGCCGCGGCCGCGCGAGCCGCGCCCTTGCCGCCGCGGCCCGCGCGCGCAGCCGACCTGCTGCTGGATGGTTTGGCGCTGGTGATAACGGAGGGCTACCCAGCGGGAGTGCCGATGCTCAGGCAGGCGGTGAGCTCCTTCCGCAGCGCGGATGTCTCCGGGGAGGAAGAGCTGCGCTGGATTTGGCAGGCGTGCCATGGCGCCGCGCTGTTGTGGGACTACGGGAGCTGGGATCTGCTGTCCGCCCGCCGGGTCGAGCTCGCCCGTGCTGCCGGCGCGCTCACTGCGCTGCCCATCGCCTTCAACACTCGCGCGGGGGTGCACCTGTTCGCTGGGGAGTTTGATGTGGCCGCCTCGCTAGTGGCGCAGGTGGAGTCGGTAACCGAGGCGACCGGCAGCAGCATCGCGCCGTATGCGGCCCTTGGGCTTGCCGCCTGCCGAGGCCAGGAAGTCAAGGCCTTGGAGCTGATCGAGGCTGCCACGAAAGACGCGCAGCGCCGGGGTGAGGGCGGGGGACTGAGCTTTGCTCGCTGAGCAGTGCCCGCGAGGCTGTGCAACAGCCTTGGCCGTTATGAGCAGGCGCTGGCCGCGGCGCAACAGGCGAGTGAGGACTCGCCCGCGGATCTTTTCGCCAACTGGGCGGTAGCCGAGCTCATCGAGGCAGCGGCCCGCAGCGGGGTACCCGAGCTCGCGGCCAACGCCCTCAATCGGCTCTCGGCGACCGCCTTTGCCAGCGGTAGCGACTGGGCGCCCGGCGTCGAGGCCCGCTCGCGGGCACTGCTCAGCGAGGGCGAGACCGTCGAGACCCTCTACCGCGAGGCGATCGACCGGCTTGGCCGCACTCGCCTGCGCGTGGAACTCGGGCGCGCCCATCTGCTCCACGGCGAGTGGCTGCGTCGCGAGAACCGGCGTATCGACGCCCGCGAACAGCTGCGCACCGCGCACGAGATGTTCGCCGCGATGGGAGCCGACGGGTTCGCGGAACGCGCCGCGCGCGAGCTATTGGCCACGGGCGAGCGAGTCCGCAAGCGCACTGCCGATGCCCCCGCCCGGCTGACCGCCCGGGAGACCCAGATCGCCCGGCTGGCCGGCGACGGCCTGTCCAACCCCGACATCGCCGCCCAGCTGTTCATGAGCCCGCGCACGGTCGAATACCACCTGCACAAGGTCTTCATCAAGCTCGGCATCAGCTCCCGCAACCAGCTCCATGGCGTGCTGGCCAGCCGCAGAAACGAAGGACTGGGACAAATCTCCTAGCCTGGATTCAGGCGTGCGCGTGATGCCGGAAGGGACACCTGCCACACCGCTCGCAGCCAACACCGTTGGCCCGGGCGGCTTGCCTATGCCAGAACCCATCGGCCTGAGACGTGAGCGTTCGCATCCGCGTGATCTCCGGCCGACACCCTGGCTTAACGGCCGGACTCCCCAATCCCGTGCTGAGGTGCCGAGCCTGTCGGACAGCCCCGCACTGGCAAGACGCGGCGAGCCCGTCCCCGCCCCGTACATCCCGGGCCCGGGCCAGACACCGGGGTGTCGGCTAGGGATCCCACAGACGCGAACACGTTCCTTCCGGGCAGAAGATTCTCGCACCAACAGGAAGGGAAGACCGCGGTGAACTTTATCCAGGGTATTCGTCTCTCGAGGATTCGAATCATGCTGATCGCCGTGGTCCTGGCCGTTGCGGGACTGCTGGTTTCGGTCAGCCAGATCGCTCCGGCCAGGGCTGCTGCTGCCCATGCCGCCGGTGGCGGCGGCCCTAAGCCCACTATCGTGCTCGAGCACGGCGCGTGGGCCAACGGCTCCAGCTGGGATGGAGTCATCGGCCTGCTGCAGGCCGAGGGCTACACCGTCTACGCCCCGCCCGACCCGCTGCGCGGCCTGGCGAACGACTCCGCCACCCTGGCCGACTTCCTCAGCACAATCCCCGGCCCGGTCATCCTGGTCGGGCACTCCTACGGCGGGATGGTCATCACCAACGCCGCCACCGGTAACCCGAACGTGAAGGCCCTCGTCTACATAGACGCCTTCCTCCCGGCCCAGGGTGAGACCGCCTTCGGGCTCACCGCCGCCCAGCCCGGATCCTGCGTGGGCTCAGCCAATGCCTTCAAGGTCGTGCCCTACCCGGGGGCCCCGGCGGGAGACTTCGACACCTACCTCAAGACAGGCCCCGACCTGCCCTACCCCGGGTTCGCCCAGTGCTTCGCCAACGGCCTGCCGACCAGCCAGGCCGCGATCCTGGCCGCCGCCCAGCGCCCCGCAGCGTTCAGCTCGGGATCAGCTCCGTCCGGAATTCCCGCCTGGCAGACGATCCCGTCCTGGTCGCTGATCGGCACCGCCGACCACGTGATCCCGCCGGCCGAGCAGCTCTTCATGTCCAAGCGCGCCAGCGCCCACATCACCGAGGTCGACTCCGGGCACCTGTCCCTGATCTCCCACCCGGGCGCCGTGACCCGCGTCATCATCGCCGCGGCCCAGGCCATCGGCTGATCCCGGAGCAGCTGCGCCTCCCCTGAAGAGCAAGCACCTGGGCGCTGCCCACTCCCGAAAGGACAAGAAACGCCATGTCAGACGTCACCGATTACGAAGCGCAGCAAGTCGAGCAAGCCAATGCAACTGAGCTCACTCCGGTCGTGTTCATCCACGGACTCTGGCTGCTGCAGTCCAGCTGGGATCGCTGGCGGGCGGTATTCGAGGAGTCGGGCTATGCCACCCTCGCGCCGGGCTGGCCTGATGATCCCGGCACCGTCGAGGACGCGAACAGGCACCCAGAGGTCTTGGCCCGCAAGAGTGTCGGACAGATCGCCGACCACTTCGGCGACGTGATCGGCAAGCTCACGAAGAAGCCGGCCCTCATCGGGCACTCCTTCGGCGGCCTGATCACCCAGATCCTCGCCGGCCGCGGCACCGCAGCAGTTTCAGTAGCCATCGATGCCGCGCCGTTCCGCGGCGTGCTACCGCTGCCGGTCTCCGCCCTCAAGTCGGCCGCCCCCGTGATCGGCAACCCCGCCAACCGCGGCCGTGCTGTCCCGCTCACCTACGACCAGTTCCGGTTCGCCTTCGCCAACGCCGTGAGCGAAACCGAGGCGCACGACCTGTACGCCACCTTCGCCGTGCCGGGCTCGGGTGTCACGCTGTTCCAGGCGGCCGCCGCCAACCTCAATCCGTGGACCGAAGCGAAAGTTGACAGCCAGAACCCCGACCGCGGGCCGCTGCTCATCGTCGACGGCGAGATGGACAACACCGTCCCGTGGGCTGTCGCTAACGCCTCCTACAAGAGGCAGAAGCGCAACCCCGACATCACCGAGATCGTCAAGATCCCCGGCCGCGGGCACTC
>WNFG01005277.1_pt1 | contig 10867 bp, 17 predicted proteins | sample 5400431 | NCBI WGS metagenome assembly WNFG01 (sample SAMN13153346, study PRJNA577476) | soil metagenome | isolation source: 120 cm saprolite under Douglas fir tree site 2 hole 3 replicate 2 | place: USA:California | collected 2015-04-18
CGAAAGTGTGGCAACCGGGTCTTGGCCGTGCGGCGTCGAGCCTGGACCCCACAGGTATCCGGCGGTTAGCAGTACGAGAACTGCCGCAACCCCGAAACCGATCAGGCGTTTTCTTTTCATTTCCCGGAAAACCTGTCTGCGATGAACGCTGCGATTTCCTGCGGAAATAGAATCATTCCCACGACCACGACAAGGGCCGTCCAGAGCAGCACATTCCCGACCAAGCGGCCGCGGATCGAGCACTGCTTCGCGCGATGCTGCTGCCAAAATCCCAAGCCCAGCAAGACAACGGAAAGACCCAAAAGCCACGGACGCAGTGTCGTGAAGAAGGGACTTGCCACACTCGCTCCGAGGGCCGCAGCAAATCCGAGCGGGAGGCAGCAACTGATGGTTGCAATCGAGCTCAGTATCGCCACCAGAGAAGCCGAGACGCCGGTCCCTTGCTTCATCCCGTTTCCCTTTCCCATGCTTCGATCACCGCCCGATGAATGATTTCCGCAGCTGGAAGACCGACTTGCTTCGATCCCGGATACAAGCGGCAACACAGAGCAAAGCTCTGCGCCTTCCGCGTATCTTCGACGACGTCTCTTCCATTGACTCGAATGGTCGGAGACCCAAGGAACTTGAGTTCGGTGGCCATTCCTTCATCTCGGACAAGGATCTCACGCACTTCCGTCGCTACGCCTTGTGCGGCCAAGACATCCTTAACCATCCTCACAGCCGCGGGGTGAGAGGGGCATTCCGCCACATACAGCACTTCAATCTTCACTTCCTGGTCTCCGGTTCTTGAGGGTTTCTATCTCGCAAAATTGGACAATGAGCGTGCTGTTTGCGCATCTCTCTCTTACAACTGCGCAGAGCCAAACGAAGTTCGTGTTCCAACTTGTGAAGATCCGTGAGTTTCCGTTGTACGTCGGCCAATTTTTCCTGCAACCGTCTCTGCACCGGCACACAAGGCTGCAGGCGATCCCCTCTCAGTCTCAAAAGTCCGCGGATCTCGCTGAGCTTGAACCCTAGGCCCTGCACACGACGGACAAAGGTCAGAGTCTCGACATCTGTTTCCGCGTACCTCCGGAAACCTCCCTGCGTCCGAGCCGGGCGCGGGAGTAAGCCGTTGCGCTCGTAGAACCGGATCGCGTCCACGCTCAGCCCAATCTTCTTCGCGACGACGCCGATTTGCATTCGCCTTGCTCCTAAAGGAAAGGTACACCCTGGAGTATAGTCCAGAGTCAAGTCCGTCTTTATGCTGCCAAGAGGATCGAATACTTGTGGTCGCAGAGGCCTGCGTTGAAACCAACGACCTGTCGGATCACGACCGAGGGGTGCTCGCTACGGAGCAGGGCCAAGTTTGCCCCGGAGGTTTTCCAAACCACTGCACCTGCGACTTGCGCGTGCCTGTTTTGAAGTGAAATTCCCGGATCGGTTCCTGCTACACCTGGGCTCTGCCGCCGTCAACGAACAGTTCGATCCCCGTTACGAAACTGGAGTCATCGGAAGCTAGAAACAACGCCACCTTAGCAACTTCCTCGGGTTCCCCCATGCGCCCCATCGGAATAGTGGAAACAATCCGACCAATGACGTCTGTAGATTGCCGACTTACCAGCGGCGTATTGATCGGACCCGGACTCACAACATTTGAGCGGATACCACGCCCCTTCAGATCCGTAGTCCAGGTTCGCACGAAAGATCGGATGGCGGCCTTACTCGCCGCGTAGACGCCGAATGCGGCAGTGCCTTTAACACTCGCGACAGAACCGTTGAGAATGATGGAGCCGCCATCCTTCAGTAGCGGTAGGGCCTTTTGCACCGTGAAGAGCGTTCCCCTCACATTGATGTTGAATAGCTTGTCGAAATGCTCTTCGGTGACGGCCCCAAAGGGAACAAATTCGCCAACGCCCGCGTTGGCAAAAACAATATCGAGTTGCCCCGTCATCTTGGAAACGGTCTCGTAAAGACGGTCAAGGTCGGCGAGTTTGGCGACGTCACCTTGAACGCCAGAGACATTGCTGCCGATTGCCTTCACGGCCTCGTCGAGTTCTTTCTGGCGGCGGCCCGTGATGAAGACATAAGCACCCTCTTTGACGAAAAGTTTTGCCGTAGCGAACCCAATTCCTTCTGTGCCTCCCGTGACGACAGCTATCTTGCCTCCGAGTTTTTTCGTCATCGTCTTTCTCCGTTGTTGCTGAGCTCTGAACTCACGATCTTCGATCGCTCACTCCTGATCACTTGCGTCCGAGGACCGCTTGTCCAAGGTGATAGGAGAGATGGTTGGTACGGCTTAATAGGATGGCGAAGCGATTGCGCGAAGCATCTTTGGCGAAATCTTCTTCCGACACGGCCGAATGCCTCTGGAGCCAATCGGACCAGGACATTGTTTCAAACCCCTTCCGTAATTTAGCGTTGACGATGTTCCACGCTTGGCGAACTTGTTCGTGCGAAGGGATGTCGGCTAGCGATTTGTCGGGATTCGAGACGAAGGCGACATCAAATTCGGAATGAAGCCGTTCTCCCAGCGACCATAGTGGGAGCATCGCGTCGTGTACGGCTGTGAGATGTCCCCACAAATAAAGAAGCCGGTTCCTGCCAGGCGCTATTTCCTGCAGAATCTCCTCGGAGGAGAGGCCTCCAAAAAGCTTGTCTGCGCGATCAATTTGGGCGTTCCATGTTTTCAGCCCGAGAGCTACGTAAGAGCCTTCGTTTCCCATGCGTCCGTCTCCTGTTAAACACTTCGTTTCATTTGTATTGCGGAAAAGTCTTTCCGAACATAGGCGCGTCACTTTTCGATTGCTCTTCGGTGGCCTCATCCTGAATCACGTCCCAATGTTCGACGAATAATCCGTCCTCGATGCGTAAAATGTCGGCAGCGATCCAATTTGCGGGCGCGCCGAATCCCGAAAACCGCCCGTGCACAATGACGAAATTGCCCTCCGCCACGATCGTTCATGGCTCGTACTTCAACGTTGGCGGAAGGCTCTTGACGAGGTCGAACAGGCCTTCACGACCGGGAGCGATATGACCGCTATGTTGAACATATTGCGGTGACCAGAATTGCTCCGCCGTTGCGTAGTCACGCTCATTGAAAAGCGTGTCGAAAGCCCCGAGTACCAGTGCCTTGTTCTTTTCCCCGAGTTCGTTTGCCATTGCTTCTTTCCTCCAGTCCTGAATAATTGGGCTAGGGTCGCTTGAAGCCTCAAGACGACGATTGAAAGCCGACCTCTGTACGACCCCAACTGAAATTCAAGTCGTGCTGGGTTAGGGGTCCGCCGATCTGCTCATGACCGTAGTGGTGTTCGTACACAACCCTGGACGCCGCCCATCTCCGAATCGCGTACCACTTCAATGTGCACCGTTTCCCGCCGACGCCGGTGAAGTCGATCTTCCATTCGGAATGTGTCTCATTGGAGGTGTCTCGAGGAACCTCAGTCTGCTGCACAGATATCGACAGTCCGGCAACCTCAGCCATTACGTGAAGCGGTACCAGGAAATTCATTAGGAAGGGACGCACTCTCTCCTTTCCACGGATTGTCTTCGGCGAACTTTCAGCGCTTACCTCGACATCATCGCTGTAAAACTTGTCAAAGATCTCCAGAAACTCTTCGTAGCTCCTGGCGATTTCGGCGCGCAGAATCGCTGTGTTCAGGGTTAGCTCCGCGGCCTGCGAGCTTTTGTACGCGTTGCCGAACTGGCTAACGGTCATAAGATTATTTTCACGGGTCATCGGGTTCTCCTTTATCCGCGCTTGGTTTGCGGCGTGATCCGCACGGATCTGTGAAGCAGATACACCACGAAGAATTGCGCGACGGCGATAAAGAACGGCCCAGCGCATTTCCCAAGATCATGCTCAAACAGACCGATTCCGGCATCCAGCAATTGCACGGCGCCGGCGAGCGCACCCAGGATCAGCAACGCAGGCGTCGCCTGCTTGTAGATCGCCCCCAATGCGAACAAGGCCAGAGGAATTGTGCGTGCCGCAGCGTACATCGCCAATAGCAACGACGCCTCCGTTGGAACGGATTCGGCAGGGACGAGGTATTGCGGACGGATGATCGCCGCGATGGAAAAGCCGCTCGCGACCAGGACATTGATTGCCGTGACCAGCGAAGCCAGCCGAATCGCCTTTGTTGTTGTCATTGATTCCTCTCTCTGAGTAAGCTCGTCCGAGATAGGTATTCTCCTGTTTCCGATTGGTTAGTCCGCATTGTCCATAGAGTTCCCGGAAATCTCGCCTGCAAACAGGCGGAACCGGTGCCACCCCAGGGGCTGAGCCTAAGCGGCGGTAGCCTTCGTGTGATACGCAGCCAAGAAGACATCCTGCACAAATTTTTCAAACGAAGTCGGCGTGCTGTTCTCAGGCGAACGTGGCTCTTGCGCAGCGAGGACTCCTGCGTTGATGGCTTGGAACATCTCGATGTACACCGCGGCTTTCTTCGGCGAAAAACCCGTTTGCGTCAACGCCTGTTGGATCTGCTCGTATGGAAACTGCTGGTAACGCAGATCCGGCTTGCCAATGCCACGTGCAATCAACGCGGTAGCTTCCGCCATCGTCAGGTCGCGTTCGCCAAGTAGCTCGCGCGTCTGTTTGCCCGAAAAATCCAGGTCCAGGAGCCGTTGCGCGGCGTAGTCGCCGACGTCCCGCGTCGCGATCATGGGCAGCTTCAGGTCGGGTAGCAACGCATGCCCGAATAGTCCCATCCCATGAATCATGTCGATTGCCGCCAGATTGTTTTCCATGAAATACGCAGCTCGTAGGTGCAGAACGCTCAAATCACTGATCGCGTTCAGTTTTTCCTCCGAAGAATGCAGCCCAGCGACCGGTCCGGTGCCTTCCGGGACGTGGGCGCCGTAACTGCTCAAGTGCACCGCGTAGCGCAGACCGGAGTCCTTCACCGCTTTTGCAATCGCGTCGCTCTGTCGCTCTTGCTCTTCCCGGGAGTGCAGTGGTGGCAACATCAAGTATGCCGCGCGCGCACCGCCGAAGGCTTTCGTGAGCGCGGCCGCATCGCTCACCTCGGTCGAGAAAGCCTCCGCGCCTTCGCGCACAAAGCTCTGTAGCCGCCCCACGTCGCGTCCCAGGACGCGCACCTTCTCGCCCTTGGATAGCAGGAAATTGGCGATGATCGAGCCGGTGTTTCCGCTCGCCCCCAAAATCACATATTTGCCGTCCTTTACGATCGCGACCTTGTCTTTAAGACTGTTCATACTCGGTTCTCTCCTTTTCTTTATATGTGATGATAATATGCACATATAACACCAACAAATTACCGGCGCGCTCGCCGAATCTCCCCAACTACATCGGCGAGCGTTATTCCATCAAGAGTATTCTCGAAGCTCTTCTGCGCTTTTTTTAGGACCGACGACATGCATCCTTTAATGTTGGTGCTGATCGGGCATCTCTTCTCTACGGGATAGCTGTGAATCCCAAATGTCGGAGGTGCCCCGCTGGCGCGATAAATGTCCAAAAGTGTTATTTGCTTGGGGGAACGCGTGAGCCCGCTCGCGCCGTTCTTACCGCGCGTTGTGACGATCAGGCCGGCCTTTGAGAGTTTCGAGAGAGATTTCCTCACAAATGTGGGGTCTGCATTCACGCTCTCAGCGAGGGTTGCCGAAGGGATTTCCTCGCCGTTACGAAAACCAAGAGCGGCCATGATGTGCGCTGCAACCGTAAACTGGACGCTTTTAGCTGACATGCTTTCTCTACCCAATATGTGATGCCAAACAGCACAATTGGTTATAACTTTTTGGGGGAACGAAACCTTACGGTCTCACATAGTGCGAGTACTTGTAAGCGCAGCTAGCCGGCTATCGCATTTCGTTTGCCATTTACAAAGTGGAAGCGAGCGACTCCAATCGCTGTTCATAGAAGGGATAGTCGGTGTAGCCGCGAGCCTCGAACGTGTAAAACGTATTCCGGTCGTAAGCATTCAGAGGCAGCCCTAGCCGGATGCGCTTGGGTAAGTCCGGATTCGCGACGAAAAGCCGTCCGAAGGCGACTAAATCCGCATCGCCGTCTCGCACAGCAGCCTCGGCGGTGTCCGGTTCAAAGCCTCCCGCCGCAATGATCTTCCCAGTGAAAATCTTTCGCAGCCTCGCGGCGGCAATGGGCCCTTGCCCCTCGGCGATGAGGACGTTTCCCCTGATGCGTGGTTCGATGATGTGCAAGTAAGCGAGTCCGAAGCGGTTCAGCTGCTGTGCTACGTAGTCGAACAGCGCAATCGGATTGCTATCCGAGACCCCATTCCAAGTTCCACTGGGCGCAATGCGCACCCCGACACGGTCGCCGCCCCACACCGAAACCAGTGCGTCCACCACTTGAAGCAGGAAGCGTGAGCGATTCTCGATCGAACCGCCATACATATCGGTTCGCTTGTTGATGCCGTCCTGCAGAAACTGATCGGGCAGGTAGCCGTTACCCGCGTGAAGCTCAACGCCATCGAAACCTGCGGCTTTTGCGCGCCCAGCAGCTGTGCGATAGTCCTCAACGATCTCCGGGATCTCTGTGATATCCAGCGCGCGGTGCGGCGAAGGCTGCTGCCATCCGTTGGGCGTCGATTCCAGTATCGTCGAATCCTGCCAGTACTCAGGGTTAACCGAAGAGCTGACCGGGGTTATTTTCGTGGTGTCCACATGCGAGGCACGCCCTGTGTGCCAAAGTTGGGAGAACATGTACCCACGTTTCTCATGAACTGCGTTTGTGATTCTCCTCCAACCCGCAACCTGTTCGTTCGAATATAAGCCGGGCGCCCCGAACCATCCGCCGCCCGAAATCGAAATCGGAGTCGCTTCAGAAACGATCAGCCCGCCTCCTGAAGCCCGTTGCGTGTAGTACTCGAGCATCAGGTCTCCCGGAATACTTCCCGGCTGAACGGAGCGCGAACGTGTAAGCGGAGCCATTACGACGCGATGCCCTATCTGCATCGATCCGACTTGGACTGGTGTAAACAGCGTGTTTGCATTTTCTGTTTTCATGGACCCGCAACCTCCTCAGACTAACGTTGCCACTTCTCGCGCCTTTTGGAACAATGCACACGCTCTTCGGCTTGGCCCGCTCTATTTCTTGATCGACGCATTCTGAACTGCGCATCGCGCCACGTCCGCATAGCCGTTCCGGCCCGTAGCAAGTCACGCTATTCGATGCAGAAGCCGGCGCTGGGTAGTATCTCTGAACAATACTTTGTAGGACCAGGAGCGATGCTTTCGGCGTATGCGAGGGCGATTTGCGAAGCGGGGCTCGTTCTTTCGACGAGTCGGCGAGGTGGACTTCCGATTTATCCGGTCTTACTTGACGCGCGTGCAACCAGCTCGTCCACTTTCGAAAGCAAGAGCTTCAGAATGGGAGACAGGTTCGACTTTTTGTAGCCGAGGACAAGATCGACAGTCGGCGCATCGCCTTTCAGAGGACGACTGGTTAGCGATGACGGTAGAAAGTTTTGCGCATATCCCGGTAACAGCCCTACGCCACGTGTCGACGCTATCAGGGACATCCCCATGGCGAGATGGTCCGCCTCATGTTTTGGAGTGATGTTGACCCCGGAACGTTTCAAGTACTTGTCGACGAGCGCGCGAAGCACCGGGGCAGTCTTCGATACGGCCACGAAAGTCTCGCCCTCCAGATCTAGTGGACTGATGGCTTTGAGGGCTGCAAGACGGTGGTCGCTCGGTAAAATCACCATTAACGGCTCCTTCACGAGAACACGATAAGCCAGTTCTGGCAAACCACTCTCCCTCCGAAGAAACGCCGCATCGATTTTTCCTTTCGACAGGCCCTCCGCAAGCAGCGGAGAGTATTGACTAGATACCATCACATCGATGTTAGGCAGCTCGTCTCGTAAGATCCGCAACGCTTCGGGCATCCACTTCAATTCGTGCCCGGTCAGAAATCCCATCGTGAAGCATGGCTTGCTGGGATGAGCGACGCGGCGAGCCGCTTCGCCTGCCGCGGCGACTTGCGACAACACCAGGCGAGCGTGATCGAGAAAGGTTCGACCCGCGGGCGTCAACTCAATTCCCCGAGCGCGACGCGTCAGGAGTTGCGCCCCTACTTCGTTTTCAAGATCGCGAATCTGCCGGCTGAGCGACGGCTGTGACGTGTGCAGGTTTCGCTGGGCCGCCCCAGTCAGACCTCCTGCCTCGGCAACCGCTACGAAATAGCGAAGGTGTCGTAATTCCATTCTCGCTCCCATGCTTCTAAAGCATCGGTCCCAGCTTATCAAAGTATGCGGCAAATACTGCACTGCCACATCCAACGTGGCGGCCAATCTCAGCAGCAAGAGAGAGCGAGATTCAAGGAACAGGAGAAAAACAATGACTAAGAAACTGGACGGAAGGATTGCGCTGGTAACGGGCGGGTCGCGCGGCATTGGTGCTGCCATCGCGAAGCGTCTGGCGGCGGATGGGGCGAATGTGGCCATCACTTACACGAAAGGTGCGGACGCAGCCGCGTCCGTCGTCAAGGAGATTGAACGCACTGGGAGAAAAGCGATCGCGATTCAAGCGGATGCAGCTGATGCGGCAGCCGTCAAAGCCGCAGTCGAAAAGACATTTACGACTTTCGGCCGCCTGGATGTGCTGGTGAACAACGCTGGCACGGCTATTCCGAAACCGTTTGAGGAGGCGACGCTGGAAGAAATGGATCGCGTGCTGGCGATCAACGTTCGTGGCGTGTACGTCGCGACGCAGGCTGCGCTGAAGCACATGAAGAGCGGCGCTCGCATCATCATGATCGGTTCGGCCGTGGGTGAACGCGTCGCGGCAACTGGTCTCGTGCCCTACGCGGGCACGAAGGGAGCCGTCAAGATGTTCACTCAGGCGCTGGCCCGAGAGATCGGTGTCCGCGGCATCACGGTCAACAACGTGCAGCCTGGTCCGATCGACACGGAATTGAATCCCGCTTCTGGTGATTGGGCCGTTCCGCAGAAGGCCGCAACAGCACTTGATCGTTACGGGCGTGTGGAAGAGATCGCCGATACGGTCGCGTTTATCGCCGGACCGGAGGCCTCCTACATCACCGGCGCGAATATCACTGTCGACGGCGGAATGAATGCCTGACGCACGCTGTGCGCCTGCTTCGCCGAATGTCATCGCGTAAATGAACAGGAGTGTTTATGTCGGAGCAAGTCGTGTTGATTACGGGAGCACTAACTGGTATCGGACGCGCAACAGCGATTGCTTTCGCCAAAGAACGGGCGAAGGTAGTCGTGTCAGGACGCCGCGCAGACGAAGGGCAGAAGCTTGCCGCTGAGCTGCGAAACCTCGGTGCAGATGCAGAATTCGTGCAAGCCGATGTGCGTCGCGAAAGCGATGTCCAGAACCTTGTTGACCAAGCCGTATCTCGCTTCGGCCAGCTGGATGTGGCCGTCAACAACGCTGGTACTGAGGGTAAGCCAGGACCCTTCACCGACCAAACCGCCGAAACTTACGCCGCGACATTCGACACGAATGTTCTCGGAACATTGTTGAGCATGAAGCATGAGCTGCGTGTCATGCTGCCTCAACTCCACGGCAGCATCATCAATGTTTCTTCAACCTATGGAAGATCGGGAGCGCCGGGCGCTGCTCTCTATGTTGGCAGCAAGCACGCAGTGGAGGGCCTCACCAAAGCAGCTGCCCTCGAATTTGCCGAGACCGGAATCCGGATCAACGTTGTCGCTCCCGGACCAATCGAGACCGGAATGTTGAACCGCTTCACCGGAACTCCTGAGAAAAAAGCCGCACTGATCTCAGGGGTGCCTATGAAGCGTATTGGCCGACCGGAAGAGGTCGCCGCAGCGATCCTCTTTCTGGCTTCGGATAAGGCTTCCTTCATCACCGGAGCATCACTCGCCGCTGACGGCGGAAAGCTCGCGAGGTGAACAGAAAATGAAAACCGAGAACATGAAGGAAAAATCGGTAAGACTTCCGGGTCCGGATCACCCGATTTCCATCGAGCGCAATCCTGCCCGCGTTGTCGTATCCGTCGCCGGTCGGGTGGTGGCCGATAGCCGCAACTCTATGACGCTGCGAGAAGCGACGTATCCGCCCGTTCAATATATTCCACACGAGGATGTTGATTTTTTGCAATTGGAACGGACGGACCATGTCACTTATTGCCCTTACAAAGGCGAATGCAACTACTTCAGCATTCCCGCCGGAGGAAAGAAATCCATCAATGCAGTGTGGTCGTACGAGGACCCGTTCCCAGCAGTCGGACACATCAGGGGACATGTCGCGTTCTATCCCGAACGGGTAGATGAAATAGCCGAGCAGTTTCCCGACGTAAAGAAAGATTGGACCAACTGGATCCCAAGACCTTGATGCAAAAGGACGGGGATTTACCTCGAAGGAAAAGACAATGAGCCAGACGAAACAGGAAAAGAACAAAGCACTCGTTCTTGAGGCTTTTGATACGCTCTTCAACAAACGGGACTACGCAGCGGCCGAGCGATACTGGTCGCCTCGCTACATTCAACACAGCGCTCATATCGCACCGGGCCGCGATGGTCTGTTCAACCTCATCAAGAGCATCCCACCTACATTGAAGTACGAACCGGGAACGATCGTCGCCGACGGAGACTTCGTGATCGCGCACGGAAGGTTCAGCGGTTTCGGTCCTCCCGTGAATTGGATTGCCGCAGATATTGTGCGCATTCAAGACGGGATCCTTGTCGAACATTGGGACGTCATTCAGGACGAAGCCACGGAAGAGCAATCGAAAAGCGGTGCTCCGATGTTCGGAAAGACGTTCCCCAAGTACAAATAACGGAGAATTGTCATGCCCATCAGTACTGAAACAGAGGTTGCGCAACCACAGATCCTGCTTGTTGGACCTTATGGCGTTCTTGGTACCGGTGTCGTCGACGCTGTCGCAGAGAATCCAAAATGGGGCATCACC
>WNFG01005280.1_pt1 | contig 10866 bp, 9 predicted proteins | sample 5400431 | NCBI WGS metagenome assembly WNFG01 (sample SAMN13153346, study PRJNA577476) | soil metagenome | isolation source: 120 cm saprolite under Douglas fir tree site 2 hole 3 replicate 2 | place: USA:California | collected 2015-04-18
TCGCGATCCTTGCGTTCCGCAACGTATTTCCCGCAATCGGAGATCAACCCATTCAGCTTGACGACCTTCGCCCCAAACGCCAGGCACTCCATCACATTGGCCTCAGGAGTGTCCGCCGGCATCACGATGACCGCCGGAAGCCCCGCTGCCGCCGCGTAAGCCGCCAGCGCCCCGCCCGCATTCCCCGCCGTGGGAGCCGCCAATGCCTTTGCCCCAAGCTGCCGCGCCCGCGAGACCGCCGCCGTCATCCCCCGCGCCTTAAACGAGCCCGTAGGATTCAGCCCCTCGTCCTTGATAAACAGCCGCCGCAAGCCCCCCTTATCGCTCCGCTTAGATTCCCCGCCGCTCGAAATAGGCTGCTTCGCGCTCGCGCCCGCCTCCGTGGTTGTGATGGACGCGCCAAGCCTCTCCGCGTGTACAAGCGGCGTCATCCCTTCCCCCAGCGAAACCGCCGGGTCGTTCGGCAACACTTCCGCGTACCGCCACAGCGTGCGCGCCCGCGATTTCAGGCTTTCAAGGGTGAGCGTGGCGGCAGCCCGCCGCAGATCATACCGCGCCAGCAGCGGCTTCCCGCAAGTACAAACGTGCTGCTCCACCGAAGCGTCGTATTTCTTGCCGCAAGCGGAGCATTCCAACTCAACCACATTCAAAGTTTTCGCCATCACCGTGAAGTCTAGCACACGCCTTTTTGGCTACACGCTTTCGTGGCACAGCCAATCCTGGCTGTGCTCTTTTTTCCCTATTTGGGAGCAGAATACCTCGCCGACTACAAATTTCCCCACGTCGTCAATTCACCGCGGCTTATCCTGCGCGCCGTGCAAAATACGAGCAATATGAATAACGCCGCTTCCGACTTTGTAGACGACGATGTACGGCAGTGCGGGTAGTACCAGTTCGCGTGTTCCCAATTTCGTGCCGGGGCGGCCTCGGTTGGGGTAAATTCTCAGCGCGAAAACCGCCTCGCAGATCTCGCGGATCAAGCGCGCAGCGTTTTCCGGCGTTTTTTCAAAGAGGTAATCGGCAATGTTTTCCAGGTCGCTCGCCGCCGCGGTGGTCCAGCGGACTTGCATTAGCTGCGGCGTTGTTTTTCGGCGATCAGCTTTTCCATTCGAGCGGCGACTTCCTCGTGCGAGAGCACTTCCCCGCGGTCGATCTGCGCCAAGCCGTCTTCCACTTGGCGCACAAACCACTCGTCGTAACCAATCAATCGCTCCACCGCTTCATGGACCAGCGACGCACTATCACGCCCTTGCTGGGCGGCAATGCTATCCAGCTTGGCTTGCAGTTCCGGCGAAAGTTTTACTTCCATGCCGTCAGTGTAAAAGGCGCTTCGCGCCCTGTCAAAGTGTTTCCATCCTGCTCACAGGAATGTCTGCTCGAACCCAATCGCCCCTGAAGTTGATGCCGCCGCCAGCTGCCCGGTCGAAAGGCTCGGGCGGCTGGCCGCGCCTTGATTCGCTCAGAACCTCCCGGGTGGCCCGCCCTTTCTGGGTTTTTGTAGAAAGGTGGGACTCCTTTCGCTAGCCTCTTTGTTTTTATTGATTTGACTCTGGCCCCGTTCTCCAGACTCTTCTCCTTCTAGTATCGAATTTCGTCTTTCTATTTTTTCACTTTCCGGCGCCGAGCTTCGGGCTTTCAGTTTCAAGTTTTTATGTTCGAGTGTCCAGTGAGGAGTTTCGAGTTTCCCATCCGCTCTGCGCCCTCCGCATTCTCCGCGCCCGGCGCCTGCCCCGACCCAGTCGGGGCGTTAAATCCTTCTCTTCCTTTCAGCTTTCAACTGTCGACTGTTAACCTCCCTTCCTTTCTCCGCCGCCCCTCCAACATTTCCGCAGCCCCCAGTGAACTCTACCCCTTTGTTTTCTTCCGCTTGCAAAATCTTTCGAACAAATGATGCCAACTCTCCAAATACTAGTACTATACAATAATTTGACAAATGATGTAATCTGTGGTAGCATGTTTCGTGATCAATCGTCAGCAACCCCGCCAAGACGCCCCGAAATCTTCCTCTCTGCGCACTCTGTGCCTCTGCGTTAAGCTCCCCGACCCTCTCCCTCCAACATTCCCCCTCGTCTCCCAACTTCCGTATCCTCTTCCAAGTTCCGTATCTCGCAACCCCTTTGTTTGCCACTCTTATGCGACTTTTGCATCCTGAACGGCTCTACGGGACGAAAACTGCCGGGGTGTGTACCAACAATTCCCAACTTGGAACGGATCTCTGGGCGGTCGTGACCCCGTCACTCTCCCGCACCTGTCTGCCGCGACTGGGTGGGCGTGTCTCGTTCAGCTTTCAACCTTGAACTTCCTTCTCTCCTATCCCCTTTCTTTTCACATCCTTGCGCACTCTTTTGCGCTTTTTTGCACCCACAAAAAGCACAACCCCTTTGTTTTCCATCGTTTCCGCACTCCGCGTCAAAAAACACAACCACTGGGGTGCGGGTACGTACCCTCTCTCGGTTCCATGTGGCCAACAGGCATCGAACTCAAGGTAGAATGACTCTATGGCTGTGCGACTGATTGCGCTCGATATTGACGGCACGCTGCTGGACAGCCGCTGGCAGCTTCCCGAAGCCAACCGCGCGGCCATCGCCGAAGCCACGCGCCGCGGCATCGAGGTGGCGCTGGTCACCGGCCGCCGCTACGACTTTGCCATGCCCGTAGCCCGCAAGCTGGATTCCCCGCTGACCATGATCGTGAACAATGGCGCGCTCATCCGCTCGAAAGAAGGCCGCACGCACCTGCGGCACCTTCTCCCAAAGCAAACGGCCGCGCAGGTTTTGCATCTCACCCGCGAGTGGCGCGAAGGCGCGGCAGTGATTTTCGACCGGCAACTCGAGAACCAGCTCATGCTGGAAGTGCTGGACGTGAACGATTCGATGCGTTATGCCTACTACTCGAGGAACTTGGAATTCATCGGGTTGGCCACGCCGCTGGAAAGCTGCCTGACGGAAGATCCCATCCAGGTGATGTTCTCCGGCAAAGTCGCGCCGATGCGGGAGGCGGAGGCCGCCCTGCGCGGCGCACGCTTCGCGCCGGAATATGCGCTGGCGGCGACCTGTTACGAGAGCAAGGATTTCGCGATGCTCGACGTGATCAACCCGGCGTGCTCGAAAGGGTCGTCGCTCGCGGAATGGGCGGCGCTCCGAGGATTCGCGCGCGAAGAAGTGATGGCTATCGGCGACAATCACAACGACTTCGAAATGCTCTCGTTCGCAGGAATTCCCGTGGTGATGGGAAACAGCGTGCCGGCGCTCAAGACCTTCGGCTGGCATGAAACCGCCACGAACGACCAGAACGGAGTGGCTCTGGCGATCGAGCACTTTGCCTTGCGGGAGGCCGCGCCGTGCCTCTAAAACGCGCCTTTTGCGCCCCGCTTGGTTTTGCGGGACGTGGCGCACTCTTGCTCTTGTTTGTAGTTCTGACGGCGCCGGCGCTGCGCGCCGAGTACGTAGTGCTGCGCAGCGGCCAGCGCCTGAAGGTAACTGGCTACCAACTGCTGGGAGACAAATACCATCTGCAACTCAACGGCGGATTCGTGGACATTGCTGCCACGGATGTCGTTGTGATCGAGCCGGAAGACGTTTTTACGCCCGTGCCGCCGACGGTGGCCCCACAACCCCTTTACCGCGACCTGGTGGAAGCAGCCGCGAAACGCTACAACGTGGATGCCGACCTCATCATCAGCGTCATCGCCGTGGAGTCCAACTTCGATCCAAAAGCGGTGTCGCGCAAAAACGCGCACGGCCTGATGCAACTCTTGCCGGAAACCGCCGCGCAACTCGGCGTCAAAAACATCGACGACCCTGCCGAAAACATTGACGCCGGAACCCGCTACCTGCGCGACCTGCTGCAGAAGTACAACAACGATCTCGCCCTGGCCCTGGCCGCCTATAACGCCGGACCAGACAAAGTCCAGCTCTACGGCCGTGTGCCGCCCTACGCCGAAACGATTTCCTACGTGCGCCGCGTTAAGAGCGGCTATGCGACGAGCAAATCCAAAGCCGCCGCAAAAACTCTGCCTGCGCCGGGAACTGGAACTGGAGCGGTTGCAACTGCTTCCCCGCCCCGCACGAGTCAGCCTCAATAGGAACTTCGGGGCGAGCAGTTGGGAATCGGTGTGACGAGGCAAGACGGCGCGACATGGGGCGGCGCGGCGGCCCGCCTCGGAAGGCGGCCCCTCCGACAGCGCCACAGAACCGTCCTCCGTTGCGCTTGAAACTTCAGTTGCCGGCGGCGGAAGACGCGGCGCTGGGGGCGTAGTACCCGTTGCGCGTGCGCGCGACCAGCTTGCCGCGCCCGCGCGGAGGAATCACCTGCACCTGGATCGCGCGGAAAGTGCCGTCACGATTGGTGTTCGTAGGGTAGTAGGCCAGAACGTATTGATTGCGAATGTCGTGGGCCACCTGTTCGCAGATGTTGTGCACGTCATCGACATTCTCCGGAAAGAACGCCAGGCCGCCGGAGGCCGCCGCGATTTGCTCCAGCGCTTTGCGGGCGTGCTTGGCTTCCTTCTTGCTTTCCTGGCTGAGCAAGCCGATGGTGTAAATGACTGTGTCGGTCTTCTGCACTTCGCGAATCATTTTCTCGAGCGAATTGCGGCTGGCGTTGTCTTCGCCGTCGGTGACCACCAGAAGCACCTTCTTGTCCTTGGAGGCTTTTTTGAGGTGATCGAGTGAGCCCAGAATGGCGTCGCGCAAGGCAGTGCTGCCGCGCGAATCGATGCGTTCGAGCGCTTCTTTCAGCTCGGGAACGCTGTTGGTGAAGTCCTTGTCGAGGTCCAGATAAAAGTCATCGTTAAAGTTAACGACGAAGGCTTCGTCCTGGGGATTGCTGGCCTGCACCAGGGTGAGCGCGGCTTCGTTGACGCGCGGGCGCTTGTCGCGCATGCTGCCGCTATTATCGATCACCAGCCCCATGCTGACAGGAACGTCCTCGCGCTTGAAAACCGAAAGTTTCTGCTCGACTTTGTCCTCGAAGACGCGAAAATTTTCCGGCTTGAGGCCGTCGGCGAAACGCTGCCGGTCGTCGACAACGGTGGTGTGCAGCACCACCAGGTTCACGTCCACCTTGATGCTGGAACCTTGCTTGCCGGCGTTGGACTCTTGGCCAGGCGGACGCGGCGGCGCTGGATTAGAAACAGGAAGCTGGGCGAAGCCAGGGCAAGCGAAGAGCGCGGCGCAAACCAAGAGAAAGAGATAGCGCATGAAAAAATTGCGAGGCCGGAAAAACTCAGTGGCTGGGCGCGTAATAGCCGGTCTTGGAATAGACGCTGAGCGGCGGAAGCCCCTTGGGTGCGCGCAATTTGATCTTGAGCTTGCGCCAGCGAGCGTCGTGAGCCTTGTTGCTTGGTCGATAGCCGAGGACATATTGATTTCGCAGCTCCATGCCGATTTTTGAAGCGATATCCGGCAGCTCGTCCAGCTTCTCCACCGCGAAGACGCGGCCACCGGTCATTTCGGTAACTTCGCTGAGCAGCGACGGGCCACTCAATTCCTCCGGTGACCGGTTGCGATATCCAAGCGGGTCAAAGATGCCGATGGCATAGAGCTGGGTGTCGGCTTCCCGTACCAACCGCTTGATATCGCTCTCGTTGTACCGGCTATGATTATCGCCTCCATCGGATAGGATGAGCAAGGCGCGTTTGGCGTTGTGTGCACCCCTCATCTGGCTGAGGCCGAGATAGATCGCGTCGAGCAGCGCGGTGCGGCCTTTGGGGGCGGTAAGCATCATGCGGCTTTGCAAGTCTTCCACGCTGTTGGTGAAGGAGCTGGTCAATTCAGCGCGCTCGTTGAAGCTGACGAGAAAAAATTCGTCCTGGGGATTGGCGGTCTTGAAAAATTGCACCGCGGCTTCGCGCGCTTTTCCAACTTTGTTGGACATGCTGCCGCTGTAATCAAAAATAACGCCGATGGAAATGGGCACGTCCTCGGCGGAAAAGTTGACGACCTCTTGCTCGATATTGTCTTCAAAGATGCGGAAATTGTCCGGCTCGAGGCCAGTGACCAGGCGGTTGTAGGGATCGGTAACGGTTACGTTGACGAGCGCGAGGTCGACATCAAAATGAATCGTTCCGCCGGGCTTGAACGCTACGCCCGCGGTATTTTTGCGCACGTCGTCCTTTTGGGTTTCCTTGGGTTCTTCGCGCTTGACTTCGTCCTTAGGCTTGTTTTCGTCGGGAGTGGATTGCGCGGCGGCGGGGAGGAAGGCCTGCAACACCAGCAAGCAAACGATCAGCAGGAAGCGAATCGAAAATACCAGAACGCGAAAACCAGGTAAATCGCGTTTCACGGCACCCCCATCATCCCGGCCTGCCGGGATGGCCGCGCGGTTAGACTAACAGGAATTCTACCACTGAGATTTTCGAACACAAGCGTAATTGCGCGATGTTCACAATTGAACAGTTTGACGGGACGGCCAGACTGCGGGGCGTGTGGTAGCATCTCCAAGCGAATTCTCGCTGCTTCTTTGAGACCTAGTTTGGCGAACTATTATTCCCGGCAAGTGGAGAACGAAAGGAGCCGAGCTTGGCCAAGGTGGTGGTAGTCATTCCTGCGAGATACGGCTCGACGCGCTTGCCCGGGAAACCCCTGGTGTCGCTCGCGGGGAAGCCGATGATTCAGCGCGTGTACGAACGCGCGAAAATGGCGCAGCGAGCGGACCGTGTGATTGTGGCGACGGACGATGAACGCATTGTGAAAGCCGTGCAAGGATTTGGGGGCGAGGCGAGAATGACGCGGACCGAACACCGCACTGGCACGGAACGCGTCGCGGAAGTGGCGGCGCGCGAACCGGGCGATGTATTCGTGAACGTACAGGGAGACGAGCCGCTGCTCGATCCGGGGGCCATCGACGTGGCGGTCAATTCCCTGCTGGAAGAGCCGGCAGCTTCCATCAGCACAGTGGCGACGCCCATCAAGACGCCCGGCGACATCATGGACCCGAATGTGGTGAAGACGGTGCTGGATTTCGACGGGAACGCGCTTTATTTCTCGCGCGCGCCGATTCCCTGGGTGCGGCATGCGGCGAGCAAGTTGGTAGTAAGGCATCTGAAACATCTCGGGCTATACGTTTTTCAGCGCGAGGCATTGCTCGAATATGCAACGCTGCCGGTGGGCGAGTTGGAACGGATCGAGCAGCTCGAGCAATTACGGTGGATGGAAAACGGCTGGAAGATCCGCGTGGCGGAAGTGGAACACGACGCAGTAAGCGTGGACGTGCCGGAAGATGTGGCGCGCGTGGAAAAACTCCTGCAAAAATAAAACCGCCCGTCGGGGACTCCACCGGGCGGCCTTTTCCGAAGACTTGTGAATGATGGAGATCGACGTTATTGCTGCGCCTTCAAGATTCCGGCCACAGTGCGGTGCGAGTCCTGGTTGTTGGCAAAGAATGCCAGTTGAGGATTAACGAAGTAGACGACGAAATTGACAGTGGTCGAATTGCTCTTGACGAGCTTGACGCTCATGGTGTTCCGGTTCGAAGCGGTGCTCGAAGTCCCATCGCCGGAAATGGTAATGGCGCCGCTAGTGACGAGATCGAAGACCGGCACACCATTCTGGAATTGGAAGATGTCCGCCGCACCACTCAAGCCAAGACTAGTGACGACAACCTGGCTAAGCAGGTCTTCTTCATCGTGCACCGAGAACGAGCCGTTGTTCTGGAGGCTCAGCCCGCTCCAATTGAGTGCATACGTGCCCGTAATGTTGCTGCTGGTGAAGGGACTGCCGGTCTGGGCGGCGATGCTCCCATCAGCGACGTCGACGGCGTTGTTGCCATTTGTGGTCGTCTCCTGAATGACGCCCTGCGTCGCAGAACTCAAATAGAAAACAAATTTAAACGGCGCAGCGGCGAAGTTTGGGTCCGTAAACGTGATAGTCCCGCGGCCAAGATTTGCCGCATCGAGGCTAATGCTCGTGTTGTTCGTGGTGTTTGTCTTGATGAATTGTCCGGAATTATTGGTATCCACGAGAACATTTGTGACGGTAGCTCCGTTAGCGGTGAAGCGGCCCACCCTGGTTATGCCGCCATTGCCGGAGCTGCCAGCAACAATAAAGACAAAGCTGGAGCTAATACTGCTGACGTTGGCGGGGGCGGTATTGCTTTGCGCCACGGCGTCGCCCGAGAGCATTGCGCCACCAGAGATGTTAAGTAACCTGACCCGACTCGCGTCCACAATATAAAAAGCGTATTGCACGCCGTTCAGCTGAGCGATTCCACGGCCAAATCCCGGAAGCGTCGATAGGTTCACTCCGTCAGCAGAGAAGCTTCCGGAAACAGCCGCTGCAGTGGTGAACACTCCGTTGTCGTTGACGTCTTCCACCCCTGTGGTGATCGGGCCTCCACTAGCGGTGAACTCACCCACGATCGACTCCGGGCCCGAGGGCGAAAAACCATCTTGCCCGGAAAAGTCGAAAACATAGGGCCCAGCAATCGAAGCGATTGCAAAAGAGCCGCTATTTTGCTTGATGAAATTCCCACTGCCAGTGGAAGACTGAGCGGAGGTCGAGGTTTCGTCAATCATCAAACCGTCGTTGCTCGAGGTCAGAGTAATGCCGAAGTTGATCGGCGATGCGACGCCGCCTGAGACGACGTTTAGTGTAAGGGTGCCACGGCCGTCGGCGTTGACCGTGTAATTGCCCCCGCTGATTTGAAGGGCGAGGCTGGGCGCTCCCGCAGCGTTTACATCCTCGATGCCAGTGGTGATGTTGCCCATCCCATCCGCGGTGAAACTCCCCGTACGTGCGAGAGCAACGGCGTTCACACCCGTAAACGATTCGCCGTTGGTCACGAAGGCGTACTGGCCATTCAAATTAGCTAGGGTGTATTTGCCGACGGGAGGAGGCGGAACGGCAATGCCATTGCCGCCGCCGCAGGCGGCGCTCCAGAGAGCCGCGCCCGCTGTGAGCATCAGCAGGAGGCGCTTCATCGCACACCTCGCAGCGCTTCCTTGTCTGCTGGCGACATCAAAGACGCAGGTGTGGTCAAAAAGCCCCTGGTGTTGCGAACGGCGACGGCTTGCGCGCCCTTCTGCACAATGCGGGCCGCAAAGTAGGTGCTGTCACCGAGGGCCAAGGGTTCACCGACGATGCGCACGCTATCGCCGGGATTCAACTCGAGGTGACCGGCCCGGAGAACTTTGGCGTCGCCGAGATGAACGTCGATCGGCCCGGAAGACGTCTGCAGGACCAGATGGGCGCCCATCGGAAGCGTGCTGCTGGCCGACTCGAATTTTACAACTGTGCCGAGAAGAGAACGTTCGCGGCTGACGCTATAGGAGTGAAGTTGCTGCGCATCCGGCAGTTTTGTTTCCTGGGCGCTCGCGGAAATGCAAAGCGCAAACGCGATCCCAAGCACAAAAATGCCTCTCTTACTTCGTGTGGTAGCCATTATGACCCTTTCCCACCTGCGAGAATTCCACTCGGAACCTTTTCGCGTTGCGGGGACTAAACAAAAAAACAGCTTCGGGGCGCAAGCTAAAGGTTCATTTCATTAGATGGCGAATCGCCTCGTCGTGGTTTCCATTTGCTGCGCAAAATTTCCTGAGCCGCAACATTCTCCGAAACCATGAACACAGAACCCCACAGAATATTCCCCAGTTCTTACAAACCCGTTCCCGGGAAAAAGGTTGCGCGTCCGCGGCTAGAAAAATTAACGATTTTGCGGTGAAAAGAGTTTAATTTGACAGTTCCGGGAGTTGCGGCCATAATTGTATGTACGTCAATCCTGTGGAGGGCATACAAGCCCGGCAAAACAACGCGGGCTATAAGGATGGCGCCAAAATATATATTTGTAACCGGCGGTGTTGTTTCCTCACTTGGAAAGGGCGTAGCGGCCTCCTCCATCGGCTGTCTCCTCGAAAGTCGCGGTTTCAAAGTCACCCTGCAGAAATGCGATCCGTACCTGAACGTCGATCCGGGCACGATGAGCCCGTTTCAGCACGGTGAAGTGTTTGTGACTGAAGATGGGGCGGAGACGGATCTCGATCTCGGGCATTACGAGCGCTTCACGCACGCGAAGCTTTCCCGCGACAATAATTGGACCACCGGCCGCATTTACGAAACGATTCTGACCAAGGAACGCCGCGGAGATTATCTCGGGAAAACCGTGCAGGTGATTCCGCACGTTACCGACGAGATCAAGGCGACCATCAAGAAAGTTTCTGAGGGCGTCGACGTGGTGATCGTCGAGATTGGCGGCACCGTGGGCGACATCGAGTCGCTTCCCTTCCTCGAAGCCATCCGCCAGATGCGGCTCGAGATGGGCGCGGAGAATACGCTCTTCGTACACGTCACGCTGGTGCCGTTCATCGCCGCCGCCGGCGAGCTGAAAACCAAGCCGACGCAGCACAGCGTGAAGGAAATGCTGAGCATCGGGATTCAACCTGACATTTTGCTGTGTCGCAGCGACCATCACATTCCGGGAGAATTAAAGAAAAAGATTGCACTGTTCTGCAATGTCGTGGAATCCTGCGTCATCTCGATGGAAGACGTGGACACGATTTACGCGGTGCCCGCGGAACTGAGCAAGGAAGGGCTCGACGCGCAGATCCTGCGGTTGCTGAAACTGGAAGCAAGGCCTTCGGATATGAAGCCGTGGATCGACCTGGTGCAACGAATGCATCATCCGGCGGGCGAAGCCAGGATCGCAGTGGTCGGCAAGTACGTGCAGCTCGAAGACGCGTATAAAAGTTTGCGGGAAGCGCTGCTGCACGGCGGCCTGGCGCACAATCACAAAACCGTTCTCGAATGGATCGAAGCGGAAGAGATTGATTCGCCGGCAACCGCGGCGGCACGCTTGCACGGCTACGATGGAATTCTCGTTCCCGGGGGCTTCGGCAAGCGCGGCATTCAGGGAATGATTCACACCATTCAG
>WNFG01014606.1_pt1 | contig 10865 bp, 10 predicted proteins | sample 5400431 | NCBI WGS metagenome assembly WNFG01 (sample SAMN13153346, study PRJNA577476) | soil metagenome | isolation source: 120 cm saprolite under Douglas fir tree site 2 hole 3 replicate 2 | place: USA:California | collected 2015-04-18
CGAAGAAACCGAACTGGCCATTCGCGCCAAACGGCACTGGCCGCAGCACATCTTCCTCTATGAGCCGCGGGCGAAGATACATCATCGTGTGGATGCCTCTCGTACCACCTGGCGCTACTTTCTCGCGCGCTGCTACGCTGAGGGTCTTTCAAAGGCGGCCATCGCACAATTCGCTGGCGCCGATCTTGGCCTGGCCTCTGAGCGTTCTCATGTCCTACGTACCCTTCCGCTCGGTGTGCTGCGTGGTCTAGGCGACGCGCTATTATATAGTGACCCCAACGGTTTCTTGCGCTCCATGGCCATCGTTGTGGGCTTGATCTGGACGATAGCAGGCTATGTCAGAGGGATGCTGCCTTTGCGCAAGACGATCAATGCTCCTGCTGAGACAGATAGTGTTCGGAAGATCGAACTCGCTCCTCCTGTTCTTTCCCAAGAGCAGGTTGTTGACGCAGTCCCTTCAGCTGGAAGGAAGTAGGTTGACATGATACACACACTCCGAGAGAAAATTGCTTCTCGCTCCTTACGTATCGCCATCATCGGCCTGGGGTATGTCGGTCTCCCATTAGCGGTGACCTTCGCTGAAGCGGGCTTTCACGTGACCGGCATTGATGTAGACCAGCACAAGGTCGACCTGGCAAACGAGGGCGAAAGCTATATTGCTGACATAGCAAGTGAGACGCTGCAGAAACTGATGGCTGCAGGACGCCTGCACTTTACAACAGACTTCTCGGTGCTCGAGGAGATTGATGCGCTGAGCATCTGTGTTCCCACACCGCTGCGCAAGACGCGCGACCCTGACATTTCGTACATTGTGGCGGCGACCCGGCAGGTCAAAGCGCACTTACATGCAGGTCAACTTGTCGTGCTGGAGAGTACCACCTATCCTGGGACCACCGATGAGGTGGTGCTCCCTGAGCTCGAAGCGACGGGCTTGAAGGTTGGGACCGACTTCTTCCTGGCCTTCTCACCCGAGCGTATTGATCCAGGCAACCCGCATTTCGGGACAAAGAATACGCCCAAGGTGGTTGGTGGTCTGACGCCCGACTGCACCGAACTCGCACAGGCCTACTATGGAGCCGCCATCGAGCACGTCGTCCCGGTTTCCTCCGCGCGCGTTGCCGAAATGACCAAGTTGCTGGAAAATACATTCCGGGCTGTCAACATCGGCCTGGTCAATGAAATCGCGATCATTTGCGATAAGCTCAATATCAATGTGTGGGAAGTCATCGATGCTGCTGCGACCAAGCCCTTTGGCTTTATGCGCTTCTTGCCCGGCCCGGGCCTGGGTGGGCATTGTATTCCTATCGATCCTCACTATCTCGCGTGGAAATTGAAAACGCTCGATTACACGGCGCGCTTCATTGAGTTGGCAGCAGAAGTCAACAGTAGCATGCCGCAGTACGTGGTCAATAAGATCAACGAGGTGCTCAATGAGCAGCGGCGCAGCCTCAATGGTGCGACCGTCCTGGTGCTTGGTGTCGCCTACAAGAAAAATGTGGGAGACATCCGCGAGTCGCCAGCGCTTGAAGTTCTTCAAGAGTTGCTGGATCGTAAAGCCATTGTAATCTACAATGATGACTATGTCCCCTCGCTTACGCTCAAGGGCCGTGTGCTACATTCGCAGCCTTTGAGCAGCGGATTGTTACAGGCGGCTGATTGCGTGGCCATCGTCACTGATCACGACTACTATGATGCCGCCTGGATCGTCAACGAAGCGCGCAGCGTCGTAGACACCCGCAATATGACGCGAGGGAATCCAGATGCCAAAATACTTCTACTCTAGCAGGTCGAAGTGTGCGTAGGGGTCAACGCCTCCACGAGAGCCTACTGGACGAAGGAGATGAGCTGGCGAAGACCTACTTCTACCGGGTGTATACAAAGTTGCGTGAGGCTCTCGTCCCGCAACAGGAAATACTAGTGAGGGCATAAACTGTTATGAGTACAATACGGTATCTTGTTACTGGCGGCGCCGGATTTATTGGTTCCCATATTGCTGAGACGCTACTCAAGCAGGGTGAATCGGTGCGTGTGTTCGATAACCTTGCGACGGGGCGCTCCAGCAATCTAGAGCCTCTTCAGGGGCTCGCGGGACATTTTGAGTTTGTCCAGGGTGATCTACGTGATAGCAATGCGGTAAGGGCGGCGGTAGAAGGAGTAGAAGTGGTTTTCCATCAAGGCCAGGGATGCAGGAGTGAGACGCGTCGTGTACGCGAGTTCCTCATCGGTCTATGGGGATACCCCGGTATTGCCAAAGCACGAGGAGATGCCTACCGCGCCGATGTCACCCTACGCCGTGCAAAAGCTCACAGGAGAATTGCTCTGCGGCGTCTTCACACGTATCTACGGTCTGGAAACCGTTGCGCTGCGTTACTTTAATGTCTTTGGGCCACGCCAGGACCCAACCTCTGAGTATGCAGCGGTTATTCCACGCTTCCTTACAGCGCTTCTAGAGAAACGGCGTCCGATCGTCTTTGGCGATGGAGAGCAGACGCGTGATTTTACCTATATCGAGAACGTGGTACAGGCCAACCTGCTAGCAGCTACATCTCCTGTGGCAGTTGGTGCGGCCATGAACATTGGCTGCGGGGAACGTATTTCGCTCAACGCGGTTCTCCAAACTGCGGGAGAGCTACTCGGCACGCATGTGCATGCCGAGTACCGTGATCCACGCCCAGGCGATGTTCGTGACAGCCTCGCTGATATCAGCAGGGCACGCAGACTGCTTGATTACAGGCCAAAGGTGACCTTCCGTGAAGGTTTAGCACGTACTCTGTCCTCATTACGCGCAAGCTGAAGATGTAAGCCGCGTTGCGCCTTGCTCATAAGCAAGAGCAAATAGGCCCTGCCAGCAGGTGAAAGACTACCTCCGCCAGCGTTGGGCTGAGGTAGCGTGCAATATCAAGCAGCTTCTGGCCGAGCAGAAACAACAGATGTGCTACGATGAAGGGAGTAGTATTTCGTGCGTATACAATCAAGAATGTTCTTCTCTTTTGTTGCTCTCCTTTTATTAGGGGTTGCGCTTCTATCGTTTTCATATAATACTTACCGGCAACAGGCAGCAGGATCTTCTGTCACGATTGATCTGTCAACTCCGGAAATGACAAGCCAATTTTCTACGGGCGCTACGCATACACAAGATGATAATGTTTCATATACCACTTCGGGAAAACAGCTTTTACAATCAGCCCTTGTCTACCAAAACGTGTTTATGATGGGATGGGGATCAGAAAATCCTGAACCATCACCTGGATTATATGATTGGGGTGATCTTGATGCACGCGTACAGCATATGCGCGATACCGGAGCGACAATGATGATTTCACTCTGTTGTGCTCCTGATTGGATGAAAGGCGGACAGCCAGGAGAGACGGATTGGTCGAAACTGACAGATGCACCTCTTCCCGATAATTACGCGGATTTTGCAGAACTTGCCAAGCAAGTAGCGCTTCGGTATCGTGATGTCAAGTATTTCCAGGTATGGGATGAAATGAAAGGTTTTTGGAGTAATTCACTGAATCGGTGGAATTATGAAGGATACACGCAAATGTATAATGCGGTGTATGATGCGATAAAATCTGTCCGCCCAGATGCAAAAATAGGAGGCCCGTATGTAAATATCGCAAGTTCAGCTACCTATCCTACTTCTACGCCTGCGGAAAGGAGTTTAGACCAATCTGCGCTCGCTGTTCTTTCTTATTGGCTTTCGCATAAACATGGAGCAGATTTTATAGTGGTTGATGGTGGGCCGGGACCCAGAGATGATGTCCTTAATAGTGGGGTCACCAATGAGTTTGCAGCGGGACAATTTTATGCCGATGCTGCCAACTGGATTCGTAAGCAACCCGGTGGAGAGACTCTTCCACTTGGGTGGGCAGAATGGTATCCGGGAAGCTCTCAAGACTGGAATGAACTCGACCACTTCAATGCTGTGATGGCCAATGATATGATTTATACACTAAAAAGCGGCGCATTCTATGCATTTCCTTGGGGAACACAAGGCGACTCCAGTGGTTTTAATCTCCCCGAGACGATCATGACTTCACAGGGCCAACCAACGCCTCAGTATTATACCCTCAAAGCATTTAAAGACTATTTTGGTCCTGGAACAAGGCTATATAAAGCGACATCTTCTTCACCGGACATCACTGTTTTGGCATCATCTGCCAAGACAATGCTTGTCAATCATCTTGGATCGTCGCAAACAGTAAACGTGAATAGCACACAAGTGACCCTGCAGCCTTTTCAAGTCCTTGTTATTGATACACCAGCGTTAGCAGCGACGCCTTCCCGTTCATGGGCGTATGAATACACCCCCGTTCATAATGCTGCTCATAACGTTTTCATAACGCATCCTCCTCATACTAGCATCAGAAACGACGAAAGGAAAAAATAATGAGCAGCCTCTTAGACAGCATTGGAGATGTCGATTACCAATTGCCGGTGGAGGGTGACGAGATGGCGCAAGGCACCTCGCCGTTTTTGACTCATCGAGCAGTCTACGACGCTCTGGTGCTTGAGGCAAAGTTGCGCCAATCATTGGTAACTGTACGCTCCCTTGGTAGTCGAGGGTTGCGTGTTGCAGCTATGGAAACCTTTGATGGTGTGCCTACCTTCTGGTCGCGCTGGTGTCAACAGGCATTTGTCTGTGCAACAGATGGAAGTCCAGAGGCCTATCTGCGCAGTTTGGAGCAGATGCTTGACCGTACGGGAGCACGTGTACTCATCATTTCATCAGATGCTCATGCGGAACTGATACGTCGTCACCGCGAACAACTTGAGAAGCGCACACGTATTGCTCTCGCAAAAGAACCTGCTTTAGGAATCGCTCTTAACAAAGAGCGAACGTTGGAAGTTGCCGAGCGTTTGGGATTGCGTGTCCCGCGTGCGGTCACTGTGAGATCGGTGAGCGATGTAGAGGCAGCACTGCATGAGATTGGGCTTCCAGCGGTTGTCAAGCCAGTGCAGTCGTGGGCATGGAATGAACAACGAGGGGTGGGACTGAAAAGCAAGCTGGTGACGACTCCTGAAGAGGCGCGGCGTGCTGTTGAAGAATTAACGAGTCCTGGTGTGGTGACGCTTTTCCAGCAGTTTCTTTCGGGCAGACGTGAGGCCGTAAGCTTCTTGTATGCACAGGGGCAATTTTATGCGCGATTTGCCCAGTGGGCGAAGCGCACCGCGCCACCGCTGGGTGGCACATCGGTGTTGCGCCAGAGCATCGCCCTCCCATCAGACATTGGCGAGCAGGCAGAACGCTTAGTACGTGAAATCGAGTTGGAAGGCTACTCTGAAGTCGAGTTCCGGCGTGATAGTGCGGGTCATCCCTATCTGATGGAGATCAATCCACGTCTCTCAGCCTCAGTCGAGTTAGCGGTGCGTGCCGGAATTGATTTCCCCTACCTCCTCTACCAATGGGCGGCTGGCGAGCAGATCACTGAAGTGAAGGGCTATCGCGTAGGGAATTGGATGCGCTATCTGAGGGGTGATCTCGCCACGACTGTGGCTGCATTGCAGCAACGCGGCAGACCTGGAGTTCCTTCACCGGCCCGTGCAATACGTGATTTCTGCGCTTCTTTCTTTGTTCCGATGAGGTACGACTACTTTGACTTGAGGGACCCCGTTCCGGCCTTAACGGCATCGGTAGATTTTGCTCGTTTCATATCGGGTACGGCGAAAAAGGGTCTTTCAAGGAGAAGTGAGAGTGAGCATTAAGGGAAAGGGGAGTAATACATGCCTGGCTTCAAGTGGATAATCATTACTGCTACTTTTATTGTAGTTATTGCTTTTGTTTGCTTTCTCTTTGTCTACGGAAGGCAAGTCAAGAGGCGGATCACGTATTTGCCTGAAATGAAGAAAGCTAAACCTGAACTGCTACCCTATTATTAATGAAAGAAGATAAAAATACTATGGATACATTGACGCCTTCTCGTCCCGTCCAGGTGTCTGAATTCGCACCAGAGCGTATACTTGATCTTGAACTGGGGCAGCCGCTGCCTGTGCTCTCCGCCTTTGATGATAAGAAGGGACAGCTCTACCAGCGAGCCGCGTGTCTCGTCCGCTTGCACGACCGCCTGCTAGGCACCGTGGAACTGCTTTTCTCTGACCGTGAGTTGCATCCGCAGGAGTATGTTGGGCAGGTGTGGGAGATTCTAGGCCCACACATCAACGAGCATCTGCAACAAGATGGCCTGCCCCCGATTTCAGCCCTTGATGTCGCTGGTGTACCGGCACGCGGCACACCCCGCTGCGTAGAAGAGCGCGAACGCTTTCTTGAGGACGCCCCGTTCGTCAGTGTGATTGTTCCGACACGGGATCGTCCGGACCTTTTACATACCTGCGTGGACTGCCTCCTGGCGCTGCACTACCCCAACTATGAGATCATCATCGTTGATAATGCTCCGAAGGACAACGCGACAGCCGAATTGGTGGCGCGTACGTACGCCGATACGCCTCGGGTTCGCTATGTGCGCGAAGACCACCCTGGACTCCCCTGGGCGCGTAATCTGGGGATGCGAGTCGCGCAGGGAACGCTTCTGGCCTATGTAGACGATGATGTAACGATTGATCCCTACTGGCTCGTGGAACTGGTCAGGGCCTTTGACGCAGCGCCAGATGTCGTCTGTGTGACTGGTGATGTCTTACCGTTAGAATTAGAGACGCCTCCGCAATTCTGGATTGAGGAATATGGTGGGTTCAGCAAAGGATTTGCGCGCCAGATCTTTGATCTGGCAGAGCATCGCCCTGCTGATCTGCCTTTATATCCTTACACCGCGGGTCGCTTTGGGGCGGGAGCAAATATGGCTTTTAGGGCTGACTATCTTCGTTCCGTGGGTGGCTTCGATATCCTGTTTGAAATCGGCTCAGATATTGAAGCCTTCTTTCAGGCGGTAGCTCGTGGCCATCGGCTGGTCTATGAACCGGCAGCGCTGGTGCAACATCCTCATTACCGGGACTATCAGGGGCTACAACGACAGATCCATCGCTATGGCCTGGGCCTGACCGCTTTCTTGACCAAAGCGATCCTGGAACGTCCCAGCCGCTTGCTGGAGCTGATTACGAAGATCCCTTACGGTTTCTACTTTGTCCTGAGTTCGAAGTCCCCCAAGAACCGGAAGAAGCGGTCCAGCTATCCACCTGATCTCACCAGGAGTGAACTCAAAGGTATGCTTCGGGGACCCTTCGTCTACCTGAGCCGCCGTTTGGCTATGGGTCGGTAGAGATACCGGCTAGAATGGTAGACAAAGGATGTACTCGTTCTTGAAGAAAACGTCGCTCTTTCCATGGGTTAAAGCCAACAGTGTTTTGCTGTTGAATGCCGCCTCACTGGTAAGCACAACAGCGGTTACCTCCGTGCTGGGCTTCGCGTACTGGTGGGTGGCGGCACGACTCTTCCCACCGGACGCGGTTGGCCTGGCCTCTGCTGTGATTTCGGCGATGACGCTGCTGGGAACAGTGTGTACGCTAGGCCTGGGAACGTTGTTGATCGGGGAGTTGCCGCGCCAGCCAGGAAAAGCTGTCTCGCTCATTGGTGCCGCGTTACTGCTGGTTCTGGGCGTTGGCGGCGGTGTTGGGGGATTCTTCGCGCTGCTGTCCCCGTTTGTCTCGGAGAGCTTCCTGGCACTGCGTGCCAATGGTGGTGTCATCGTCTTCTTCGCGCTTGGAGTAGGGCTTACAGCGGTGACCCTGGTGCTGGACCAGTCCCTGATTGGACTCTTGCAAGGGAAACTCCAGCTTGGGCGCAACACCTTGTTCGCGCTGGCGAAACTGATCGCGCTGCTGCTGGTTGGTCTGTTGCTATGGCAGAAAAGCTGGTTTGCGCTGTACGCCACCTGGAGTGTTGGGAGTCTGTTTTCCTTGCTGGCGCTTGCTGACTATGTCCTGCGCAAGGTACGGATTTGGCGGAGGGAACACTGGCCGCAGTGGAATCTGCTGCGCAAGCTTGGCCCATCTGCGCTCCAGCACTATGCCTTGAACATGATCCTGCAAATCCCCGACAAGGCCTTGCCTATCCTGGTCACGGCCATCCTTTCCGTGACCGCGAATGCTGGCTTCTATGTGGCCTCGATGCTGGCAAGCTTCGTCTATGTCGGGTCGAGTGCGCTCACCACGGTGCTGTACGCCACCACGTCTGCTGATCCCTCGGCTCTGGTGCAGCGTTCGCGGCTCACCCTTGGCATCGGGTTGCTTGTCTGTAGCGTCGCAAGCATTATCCTGTTCCTGGGTGCCAGGCCGCTATTGCTTTTATTCGGTCACGCCTATGCTGAGCAGGCGACCTGGAGTCTCCGTCTGCTGGGACTGGCTGCCTTTCCGCTCATCATCAAAAATCACTACATCGCCCTCTGCCGTATTGAGCAGCGCATTGCCCCCACGCTTCTGCCCCTGACGATCTGTTGCGCGCTTGAACTGATTGCATCTGCCACTGGCGCACACGTGGGAGGGTTGGTCGGCTTAAGTCTGGGGTGGTTGCTGGCCTTACTTGTGGAAGCAGTGTTCATGTTTCGCCCTGTCTACACGATGGTACGTCCGCAGTGGCCTCGCCTGAAGGAGGGTCTCTCGTGAACAAGTCACAGCGACTGGAAACATCAGTTCATCGTCTCATACTTGCTCCTCGTCTGCACCCGGCGAAACTCTGGAAAAGTATCAGGCCCCTGGATGGGATCTTTACACTGCTCCCACTTGGGGCATTTGCGCTCTGGTATTTCTCGCTGAACAACATACACATACGAGACATGAATGATCTGGGCCTGGTCTCGGTTTTGACACCATCCACCATTCTTGCTCTCGTACTCTTGACGACGTCATTCTGCTTGATGCTGCGATATTCCCGCTTGCGTACGCCGCTTCTTCTGCTTCACGTCGCGCTGCTCATCTTTATGTTGTACGGGGTGACTGCTCTGGTTGAAGATGCCCCCCGCTTTAGTACGGTCTACAAGCACGCGGGCTATACTGAATATATCATGCGCACCGGCACGGTGTCTCCGAACCTGGATACGTACTTTGACTGGCCGACCTTCTTCATCTTGAGCGCTTTTTTCACGACGGCTGCGGGCTTCCATGATCCGCTCAGCTATGTAGCCTGGGCACCATTGTTCTTGAACCTGCTCTACTTGGGGCCGCTCTTCCTGATTCTGACCTCAGCCTCGACCAATCGCCGCGTGATCTGGCTGGGCCTCTGGCTCTTCTACCTGACAAACTGGATTGGCCAGGATTATTTCTCGCCCCAGGGGATGAATTTCTTCCTCTACCTCGTCATGCTGGCCATCCTCTTGAAATGGTTGAAAGTTGCGCCCCCCGTGCAGACGCAACCACCACAACAGACGCGACTGATAAGCCCATGGGCAAGAGCCAGGCAGAAAGTACGTACATGGCTGGCCATCTCTGATCCACTGATCACGCCGAGCAAGCCGTGGCAAAGGACTGTGCTCCTTCTCATCTTGTTCGCGGTGTTTGCCTTCGATGTCACCAGTCATCCGTTGACGCCCTTCTTTGTGCTGGCGAGTGTTACAGCCCTTGTGGTCCTTCGCCGCTGCTCCCCCTGGTGGCTGCCTTTGCCAATGGGACTCATGACGGCGGCCTGGATTCTTGTCATGGCCCGCCCCTTCCTGGAAGGGCATGCGAATCTGGTGATCGGCGGCTTTGGTTTGCTGGGGCATTCCGTCACGCTCAATGTGGCGGATCGCGTGACAGGCAGTGCAGGGCATATCCTGATTACGAAACTCCGCCTGATCCTGACCGCCTTGATTTGGGGACTGGCCGTTCTGGCTGCCGCGCGACGTCTTCGTCATGGCTATCGCGATCTGACCTATCTCTTGCTGGCAGTCATCCCTTTCCCGCTCCTGGTGGTCCAGGACTATGGGGGTGAGATGTTGCTGCGCATCTACCTGTTTGCCCTTCCCTTTATGGTGTTCTTCATCGCCACGCTCTTGTATGAGCCCGCTCCACGCTTGCTGCCTGGCCGGTGGCTCACCATAGGGTTACTCGTCCTGAACCTGGTCTTGCTTGCCGGCTTCCTCTTTGCGCGCTATGGCAATGAACGCAACGATTATGTGAGCCGGGCGGAACTCGATGCGATGCGCTATCTGTATCAGGTCGCTCCGCATGGTTCCGTGCTTGTGAGAAGCTGGGATGCCGGCCCCTGGCAGTTTCAAGACTTCGAACATTACGACTATTATTCGCTAGCGGATGATGGGTTGATCGGCGATGTAGGGACGAACAATGCCAGTGCCATTGTCCAGTTTGTCCAACAGGAAAAGCGCCCTCATGCCTATATTGTCTTCACGCGTAGCGAGCAAGTGACATTCGATGCGTCATCTGGGCTACCACCCGGCAGGCTCGCACTATTAGAGCACGAGTTCCTTGTTTCAGGAAAATACAGGCTCATCTATCAGAACAAGGATGTGCAGATTCTCATGTTTGTGCAGAACATGAAAGGAGAACCACAATGTACCGTTCAATCTTGCTCTGGCCCACGCTGCTTCTGTTATCTGCCATGGCCACGTGGATCGTAAACGCATTGATGCCCAGTATGGCGCTGCGTCCGCTCATAGTGCTGTGGTTTCTCCTTGTCTGTCCTGGTATGGCACTGGTGCGCTTCCTTCGCCTGCGTGAGCCGATCGCGGAATGGACCCTCGCTATCGCCGTGAGCCTGGTTCTAGATGCGCTGGTTGCCAGTGTCCAGTTGTATGCTGGTCGGTGGTCGCCTCCCCTCAGCTTGAACATCTTGATTGGGCTGTGTGTCGCTGGAGCGCTCGTGCAACTCTTTTTCCCGCGTCTGGCCACAGTTCCGGACTCAACAACCTAGGACGACTCTGATTCAGATGTTCCATAAAGTGTCCTCCTTTGTCAAGACCGTTGTTGGCCGAAACGAA
>WNFG01017755.1_pt1 | contig 10864 bp, 23 predicted proteins | sample 5400431 | NCBI WGS metagenome assembly WNFG01 (sample SAMN13153346, study PRJNA577476) | soil metagenome | isolation source: 120 cm saprolite under Douglas fir tree site 2 hole 3 replicate 2 | place: USA:California | collected 2015-04-18
GGATCATCGGCTGGATTGACGTAATTGACCGCCCACGGCCCAACGCCGTGGACCTGAACAATCGTTTCTTCCTTGGTCCAGGCGAAGTGATTCATCTTCGGCTGCATGATCGCGACGCTTCCGACGGTTAAAGCCTGGGTCTTGGTGGTGTCGAGTTTGTCCCCCATTCCGATGTTAAAGGTTCCGGAGATCACAGTTACGTGCTCGACTGCAGGGTGCGAGTGAGCCTGGACTTTGAAGTCCGCGGGGAGCTTAAGCCTGAAAGTAAAAGGCACTGCCTCGTTCATCGGCCCCTCAATGACGGCAATCTTCGCGCCGGCTCCCAGCGCGGGAACATCGGTCCATTTCAGATCAGAAGGCGTGACAAACGTGTGCCCGTCCTGGGCAGTTGCAGACGATTGATGGATCAGGACGACGCAAAGTCCGCCCAATAGCGCGGTAACTACTGCAACGCGTTTCATAGCTTCCTCCTCGGTGTGGGAGCACTGTTAAGCGCTGTCTCATGGGCGCAATCGCTTGTTGGATCGCTGCATCGACTAACTCTCTACCCTAGGAGCATGCGCAGTGCTCTTGTTGAATAATAACACACTTCTCCAGGATCGCGACTTAGGTAACCAAAAAAGCTCTGCGAGCGGTCAGGCCGCCGCGCCGCCGAGCAGCGTGATCAACTCGCGGCGCTTTATTCGATCACCTCGTCGGCACGGGCGAGCAGGTTATCCGGCACCGTCAGGCCCATCGCCTTTGCGGTCTTGAGGTTGATCACCAGCTCGTACTTGGTCGGCGCCTGCACCGGCAGATCGGCCCGCTTCTCGCCCTTGAGGATGCGATCGACGTAGCCGGCCGCCCGCCGGTACTGGTCGATGAAATCGGACCCGTAGGAAATCAGGCCGCCGGCGGCGACGAAGAAGCGTTCAGCCAATGACTGCAAACTTCTCCTGCCTCCAACGCTTTATCTTGCACCATTGCTCACCTCGCCCAGAACGGTACGGTGCGTTCGCGCGTTTGGACACGATACCCTCAAGGCCGATGCCGCAAGCGCGTGCGTAAAGGTCCGCGCCGTCCTTGAAGTGCTCGCTGTAGATGACGCCCGGCACCGACGCCTGGGCGAGGAACGATTGGAGCAGGCGCTTTCGTTCGGTCAGCGGGGCACCGCGCGTGTCGAAACCGTCGAGATGCAGGAGGTCAAAGGCGTAGTACACCATTCGGTCACAACGCCGTCCCTTGAGATCATCTTGGAGCGCTCCGAAATTGGGCCGCCCGTCGGCGTCGGACGAGACAACCTCGCCGTCAATGACAAGCTTGACTGCGGGCAGGCGGGCGATGTCAGCCGCTATAGTGGGAAAACGCTCGGTCCAGTCCAGCCCCGAGCGCGTGAACAGCGTCACTCGGCCCTCGTGTAGGTGAGCCTGGATGCGATAACCGTCGAGTTTGATCTCATGCACGTAACCAGCGCCGCTCGGGACCTTGCTCACCAACGAGGCGAGGCAAGGCTCAATGAAGCCAGGGAACGGTGCGGCTTTCGCGCCCGGCAGCACGCGGGCGAGGACGCGGGACGATGGACGATGAAGCGCAGACACGACACGGGACATGGGAAATCAAATAGCACCAGCCGCGCGAGATTCCAGTCCCGGCCCCGCAGCCACGCAGATTTGGTGCGTTGTGCCACAAACCTCGCGCGATCTGGCGGTGAAGGCTAGCCGCCGACTGGGCGCGTCCAAAAATCCAGAAAGAGTCAGCGAGCGGCCCCCTTTTGCCATGATTGGTCGGGACAATTTGCGTTGGATGGGGGAGACGGGAGCGCGTGGCCCAGCGGCAATCTGCCGCCGGGCCTCCTCCCGCTCGGGGGGAATCGTCGCATGGCCAAAATCCAATCCGAAATCATCGTCGCAATCATAGCTGCCGTGGTCGCAGTAGCGGTCTGGCGCGTTGCGCGTAATCCGCAACTGGCCGTTCTCGCAATCGCCATGCTCTACGTCGTGGCTCGGAGCGTGATCGCGCGCGCCTTTCAGGAGTAGGGGGCACGCTCTCACTGGAGCATCAATGATGACCGGCGGGCAAGTGGCGCGCTGTCTGCCAGGCCCCCGATTCAAAGCGGGAAAAAAACAAATTACGACACTCCCAAAGTCATCGCCGCTGCGAGCGCTGGTTCCGGTAATAATCGCGGTAGTGCCTCAGATGGCCGCGCCGATCACGTCGGGCTATTCCATAAACTCCGTTAGGCGAACGCCCCCCGGCAGGGCCAAGTGATCGCGCGCGCAGCGATCATGGCGGGAACCGAGATGGGCAAGGGCGCGTTCTCAATTCATTGCAATAAGCGCGGCCATTTTTCATGCGCGAGCAGGATAGTCGCAATTATCCGGTCCGCGAGGATATGCGCCTCCAAGACGCATTCTGGGCGTGGGAGCGCGCGACGTGGGCCGTGATCGCAATTATCGTCCTGATCGCGCTCACCGGTTTGTTCGCCCATGGACCGCTGAGCGAGAGAACCGTGGCGGAGGCCGGACTGTCGCTGACCTACGAACGTTTTCAGCGCGTCACCGCGTTGGCGCGATTCACCGCAAGAATCTCCGTGTCCTATGGCGATGAAGCCAGTTTGACGCTGAGCCCGGCGTTTTCCAACCACTTCCAGATCGCCGACATCGAGCCGCGCCCCCTGCGAAGCAGCGCTGGGCCGGGCGGCCTTGAATTCGTATTTCCGGCACCGGCCGCAGGCGAGCTCCCGGTCGTGATCTGGGCCCATCCGCGTTCGTTCGGACACTTCGATCTGACCGCCGCCGTCGACCCAGAAGGTCGCGTGGCATTTTCCATCCTGGTCTATCCGTGAAAACGCCATGGACAGCGTGATCAAGTCACTCGTGGTCTATTTCGTCCTCTGGCTGGTGATCCGGTCGTCGGGCCGGCGCACGCTCGGCCAGTTGACATTGCGGTCTCCTTCGTCGAGCGAGACGTACCGAGTGTCGCCAAGATCTTGAAGGGCGTTCCGACCGTGGTGGTCGAGAACGGCCAGGTTCTGAGCGGACGATTGCGGCGCGCCCGCATCACCGAGGAGGACGTACTCGAAGCGGCGCGGCACAGTCACGGGCTCGAAAGGATGGACGAGATCAAATTTGCGATCTTCGAAGCGAGCGGCCGGATTTCGATCATTCCGAAGCGAAAAATCATCGCTGACGACGACACGGCGCCGCGCGCGGATTAACCGGGCGCGGCCCGCCGGCGCTGGGGACCGAAGAGATTCGAACTCCTGACCCCCAGATTCGTAGGCTGTGGCCAAGCGATGAAATATCAGGAGATTTCTGCAAACCGGATGTGTTTCGCTCCTTTAAGGATCAAAGGGTTAGGTCTCGGGTTGCAAACCGAACATCCACCGCAGCATTACCGCGCAGCCTGTTCGGAATCGTCCGCACGATCACGTCGTTGGCCCATTCGGGTAGCGACGGATGGGGCGGAAGTAATCTCCAAGTGCCTGGTAGGACGCGGCAAGCCTATATCGACGCGCTTCTGCCGCCGGGAGGCTTTCGATCAAAATCTGATGCCATGCTGCGTTCCACCGCGAGCGCGGCATTCAAATCCGTCGCGGCCGAGGACGGAATGATAACGGTCGATTCTATGTGCGGTATTGCTTCGGTGATCCGGCAGATGCCGATGCCTTCCGTGATCGATTTGGTGGCGAGCAGGTGACCGGGACATCAACGCGTTCCAACCCGCGACCTTCGGCGTGACAGGCCAGGAGATTCCATCGCGAAATCAATACCTGTTCCAAGTTTTGGAGTCCAGGAATAGGCCGGAAAGCAGGGGCAAGTTGGAGCGCTTGACCAGGACGTAGCCCCACGCCTAGCCGCCGACCGCTTCCGTCCCCAGACCCCGTAAGCACAGCTTACAACGTCCGCAGGATGGAAAAATGGTGGCAACCCACACCGCAGCGCGCGCAAGCGCAATCGCGTCAACGTCCATGAACAGGAGATCACCGCCAAACTCACGATTTAACCGGTCATGGATGCGTCCTGCGTGGCCCGCGGAGTCGTCGCGGCGGTAGCTGATGAAAATCCTAGGCCCCATACCCGCGTTAGTCGTCGTGCGGCCCCTGCCCAAGATACGCAAACCCACCCCAGGGTGGCCCGCGTTCGACCTTCCAATTGCACAGTTTGATGTGCTCCACGATTGCGTCCGCAACCATGTCGCGCTCGGTGTCCGTTAGCGGTCGCCCGCTCTTGCCGACCTTGAACGTGAGCGCAAAGCGCACGTCACGGCGCAATTCCTCAGCGACGGTTGGTCCCCATTCGGCCTTGATTAAGTTGACCGCTTGGTGAGGGGCTCAACCATAACTCGGTAAAGCCCCTCACCAATTGTTAGCGTATGTCCTAGGCTACTCGTAGAGTTTGCCAAGCTCGTCAGCGCACTCTGAATCTCGGTATTGCTTCGAGCCAATTCTTCGACGCGAGCTGGCGGTGGCAGGGAGCTTCTGAGTCCTGAAATCACGCCTTCTTGTGCTGCGACCTTCGCAGTCACTTCTGAGAGCTGGCGATTAACTGCGTCATATTGGTCCCGCATCAATCTTAGCTGACCATCCAATGCTTCAACGCGCCCCTGAGCGATATGGCCGCGCAGCCACCACGCGAAGCCAAAGGCGGCGACGGCAATCAAGAATGTGGCAATCAGCAGCACGGGTTGGGTCATGAACAATCCCAGTGCTGTAATCCACTCCGGTGTGGACATGGCGATGATCCCTCTCGATTGGGATAATGCCACGAACGCCTTGTCCCGTGTGGCCCTCTTTCACTCATGGGGCTGGTCCCTTTTGGGGGGTAAAGGGGCCAGTATCGCCTAGTGGGTACTGTCCTAATTCCGAACCATCTGTCCTAATTTGGAAATCGCAGTGTCCTAATTTGCTCGGAACTCTATCGCGCCCTGTGGATTAACCTCTTTGTACGGTACCGTACAAACGGGGTTTGGGGACCGTTGCTGAGGTGTTCGCCATGGTCCCGAAGCGCCAAACACACAATCCGCGCTGCTCAACTTGCAACGATGAAACGGAGTTGACGGTCTTGGCCGCTTCAGTTTGGCGGCATCCGAGTGAGCAATTTTGTACAGACTGCTGCTGGCAATGGGCGCAGGCTCCGCAGCTAAGGGGCGACTCGCGCTCAGGAGCGCATCAATGTCAGAGGCTGATCAGTTCCGGCAATATGCCGAGGAAGCGAAGCGTTGGGTCCGCCAATCCAAAACCGAAAACGAGAAACAAGTCCTGATCGAGCTTGCGCGCACTTGGACGCAAGCGGCGGCCGAGAGCGAGAGATCCGTAGCCGTCAACTACAGGGCCATGTAAGGCCGCCCCGCCTTCCCCTGAGCTTGAGCGCGGTAGGCCGCGCTCCTTGGTGACGTTTGTGGTAGAGATCACACTGCGTGGGCCTCTGCAAGGGAGACCGCCATGCTGCTTATCGTCTACTACCTCATTTTCATGATTGCCGGTGACCTCGCGGCTTATTTTATTGGGCTGACGGTCGAGTACGAATGGGGCTCACAGGTGAGCTTGATCGTCTTTCTGGCCCTATATTTCCTTTTTCTCTGGGTATCCTGGTTACTCGCGGTGTGGATGACCAAACCAAGAGCGGCCACCCAAAGTACATCTTAGTCGGCAGGCGCAGACGGGCTGTGGTGTTTCCAGTGTAACGTTGCGCTTTCGTCCGCGAGATGGGCAGCGGTGCGGATATGAAGTCAGGCTTGCGAGAGCTGACCGTGCTTTCCCTGCTTGCGGCCTTTTGTTGTGGTCTTGCCTGGGCTCACGATGACACGTTTTTCGCCGCTATTTTTGGTGGCGCCAGCGCAATGACGATTATCGAGGCGGTACGAGGTTTACGGTGAACCCGGCCACCATTCCCGAACCCAAGCGCCAGTTTGGAGGGTCGCCGGTGTGTTTGCGGCAGGTCATGACTGACCCGCCTTCTTCGTTGCCCGAATGCGATCCAGAGCAATCCATCCAGCTTCCGAGGCCGCTTCGGTGAGTAAAGCTCTCCGCTGCTCTCCTCCCACGTAGGATCATCGGTTCGAGTGATCACATAGGTATAAGTACCGGCGGGATTTTTCCGGGCCTGCACCACGACTCGATAAATCGATAGTTCTGCCATGAGAGGTATGTATCAGTTTGACTCTTCCGGCTGTAGTCGAATACGCGGCGACGCGCGAGGAAGCAATGGCGACATTCGCAGAGAGTTGGCGGCGGAAATAGTGGGCGCGATAGGGCGGCTTGCAGCCCAAGGGCCCCAGAGGGGTGGTGGACAGCGGAACCCTCCAGGGCCTCAAGGCGGTCACGGAGCGAAGAGGGGGCAACCCGTGAGCCGCCCCGTCACTACGCATGGACCCCTTACGCGGGCCTTACTCATCCCTGTCTTCACCGTGAGTTGAACTGACGCACTACCCTCGCGTGAAGGACCGAATTTTGGTGCGGACTCGAACCCGATGGGGCGGCGGGTTCCATCTGATGGGGGCACGGGTCGCGCGTTGTACATCGCCGCCGCAGGGCGCTCGCGAGCCTGCTACCCGCTCGCGTCTCGCTGATCAGCAACACGGCGGTCGAGCACTAACGCTAGATAGGCGTGTAGCTCTGCATTCCTCAGAGCCTTGAGCCGCGCTTCTTTCGGCAGAGTCGATGCGTTGCACCGATGTGTCGGTTGCCCGTTCGCCGTGGCCTTTGGGAGTCGCATTGCTGCCATCTCCGCCGAAGCCAAGCATAGCACGACCGCTGACGTTGTCGCCGGGCCGGATTCTTACCAAAATTGGGCGCCTAGCCGAATCCCCGGTGGACAAGGGAACGCGAGGCCGCCAGAGGCGTTCTCTCTAGGGTCCTCTCGCTCGCCAAGGGTTGGGGAACAGGGAGGCGTACCATGCAACAAAGGCTGCACTGGCTGGACTACGACCCCGTGGCACTCGCAGTGCTCGTGATCGGAATGGGTATGATTGAACTGCTCGCATTGCTTATGTGACCGCGCTCGAAAAACGAAATCTTGAAGTGCCGAGACCCCATTACCCGTTGCGTTCGGCGGGGCGCTTCTCACCTCGGGGACCTCTAGGCAGTGTGTCTCTCGTAGGCGGCAATTAGCCTGTCGAATAAATCTATATCGCGTTCCGCGCGATCTATCAGATGTTGCGTGATCTCAACTGTCCCGTCCGGGCCGGACCATTGACGCCGCCGCCCGCACTTGAAATCGTTCAAGTCCTCAACTGCAATTGCCTTGCGCTCGCGCAGCCACGCTATTTCTTTGTCGAATTTGCCCATGGAGCCCAGGCTTGACCGGCGTCCGAGGACCATCTATGCGCCCCGACCCGCCAACGCTGGAGAGGCTTGATGGCGGGCCGGGACGTGTCACGACGGCACTGCCGGGCACCATCATGACGAACTGAATATCGTAAGCATCCCGACCCGCCAATGCTGGTTGGAGAGAGGATGTATGGCGGGCCGGGACGACCTGGCCACGACGCGACCCAGGGAGTAAGAGGGTGCGCCATGACTAATTACATTGTCTCACAGCAGAGCAAGGTTACGGCGGTTGTTCGGTACCGCGCCGCTCTCAATTGAAAGGGCGTATTGTCCAAAGCGCCCCACGGCGCGGCATCATGACGCGAACAACCCGAATGCAGCGGCAGCGTTCGAATCAGTCGGCACCGCATCAATCAACGTCGGATCGTCATCGCTCGTGCGCGAGCTATTTACGCGCCTCGCCACAGGCCACCTTGCAGCACATCGTTCGCCGCAGGTTCGAGCAAGTTGGAAGTGCAAGCGGACCGGCTGGAGTGGTCCAGTTAGCCTCACCACATTCTAGACTGCCCTAGCGCCGCCGTGCATACTCGCACCATCCACACCGCTACGATGCAACATTCAAATGCCGCACGTGCCCGACATGTTCAACATTGAATGGCTTGAGGCACTCCTTGCCACGCTGGCGCTTATGTCAGCGGCGGTTTCCGTGCACCTATGGCATCGTGCGGCTGCGGTTCCGAATATGCCAGATCAGCCCTCTCTTACAATGTCGTGGCGGGCTAGATTGCACGCTCGGGCTGGGTCTGCGGCAGCCGCCAAGCTCGACTATCCACGTTACGCGACAGTGGAAGAGGCCAAGGCCGCGATCTCGGAACTGCGCAAGGTCGACTTTTCACGCTATGCGACAAAGAAAGAAGCCGAGGACGCGTTCAGAGAACTGCGCAGGGTCAAGCCGCAGCCACGATATGCGCCGCGCGAAGAGGCCAAAGACTATCTACTCATTACGCGGCAATTGCGCGACGCTCTCCGGCTCGATTTGCTTCCACATGAGGCGAATCATCCTACTTTGTGGATCGAGTTACGCGGACTTCGGGATGACTTGCAGCGATTGATTTAGCTTGCTTCGCGCGAAGACGCTCGCGCCCGCGCGCCAGGCCTCAGCATCAGCGGGAAGAACCAGTCGCGTCGCCAATGCCAGCGGCTTCCACATAGTGGCGGTCGAAGCCCTGCCACAACTTGACCAGCAACTCGGCGCGATGGAGATTTTTCAGCCGCAGCGGCAACGGCTGCGACGGCGCGCGCCGCCAAATTTCCTGCACTACTCGCGCGCGCTGATCGCGCGGTAGCATGCGCGCAGTTGCCCCCTGGATCGTGCCCGGTCCCATCTAATACAACAGGATCGCCAGCGTTCGCGCGCAACCTTGCAGGTCGAAGAGCATGGCGGCCACGATATTGCTATGCGGCGGCATCATTGCAACTTCAAAGCCAGGAATCGACTCCCCTTGCCTCCCGACTAACGGAACACAATCACTTTTTCAAAGCGGGGGATTTGCTCAGGCACCCCGCTCTCAAGCTCTCTGTAGGCGCGGTCGAAGAACGTCCGCATGATCGGATGGGCCGAGCCATAGTCGAGCCATGCATTGGGGTTCGGCGTGTCGACGGATGGTCCCGGAGCAATCGGATAGCGGCCTGCCCACTTCGACAGATGCGTGAGGGCTTCTAGGACAGGCCGTTCGCTCTGCTGATCGACCGTAACTTTGGCCTTCTTGGCCAGCTTGTTGAGGTCGTGCGTCTTCAGCTCACCGTGCAGTTCGTGTTCTTGGATGAGGTCCGGCCGCTTGAATACAATGAGGCCCTTGAGCACGTTCTCGATGGCATAGGCGTATAGTAGCTGAGCCGGTGGATAGTTCGGCGCGATGGCCTTGATCTCCGCGTCACCGACTCCGGTGTCGTTGCGGACACTTTCAGCGACGGCCTCGTCATCAGCGATCTTGAGCGCCTGGGAATACGAAACCTCGGCTGGAAGCTCCTGCTTGAGGATCACCTCGGCCGCATCCCGCAGGCGTCCGGCGCTGCGAAGCCACGCAGCCGGTTGCTGCCCCGCTTTGAACGTTTGCTTGGCAATTTCCTTCGAATCGGCGGTCACCACGTAACGCATATGCTCAATGAGATGGTCACGGCGCTGCGGTTGACAAGGTCACCGAAGGGTAAGGGCGGGGGGCGATTAACGGCGGGACGGCCTCCTGGCGGTCGTGGTACGCTGCTGGGTTGGGACCGGCTGGGTTTCTTCCCAATGCTTCGACGTTGCTCGTGTGTCATCGCTCTCGAAATGAGGACTGTCTTCGCGCTGGTGGCGGTCGTTTCGTCAGCACACGCAGGCAAACAATGCGATACCACTCATACATCAGATTTGCGCCGTATTTGGCAATGCGATGATGTTTGCGTGCATATATTTGGCAATCCTCCCTATTACATAACTTTCGACGGGGTGAAAGACGGCAAAATTGTCCGCTCTGGAACATTTGAGTGGAAAAAGGACGCCGACACAGCAAGTCTCAACGGCAAGCGGTGCAAGAAACTACCACAGACGTACGATTACGATTGAGAGGGGAGTTAGAACGTGCCGGGTGTTGTCCTCGATCATGAACGCTACATGCGCGCCGCCGATCAGGCGCGGCTCGCGCGCAATGCGATGGTGCGAACGATGGCGGCCGGAACTAAATTCGACAGGAGCAAACGATGAAAAAGCTTGCAGTTGTTTCAATTTTGTTGGCGTGCGGTTTAGCATCGCCAGCGTTGGCACAGTCTAGTGGTCCAACGATGGGGTTTTTTAGCGGCGTCCCCGCCGGTACTCGTATTGAGTGTACCTCACGCGGAAAGGCAAGGTGCTGCCGCGCCGTGTCACCCTCATATACGGCGAATTGGTCATGTGCGACGCACGCATCAGAAGAACAAGCCGCCGGACGCAATCCCGCTGCGTGGAGGCGGTAGAATGATGCGCGTCGGGTTGGTGGCCGCGCAATCATGACGCGCGACGTTACGGGTAATGCCACAGGGACAGCGCGTCCCCACAGCAACATCCGTAACGCGCAAGCGACGTGCAGCGCGTGCGCCCAATGCGGACGCAATCTCGCGGCGGATGCGCCAGTGTGGCGCGAGAGGTTGACACTTGGTAGGGGCCGCCCTGGCCGACCGGGCGTCCATCCGGGATTGCGCTATGCCATCGCGCCAGTGTGCGAGCGCTGCAAGCCGACCATGGCGGAATTTCTATTTCGAGCGCCCGAGCCGTGCGCGGGCTACGGCCGACGGCGACGACCGAGATCGGGGACGATGTGCCGAACCGAGGGCAAGCAATGACTCAAGATAGGAGAACAGCAATCATGAAAACAGTTTCCGGCCTCACGTTTCTCGCGCTCGCGCTATGGGCGAGCAACGCGTCAGCACAAACGTCCATTATTGGATCAGGCAGCGGCACTGTTTACACCGGCAATTATCCGACGCCGGGGCCTGTCCCATGTGGTCATTACATTAACAACCCTTGTAAGCCAAAGGCGACGAAGCCAATCAAGCCGCGTAACGCGAGACGCTGATTAAATGAAGCGACCTTGCTCTGGC
>WNFG01005283.1_pt1 | contig 10862 bp, 15 predicted proteins | sample 5400431 | NCBI WGS metagenome assembly WNFG01 (sample SAMN13153346, study PRJNA577476) | soil metagenome | isolation source: 120 cm saprolite under Douglas fir tree site 2 hole 3 replicate 2 | place: USA:California | collected 2015-04-18
CTCCAGCCCGGTCCCACACCCCGGGCCCGCGCGTATTCGTTCCGCCTGGTTGAGGAGCCCCGGCAAACTGCTTCAGGACTCGCATCGTCATGGGAAGTGGGCGCCCTGCGTCGCCCCGTGGTTCGTGGTCGCGTCGTAAGACACGTCAGCCTGCTTCGCACGAGCGGTTGCGGCATCGATCGCCGCCTGCGCGACGGCGTTGAAGTCGCCACAGCTCACGACGTCGAGCGCTTTGATAGCCGCGTACGCGTCGTTCGTGGCGTCGATCCCGTTGAGCTCGTGACCGCTCTCGTGTGTCTGGAGCGCCGCGACATAGGCGTTCCACTGCAACACGAGCTCCGCTGACGGCGACGGCGGCGCGACCCAGCGTGGGTAGATGAACTCGACGTTGAAGGCAGCACTCACGGCAATCGCCCGGCACCTGCCTGCCGCGGCGGCCGGCCTCCAGCGGAAGTAGAATTTGTAAGCCGACTTCGCGTCGACCGCGGTCCCGCCGTTCGGATCGTTCGGTCGGGCAAGGCTAGCGTTGATGCTGGCTCTGATCTCCCGCGCGCTGCTTCCGGCGACGTCGTAGCACGAGGTGACACTCGTCTTCGCTATGGGTCCGCTCGCCGACGACAACGTCGAGGTCGTCCAGCTCCCGCAGGGTGCGTTTACCACGGCGACCGCTTCGCTCTGCGTGATCGTCGCGGAGACGCTCGGCTGGGGCGTGGCCGGCGGCCCGGACACACTCACACCAGCGCACGCGGAAAACAGCACCGCGGCGATCGACACGACGATCCTCACCGATCGGAATCGTAGCCAGCCTGACCCTTGTCCGGTCGTCGTCATCGCCGACACGGCCGATCCGGTATCAACCGGGATTCTCGAGATAGACCATCCGCGGCGGTGGAGCTTGCGAGGCGGTCGGCGGCGGCTCCGGCAAGACGGAGGTTTCATTGCTACGAATCTTAATGACCTCGCGCGAAAAGCCCTAATTCGGTCCCGGATTGGTACCCATGTGGTACCGGTCTGGTACCCAACTGGTACCTTTTGATACGTTTATGCAGGGGTTTTCGGGTATCTGCATCAAGCCTCGGCGGCCAATATGCCGCGTCAGTTCGGGCGACTGGGCGGCCTTTGGGCCTCGTACCATCGCAACACGATCCCCCAAAAATGCCGGGATCCGTGTAGCGCAAGTAACTGCGGGCACCCGCTGTTACATCGATCGATCGGCTGATCGTCTCCCCATCAGTCGGCGCGGAAGCCCGACTGAGCTACTTCGACGAAGGGTCGGCGAGCCGCCCGGCGAACAGGATTGCGCCGGTCTGCCTGTCGCGGATGAAGAACAAAAATGGGTGGTCGGCGCGGAAGACCACCGGCTCCTGCCTCGGGGGCAAGGCGCCCTGATTCCTACCGCGGTTGCGGCGGCGGCCTCGGTGCCGTTCTCGTCGACATCGACGGACGCCTGGTGCACCACACCGCCGATGAACAGCTCGCGGGTGCCGTCCATGCCGGAGAAGTCGGCCACCGGGTATTTGAACGCCTTCGGCATGCCGAGGGCGCCCAAGGTCTCGCCGAGCTCGAACGACGAGCTGATCCGAAAACGCGGCAGCATGACGTCGACATGCGCCAGCGCGAGCGCCTTCACCCACGCGCCGTGCCCCTCCTTCGCGTAGGCCTCCTCGACCCGGGCGAGGCCGTCGCGGGCGTTCGGCAGCACCACGTCCATGGCCAGCCGGCCCCCGCCGTAGGGCAGCTCGAGCAGCATTGCACCGTCGAGCTTCGCCAAGAGGTAGGAGCCCTCGCGCCGCATGAGCGACGCCTTCCGCTCGCGCCCGGCGGCGACGAAGAAGGCCGCCTCATGCGTGGCGGCCTCGTCGAACTTCTTGGTCCAGTGCGCCTTGAAATAGATCGCGTTGGTGAGCACCAGCTTGGTGTCGGTCTTGACGAGGCCGAGCGCGATAAGCTCCTTGATCTTCTGCTCGGTGGCGTTGGCGACCCAGTTGTTGATCGTGACGCGCGCCTTCTCGGCGTCGCGCGCGAAGTCGAGCTCGGCGAGCGGCGCGCCGTAGTCGTCGCGCAGGAGCTTGAGGAACGCGTCGCGGTAATTGCGGCCGGCCTGCGCCCACAGCCGGTTCGCCACGCGCAGGACGATGCGCCGCTGCTCGAGCTCCTGCTCGTAGTACTTCTGCATCTGTCGGTCGCTCGTAGGTGGCGCGTTCGGCGGCGGATGGGCGAGCCTGTCCCAGTCGGCGAGCAACTCCGCGAACGCTACGTGCGCGGCGTCGCCGGCGCGAAGCGCGAGCGCCTTCTGCATCTCTGCCGCGGTGTCGCCGCGCGCGCCGGCGTAGGCCATGCCGAGCGCAATGGCGCACGCTCGCCGGCGAGTAGAACAGGTTGCTGGCCTGCCTGCGCAGATTTCCGTTCAGCACCGCGGCGAACGCGGCATCTCCGTCAGTTATGGCGGTCTCCGTTCGCGCCGGCGACGCAGCAGCGAGCACCAGGGCGCAGGCGATCTCACGGCGAGTCATGCGCGCATCTTACAACCAACGCAGTTCGCTCCGGTGGTCGCTCGAGAATCTATCCCAAGGCCGAGGCGAGGCTCCGCGATCAGGACCAGCGCTGCATGCTGATTCCGGGCCGCGCTGCATTAGGGCGTCCCACCGATAGGGCATCCTCGAGAACGATCAGGACGACGACTGACCACCTCGATCCGCTTTGCAGAGAGGCTTCAATCAAACAAACAATGGTCCGCGCGGGCGGCCTTCGCAGTAGTCCTGCAAACGATGCATGAGTTCCCCCCAGGTGGTGTTGCACCGGGCGAAGGCACCATCGGTGTTCGCCCAGTTCCGATGGCTGAAGAGCATCCGCGTGCCGCCGTCGGTTAGCCTGGAGAGACGAACGTCGATCTTCGTCCCCACCCACTCGGCGGGCATCTTCTCGCCGGAAACGCCCGTCCAGAGCACGCGCTCGCCGGGAACCTGCTCGTCGATTCGGAAGTTGAAGCGGACGGCGTCCCCGTTGAACGCAAAGACGTTTTTCTCTCCGGGCTCTCCCGAAACGCGGGACTGCGCTGTCCACCACGAGCTCAAGCCTTCACGGGTGGTCCAAGCGTCATAGACCTTTCGCGGATCGGCCTGGATCGCGATCTCATGCATGCTGTCAGCCATCGTGTCTCCTCCGGGGATCGTGCTTCAGCGCGCGCCTTCGCCTCAAAATGTTCTCTCCGAATCGATTCCGAGCCATCCCACGGTGGGTATCGAGCGGGGCGCGATCCGCCCGTTCGCCTTTATTCCCTCGCCCCGGCGGTAACGTCATGGCATCAAGTTGATGGAATGGCTCCGAGCTGCTTGAGGATGCCGAGCTGGTCAAAATTGTTCCAATGCTCTACGATTCGGTCACTAGCAATCCGGAGAAAGTGTATTTCGGTCCATTCCAGACGCTTGCCCGTAGGTGGGATTCCGAGAAAATCACCTCGACTCGTAGCTTGGGCGGTATCGTGAAATACCACCAAATCATCTTCTGCGATCATATCTTCAATGTTGACGTGAACGTCAGGGAAAGCCTGTCTGGTCGCTACCACAACCTGCCTGAACCCCTCTTTCGTCCCCGGCACGCCCGGAACAGGCATGTTGTGGTTCAGGTAGTTGTCTGCGAATATTTCATTAAAGCTCCGCATATTTCCATTGTTGAACACCTCCTCAACCAATCGTTTAGCAACCAGCTTGTTCTTTTCCTGGCTTTGTTTGCTCATTCGATTCCCCGTTCGATCACTTGTCTCCGTCCACGATCATGTGCTCTGAGATCACATGCACATCCGGGCCCAAGGCGGCGCAGATCATCTGGCCGACGGCCTTTTGCGTTTCGCTCCCAGCGGAAGACCCTCGACCGGCAGGCGCAGTCCGCAGTCTTCGGAGAAACGCCAGGGTCCATGTCGCACGGCGGGCGAGAGTGCCGCTACTACCCTTCGTTCGAATCTCTATGCCGAGCGTTCAGCCCGGCGCCTGCCATTCGGGTGTGGATGGAGCTTGGTTGGCGCTGCTCCCATCTCACGGATGAGCGCGCGGCTGAACGCGGACTCCGAGCCGTAACCCACTTCCTCGGCCACGCGCGCGAGCTTGGAACGGTGAGGACCTTCAGTCTGCGCGGCGTTCATGGGCCTGTTGCCGATCCTCTGGTCGACGGGCACCGGAGCCGACGTCATGAAGCGCATCGCGGCGCCGATGGTCGGCGGGCTCGTCACTTCGTTCGTGCTCGAGCTGCTCGTCTACCCCGCCGTGTACTTCCTCTGGAAGAAGCGCGCAGTCTCCGAGGAACCGGAGGCCGCGCTCGTCCCGCAGGCGGCGTGACCGTGGACCCGACGGCGCTGGTCAGCGGCGCAATGACCGGACGTTCGCTTTTGTTGTCCGAGCGTTCAGAAGCTTGACGAGTCCGGTCGCACCGGGCTGGATCACTCCTGCTGCACCGTCTCGACCCTCCGACACCCACACAAGGCCCGGCGGACCGGGACCTGCGGGCGCCCGGGCCAGAGGACGAAGCGCAGGGAACCAGGGGGAGCAAGTCCATGCATGCACTCGAGGGGGCGCTCGAAAGGTTGCACTTTTCCTCGACGCTGTATTGTGCCTACTGCACGAATCGTTCGCCCTGGGGCATCGGGCTCGGCGCCTCGCGAGCCGTCCAGTTCCACGCCGTGCGGTCCGGCCGCGCCACCATCAGGGTACAGGGCGGGAAGACGGTGGCGATCGCGGCGGGTGACTTCGTTGTCCTGCCCCACGGCGACGCGCACGAAGTGACGGACTCACGGGAGACGCGTGCGGTTCCCGCGCCCGAGCTCCTTCGCAGTCTGCCGCAAACGAATCGCTGGATCGTCAGCCTGGGCAAGAACGGTGAGCTCTCGCGGCTGATTTGCGCCGGTTTCGCCTGCGTGGCAGGGTCTGTGAATCCGCTCCTGAGCTTCCTGCCGCGGATCATCCACCTTCGCGCTGGCGAGACCTCGTCGCTCGAGCCGATCCTCGTGCTGGCCGAGCGCGAAATGCGTTCACCCGGGTGCGCCACTGCAGCCATCCTGGCGCGCCTCGCGGAGATCCTGATGGTCGAGTCGGTGCGCACGTACGTGAACACGCTGCGGCCGGGACAGGGCGGATTGCTCGGGGCCCTGCATGACCCGCAGATCGCGGCTGTGCTCTGCGCCATCCACGAGCAGCCCGCGCGCCAGTGGACGCTCGCCGGTCTCGCCGCAGCGGCTGCGATGTCGCGCACCTCGCTCGCAACGCGCTTCCACGCGCTCGTCGGTACGCCGGTGCAGGCGTACATCAGGCGCTTCAGGATGATCATCGCGGCCTCGCTCCTCGAGGATCCGCACCGTCCCAAGCTCGCGCACGTGGCAGAGGAGGTGGGTTACGGCTCGGAGTCGGCGTTCAGCCGCGCCTTCCTCCGCGAGATGGGCGCGGCGCCAACCAAGCTCCACCCACGTCCGGGCGGCAAACCCCGGGCCGAGCTCTCGGCATAGAGAATCATCCGGATCGGAGTGAAAAGCATCAAGGAAGGGAAGAGGGACATGAAAGGCTCTCACGTACACTTCGGCGTAATAGATCTGCCGGCCGCGTTGCATTGGTTGGAGACCGTGTGGGATCTGAAACCGACATTTCGCAACGATAAGATGGCATCCCTCTCGTTTGGCGAACTGTCGTTGATCCTGGATGCTTCCGCCAACGACACCCATGCTACGATCGGATTCGACAGCGAGAACTGCGATGCGGACTTTCAGGGGGTCGTGGCGCGAGGAGGAGTTCCCCTCGAGGAACCAAAAGACCGGCCTTGGGGCGCTCGATCCGCGTACATTCAGGGTCCTGGGGCACTCAAATTTGAAATCGAGCAGCTCTTGCCGCGCCCGTAGAGGCAGGTCAGGTGAACCGGATGGGTCGCGGCGTATCCCACGATGAAGCGCTCGCATTCGTAGCGGAGCACGGGATCGTCCTGGAGAGCGGTCAGGGTCCCGTTCCGTCCCTGGCTGATGCCATTGCCGGGAAAGCGATCCGCGGCAGTTGGTGGGGACACGCAAAGGGCCGGGCGATCTTTCGCGCGACCCGAGTCGTACGCGATTCGGCGGATATCCTCGTGTGCCGGTTGGTTGACGGAAAGATTACCTACGTCCATCGCCGTCTGTGGCCTGCAGTCGTCCGCCTAGCAACGGCCGTCGAACGAAGGCGACTCGATGCGATTCGCGAAGAACACGGGCCTTCGGGCGCACACCGGCTCGTGACCAAGGCATTCCCTCGATGGGTACCGGCGGAGGTCCGAAAGGCTGCAACGAAGCTGTCCGAAGTCGAAGCTCGCGATCAGATCGGCAGTTGGTTGGCGTCAAGACGCTCTCACCCAACAGGCAATCAATAGGATATCGGCGATGGGACTCGTCAGCTACGTTTGGCACCCGGACATGGCGGCAATCACCGGTTCTCCAGGTATCTCTGGAGCGCCGCGGCGGTCTGCTCGAGGTTCTTTCTGCCCATCAGCCGCACCATCGGTATGAACAGCTTGAACACGCCTCGGGGCCTCATCTCGAGCTCGTGATCGATCCGGGTGGCGTCGCCCTCGGGGGCGAAGATGAAGCGGTGTCCGCCTTGCAGCATGCGGATGTGTGGAACCAGCCGTACCTGCCTGTTGCGCTCGAATTCCTGAAGCTCCTGCAGCGTCTTGCCGAACCCCTTGATCTCCAGCTCGAACCTCGTTCCCTCGCCGATCGGCCCCTCGCTCAGCTTGCGGGCGCTGCGGTTCGCTGGACTCCATTTCGGGAACTCGTGGACGCGAATGACGGCATCGAAGACTTCGCCCAGCGGCTTGCGGATCACCTGCGTGAGCTTGAACACGGCCATGCGTTTCCTCCGCTCCATCAGGTCAAAACGGCAACCCGACCGCCTCGCAAAGGAAGCGCACGAGCGGCGCGCTCTTCCGGAACCCGCCGGCCGCGACCTCCAGGAAAGACGCTTCGCAAACCTCCCGATCCTCGAGTGGCGCGCTGACGGCGAAGTCCTTGCGCTTGATGTCCTCGATGAGTGGATGATCTGGATCGAACCCGCTTGGCGCCCGCTTGAGCGACTCTCCGATCATGCCGCAGGTGGACTTGAACTCGCGGCCGGAGGTGATCCGTTTCCAATCCGCCGAGCGGCTGGCGATGGCCTTCCGGATGCGTTCGAGCGCCGCCGGCCCCGGGCGCCAGATCCCTGCGCCAACGGAGCATTTACCGGGCTCGAGGTGAAGGTAGAACGCGGGAGATGCCCCGTCCTTCCCCTTTTCGTGCCAGAAGTGGGCGGCGGCGGCCGTCTTGTAGGGCGACTTGTCCGGCGTGAACCGCAAGTCCCGGTGGATGCGCATCATCGATCCCCCGACCGGGCTGGGGTCGGCGACGAAATGCCGGATGATCGTCGAGAGCCGAGGCTTCAGCTCGGCGATGAACGAGAGCATCGGCCGGCGCACGAAACGCTCGTACCGTTCTCGGTTCGCTTCGAACCAAGCGCGCTCGTTGTGTCGCTCGAGCTGGCGGAGGAAGCGAAAGAGCTCGGGGGAAAAACGCGCTCCATGCCCGCCGGTCTCAGGGGCGAGCATCGCTACCGCGATGCGGATGCTGGATGGGCCGGCGCGAACGGGCGGGCGTCGAAGACGACGCGGATGGATGCGATCCGATCGCCCTTCACGCGGAACCATTCGGATACGAAGGACCTTGGCACGATCTTCGTGTTCAGGTCGTAGAGCACGCACACGTCGTTCCCATCGACGAACGTCTTGTGGTGCTCCATCCCAATGACGATCGCGGACAGCTTCTGCAGGGCCTCCAGATAGGGCTCCGGTCGATCGAAAGTATCGATCGGCCCCTGGAAATGGAATGAGTCGTGGAGAAGCTTGCGAGCGGCGCTGAAGTTTTTCTCGCCAATCGCGGCCTGGTATCGCTGTACGATCTCGGCAGGGCTCGGCATGGGTCCGCCTCCTAGAAATGTAGCGTCCGTACATAGGCGCCGCCTTGGGCTCTCTCAATGACCGGACGTTCAGTTTTGTTGCCCGAGCGTTCAGGAGCTTGACGGGTCTGGCAGCGCCGGGCTGGATCACTCGGTGCAGCGCCTCGACCCCTCCACGGCGGACTCTCTCGCCGATCTGCTGCAAGCAGTGCACGTGGCGGCGACGTTGTTCTGCCGCGCAGAGATGCGCGCTCCGTGGGGCTTCTCGGTCGAAGGGCGCGACATGATCGCGTTCCATCTCGTGATCTCGGGTCGTTGCTGCCTGGAATTGCCTGGCGTCGATGGGCTGCGCTGGATCGAGCAGGGCGACCTCGTGCTGTTACCGCATGGCGATTCGCACGTAGTGCGGGATGCCCCTCGGTCAAAGGTCGAGACTCTGGAGCGCCTCGTGGCCGCGCGCCCACCGGAGGAGCGCTTTCACTTCCGGCACGGTACGACGGGTCCGGCGACCACCCTCATCTGCGGCGGGCTCGCGCTGCAAGGCCGCCCGGCCAACCCGCTCGTCGAGCTGATGCCCAGGGTGATGCACTTGCAAGCGGGACGGCCCCTTCGTGAGAACTGGCTCGGATTCGCGATGGACATGCTCGCTGCAGAAACGGCTTCCGCCCGTCCAGGGGCGCAAGCCGTGGGTTCGCGCCTGGCGGAGATCCTGTTCATCGAAGCGCTTCGCACCTGGTTCGCGGGCCAAGGCATCCCCGGCAGCGGTGCGGCACCCGCTCTGCGGGACACACAAATCCTTGCGGCCGTGTCTCTGATCCACGCGCACCCCGAGGCAGATTGGAAGGTGGGGACGCTCGCCAGGAAAGTGGGGATGTCGCGGACTGCGTTCGCGGTGCGCTTCAGCATCGTCGTGGGTGAGTCACCGCTGCATTACGTGACGCGCTGTCGGATCGGGCAGGCCATCGAATACCTGCGCTCGGGCAACGCGAACCTGGCGGAGATCGCCGGGCTCGTCGGGTACGCGTCGGAGGCAGCCTTCAGTCGTGCGTTCAAGCGGCACGTTGGCCTGCCGCCAGGCATCTTCCGGAAGGAGAACAAGACCGCAGTCCCCGCGCTATCGCGCCGGTAAAGCCTCGAGACGCAGGAGCGAAGGCTGCGGGAACTGGTCGTGGCCAGCAGGACGATCGCGGCCGTCCAACTCGCACAGTCGCTCAAGAAGATCGCCTCGTCGGTGAGGCCAGCGTGGCTGCTCCCGGCAGCCGCCATCTGGCCCGCCCGCCACGCGATCATCTACCCGTCGCTGATGTCGCTGGTCGGGCGCCGCTGGAACGACGCGCCGGGCGCCGAAACCTGACGCACGCGGCAGGATCTCCCTCGGCCCCTGACACGTCGAGTAGACCAAACGTCGACGGCGGGAGCGCGCTAGAGCCGTGTTCTGTTGCACAGCCTTGCTGAGACCAGGGCCACCTGGTTCCAAGCCAAATGCCTACGTGCCACGCCGTGCCAGCGTAGATGAGGCTCAATCCTCAGTTTGGGAAGGCTTCGCGACTAAGAAAGACTAAGCACCGCTGCCGAGGTTTCGCTGTGTCCGGACCGATCTGGCCCGGACCACCGGCGCCGTTTACACCGAATCGACCTCGACACTGAACAGGGGATCGCTTCGGCCGTTCGGGCGATCTATTTCGGTCTTTTTTGGGTCACCCTGTCGTGAGCCGCCGGCCATGGACGTCTCTAGGGTGACGGCGACCAAATACGGCCGCCGCATCGCCAAAGGAGACCTCATGTCCAACGGATTTGTCTGGTTCCACAACAACAGCGAAAACCCTGGTGATTCCATCAAGTTTTACGAGAAGCTGCTTGGCTGGAAGCCGGCCGATGGCCCGCCCGGAATGACCATGTTCGCGGGCGACAAGGGGCCGTTCGCGGGAGTGGGACCCAAGGATGGCAAGGTTGCTGGCTGGATACCCTACGCCCAGGTCGACGATGTCGACGCCGCGACCAAGCGGGCCGTCAAGCTGGGGGCTGAGCTGCTGAAGGAGAAGACGCGCGGCCCTGCAGGCGAGTTCTCCATCGTCCGCGATCCGGGCGGCGCTGCGGTCGCGCTCTGGCAGAAAGCGTGAGTGGTCTTGGAGGTGCGGAAAACGAAGGCAGTGTCGACCAAGGCTGAGCGCTGGAAAGATCTGGAAGAACCGGGTCCAACAGTCGCATGTACTGTCACGATCGTTCACCGCGCGAGTAGGGTCGGCGCGCCCCGACGGGCGTCGGCCCTTCAGGTAAAAGTGACCCAGACGAGGACTTGCGCTGAGCCGCTGGTGTCCTCGATAGGGAGCTGATGGTGACGTACGCTCTTCTGATCTACCGCTCCGCCCCGTCATCCGAGCCCCTGCCGGAACTCGACGAGCGCCTGGCTCTCGAAGGTCATCGTTCGCTCCAGGCCGAAGCCGCCGCTCAGGGGCAACTCCATGCCGTTGCTCGTCTCGGGGACGCCGGGCGTGCACGGACGGTGAAGCGGCGCGAGGGCGCGCACGAGGTGACCGACGGACCCTACATCGAGACCAAGGAATGGCTCGTCGGCTTCTATCTCGTTGACTGCAAGAGCGAGGAGGAGGCGCTCTCGCGGGCGAGATTGATCTGCCCGGATGACGCGCATGCCGTCGAAGTTCGGCCGGTTACCTGGCGGTGGAAGCCGTGAGCGATTCAGGGGGCGCGGAGGAGCTGCGGCGTCTCTACCCGCGAGTGCTCGGAAAGACTCTCGCCCTCACCAAGTGCCTCCCGGACGCGGAAGACGCGGTTCATGACGCGATCGAGCGCGCCCTCAAAAGCTGGCCGCGCGATGGGGCGCCCGACTCCGCAGAGGCTTGGTTGATCGCGGTCGCGGCGAACTGTCATCGCGACAAGCTCCGGCGCGCCCAGCGCGAGGAGCAGCACGAA
>WNFG01021603.1_pt1 | contig 10862 bp, 5 predicted proteins | sample 5400431 | NCBI WGS metagenome assembly WNFG01 (sample SAMN13153346, study PRJNA577476) | soil metagenome | isolation source: 120 cm saprolite under Douglas fir tree site 2 hole 3 replicate 2 | place: USA:California | collected 2015-04-18
CCCGGGAGCAGCGTGATGGTAGACCTCAAGCTTAGCGGGTTGTTTGAGGCGATCCAGCTTCCCGCCATGCGCGGCGCTTCCGCCAGCGAGGATGATGACTGGAAATGGGTGCTGCGCTCGGCCTCCAACCGGCCCATCCTGCGAGTGCTGGACGACGGTTCCCTTGCGCCAGCGCCGGAATCTGGCGATTCCCACAATCTGAAAGGGACGCTTTCTTTCGTTGCCGGCTCGGCCTCCGAAGGTTTTGGCAGCGCCTCCGACATGAGCACGGTCTTTTCGGTCGAGAAGTCGATCTTCTCCACCGGAATGATGGCTTTTCAGGGCAACGTCGGTTACGGCAATGGGTCACCCAACGCGGTGCTGCGCACTTCCTTCAGCCACACCATGGCCAATGGGTCGAAGCCGGAGATGGCTTTTACCATGCGCCGTCTGGCCGCTCCGGGAATCGATTCGCACACCACTGCATTGCAAGCGCTGGCGCTTTCCGCGTCCGATGAATTCACCTTCGGAGACGTTCTGGAACTTCGCTTCGGAAGCGAACTGCAAACCATTCAATTCATGGGGCGGGTGACCGCGTTCCGTCCGTTTGGATCGGCGGATCTGCATCTTTCACCCAATACCGTGCTGGAGTACCGCTACGCTACTTCGCAACCGGACAGCCGGATGGAAAAAGGCTTTGACTCGGCGCCGGCGGACTTGAGCGAGTCCGGTCCGCACGTCAGCCTGGCGGGTTTTTCGTCATCGCTGGAGCGGGCTCATCACCACGAAGTCTCGCTCTCTCACCGTGAGGGCAAGACGAATCTGCAGATTGCGATGTATTCCGACCGAGTTGCGGATCCGGCGCTGACCGGTGTCGGCGATGCCTCAGCCGACAGTGGAGAAGTTCTTCCCGATCTGTTCTCCGAGACCTTTACCTACCGGGGAAAGAAATTAGACGCGAATGGAATGCGGGTGGTATTGCGGCGCCAGTTGGCGTCAGACCTTACGGCGACGCTGGATTACGGATTCGGCGGAGTGCTCGACCTGACCCACGCAGGTCTGAACCAGGCCGACATGGCGCTGCAAGACGCGCGCCGTGACAGCCTGGTGCGGAATCGTCACACCGCGGCGGCGAAATTCAGCGGGACGCTGCCAGGCACCAAGACGCGCTGGATTACCTCCTATCGCTGGATCAGCGGACAGGCGCTCACCCCGGTGGATATGTTCAACGCTTCCGCGGGGCAGTCCGATCCCTATCTGAACATTTACCTGCGCCAGCCCATCCCCGGAACTGGTTTCCTACCCGGACATATGGACGCGGTAATTGATGTGCGCAATCTTCTAGCCCAGGGATATGTGCCGTTGCTCGGTCAGGATGGGCGCACAGTGTACCTGGTGCAGTCGGCCCGCTCCATTCGGGGCGGCGTGGCGTTTAGCTTCTAAGGGCAGTCGTCAGTCTTCAGCTCAAAACAAAGTCACGTGTTTCGGAAGGATCTCGCTTTGGGATGGGAGGGTCGGCGGTCCAGACCTGCCCGTCCCGACCAACAACTTCACACCTTTTTTCAGACATACGCAAGCGAACCTTCCGCGCTCGTTCACTCTTCACAGGGATTACTTCCGGATAGCCCGTCACTCGTCCGCGATCAGCACCAGCGCCACTGTGAATTTGGCATTACCCCTTCTCCCCCTCTCGTTAGCTTGCTTATTATGATTAACTATGGTTAACTACACAAGATAATCATGAGTTAATCAGCCTGAAAGTGGACCTCGGGATGTCGTGGCGTGAGAGAAAAAGAAATGAGTCTAAATACGTGACGCGCCTCGTTCGGCTGGTGCTCAGTCTCGCGGTTGGGGCGTCGCTTTCTCCACCTCAAGCACTGGCACAAGGCGAAACCACGAGCGCCATCGTGGGCCAAGTTCGGGATACAACCAACGCCGTTGTGCCGGGCGCCACAGTGACGATCGCCAACCCTGAGACTGGACTGAAGCGTAGCGCCAAGACCGACGACGCAGGCCGGTTCAACTTTCCACAGTTAAAGCCTGGTACCTACTCGGTCAAAGCGGAAGCGCAAGGATTCGAACCGCGGCAAAATGACAATGTCGTTTCGGGTCTTGGCCAGAAGCAAACGGTGGACTTCACCCTTAAGCTGGCCCGATCAAATGAGACGGTTGAGGTAAACAGCGAGGCTCCACTCATCAACCCAGAAGATGCCAATACATCCACGACCCTGAATGCGCCAGCACTGGAGAATCTGCCAAATCCAGGCGGTGATTTAACCTACCCTCTGCAGTTTGCCCCTGGAGCGATCATCAATACGGCGGGCAGCGGCAACGACTTCGTCGGTGGCACAAACGGGTATGGGAACGTGGAGTTTAACGGTCTGCCTGCACTCTCGAACGGTTACATCGTTGACGGGCTGGAAACGAACGATCCGCTCACCAATCTCAACAGCGGACTCTCAACCAACCTTGTCCTTGGACTGAATTCGATTTCTGATGTGACCGTCAACACTCTTTCCTATTCTGTGGACCAAGGGCGGTATGGAGCATCCCAAGTCAATTACGTAACAAAGTCCGGCACGAATCAGTTCCACGGAAATCTCTACGAACTGTGGAATGGTTCGCTACTGAATGCAGCGGACTACTTTACCAATGCGACACCGGGGAATCACAAGCCCGGATCGACCGTGAATCATTTTGGGGGAAGTCTGGGCGGGCCTATTGTGCACGACAAACTCTTCTTTTTTTTCGACAGCGAATGGATTCGGATCGCATTGCCCATCGTCACGCCGACGACGGTTCCCAGTTCGGCGTTCCAACGATATGTGATGCAGCAGCTTCCTCTGGGCGGAACGGACTCAGTAACCGGTTCAAGCTATCCGGCAGCACCGCAACTGGTTCCGTTCTACCAAACGATGTTTTCCTTGTACGGAAACACCAGCGGTACGCCTCTCGCCGTGCTCGGGTGTCCTTTGAACTCGGACGGCACTACGGCATCGGGCAGTCCACCGAATGGAAACGGTTGCGCGAATCGGCAAAGCGTTTCGCACTCCAGCGATGACCACGAACAGGTACAGACGGTCCGCCTCGACTACAACATCAACCAGAAAGATACGACTTGGTTTCGTTTTCAGGTTGACACAGGTGTACAAGCTGCCTACACAGATCCCATCAACCCTTTGTTTGATGCAGTCTCTCCTCAGCCTCTCTACTCGTTCGCGGCAGGCTACACCCACGTCTTTTCACAAAATCTGGTGAACTATTTCAATCCAGCATTTTCCTGGTATGAGAGCTTGTTTGGGCCAAGCGACTTTCAGAAGACACTCTCGGCATTTCCGATTGTGTTGCAGGGCAGTGGTGCAAATGCGCCGTTCACTACGATGGGAGGTCTCGACAACACCTGGATTCAAGGCAGGCGCGCATCTAGGTTCTTCATCAATGACAACCTCGCCTGGAGCCGTGGCGCTCACGAACTCAGGTTCGGCACGAATACCCGAATCTTTCGCCTAAACGACTATGATTTCGGACAGGGTACAGTTCCTACTGTGGCATACACGACGTTGCCGCAATTCATCTATGGAGTGGCGTCTACCGCAACTAAGACTTTTCCACAGACAGCGAACGAACCATTCCGCTTCCTCAATCTCGATCTTTATGCCGAGGACACCTGGAAGGTCACTGGGACGCTTACCTGGACATTCGGTCTGCGCGACTCTTTCAATTCCAATCCACTGAACCCCCACGGGCAAATTGCCCGTCTTCGCGGCGCCTTCGGCTCCATCTTCCACGATGCGAATCAGCCGCTAAATGAGGCAATTCAGACTCATCTCCGCAATCTATTCTCCTCCTCACCAATCGCAATCCTTCAACCGAGAACGGCGATCGCGTGGCAGTTCGAGCCGAAATCCGTACTCCGGACGGGTTTCGGGATCTTCAGTGACATTTTACCGGGCAGCATTGCCGACCTGATCGGCACCAATCCACCCTACGTCCAGACGTTTCAGGGGGGCCTGTTTGGCGCCGTCGGCGGCACAGCCATTGCGCCCGGAGTTCCTAGCAGCGCAGTCGACGCAACCGTCGCTGCAAATCAGAGATTTAGTTTGGGGTTTCCGCAGGGCGAGCTTTCCTGTCCATCTCCACAGGCAAACCCCGCAGCTTGTCTTCCACCAGTCGCGATGACAGCAGTACCCAATGGCAAACTGCATGCGCCGTACTTCATGGAGTGGAGTCTCGGAATTGAACATCAATTCGGAACGACAGCCAGTTTGCAAGCGCGATACGTCGGCACGCGCGCTGTAAATCAACCCTATCTCACGCAAGTGAACGGCTACCAAACTGTATGCCAAGGCTGTTTTGCGCCATTTCCCTACAAGCAGCCGACCGATCCAAGATTCGGCGCAGTGACCCAGTTCTCCACCGGTGAGAACAGTCACTACAATGGCCTTCAACTGACCGCAATGAAGCGGCTCGACCATGGTCTGCAAGGACAGGTCAACTACACCTGGAGCCATTGCATGGATACAGTCTCGAACGGAGGATTCCTCCAATTCTCTGCGGGAGGGATTCTTTCCCCTCTGCCGGGAGAGCTGGCCCGCGATTATGGTCCTTGCGACTATGACATCCGGCACAATTTCAATGCGCAGTATGTGTATCAGTTGCCGATCAAGGTTCGAAATCACCAGTTGGCACAGGCGCTAAACGGCTGGCAGATTTCGGGAACCATGTTTTGGCACAGCGGGGTCCCGTTTTCGGTCCTGAGCACGCCTTATTCCGCGAACGGAAACGGCGTTGTGCAGGGCAGTGGGCCGCAGTTCGCGAGTGTTGTTCCCGGCGTCCCGCTATATGTGCATCATCCCATCCAGGGCGTAACGCAACCAGGCACCATCCAGTGGCTCAATCCGGACGCCTTTGTGTCGGCCGTCGATCCGAGTACAGGACAGTGTTCCGGCGGCGACGACCCACAGCATTGCCAATTCGGAAACCTCGGTCGCAATGCCCTGCGCGGTCCCGATTTCTTCTGGACTGACTTCTACCTCACAAAATGGTTTCCAGTGACTGAACATGTGAGCCTGAGGTTAGAAGCTCAGTTCTTCAATGTCCTCAACCATCCGAATTTTGGACTTCCCAGCATGGTGCTGGCGGGCATTCCGGGAAAGTCTTCCACGCAGACTGGCTTTGGAGGGCTCACTTACACAACTTCTCCGCCGACCGGTCTGCTAGGCGTCGGTTTGGGTGGCGATAGCAGTCCACGAATGATCGCGTTTCAGGCGCGGCTTAAGTTCTGAGCATTCTCAAGATGAACGAGGCGGCATTTCTCCCGGTGCCGTGGTCGGTCTGTGTTCAATTTCCACTCCTGTTGTTCATCGTCGCTTATGGCTAAGCCAACGCTGCAACCCATGATCGGATTGTTGACGAAGGAATCGACGGTCACTTAGCGAGTCGTCGGCAATCCGGAAGTTAAGCACCTGCCCCGGTTCGGAAAATCGTCCGTTAGGGCCGCCCAATCTCAAAAATAGTTTCCACGTTCCGCACGCGCTTATGTCCCAAGGTAGAAACTTAACCTGCTCCCAAATGTTCGATAGGCGCCATCCGTAAGAATAGGCGCCATCCGTAAGACAAATGGTGCGGCAGCGGGTTATAATCGGCCTCAATTCTCACTAGACAGCACTAACAGATGTTTTGGCCGCGACCACCTGCTTCACCGGCCGGTAAAAAGGAGAATTTCCATGAGAGTGAGGACGATCCTCGCTTTTGTCATTTTGGCGGCGACTTCGCTGCTTGCCCAGACCTTCCGCGGAACTGTGTTAGGGACTGTTACGGATGCGTCCGGGGCCGTCGTGCCTGGCGCCAAAGTTGCGGTGCGCAATGTGAACACCGGCCAGGAGCGTGCCACGCAAACCAGCGGCGACGGCAGCTATAGCGTTCCCGAGCTTCCCATTGGAACCTATACAGTCACGATTACACAAAGCGGCTTTCAGACCTCGGTCACTAGTGGCGTGGTTGTAGATGTCGCCAGCGAGCGCCGCGTAGATGCCGCGCTCAAAGCCGGGCAAGTCTCGCAGACCGTGGAAGTCTCAGGCGAAGAACTGTCCCAGGTTGAGACCACTTCGGCTCAGCTGGGCGGCACGCTTACAGCGGATGCTATCGCCAACGTGCCGGTCAATGGCCGGGATTATACCAAGCTGATTTATCTGAATCCAGGTGTGGCGGGATCGCCTGACCAGATCAGCGATTCTCCGGGGTCGTTCGGCACCTTCTCGATGAATGGGTCGCGTGGTCGGGCCAACAACTTCCTGCTGGACGGCACGGATATGAACGACGGTTATCGCAACGATCCCGCCATCAACGAAGCGGGTGTGTTTGGTGATCCAGCAACCATTCTGCCGATCGATGCCGTTGCCGAACTGCGGGTGCTTTCGAACTACGAAGCTGAGTACGGCCGCAATAGCGGAGCTGTGGTCAATATTGTGACCAAGAGCGGTACGAATTCCTTGCACGGGTCAGCTTTGGAGTACAACCGCACCAGTTCCTTTGGCGGCGCTCGAAACTTCTTTAACACTGCGGGATCCCAAGATCCTTTCCATAACAACCAGTTTGGCGGTTCATTGGGCGGCCCCATCATCAAAGACCATACCTTCTTCTACGTAGACTACGAGGGGCAGCGAGAATCGGGAGCGCAATCGGGCCAGAGTTGCGTGCCGGATCCGACCGTCATCGCCACCACTGAAGCGGGCATTGTTGCCAAGGGCGAAACCGTGAGTCCGGTAATTCAGGCTCTGCTGGCCAGAAATCCCTGGCCAACTCCGAATATCCCGAGCGGGGTCAGCGATGAGAGCGGGTGTAGCGTGAACAATCTTGCCATCTCCACTCGCTTTAGTAACCGGGTGGATAGCTTTATCGGAAAGATTGACCACAACTTCAATGCCAGCAATCTGCTGACTGGCCGGTACTATTTCGGGGACAGCGATCAGAGTTTCCCCTTCGCGCAGCTTGCGGGCGGACTTCTGCCCGGTTTCAACACGGTGACTCCAACCCGAGTGCAGTTAGTATCGCTCTCGTACGTAAAGGTGCTCAACGCCAACCAGGTTAACGAGGCGCGGCTGGGCTGGAACCGTTTCGTCGAAGGCTTTTTTCCCGAGGACAGCAGCTTCAATCCTTCGTCGATCGGGTTGAATACGGGCGTGACTTCGCCATTTGACTTCGGTCTGCCGCACATCAACGTAGGGGGCTTTTCTGTGATTGGCGCGACCAATTCGATTCCCCGGTCGCGTGTGGATTCCAACTGGCACTTCATCGACAACTTTTCGTGGAAGTCCGGCCGTCACGACGTAAAGTTCGGATACGAGTTCCGCAGGACGACCATCCAGCTGATCCAGGACAATACGTTTCGCGGAAAGCTCACCTTCAACGACAGCATTGCCGACCCAAACGGCGGTCCTAACAATTTGACGCCGCTGGAGGCTTTTCTGGAAGGCTTTCCTGCCAGCGGCAAGCAGACCGAAGGAAACAGCCGTCGTCACTCTGTCGAGAACAACCACGGCTTCTATGTTCAGGACAGCTTTCGCCTGAGTTCGCGCTTGACCCTGAATTTCGGGGTTCGCTGGGATTACTTCGGAGTGGTGAAGGAGAGGAACAACCTCTTTTACCAGCTGGACGCGGCGTCTGCTACCAATGTAAGTCCTACGAATCAGCTCTATGACAAGGATTACAACAATTTTGCCCCGCGCTTAGCGTTTGCCTATGACTTGACCGGTAAGGGACGGACTGTGATCCGCGGGGGCTGGGGCCTGTTCTACGATGCATTTGCGCAGGACATCTTCCTCGGTCACGTACCCTACAACTGCGCATTTTGTCCGGGACCAGCTTATACTGGAGAGGGTCCGGCTGCGATCGGCTCCGCGGGGCTTGCTGGGGGCGCGATCAGCGCCGGTTCGCCCGTCTTCTCGGGATTCTCCCCTTTGACTGATTTTTTCACCACAGACCGGCACATCCGGACTCCTTACACGCAAAATTTCAATCTCAATATTCAGCAACAGCTCGGTAAGGCTGTTTTCCAGGTAGGGTACGTGGGCGCCAAGGGAACCAAGTTGTTCCGCTTCCGCGACATCAACCAGCCGAGCCAGGCGCAGATCACGGCTTACGACACGTCTGCGTTTCAATGCGCTGGGGACGTCGTTCCAAACTGCCCAATCGCCGGGTTCGACGGACCTGATGGCGTGAATTTCAATGTGCCGCGCACCGCTTTGCCTGCTCTCTTCTACGTCAATCAGGAGGAGTCCACCGCAAGTTCGACTTACCACGCACTGCAAACCAGTTTGCGGATGAACAGCTGGCGGGGAGTGACTTCAGCAGTGAACTTTGCCTGGTCACACTCGATTGACGATGCCAGCGACAGCGAAGACTTTGTTCCCAACGCTGCGCAGCCGAACAACAGCCTGAACACGAGCCTGGAACGTGGCAACTCGAACTTCGACATTCGTCGTCGCTTCAGCTGGAACTTCGGCTATGAATTTCCCAAGATGAGTGGAAGCTGGGCACGGCTGAGAAACGGCTGGGGTGTTGACGGCGTGGTGAACCTGCAAGATGGTCAGCCGTTCCAGCTCAATTACAATTTTGAGGGTGATTATTCGGGGTCCGGCGAAGGTTTTGACCGTCCAGATGTGGTTGGCCCGATCCGCTATGGCAGTGGAGCTTCGAGCGTGGATCTTTCGTCCTTTCAAGTGCCCTGCACTTTCGGTAACACGACTGGTTTTGGCGGAGGCGGCGACAGCGACTGCCTTGCCGGCACGCGCCACTTCGGCGATCTGGGACGCAACTCTCTGCGCGCCCCCAGTTTTAAAGAGTTTAACTTCTCCATCTTCAAGAACACAGCGATCACAGAGCGCGTAAACCTACAGATCAGAGCTGAGTTCTTTAATCTGTTCAATCATCCCAACTTCGCCAATCCTAACTTGCCGAATTTCATTACTGACCCGGCAAACAATGGGCTGGACTCGGCGGGCCGCGGCATCGGTCTCTTGCCTCTCACTGCAACTGGCGACGTGGGCATCGGCAATCCATTCCTCGGTGGCGGCGGGCCGCGTGGCATCCAGTTTGCGGCCAAGATTTCGTTCTAGGGTTGCACCGGAAATTCCGCGGCTCCTCCTGTTCACCTGGGGGAGCCGTTGTTTCTTTGTCCAGTCGTCTGTGATACGCTCCCCCTCGCTATGTCGGATGCCAAGCGTGAACGTCGAACCGGGCAGCGTCTTCCAGTGCGTGTGCCGGTCTCGGTCAAGGCTCCGCGCGAGAGCGTTGCGACCACCGGCGTCACCCGCGATTTGAGCACGGGCGGGGTCTTCCTCTATACCGACTCGCGAATCAGTGAGGGCAGCGAGTTGGAAGTGGTGTTAATTCTGCCACCCGAAATTACGAAAAGTGAACAGCAGTGGGTATGCTGCCGGGCTTCGGTGGTGCGGGTGGAGGATAGCCCAGAGGGGAGTTTTGGAGTTGCAGCGCGCATCCGCAGTATGGACATTCTGCCAGAAATCCCCAGCTAAGTTATTGATAATAATAGAATTGAAGCATCCTGTCGCACCGTTGGCGAGGCCTTCGGCACAGCGAGAGTCTGGGGTGCGAAAAAAGTTTCAGAAAATGTGAAATTTTTAATACATTGCATCATTTTTGGTGCAATAATGCTGGCCCTTGAACTGCTCTGGCTTAAGGGATCCTGAATCCAACAAGTTCCGATTCTCCGAATTTCGGGTTTGCGAATTAAGAATCGTGAAGATTCGAGTCGTGCGGTATGTGGCTTGAAAAAATGTTTGCCGGCGTGCTGCGAGTGCTGACCCCGCTGGGGCCGCGCTACATCAAGGTTTCACTGGCGCAGCGCATTTACCTGTTTTGGATCTTTCGCCACTTTCAAGTTCTGCCCCTGCAAGTGTTGACTCCGGCACAACGCAGGTTTATGGACATCTTGTGCGTGGAACCACGCTTTGTCTCGCTGATCCAGGAGAATGGAGTTGAAGCCCCTATCCTCGGAACTCTGGAGCGCCGGCCGCCCATAGCCCTGCCCGCAGAAGCGAAAGAGATGCCGCTGCGCGGGCCCGTCAGCGGAATCTCCGACGCGGTAGCCCGGTTCGCGCCCGCCCCGTACAACGCGCAGCGCCGATCATAAAAATTAAAAAACTAGAAATCCAAAACTCTGCTGGCGCTGTGGTGCCCTAATTCGTGAATTTAGGCACTGCACACTGCTGGGTGGTAGTGCAGTATGGATGCCTATTCAAAATTGTCATTCCGAAGCGCGGTATTATCGCGCGAGGAATCTGCTATCTTGCTTCCAGGAGTAGATTCCTCGCCGATAAAATCGGCTCAGAATGACAATGGTTAAGGATGCATTCCCTGGACTGCACCACTCCGCACGGCGTGGCAGCGTTGGTACGCCTGCAATCGCCTGTGATAATATTCTTAAGGTATTTTTAGGCCGCTGATCGAGTGGTTCCGGCAAGCCGCTTCCCGGCTTCCGCCTGAGGCCGTCCGCCCGCAACCCGCGACATGATCGGCGGGTCCCAGGGGCTGAAACTCCATCCACAGATGGGCGCGTAGCTCAATTGGCAGAGCAACTGACTCTTAATCAGTAGGTTGAAGGTTCGATTCCTTCCGCGCTCACCATCCCCTTTAGAATGAACAGCGGCATGGTTGGTTTCGATGGCCAGTTGTTACCCGATGTTACCCAATCCTGCGTGAGCGCCCCGCGAATGTCCTCGGCGTCGGCTTCGTCGTAGGTGTCCATCGCAAGGTTCACTCGGTTGTGACCCAAGATGCGCGAGACGACTAGGGGGTGTACCCCAGCCTTTCTCAGACGGGCGGTCAGCGTGTGGCGAAAATCGTGCCAGCCGCCGATCACA
>WNFG01005286.1_pt1 | contig 10861 bp, 12 predicted proteins | sample 5400431 | NCBI WGS metagenome assembly WNFG01 (sample SAMN13153346, study PRJNA577476) | soil metagenome | isolation source: 120 cm saprolite under Douglas fir tree site 2 hole 3 replicate 2 | place: USA:California | collected 2015-04-18
CGGCTGCGCCAGCATCTCGAGGACGCGCGCGAGCGGGCGAAGACCACCGCCGACTACGATGCCGCGACCGAGGCCGCCATCGAGGAGGCCGACGAACTGCTGGAAACCTTCTCCGCCCTGCTGCGCATCGCCCAGGTCGAGGCCGGCGCACAAAAGAGCGGCTTCGCCGAAGTCGACCTCTCCGAGCTGGTGCGCGACATTGGCGAGGCCTACCAGCCGGCCGCCGAGGACGCCGATCGCACGCTCGACTATCGGATCGACGAGGGCGTGAAGTTCACCGGCGACCGCCAGCTCCTGGCCCAGATGATCTCCAATCTGGTCGAGAACGCGCTGCGCCACACGCCTGCCGGCTCGACCGTGTCGCTTGGACTCAGCAGGAAGACCGGCGGCTTCGAGATCGAGGTGGCCGACAACGGCCCCGGCATTCCCGAGGACGAGTACGGCAAGGTCTTCGACCGTTTCTACCGCCTCGACCGCAGCCGCTCGACCGCCGGCAGCGGTCTTGGCCTTGCCCTAGTGAGAGCGATCGCCGGCCTGCACGGGCTCACGATCCGGCTGGAGGACCGCAAGCCCGGTCTCGGTGTCGTGGTGGCGGGATGATTGTCGAAAGCACAGGCTAACGTCATTCTTTGCCGATGAACAACACCAGCCGCGCACGCCGACCCCTCTTCGCCTATGTCGGCAGCTACACCACGCCCGAGCGGCATGGACAGGGCAACGGTATCAATGTCTATCGCGTCGACCGGCGCAGTGGCGCCTTCAGCCCTGTCCAGCGTCTGGGCGGACTGGAGAACCCGTCGTTCCTGGCAATCAATGGGGCAGGCACCCACCTCTATTCGGTGCATGGCGATCGCACCGAGGCCAATTCCTTCACCATCGATCGGCTGACCGGCCATATCGCGCCGCTGAACCGCCAGCCGACCGGCGGCTACAATCCCGTGCACCTCGCTTTCGACGCGACCGGCCGCTTTCTCGCCATCGCCAACTACGGGTCGGACTCCCTTGCCGTCCTGCCGATCGCCGCCGACGGCAGCCTGTTGCCCTACCGCACCCTCACGACCGTGACCGGAACGCTGGGCCCGCACCGCTTCCAGCAGCGCACCATGTGCGTGCATCACATCCCGCTCGATCGCCAGGGCCGCTTCTTCTACGTGCCCTGCAAGGGCTCCGACGCCGTCGTCGCCTACCGGCTGGATGCCAGGCGCGGCGTGCTGGTCGAGGCAGCGCGCGTCGCGGGCCGGCCGGGTGCCGCGCCGCGGCACATCGATTTCCATCCGCGCAAGGCGCTCGCCTATGTGATCAACGAGCTCGATTCGACCGTCACGACCTATCGCCAGGACCGCGCCAGCGGCGCGCTCGCGCCGCTGCAGACGATCCCCTCCACGCCATCCGACTTCACCGGCTACAGCACCGGCGCCGAGATCTGGGTCGATCGCGGCGGGCGCAACGTCTATGTCTCCAACCGCGGCCACGATAGCATCGGCGTGTTCGCCATCGATCCCGCCAGGGGCACGCTTTCGCCGCGCCAGTGGGTGCCGACGCTGGGCCGCACGCCGCGCTTCTTCGCCGTCGACCCGGCGCAACGCTTTCTCTACGTCGCCAACCAGGACAGCCGGTCGATCGTCGGCTACCGGGTTGGCCGTGGCGGCCGTCTGGCGCCGACGCGCCTGCGCGTCCGGGTCGGCAGCCCGGCCTGCATCGTGTTTTCGACATAGCGAGCTCGCATCGGCAGCTTGCAGGCTAGAGCCGTGAAGAGAGGGCCGCCTTCAGCACCGCGAAAGCATGCGCCGTGCCTTGCTCGAGATCGGCAAGCACAACAGCAATGGGCCTGCCGTCATGAAGCGCAATTCGCGACCTCTCGTTCGCCTGGGCGAGGCTGCGCACCTCGTCGTCGATGCCGGGTAATCCATCGGCAAGGCCGTCGGCTGCGGCGTCGGTGTACGCCCGTTCGGCTTGGTCGACATTGGCAGCCAATCGGCGTTTGACGTCGTCGGGGGCGCTCTCCGAACATTGATCCACCCCGGCGAGCGCCAGCAAATAATTCTCGAATATTCGATCGACACGCTCCCTCGACACAGGCGGCATGCCGACCTCCTTCCTTGTTTTCCCGCGTGCGCCGACCGATCCGCCACGACACACCGTCTGTGCGTCACGGCCGCCCTGCAATCTGTGGCATTTCCCACACTCAGCCCTGTCGACCGGACCAATTCCTTTGTTCACAAGGGCTTAGCCTATCATCTGGCGAAACGCCGCAGCTTCCGCCCGGTCGAAAGCATGTGCTCGCTGAAGTAGCGGTTGTCACAGCCGACCGGCATGTCATGCTGACAGGCCAGTGCAAGCCTTGTTGTCTCGTCGACATGACTGACGGATCGCCCCTTCGCATCATTTCATTGTTCGAGGATCTGTCGGACGCCGAACTGTCGACCATCGCGGCGTCCTGCGTGATCCGGACCTATGAGAAACAGGCGCAGATCCTGGGAGAGCAAGACCAGACGACGGATGTATTCTTCATCCTGACCGGGACGGTCCGCTTCAACAGCTATACCCCGACCGGGCGCGAAGTCATCTTCAATGAAATGTCGGCGGGTGGAATCTTCGGTGAATTTGCCGCCGTGGACGGCTTGCCGCGGTCATCGACCGTCCTCGCCGTGTCCGACTGTCGCGTGGCCCGCATGACCGCCAAGAAGTTCTTCGAGGCGCTCGAACAGAATGGAAAAATCTCCGTTCGCCTGATCGAGTTGCTGGTCGAAAAAATTCGCGCAATGTCCGAACGGCTGTTCGAAGTGAGCGCGCTTGCCGTTCGCGAGCGGATTCGCCGTGAGCTGTTGCGTTTGGCACGGGACGGCAATCAATTTCGCAACGGCGTCGTGATAAGGCCGGCGCCGACGCACTATGAGATCGCCGCGCGGATCGGGTCCCACCGCGAAGCCGTAACCCGTGAGGTCAACCGCCTCGAGGCCGAGGGAATTGTCGAGGTTCGCCGCCGGCACCTGCGGATCATCGACATGGACCGACTGCAGAAAATGCAAGAAGAATGACCTTTCCATTTGGCAAACCGGTCTGCAGTCCATCGCGCCTTGGCTAGCGCCTCCCGTGCGAAACACAAGATTCGCCGCTCAGCAGCAGGCGGCCGCTTCCACCGCCTCACTGGTTTGACGCCCTGCGCATGCTGTGGTCGGAATGAGCCGATCCGTCCCGCCCCCAGAAATGGAGAGTTCCGGTGAGCGACAAGACCTACGGCTTCGAGACCCTGTCGATCCATGCCGGCGCCGCTCCCGATCCGGCCACCGGCGCGCGGGCCTTGCCGATCTATCAGACCACGGCCTACGCGTTCGAGGACGCCGACCACGCCGCGGCGCTGTTCAACCTGCAGACCGTGGGCTTCATCTATTCGCGGCTGACCAACCCGACCAATTCGGCGCTCGAGACCCGGCTCGCCACCCTCGAAGGCGGCCGCGGCGGCACCGTCACCTCCACCGGCCACGCCGCGCAGGTGCTCGCGCTCTTCCCGCTGATGCAACCCGGTGCGGAGATCGTCGCCTCCTCGCGGCTTTATGGCGGCTCGCTGCAACAGATGCGCAACACCTATCCGAAGTTCGGCTGGACGGCGAAGATCGTCGATGCCGACGAGCCGGAGAATTTCAAGCGCGCGCTCTCGCCCAACACCAAGGCGTTCTTCATCGAAAGCCTGGCCAATCCCGGTGGCGTCATTTCGGACATCGAAGCGATCGCGCGCGTCGCCGAGACGGCCGGCGTGCCGCTGCTGGTCGACAACACCTTGGCCACGCCCTGGCTGTGCAAGCCGATCGACTACGGCGCGACCCTGATCGTGCACTCGACCACCAAGTTCTTGAGCGGCACCGGCACGTCGATGGGCGGCGCGGTGATCGATTCGGGCAAGTTCGACTGGACCCGGGGCGGCAAGTTTCCGAGCCTGGCCGGACCCGAACCCGCCTATCATGGGCTAAACTTCTTCGAGACCTTCGGTGACATGGCCTACACCTTCCACAGCCATGCCGTCGGCCTGCGCGACCTCGGTCCCAGCCAATCGCCATTCAATTCCTGGATCACCATGCTCGGCATCGAGACCCTGGGGCTGCGCATGGAGCGTCATTGCGCCAATGCCCAGAAAGTCGCCGAATATCTCGCCAAGCATCCTGCCGTAGCATGGGTGAACTATGCCGGCCTGCCGTCGAACAAGTATCATGGGCTGGCCAAAAAATACCTGCCCAAGGGCGCGGGCTCGGTGTTCACCTTCGGCGTCAAGGGCGGCTACGACGTCGGCGTCAAGGTGGTCGACGGCGTCGAGCTGTTCTCGCACCTGGCCAATATCGGCGATGCCAAGAGCCTGATCATCCATCCCGCCTCGACGACTCACCGCCAGCTCTCCGACGAGCAGCGGCTCGCCGCCGGAGCCGGTCCCGACGTACTTCGCCTGTCGATAGGGATCGAAACCGTGGACGACATCATCGCCGATCTGGAGCAAGCTCTCGCGAAGGCGACGTCCTGATGCTGAGCCAGGCGGATAACGAGTTTTTGACCCGCAGCGGCAAGGGCACGCCGATGGGCGAGCTGTTACGCCGTTTCTGGATGCCGGCGTTGCTCTCCGAGGAGCTGCCCGAGCGCGACGGCCCGCCCAAGAAGATCAAGATTCTAGGCGAGGATCTCCTGGCCTTCCGCGCGACCGACGGCAAGGTCGGCATCGTCGAACAGCACTGTCCCCATCGCGGCGCCAATCTCTACTACGGCCGCAACGAGGAGTGCGGCCTGCGCTGCGCTTTCCACGGCTGGAAGTTCGATACCGACGGCAACTGCGTCGACCTGCCGACCTCGCCGCCGGAATCCTCGTACAAGGACACGATCAAGCTGCTCGCCTATCCGACGCGCGAATGGGGCGACATGATCTGGGTCTATATGGGCCCCAGGGAGCGCATGCCCGAGCTGCCGCAGCTCGAGATGGGACTGGTGCCGGCGGCGCAGCGCTACGTCTCCAAGAAGTGGCAGGACTGCAACTGGGTGCAGAGCGTCGAAGGCGGCCTCGACACGGCGCACTTCTCATTTCTGCATGCCGTGTTGACCAAGGACGAGAAGGAGGCGCTGGCGATCTACAGCCGCTCGGCGGCGCTCGGCGATCAATCCCGGCCCGACGACCGCGTGCGCTGGGTGCGCAACGATCCGCGGCCGAAGTTCAGCATCCTGGGCCACGATGCCGGGCTGGTGATCGGCGGCGCGCGCAAGACCGACGGGGCCGATCTCTACTGGCGCATCGCGCAGTTCCTGATGCCCAACCACGCCTTCGCCCCGGCGGCGATGCCGGGCGAGGTCTATTACGGCCAGGCCTGGGTGCCGGTGAGCGATACCAACTGCTGGGTCTACACCTACAGTTGGCGGCCCGACCGCGCCTTCACCAACTCCGAACGCGCGCAGTTCGATGGCGGCTTCGGGGTGCACAGCCACGTCGACGACGACTACGTGCCGCTGCGCAATCTCCGGAATGACTACCTGATCGACCGCGCCCAACAGAAAAGCCGGACCTTCACCGGCATCACTGGCGTCAGCGAGCAGGACTCGGCGATCCAGGACAGCCAGGGCCCGATCGCCGACCGCACCCGCGAGCATCTCGGGCCGACCGACCTGGGCATCGTCGAGTTTCGCAAGCTGGTGATGGGCGCCGCGCGGGCGCTGCAGCGCGGCGAGGAGCCGAAGGCTGCACAGATGGCGAAAAAATACGCCGTGCGCTCGGGCGGCTGGGTCACCGCGCCGGACAAGGACCTCGCCGCGGTGATGACCGAGCGTTTCGGCCACCGGCACGGCTATGTCGGACAGGAGTACGGGCTCGGGGAATAGTTAGACCGCGGCGGCGCGCTGCATTATCGTCGCCCGGGAATTGGGTTGGGGGGCTGTGCTGTGACCGTCAAGATCTATGGGCCCACTGCCTCGCGCGCGGCGCGCGCGCTGTGGATCGTGCACGAACTCGGCATCCCGTTCGAGCACGTCGCCATGGAGATGAAAGACCTCAAGGGCGCCGAATATCTCAAGATCAATCCCAACGGCAAGGTGCCGGCGCTGATCGACGGCGATTTCAAGCTGTTCGAATCGATGGCGATCAATCTCTATCTCGCCGCCAAGCACGGCAAGGACGGCTTCTTCCCGGCAAGTCTCGAGGATCAGGCGCTGTGCCATCAGTGGAGCTTCTGGGGCATGACCGAGGTCGAGAAGCCATTGCTCACGGTGCTGATCGACAAGTTCATGACCGCGCCCGACAAGCGCAAGCCCGAGGCCGCCGCCGAGGCGGCGAAGGCGCTGCCCAAGCCGTTCGCCGTGCTGAACGGCGCCCTGCAGGGCCGCGATTACCTGCTGGGGGGAGGCTTCACGGTGGCCGACCTCAACCTCGCCTCGATCTGCAGCTGGGCCAAGCCGATCAAGTTCGACTTCGGGCCGTTTCCCAACGCCGGCGCGTGGCTCGATCGCTGTCTCGCGCGACCCGCCTACAAGGCGGCCAAAGGGACCAAGTAGGAAGCGCTATTCCGCCGGCGCTGCTTGCGCGAGGACCGGGTCGCGGGCGCGATCACCGGCCGGCAGCAACAGCGCGACCAGGGCAATCACGACCGACAGCGCGGCCAGCGCCAGGAACAACAGTTCCAGGCTGCCGGTGGCCTGACGCACCCAGGCGATGGCGAGGATGGCGAGCGGGCTCGCGCCGAAGGCGACGACGAACTTCGCGCCGAAGCCCAGACCGTGATAGCGGCCGGGCGTGTAGCGGGCGATCAGGATGTTCTCGACCGGTCCGGTCGCCGAGCTCAGCACCGCCGAAGCGATGGCACCGGCGAGCGCCACGTAGCCGTTGCCCATGGCCAGCGCTGCCATCGCGCCGACCTGCAGCGCGGAGGCCACGACATAGGTCGATTTCAGCGAATAGCGATCGATGATGGTGCGGCCCATGGCGTACTGCGCGATGCCTGACACCACGTATATCATCGACGTCGCGAGCCCGACCCACAGCACGGCCTGGGTCGCCACGCCCCATGAGGCAAGCCCCTCGCGCAGGCGGGAGATGTCGTCGGCCAGCCTGGCCTCGAACACCATCGCCGCGCCGAACATCACCGCCTGCCAGAGAATGCCTTCGAGCGCCATGGTGACCGAGAGCACGGAGAAGACGCGCCAGAACTCGCGGCGGCCAGTCTGCACGCCGGGCGTCCGCGGCGTTGGCCTGTCGCCGACCCGCCCTGCCTGATCTGCCAGGCGAGCGCCGCGCCGACGCCAAGGCAGACGATGCCCGGCACGATGAAGGCCGCGCGCCACGAGGCGAGCGTGATCAGCACGCCCGGCACGACGCCGTAAAGAGCAAGGCCCGCGCTGCCCCAAAGGCCGTTCACGCCCATGGCGTGGCCCTGCTCGCGCGCGGTGCGGATGATCCAGCCGATGCCGGCCGAGTGGTAGATGGCGCCGAAAATGCCGAGCCCGCAGAGCGCCAGCATGAGCGAAAGCGTGTCGCGTTCGGCGACCAGGCCGCAGGCGATCGACGACAGGCCGAGCCCCGCGAACATCACCACCATCATCAAGGGCGCGCCGAAGCGGTCCGACGCCCAGCCGGCCGGCAGCGACATGACGCCGAGCAGGATCGCCGCCGGCGCATAGAGCTCGAGCAGGCTTTCGGGCGGCAGGTCCCAGGCGACGGCCAGCGTCAGCACGATCACCGCGTAGAAGGCGGTCATCAAGTGCATCAGCGCGTGGCCGATCGAGGAAAAGACCAAGACCCGGCGGGCCAAGGCGGCAGCGGCATCCATGGCGCCTGTATCGGTCCTCGCCGACTGGCGTGCAAGCCGGCTTGCGGCATCGCTGCCATTCGCGCTAAAGCCCCCCTGCTGCGGCGTGCCGCGGCATCCGGTCGGGGCGTAGCGCAGCCTGGTAGCGCATCAGTCTGGGGGACTGGGGGTCGCAGGTTCAAATCCTGTCGCCCCGACCATTTCTTCCCACCCCAAATGACGTCGCAATGAACACCCGGCGCGCGCTTGCCTTCATCTTCTGCACGGTGACGCTCGACGTACTGGCGCTGGGGGTGATGATCCCGGTGCTGCCGACTCTTGTGCTGGGCTTCATGGGCGGCGACACGGCGAGCGCGGCCGAGATGTTCGGCCTGTTCGCCACGGCGTGGGGTCTGATGCAGTTCCTCTGCTCGCCACTCCTGGGCGCGCTGTCGGACCGCTACGGGCGCCGGCCGGTGATCCTGATTTCCTGTCTCGGTCTTGGCCTCGACTACATCTTCATGGCGATCGCGCCGTCGCTCACGCTCTTGTTCGTGGGTCGCATCATCTCCGGCATCACGGCGGCCACGATCAGCACCGCCTTCGCCTACATCGCCGATGTGACACCGCCCGACGGCCGCGCCAAGGCATTCGGCCTGGTCGGCATGGCCTTCGGTCTGGGCTTCGTGGTCGGCCCGGCGCTTGGCGGCCTGCTGGGTGGGCTCGATCCGCGTCTGCCGTTCTGGCTGTCGGCCGCGGCCTGCCTGGCCAATGCCGCGTTCGGCTGGTTCGTGCTGCCCGAATCGCTGCCGCCGGAGCGCCGCATGGCATTCGCCTGGAAGCGCGCCAACCCCGTGGGTTCGCTCAATCTCCTGCGCTCGCAGCGCCCGTTGCTGGGCCTGGCCGCCATCGACTTCATCGTCAACGTCGCCCATCAGGTGTTGCCTTCGGTGTTCGTGCTCTATGCCGGCTATCGCTATGGCTGGAGCGAGACGACGGTCGGCCTGACGCTCGCCTTCGTCGGCTTCTGTGCCGCTCTCGTGCAGGGTCTGGTGGTCGGCCCGGCCGTGGAGCGGCTCGGCACGCGACGCGCGCTGATCGCCGGATTGCTGAGCGGAAGCCTGGGCATGGTGATCTATGCCCTCGCGCCCACCGGCCCGTGGTTTTGGCTCGGCGTGCCGGTGATGGCGCTGTGGGGCGTGGTCGGCCCCTCTCTGCAGGACATGATGACCCGCCGGGTCAGCCCGTCGGAACAGGGCCAGCTGCAGGGCGCCAACAGTTCATCGCGCAGCGTTGCCGGGCTGGTCGGACCCGGCATTTTCACCGCGACCTTCGCCTACTTGATCGATTGGCTGCCCGGCGCACCGTTTCTGCTCGCGGCTTTCCTGTTGGTCGCGGCGGCCGGCGTGACCTGGGTGGTTACGGCCCCGCCGCCGCGCGCCGACCCTGCTCGGTGAGCTTGCACACCAGCCAGTCGGGCTTCAGCGGATTGTTGAACCATGGCTCGGCCCAGCCGCGCTCCAGGCAACGGCGCACGATGGCGGCGTCGACATTCTGGCCGTCGAGGTCGAATAGCGGCAACTTCCCACCCGGCTGGGCGAGCCCGCGGCGCAGGTAAAGCAGCTCATGCAGAGTCGGAAGATCGTCCTCCAACTCATTGTCGTTGAATGCAAATATATCGAATGAGCGCGTCTGATGACGCGCGATATCACGATCAGCAAACACGGCGGCGTCCCCCTCTGACGATGCCGAGGCCAACGGTCCCTCGCCGAACAGCATACCCTCGTTCGGCGAAAAACCAAGAAAAATCAGGCAGTTGCCGCTGTTTCCTGCGGCCGTCACCCGATCTGGTGGCTGACTGAACTCAACGCGCCAAGTCCTTGGATCGCCGCCCCCCGGCGGGATCCGCGGACTTGGGTTAGTTGTTCGCCTTCAGCGTGCTGCGCAGCTGCGTCAGCGCCTGCTCGAGGTCTTCGAGCACCGTTTCGATCTCGCGCCGCTTGTGCAGGTCGAGCATGGCGGCGCGCGGCGTGGTGGTCGACGGCTGCGGGCCAGTGCGCGGCAGTGGCTGGCGCGTCCCGCCGCCGGTCATCGCTTCGGCGCGAGCCGATACGATGCGCAGGTTCTCGAGCGCGCTTTCGGCCGCCAGGTCGATCCGCTGCTGCTGTGGCAGGCGCCCACGACCCTCCTTCAAGAGACGCTGCACGCCCTTGATGGTGTAGCCGTCCTCGTAGAGCAGCGTGCGAATGCGGCGCAGAAGATCGATGTCCTCCGGGCGGTAGTAACGCCGGCCGCCGCCCCGCTTGAGCGGACGGACCTGGCTGAACTTGCTTTCCCAGAACCGCAGCACATGCTGCGGCACGTCGAGCTCGCTCGCGACTTCGCTGATGGTGCGAAACGCTTGCGCCGACTTCTCAATCCGCCTTTCCGCGGTCTGAACCGATACGGCCATGACAAGACCCCCACATTAATTTCCCCAATTACCCCTTGCTCTCGCCGGACGCCCCGTTGATCAAAGACTTCAGGACGTTCGACGCGCGAAAGACGAGTACGCGGCGCGGCAGGATCGGAACTTCCTGCCCCGTCTTCGGATTGCGGCCCACGCGTTGGCCCTTGTCGCGAACCGTGAAGCTCCCGAACGACGAGATTTTCACCGATTCGCCACGCGCCAGTGCCTCCACGACTTCGGAGAGAATCGTCTCCACGAGATCGCTCGATTCGTTGCGAGACAGGCCCACTTCCTGGAACACCGACTCGCTTAAATCGGCACGCGTGATAGTCCGGCCTTCCATCCGGTACCCTTCCTTCCCCCAGTTAATCCTTACTCTAAGGTTGGAAAGCGGTCAATATCAGCAGGATAGAGGCTGGCCTTGAATCGCCGTCTGTTCTCGTTCCGTTGCGCAGGGAATTGTTTCATTCGTCGGCAGGCTACCAGCGGACGAGCGAGGCTCCCCAGGCGAGGCCGCCGCCAATCCCCTCCAGCAGCAAAAGATCGCCCCGTTTGATGCGGCCGTCCTTGACCGCCGTGTCGAGCGCCAACGGAATCGACGCGGCCGACGTATTGGCGTGGCGGTCGACCGTGACCACCACGCGCTCCGGCGCCAGGCCAAGCTTGC
>WNFG01016863.1_pt1 | contig 10860 bp, 7 predicted proteins | sample 5400431 | NCBI WGS metagenome assembly WNFG01 (sample SAMN13153346, study PRJNA577476) | soil metagenome | isolation source: 120 cm saprolite under Douglas fir tree site 2 hole 3 replicate 2 | place: USA:California | collected 2015-04-18
GGAAAAAACTGCTTGCCGGCAAGAGCGGAGTGGCCCGCATCACCCAGTTTGATCCTTCCCAGTTTGCCTGCCAGATCGCGGCCGAAGTGAAGAACTTTGATCCCCTGCAATTCATCGAAAAAAAAGAACTGAAAAAGATGGGGCGCTTCATCCATCTGGCGATGGCGGCGGCGGATGAGGCGATGAAGGGTTCGGGGCTGCAAGTAACACCCGAGATTTCCGAGCGCGTGGGAGTACACATCGGATCCGGAATCGGCGGGTTCGACGTGATTGAGCGCGAGCATATCAGTCTTCTGAATGGCGGCCCGCGCAAAATCTCTCCGTTTTTTATTCCGGCTGCAATTGTCAACCTGGCGGCGGGGCACGTCAGCATCCGTTATCACGCGCGCGGGCCGAACGAGGCCACGTGTACGGCTTGCACTTCGAGCGCCCACGCCATCGGCGATGCTTTCAAAATCATTTCGCGTTGCGATGCCGACGTAATGATTGCCGGCGGCACCGAAGCTGCGATCACTCCGATGGGAGTGGGCGGGTTTGCCGCCATGCGCGCTCTTTCTACCCGGAACGACGATCCCGAGAAGGCCAGCCGTCCCTGGGATTCGGGGCGCGACGGATTCGTGATCGGAGAGGGTGCGGGGATAGTGGTGCTGGAAGAATTGGAGTTTGCCCGACAGCGCGGGGCCCGGATCATGGCGGAAATTGTGGGCTATGGCATGAGCGGGGATGCCTACCACATTACGCAGCCCGCCGAAAATGGCGACGGTGCGTATCGCGTCATGCTGAATACTCTTAGGGATGCCAAGATACAGCCTCAGCAGGTCCAGTACATCAATGCCCACGGCACCTCAACCGACATCGGCGACAAGCTGGAAACGGTTGCCATCAAGCGGGCCTTCGGCGAACATGCCTACAAGCTGGCGGTGAGTTCGACCAAGTCGATGACCGGGCATTTGCTGGGCGGGGCCGGCGGCCTGGAAGCCGGAATTACCTTGCTGGCGTTGCGCGATCAGATTTTGCCACCCACGATTAACCTGGAAAACCCAGAGGCGGACTGCGATCTGGATTACGTCCCCAATACGGCCCGCAATGCGGAAGTGGAATACGCCATGTCGAATTCATTTGGATTCGGCGGGACCAACGGGGCTTTGTTGTTCCGCCGTTGGAGCGAGTAAGGCTCACCGCCGCGGCTAGAGCCGCACTTGTTTTCAGCGAGTTACTGACGGCGCAGTAGCAAGCATGATTGGCCGACAGCGACGGCGCAGACAGTTGTGACATCTCACAATGTGGGCTCGGGACAACAGCTCTGTCTCCCGGGATAGTCGATCAGGATGATTTGTCAAAAACGAGAGCCTGGCTCATACCCGCGAATTGAATTTCAATGAGGGTCCGCGTTCCGTCATCATTTTTTCTGTATACAAAGGCATCCTGCACGAACCTGAGACTGCGATTCACCCACCTTCCGTTGGCTGTGGCAACCACATAATTGTCTTGTACGAATTTCACGATTGCATGGTTGCTGTAGGACTCCCAACTGATCAGGCAATCCGCAACAGGCATGCCAACACCGGTTGGGGTCAGCCCAGAACGTAACAATCGGCTCATGGTGTCGCACCCACCGTAGATAGTCAAGTTCCGCGAGCCCCTTTCGAAAGCTCGGGGCTTGAAACCGTGGGACACCAGATTCTTGCGTGCCGCTTCGGCTTTGTCATCCCCGTATGGCCCCACAAGTACAGAGTGAGAAAGCATCCAAAGACCCCTTCTCTGAACGACGGTTGCATAGAACCCGAGTTGCGTCAGTTTGTCCCTTGCCTTGTCGGCCTCCAAAGCATCTTTGAACTTGCCGACTTCGAGATAGACTCCGGGAGTTGAGCGGACAGTCTCTTCGCTAAGATTCTCAGCGTGGCCACCGGAGTGGCTCTCCGGCTCGAGTTTCGGAATCGAGCGGGGCTTTCCCGAAATGACGTTGGAGGTGGGAGCGACTGCGGTGGTTGGCAAAGAAATCGTCGCACGTGTTGACGAAATCGCCGCGGTGCCAGGGGCGGGACGAGCTTGGAGTGCGCGGGCAACGGCAGCGGTCGGCGCGGCGGCAGCCGGCCTGGCGGGCTCGAGTTTCAACTGCTGAGGCTTAGCCGGGTTAGCGAGGGCTTGCGGCTGGAGCTTCTCGCGCTGCGGAGCCTGAATCGGCGCAGGTCTTGGCGATACCGTTCGCTGCGCTGGCAACGCCGTCTTCGGCGCGGGTGACACCGGTTGCATCTGCGCTTGGGGTCTTACCGCCAATCGTTCTCCCAACTGGATCAGCGACTCACCCAACTGACGGCGATAGCTGTGAAAAAAGAATGCCGCTGCCACCAGAGCCGAAACCACGAGGCCGGTCGCCAAACCACCCGAGAACCCTCTCAATGGCGTTGGTACTCTTACCCGCGGTGAAACCACCGCAAGCGGCTCAGAGATACCCGACGCAGCGTTTGTGCCCGGTCGGCTGGCACTAGCGACGGGAAATGCGCCCTGCGGCACTGACGGCCAAACCTCTTTGGCGGCGAGTGGCGTGGTAGGAGGGGTTATCCAATTGCGGATTGCTTCGCGAGCTTCTGCGGGCAGAATAGTGAATCGCAAGCCCCCAGTCTTTCGCGTCTCATCCATCCACGTCAGTTCGCCGTCGACGTCGATTCGGCGATTGTGCTCCCTGAACCAGAAATGGATCGTCCCATTGGCCTGAACGGGAGCAATGGAGTGAAAGCAAAGTCCCCCCTCAGAAACATTCAACACGCAGCCGCCGTTGTTCGGCTCGATATTGATGTAGGCGAAACCTTCCATCGTTGTCCGTGGAGTCTGTCGGCGTTCTGGCCCATTCATTGGCAACACCACTGAGGTGAGGAAGACGAGCGGATCATTGGTGAAGCACGTTAGCAATCGACTACGTCGAATAAACGGCGGACAGAAAACCTAAACCTGCGCTGCAACGGCAGCTTCTCCCGACGCCATCGTTGCAGCGGCCAGGCATGGAAGCTTTTTAAGCCTTCCCCCTGCCCCAAGGATGCTCCGAGACGACCTGAGTGGCAACCGGCGAGAAATAGAGGGATACCCAATCGCTTCGAAGGAAACCTGCCTCGACGCCTGTTTGGGTTTCGCACTCTCAGCAGCGGGATTGAGCCCCGTCAATTGGGGGGGCCCACTTCTATGCCTTGAGTAGGGTTACTCTGGCTCGCGTCACGCGCTGCTGGAATTGAAGCCGGGAGCAACTTCGTTCCCACTGCGCTGCCGCAGGGCGCTCGGGAGCGTAAGAGCGATACATGTCCCATTTTCATATCACGGAGTGAACTTTGGTAACCGTGAAGGCCTGGCCGGAATACGGTAAGCTGCGCCTACGAGCTGCGGGGCTCAGCGAGGAAGCTCGCAGGAAACTGCTCCCAGTTGGTCCTTCTGACCGTTACAACTAGCCCAGCACGCCACGGTTTCCTGAGCCGCCAAGAATGGCCAACTAAGAAGGTGCAAGATGCTTCGGGTGGTGCGATCGAAGGTTTCTTCCAAGCAGAACCAACCGGCCGAGCAAACCAAGTCCACGACAGGAGACGAGGCACTTCCCGTCTACGTCGTCGACCAGAACCGCCTCGCAGCCCGTTATCTTCTTGAAATACTCGCGAAAAACAGGGCTCTCCATGCCGTCACTCTGGAGGATCTGATTTTGCAGAAGCCTGCGGAGCGAATAGCCCCTGTTTTCATCATCGATCGCGGAGGGATCGATCTGCCACTGAGCGAGTGTCTCCGCGTTTTGAGGGAGCGACACCAGAATGCGAGGTTTATCGTCCTGGACCAAGAGCAGTCCCCGGGTGAAATTGGCCGGTTGCTGTCACTCGGAATTCATGGGTTTGTGGCACTCCCGCAGATCGGGGAGCATCTGGCACAAGCCGTCCATTGCGTTGCACAGGGCAAGCTGTGGATCTCGTCCAGTGCATTGGAAGCCTACGCGCGACAATCCATCGCATCGCTGAAGGCTGTCAGCGAGTCTCCAGCCCCGCAAGGAATTACCCAGCGTGAGAGTGAAGTTATCGAATTGGTGAAGCGTCGGCTTTCAAACAAGGAAATTGGGGACATTTTGAATATCCGGGAGAGTACCGTAAAGTTCCATCTCTCGAATATATTCTCGAAGCTGCAAGTTAACAGGCGCAGCGAGCTACAGGACAAAGGTCAAATCAGTGAAATTTGGGGAAAGTTGATTGCTTCCTGAGGGCCTGCGCGCCAAGGTAGCGGCGGAGGTGATCATGCGATTGATTGAGTTGGACGACAATAGTGGTGCCCCTTCTAGGCGTCATGCGAAGCAAGAGTGGGAAAAGCTCTATCCCGCTGCAATCCTCGAATCTGACCAGAGCTCATTACAGCAGCGGATCAGGGATGCTCAGGGCGCGATATCAGACCGCTCGGCAAGCATTGCAAAGCGGGCGGGCTTTGACGGAAAAGAACAGGGCGCCATTACTCGGGCGCTTCACATGTTGAGCTTGCTGCAGCGGGAGTCACGGCCTTGAGTGATGCCGCTCGACCACTGCAAGCTTGTGTTGGAACGGCGAGCCATCCGATGGGGTCGTAATTTTGCGGGTAAAGCCCCAATTTACTTGGACGGCGTGCGCGGTGCTTATTCCGCAGCTTATGGTGGCAGTGTACTTCCCACTTACGTCACCTGACCTGGTGACGTAAGTTAGAGAAAACTTTAGGGTTTGCAAGCTCAAGCGGGGACTCGGCAGTTCATTCCGGGTAATGAGACCTTTGTGCTGGGCACTGTCCTTCTTACCCTTTGCCAAAGTCCGCACTGACGTCGAAAATGTAGCTCGTAAGGCATTTCCCAGCGCCATGCAAAAAACTTCAGGAATCACGCTCGCCCCTCCGCGTCCCAGCAAGAAGAATTCGGCCCGGGTCGCCCTGATCGATATCCAGGAAACCACTGGCTCACTTTTGTCGGACTGTTTCAAGCAGTTCGGGATCGAAGCCGTGTTTATGAGCGGCGGTGTCCCCGAACGCCTGCAGAAAGAGAAGTTTGAAGCCTGCGTCCTGCATCTGGGCGCGGAAGCTGAGGCGGTGATGGATTCGGCGCGCCGCTCGCTTTCGAACAGCCGCATGGTCATCTATGGGCTGGGAGGCAGCGCACAAGAGGCGATGCGATTTTCCAAGTACGGCGTCAACGCCGTCTTCCAGGAACCGCTGGACCGGCCAGCTGCGCTGAAGCTGGTTCGGGCTACGCAGATGCTGGTGCTGCACGAGTTCCGCCGCTATGTGCGGATTCCTATTATTACCGAGATCGCCATGGTATCGGCTGACGGCCGGCGCTTTACCGCCACCAGCCAGGAGATCAGCACGGGGGGAATGTCGGTTAAGAGTCCGGAGGATGTTTCCCCCGGCACGGACCTTGAAGTCTCATTCGCTTTGCTGACGTTACCGCGGATCTGGGTTCGGGCCCAGGTTAGCTGGCGGAAGCCCAATAAGACGTTCGGAGTGCGCTTCGACGCCAAGGACGAGCGCCGCTTTCGGATCAAAGAGTGGATTGAAGCGTATTTGGAGAACTAGCGGCCGCGGAGAACGTCGGTCTGGACGATTCTTTGGGAAGGGCACGACTTCCACTCGTGCCGCAGGTTGCTGCAAAAATTCCCGACTTGAGCCGCTGCGGTTAGCTGTTTCATCCGGTAGCAGCCAGCAAAGACCACATTCCCAGTCCCCAACAAGGATATTCGCGGGGGGCACTTTTTCGCGGGCGAGTCGCCCGCGGCCACAAAGGCCCACAGTCACACACCCACTCCGGTTGCATGTAAAATCAGAACGGACATGGCAGCTACTTCCCAACTGGTGCAGATCGCGGTCGGGCCTCCGGTGCGGCAACGCAAGCCTGAGTGGCTGCGAGCGAAAGCGCCGGTCGGTGAGAACTTTCACAATCTCAAGAAGCTGGCCCGCGGTCTGGGACTGCACACGGTGTGCGAGTCGGCGCAGTGTCCCAATATCGGGGAGTGCTGGAATCACCGCACCGCCACATTCATGCTGCTGGGCGATATTTGCACCCGGCGTTGCGGATTTTGCGCCGTCCCCAAGGGCAAGCCGGGGCCGATTCAGTGGGACGAACCGCGCCGCGTTGCTGAAGCTGTGGCTACGCTTGGCCTGAAGCATACGGTCGTGACCAGCGTCAATCGCGATGACGATAACCTGGGCGGAGCGCGTATTTTTGCTGAAACCATCCGCCAGATCCGCGAGCTCTCGCCGGGGTGCCGGGTAGAAGTTTTGATTCCCGACTTTCAGGGACTCGAAGAAGCGCTGAAAATTGTGCTCGACGCGCAGCCCGATGTCCTGAACCACAACACCGAGACGGTGCCTCGGCTGTATCGTGCGGTGCGCTCTGGCGCCCGCTACGAGCGAACCCTGCGGCTTTTGGAGAATGCGAAGACGATTTCACCCGCGACTGTAACCAAGTCCGGAGTGATGGTGGGGTTAGGCGAAACCACCGCCGAACTGGTGGATGTTTTCCGCGATCTGGGTTCACGCGGCGTGGATATTCTTACGGTTGGGCAATATCTGCGGCCCTCGTTGGACCATCTGCCCATTGCTCGCTTCTACGCGCCAGAGGAATTCCAGTATTTGAAAGAGGAATCGCTGCGATTTGGCTTCCGCCACGTGGAGTCGGGGCCGCTGGTGCGGTCCAGCTATCATGCGCATGAGCAGGCGGAAGCGACCGCGGCGCCGCGGCCGGTTTGAAGCCTTTCGGGTTTGAACCTTCTTAATTAAGCTGCCAAGCTGAAACTGCCGAGCTGCGCTCGGCCCGGACGGGTCGGAGACCCGTCCCCACACGAGCATCCTCAGAATCAAAACACTTTGAAATGGATGGTCAGGTAGGTCTTGGGATTTTCACGGATTGACTTGACCAGGCCCCGGGTCTCGATGAGCATCTGGTCCGCGTTGGTGTAGAGCGAGGGATCGCGAAGCAACTTGCCGGCTGTGCCTTCGCCCGCTTCCAGGCGGTCGGAGATAGCGGAGAGTTTGTCGAGCGTGTTCTGGAGCTTGCGGGCAAATTCCTCATCCTTCGCCATTTTGCCGATGGCGCCCTTGCCTGCATTAATGTCGTCGGTAAGTTTTTTTACGTTGGCGATAGTGTCGTTGGCGTTGTTATAGAGCGTGGGATCTTTGAGCAACTTCCCTGCGGTTCCCTTGCCGGCATTGATGTCGTCAATGGCTACGTTCACCTTGTCTACCGTGGCATTGACCTTGTTGTACAGCTCCTCGTCAGAAAAAAGTTTGCCCAGCGTGCCCTTGCCCTGGGCGACCTGATTCACCAGACCCTGGAATTCATTCACCGTCGCGTTCAGCCGGTTGTAGAGCATGGGATCGTAAATCAGCTTGCCGACCGATCCCTGGCCGCTTTCGACGAATGCGATGATGCGGTCCAGGCGCTTCAACAGCGCGTCCATGTTCTGTAGGGTGCTCTGGCCGGAACGTACCATGTCGCCAAAGTCCGGCACTTCGCGGCTGGGCAGCACGTCGCCGTCCCGGGCTTGCGGTCCCTTGGATTGCGAGCTGTCTATGTTTATGTAGGTTTCCCCGAGCACGCCCGCGGTCGACAGCAGAGTCAGAGAATCCTTGTGCAAGTTAAAGAGGTACCGGGTATTCACTTTCATGATCACTTCGACGGGCGTCAGCTGTTTCGACCGATCCTGTACTACCTGGATACGAGTCACGTTGCCGATGTCCACTCCGGCAAGACGCACCGGTGCGCCTACGCGCAAGCCGTTGGCGTCATCGAAATATGATTTCAGCAGGATCTTGGATGTGAACAGACCGCCGGTACCGCTCATGAGGAAAATCAAAACGCCTAGCGTGATGCAGGCCGCCAGCACCGTGAGCCCGACTTTGAGTTCAGACCACTTCAGCTGCTTCTGGCTTGGCACGCATTCTCCCGAGCAAAATTATTCTAGGTAACCCGCGGGTACGGCTTAGATTCCCAGAATAATAGCAGACCACAAGCCCGATTCACGCTACTTTGGATACGGGCTGCAGGGTTGCGGTCAGCGCGAACGCCAGGAGATAGGCTGCAGCGCCCGATGCCAGTGTGGCATTCAGTCCGAACTGGATGGCGATGATAATGGCCACGACCGAGCCCAGAACGCTCGAGGCCGCGTTCATGGCCCAGGCCCACTCCACCAGATTTCCGCCGGTTTCGTTCACCGGCGGGGCGGGAAATTCACTCGCTGGCTTAAGCGCCAGAGCGCGGAGTCCAGCCGGGAACGGCATGCCCATGGCAAAACCGAGCGGAATCAGCAGCCCGGCGCTGACCAGGAGCTTTGCGGCGAAGGGCAAACCAACCAGACGGTTCAGCAGGCCGGGCAGGAGGACGACATACGCCAGCAACGCGCCCGCGATCAGGACCAGGGTCAGCCACAACCGGCGGGTTTCAGCCAGCCACCAGCGCGAAACCATGCTGCCCGCGCCGCTGGAAAGCAGCAACAGGAACACCACTACGGTGAGTGCGTAAACCGGATGTCCAAGAAACAGGACGAACCGCTGGATGAAAGCAATCTCAACCAGAATATATCCCAGGCCGACGGCGACGAAATAAAGCAGGCGGACCGGACGAAGTTGCTGACTTCGAGTGCCCATCGCCAGAGGCACAACCAGAAATCCCAGTACGGCGACGAGAGAGATGGCCAGAACCATCCCCAGCACGGCAACGCCGAGATTGATTTTCCAGTCCATCCCTTGCTGTAGCGAACCGGGGCGCAGGATCTGGCCGAGTTTCAAATTGAAAAAGAAAAAAGGGGCGTTGTCGGTCACGGGGGAGACGTCGTACGGATAGCGAGCTGCGAAGCGTTGCGGGTCGTTCAGTTGGATCAGTTGGGTAAAGGAATCCGAGCTGGCTGGGTAGTGATCTTCTTGCCCGGTCACTGTGACCAAATTCTTATCCGACCGCGAATACAGAAGGAACAGTCTGGGATTGGCGGCCAGGTGGGCCCGCACTTGAGCCTGCTCTTCCAGAGTGAACGGTGTGCGGCTGGCCAACACGACCACGGGAATTCCGTCCTTGTTCAAGCTGCCTTCGGACACCACCATAAAGTTGCCGCGCGTGTCCGCGACGCCCAGTTCATGCAAGGCTTGCATGGCGACCGAAACCACGCGCAGAGCTTCACGGGGTTGCTGAAACTCCCAACGCGTGATGGCAACGATGCCGTCGGGCTTGAGATGCTCGAAATACTCGCAAAAGGCTTCGACGGTGTAGAGGCTGTTTTCGCTCAGGGCAAAAGCGCCGGCCGCAGTCGAAGCCCATGTGTCCACCAGGGTCATCTGTACGACATCGAATTGCTGGCTGGCGTTGCGCACAAACGATCGGCCATCAGTGACGTGGATATGCACTTCGGGCCGTTCGTAGAGGTGGTAGACGTAGTCCGCGTAACGGCCGCGCATGATGGTATTGGCAATGATGGGATTGATTTCGATACCGGTAACGCTCGGGCTGCCTGAGGCCAAGGCGCGCACCACATCCACTCCACCGCCGGGACCGATAATGGCGTAGTCACCGTGAGGACGGAGCACGTTGGCCAGCGAAGGAGGGGCCGACATCAGGTGCTCCTCCCACTCCGTACCCTTCCAGTTTTTTTTCGGGTCGACGTTCATCAGGTAAGTTGAAGCGTCGGCGTCGATCACGATTGCTTTGGCATCACCCTGGCGATCTACTTCCACACGCGAGATCGCATTCCAGCGGGCGAACTCAACCCAGGCGGCGTCGCGAAACCCTCCCTTGGCATAAACAATGTCGAAGAATCTTCCCGAATAGTTGACCGCAGTCAGGACAACCAGGAAGACGGCTCGAGCAGCAGCGCCGTTTCGCGCCTTGCGGTCCATCGCCCACACCATTCCGGCAACTGCCATACACACGCCGGTGAAGAGAACGGTGTTAGGGCCGCCTAGCCAATTGAGCAGAGGGACGATGGCGAGGCAGGCCAGCGCGCCGCCGCCGAGGTCCGCGGCATAGAGCGGGGAGACATGCGTTGTCTGACGGGCAAACACTACAGAGAATTCAAGTCCCGTGACGAAAAAGGGCACGGCGGACGCCAGGTAAATCGCAGTCAGCCGGAGAAAGTTCGCCTTCGAGATTTCCAGCGAAACTGGGATGCGCAACACGATCGCCAGTATGACCGGCACAATCAGGGAGTTGAGGGCGCAAAGTCGCGCCATCAGAGCGCGCGTCTCGAAGCTAGCCAGCCAGTTTTTCCTGAGGTGCGCAAACACACCCCCGGCGCCGAGTCCGAGCAGCGCAATTGAAATAGCGAGGAAGGCGAAGTGATAGAACAAAACCACGGAGAACAGCCGCGTAAGCGCCAGTTCAAGCAGGAGGGCGGAGAAGCTGCTTAGGGCAGTGCCGGCCAGCATGGCGCGATCTGGGGCCTGTGCTGTGCTGGTTGGGATCAGGAGGGTGGTCTCACTCATGCGAGGGTGCCGGGAAGGCGACAGTCTAACAGAAGGACAGTCGTCAGTCGTCAGTCATCAGTCGTCAGCAGCTCCTTCAACTTTCGAGAATCACTTGGGCGATGGCCTGCTCGGCCGTGTGGGAAAGCGAGAGCGCGATGTGAGCTGTGCCGAGCCGTGCGGCGAACTCGGCCGCCTTGCCGTGGAAGGTGATCGTGGGCCGGCCTCCGGGCTGGCGCGAAACTTCAATGTCACGCCAGCGCACGCCATGGTTCCAGCCCGTGCCGAGCGCCTTCATGGCCGCCTCCTTGGCGGCGAAGCGGGCGGCGTATCGTTCCACCCGGTTGGCCTTGGAATCGCAATACCGGATCTCGCCTTCGGTGAAGACGCGGTGAAGGAAGCGGTCGCCGTGGCGGGACAGTGCCTGTGCGATGC
>WNFG01005462.1_pt1 | contig 10859 bp, 8 predicted proteins | sample 5400431 | NCBI WGS metagenome assembly WNFG01 (sample SAMN13153346, study PRJNA577476) | soil metagenome | isolation source: 120 cm saprolite under Douglas fir tree site 2 hole 3 replicate 2 | place: USA:California | collected 2015-04-18
GCTTCGTTGGCCGCGCTCGGACCGAACAGGTGGCTGGTCAACTTGCCAACCAGCCCTTCGAGCCGTTCGAGCCGTGCGCGTAACTCGGTATCGGGTTTTGTATCGCCATCACGCTCTGTGCGGCCCGGCCAGCGTTCGGTTGTCATTTCTTTCTCCTTACAAAGCTGTTTGTTGCGTCAGCTGCCCGTGTCGAAATGCCAGCCACTCCCGAATTTTCGGCGCGGCGGCTCGCCAACCAGACTGTCAACAATAGTGTGGTGGCCTTGGCGACTAAGTTGCTGCGCCCTCCGACCCCGAACAATTGCCGAGCGGGCGTCCAACTCGCGTTCGCTTACAGTCCGTCTCGAAATTCATGATGCTCTAGCTTCCCGTCCCGTCCGCTCTCCAAGAAATCATCTTCGCGCCAGGCATGAAACCACTAATGGGTCTCAGTCTGAGAATGGCTGTGTAATTACCAACTCTGGACAAGCGCACCACCCTGGCGTTTAACGATGGTGCAGAGCTCGGTCAGCATTTCCGCCATTGAGGGTAGACCTGCCGTGCCGGCAGGACGCATTGACTACCGAGTCTGACCCAAGGCGGACATCGGTGGGCCGGACCACCGCTCGTCATAGAGAACCAGCGCAGCCAGGATTATCTGTCCACGTGTTGACGACTGGCCAGGAGCGCAGAAGCGCGTGTCCGATTTCTCTGGATTTTCTTCATTTCGCGGCTTCGTTCGCCCGGTACCGCGAAGCCGAGAACGGCGTCATAGGCCGCAATGGCCTCTTCGAGGTGCGCCGTTCCGGTCTCTCGCTCCCCGAGCGCCGCAAGTGCCAGGCCAAGATTGTTCTGTGTCCGTGCCCAATCAAGCGGCAGCCGCTCGCGCGTCCTTTCCTTTAGTGCTAGGCGGAACGCCGCGACGGCCTCTTCGAGGCGCTCGGTTCCTGTCTCTCGCTCGCCGAGCGTCTTGAGTGTGATGCCGAGATCGTTCTGGGTCGTCGCCCATTGGGTCGGCAGTCGTTCGCGCGTCCTCTCCTCAAGCGCTAGACGGTACGCAGCGACGGCCTCATCAAGGCGTGCCGTCCCGCTCTCTCGCCGCCCAAGCGCGAAAAGCGCGGAGCCAAGGTTGTGCTGGGTGCTACCCCAATAAAAGGGTAATCGCTCGTACGTGGAAACTTGCAGGGACAGACGGTACGCTGCAACGGCCTCTTCGAGGTGCGCGGTCCCCTTCTCTCGATTGCCGAGCGCGGTCAGTGCTAAGCCAAGATTGTACTGGGTGGTCGCCCAGGGTACGGGCCACCGCTCGCGCGTCCCCGATTCAACTTCTAGAGCCAGACGGTACGCTGCAATGGCCTCTTCGATGTGCGCGGTTCTTTTCTCTCGATTCCCGAGCGCCGCAAGTGCCAGGCCAAGATTGTTCTGTGTCTGTGCCCAATTAAGCGGCAGCCGCTCGCGCGGGGTTTCCTCAAGCGCCAGACGGTGGGCCGCAATGGCCTCCTCAAAGCGCGCTGTTCCATCCTCTCGGCGGCCGAGCGCCACCAGGGCGACACCAAGATTGTCCTGGATGTTCGCCCACTGGACCGGCGATCGCTCCCGCGTTAAAACTTCCAGAGCTAAATGGTATGACAGGATGGCCTCTTCGAGGTGCGCGATTTCAGTCTCTCGTGCCCCAAGCGTCCTGAGCGCGCCACCGAGTCTCTTCTGGATGTCCGCCCATTGCAGCAACGACCGCTCGCGGGTTACTTCTTCGAGAGCCAAACGGAAGCTCGTGACTGACTCCTGGAGATGCGCCGTGCCGCCCTCTCTCTGCCCAAGCAATCGGAGCGTTATGCCCAACTCCTTCTGCGTGGCTGCCCAATCAAGCGGCCGCTCAGAACGAGACGCAAGCTGCAATGCGGCTCTATCTATCGTGACGGCCTGCTCGAGAGCATGGCTGTCAGCGAAATGGTCTCCCTTCGCCGACCAGGCATGTCCTTCATTCAGTGTATAGCGCCAACGCGCCTCGACATCCCCAGCGGGTAAAAGATCAGTCGCCTCCTTGAATAGCCGCGCAGCCTCGTCATAGGCCAACCGGGCCCTTTCGACCCGTGCCTGCTCAAATACGAGGCCTGCCTCTTCCCGCTGCTGATCGGCTAGCACTCGCGCCAGCGTCTCCCGCTTCGTCCGTACAATGGCGCGCGCCTCCTCCAGTTTAGCTCGCGCCTTGGCATGATCGGCAGCTTCCACAGCAGCGGCCGCCTGCTGACGCAGTGCCTGCACCTCAGGGTCATTGACCCGCAAACTTTTTACGTCCTCGGCAAGCCGCCGGTGCTCCTCGGCAATTTGCGCGAAGCGGTCGGCGAGCTGGTTGTCCTCGACCGGGACCTCACCAAGTAATCGGAAAAACTTTACGATGGCCTTGACCCGCAGTTCGCTCGACGCCGGAACAAGCGCGCTGATCCGAACCAGCAGTTCGGCGCGGTCCCCTGCTTGAGGCGAGGCGGCAAGCCGCACTAGCTCCACTACCTGCTCCGGCGGCATGCCGCACACGGTCGTTATCGTGCTGTCGCGAACATCGCCTCCCACTGCGCTCGCGCAGTTTGTGGCGTCCACCGATCGCTTCCCGACGAGCTGTCCCGATACCGGCGTGGTGCACGTGGCACTGAGCAAAATCAAAGCTAATGCACCAGTCCGCCATTTCATGGGCGCTTACCCTCCGCAGGGCCGTTCACGTTGATCGTGCTGTGGCTGACGTTCCCGCCGACTGCCGCCCCGCCAATGGCAGTGACGTGCCTGCCAAGGAGACCCGCGCTGGCAATTAACGCTCCAATGAGAACCAGCACGAGCAAGAAGAGCTGTACGCTGGGGAAACTATGGGCCGACCGCTTTCTGCCCTTGCCAGAGCCGACGCCCTGATTTTGCGCAGGAGGTGTACTGCCGACGCTCGTTCCGCTTGCCGGCTTGGAATCCCGAAACTTCACAACAGCCCACGCCCCGGCAGCAAGGGCGGAAAGCCCACCACCGAGCCAGGACAAGGTCGCCTGGTTGGCAGGGTTCGTGAGAAACGCCCAGATCGCGGCCATGGCAACCTCCTGCCGCAATCAAGGATAGCACGGTAAACGAAGGATTGCGATGTGCCCGTCCGTTTTCGGCTCAGCCGAGCACGAGCAGAGGCGGCGCAGCCCCCCAGGAGCGCTCCATTATTAACGGCCGATGGAGGTATGGTCCGCTGGCACCTCTCGACCGTTCGCGGCGCCGCACCATAACAGCAGCAATTGGGGGTAGACCGGACCTATCGCGGACATCGCAGAATCGACGCGGATGACCCGGAGCGGACATTGATCCGCAGAAGTCGCGCCCTAATACGAGATCCCGATCCACGGCCAATAGTAGGGAACGAGCACCAGGAGGATGGCGCCCTCCGCCAGTGTGAGCCAGAATCCGATGCGCAGCAGGTCGCGCGCGGTGAAATATCCGTATGAATACCCCACAATCAAGACGGGGGACTGGTACACGAAGATCTTCCCGGCTGCGGCAAACGTCCAGATCATTCCAACTGCCAGCGGGTTCATTGCGTGCGATTTTGCGAAATGCATCAGCGCGGGAATCGAGGTTCCAAGCATCGAGACCTCGCTGGCGAGAAAAATGTGATAGATGAACGCCGACACGTACAGCGTCAGGGTCGAGCTGTAGACGTTGGACATGAACGGCTCCATCCAGGCGAACATCAACTTGGTGAGCACCTCGAGGCCGCCGGTCGCGGCCAGGACTTCGCCCATCCCGACGGCCGCGGCCGCAAAGAATACGAGCGAATAGTTCACGCGTCGCAGCTCGTCGGCCTCGAGGACACCCGCGCGAGGCAACAGCGCAAATAGGCCGACGCCGAGGCCGATCATCGAAGCTGGAATGTGGTGGAGAAAGTCCGTCAGCCACAGCGCGATCGCGGCAATCATCAGGATCGCCGACTTTTTCTCCATCCAAGTCCAAGATCCCATGCGGCTCAATTGCTCTCTCGGATAATTGAATCCGCCGTCCAGCGCGGCATGTTCCGGCGGGTACAGCCATAGGACGAGCCGCCACGCGACCAGGATCGTGATGAGGTCGCACGGAAAGTAAGCCAGGAACCAGTGGCTCCACAGCACCTCGACCTGGCCTATTCGCTCCATGAGGCCGCGAGCGGTGATGGACGCGGCGCCGGCTATAATCATCTTGTCGAAAAGGCCAGCCGCGTAGGTGATGAGGAGGAATAGGCCGCGTCCGATGTTGCTGCCGGGTTTCGCGCCAAATGCCTCGATAATGCCGATGGCGATCGGCGCCATGATTGCCACGCGAGCGAGACCCGACGGGACCATGAAGGTCAGCAGGAAGTCGGTGACGACGAGCCCCAACAGGACACGCGGATAGGTCGAACCGACGCGAAGCATCACTAGATATGCCAGCCGCCGCGCGATGCCCGATTTGGTGGCGACGGCGCCGAGCAAAAGCGCCCCGAACAGAAACCACGCCGTGTCATTGGCAAAACCGCTGAAGGCGACGTTGAATTTCGCCACTCCCAGAGCCCAGAACAGGAAGCAGCCGATGAATCCGGCGAGCGCCTGATCCATCGCTTGCGTGATCCACGCCACGATCATGAAGGCGGCGATGGCCAGGCCGTGCTGCGTGAGCGGCTCGAGGCCCGACGGGGCGAACCAGATCATCGCCGGAACGGCGACGCAGAGGATTTGTCCGATGGACGTCCGCCATGCGCTGGGGATCACAAGCGCCGTCTGGGCCGCCCCCGTGGCGGCCGGAGGCTGCTCGGGCAAGTGCTCATTGCTTGTCATGATGGGCGTAAATCGCAGCATGCATGACCGGCAAGCCGCAGTCATCAAGCAGCAGCATTTGGAGATAGGGTTTCGAAATGTCGACAGGCGCCGACGGTATCACCACTTATAATTCAGGCCGGCGCGCGCCATGATCAGCGAGTTCGTGAACTCGCTTCTATAGGTCTGTCCATTATTTGGATTTACGAAGACCGCGCTGCGGTTGCCGAAATTGGCATACAAGATCTCGACCCGGCCCGTCCATTGCGGTGCGAATCTATGCTCAACCCCGCCACCGATGGTCCCGGCAACCCGCGTGTTGTCGCTCACGAAAAGGCAAGCACAAGCCGTGGTATCCGGAGCCGCATTGCGAGGGGTCGTACCCCAGCGGTCATTGATGCCGGCCAGCGCAAGCCCACCGGTAATGTAAAAGAGCGTGCGGTCGACGGCCACGCCCGCCCGGGCACGAAAGGTGCTCAGCCAATTTAGTTCGGATACGGCGTGGGCGAGACTACTGAAACGAGTGAAGCTGGCATCGGCATTCGCATCGATCCAGTTACCATCCGCCTCGACCCCGAAGACGAAGCTGTCCCACTGCCAATTATAGCCGATCTGCCCGCCGATGGTGAACCCGGTCTTGCTGTCCGTCCAAAATGTGTCGTTCGGGCTTGCAAAAAAGAACCGATTCACATCGGTGAAGGACCAATGGTGACGCGCCGCGCCGATATTCAGACCGATATAGGGACCTGACCAGAGGGGCGGCGGCACTGGTGTCACGCGCGGCGGTGCCTTAACGGGCACACTCATGTCGGCAGCGGCGGCGCTGGTGATCAGGGCCAAGCTCGAGACGCTGGCGAGAAGAATCCGTCGCATTGTGTATCGTCGTCCTCTGCCACGGGGACTCGCTGCCCGCACCGATGCAATCTGGGACGATACAGGGCCCTATCTCTCGAGCGCTATGGCATTTTGGCAACAGTCCGCATTTTTTCGACGTGGCGCGCCCGGACGGGCGCGTCCCGGATTGTCCGGGATACCGCAGGTGCGGCCAACCGCAGCAAGCTCAGGCGTATTCAGGTTGGTCCTCGCTTTCCGGAAACGACCAGCAGATTTTCAGGCGTGAGCAGCCCGGTATCCCCTGGGTAGAACCAGCCGTCCCGAAATGCCTCGCCGGATCCCGCGCCCTGACCAAAATACCCCGTCACGACCCAGGGTGAGCGGACGCGGATCAAGCCTTCTGCGCCTGTTGTTACGGCTAGTCCCGATCGATCTACGATTTCTACGGTCACGCCCGGCGCAATGTACCCCACCGCATTGGGCCTATCCGCGATGGCGTGTGCCGGGGCTGCCGCCACAAGGCCCGTCTCGGTGCAGCCATAGGCGCATACGAGGTTGGAACACATCCGGCTTCGTAGGCGATCCGACAGCGACCTGGACAATTTTCCCGCCGATAGCATCATCTTCAGGTTCGATTGCCGGCCCAGCTTTTCGTGGACCGGCAGCAGACGGACCAAGCCGTCCGCCGAGCCAACGACGTTCCCGACCTCGTAGCGATCGCACGCCAGCAACGCGGCCTCGGGCCGATCGGCCCCGACGAGCACCATCCCACCTCGCCATAGCATGTACAGCAGGAACTGAAATCCGAGCGAGCTGTCGAAGCCCAAGTCCAAATAGGTCCGAGAGCAGAGCGGTAGCCGATTGCCGAACACCGAATGATGGCGAGCGATCCGGTCGAAGATCATCCGATGGGTAAGCGCGACGAGCTTGGCACCTGCCGCCGGTCCGGAAGTCAGCACGAGCCGGCAAATGTCGTCGCTTCCGTCGTGATCGAGCACGGGATCGATTGGCGTTGGCCGTCCGTCGCCCGCGGTCCAGGAAAGATCCGCCCGGACGATGCGGGCGGCGGCCAGTTGAGGAACCGATGCATCGCTATCGGTAATGACGGCATCGATGCTCGATTCCTCTGGAAGCTTCGAATCACGCACCGACAGAGTGATGATCCCCAGCCGCGCCAATCCCAACAGCATCGCAGCGTGGAGGATCCGATTGCGGACGAAAATCGCAACGACTTGTCCACGCGACAAGCCGGCGGCGGCAGCCTTTCGGCTGATGTTGTGCACGAACTGCTCGAGCCGCGCGTAGCTGACGAGACCCGGTTCCGCGCCCGGCGCGCAGATCGCGGCAGCCGGCGGGTGATATCGGGACTGATAGAGGATCGGTTCGACGATGTTCATACGGCCCGGCAGGTCAGTGCAGCTTGGATTTTGCCAGCTCCGGAAGCAGATGCCGCTCGATCTTGCCCATTTCGCTCCTGGGAAGGCGATCGACGGGAATAAAACGAACCGGCACGAATGCATCGGGGAGCGTCTTTTCGCAATGCGCTCGCAGTTCGGCCCCATCCACGGAGGCGGGGCTCACGATCACGGCAAATACTTCCTCGATGCCGAGTTCGTTCGGCGTGCTGAATACCGCCGCCTCTTGGATCGAGCCGAAGGAGATGATCGCTTCCTCGATTATCTCCGGGTTCACCTTGTCGCCGCCCAGATTCAATCTTGTTTCTTCCCTTCCTGAAATAACCAGCATTCGGTCCGTGGTGAGATACCCGATGTCCCCGGGGTAGAAGCAGCCGTGGCGGAAAGACTTCGCGGATTGCTCGGGACTACCCATATATCCGTCGACCAGATTGGGACTGCGAATGCGAACCACCCCTTCCTTGCCGATCGGATAGATCTGGTCCGAGTCGTTCACGATCTCGACCGAAACGCCCGGCACGATGTATCCTACCGCTCCGGGGATTCCGGCTATGAGTTGCGCGGGCGCAAACGCCACGGTTCCCGCCTCGGTCGCTCCGTAGGATGAAAACAGGTTGGCGCACATCCGGGCTCGGATTCGCTCGGCTAGTTGTTTCGACAACAGGCCTCCCGAAGAGATGATATGATCGAAGCCGCATTGAAAGGCGCTGTGCGTATCGTAGAATTTTACGTACTCGGCAAGCCCGTGCGGAGATGCGACCATATTCTGAATCTTGTGCAAATCGAAGGCCTGCAACGTGCTCTCGGGATCCTCGCCGTAAAAGTAGATCGCGCCGCCCTTCCACAGCATATAAAGCATGTAGCGGAAGCCCGGCGCTGTCCCGATGCCGAGATCGCAGTACAGCCGCGAAGCATGCGAGAACCGGTTTCCCTTTGCGAAGTCGTAGTGGGCGATGCGTTGGGCGAGCATCCCATGGCTGAAGGCGACCGCCTTGGCCCCTCCGGTCGTCCCGGATGTCAAAATGATCCGGCAAATATCCTCACCACCCGAGCGATAAGCCCGCTCGTCCTCGAGCGGCCTCCCGTCGCCCATCGTCCAGGTCGGATCGGCAACAATCGTGTTCAAATCGCCAAGCGGATGCAGACCATCGGCGATCACTGCACGAACCGGCAACTCCCGCGGGAGTTTCTGATTGCGTCCGGACACGGTGACAATTCCCAGGCGCGTCAACCCGAGGATGATAGCGGCGTGGAAGATCTTGTCCTTGATGGAAAGTGCCACAAGGTTGCCCGGCGCCAAACCTCGTGCCAACGCCATTCGTCCGACATTGTTCATCCATCGCACCAGGCGGCCGTAGGTGATGGTTTCGACGGCCGTTCCCGGCACGCAGATCGCCGGGCCGTCCGGATTCATCTTGGCCTGGAAAACGATCGGATCCACGATATTCATGGGTAGCAATCCTGGCGCAGTCGCAACGAATTCGCCATCTCGAAGCTTTCGCCCCACCGCCACGCAACTGCAGCCGCGCCATGGCGCCCCAGGAATATAACTTACAAGGCGCAGATTGCGTCTGGCCGGAAACAATTGTGAGTCCGATCGCCTCGACGTGGCAATGCGAACACACCTCCTCATTCCAGCATATTTTTGTTCAGTACCATCTTTCGCAGACGCGAGTTGGAGTCGCGAATCGGATACACCTTCGGCTTCATGATGACTTCGGTGAAATCGGTGCGGCATGCGCCGCTGTACCCAATCATGAGCTGAAACCGTGGTTTGACGGAGTTGCGGCTGCCGTAGTGGAAGCAACCCGAAGATTCAATGAACAGAACCGTGCCGCGCGGATAGCAGAACTCGATGACCTCTTTTCGATCCGCGACGGAGTAAATTTCTTCGTCGCTGACGCGGTAGCCGCGCTGCCGGCTCCAGTAGTTCAGCGCCGCTGCAGCTCTCTGCGAAACGGTGCGCGGCAGGAATGTCCAAGGGCCGTGCTCTTTGTTGGTGTCCCGCAGCAGCACAAGCACATACACGTTGGGGAGAGAATAGTAGTCGATGTGATAAAGCTGGCTGTCGTGCGGATTGTCGGGCCGGTCGTCAAAGGCAGCGTTGGATTCTACAAAGCGGATTCCCGAAGGCAGTGTGGTCGAAAGAGCCGGGATGCACTGCAGGGAATCGCTCACCACCGCCAACAGCTCGCTCGAAGTGGCAAAGTCGAGAAACGACGGGTATGTCTCCAGGTCCGCCGGAGTCCAGACATCCTGAAAATAGCTTCGGTACGCGCCAGGATCGGAGCGCCGCACTCCGGAGCGCTCGGCAATGATCTTTTCCGAATCCGCCAGAACCCGCTCGAGGTGCGGCAGCGACATCGAGGTGTCGATCGCCCAGCCGTCCTGCATCTCAATTCGCGGGCAAGCAGGCGCGCCATTCTCTTCGAGCAAGGCGGCGAGTTGCTCTCGATACAATGTCCGGCGCCAGTCGTCCTGTCGCCCGAATTTGATTCGATTGTACGCATGGGCCAAGCGCATCGTGCTGGCGATGCCGAGCCGAGACATATGGTTCTCATGCAACCGCTTCGCGAGCGAACGCACAACGGCATCGAGCTTGGAGTCGCTCATCGGCGGAAGTCTCAGCACGAGGCTTTCAGAAATGTGATTACCGGTTCGAGGTCCTTGAAGGTTGCTCATCCGCTCCGAGTCCTTCCAGCTCCGTTGCAAAACAGTACATTGTGATAAAATTTTGTCCGGCCATCCCCCGATTGAGAATGGACGACGGGGAGGTTTGGTTGTGGCACTCAGCGGCCAAGCACCGTTCGCCCACTGAGGTCAGCTCTATCAGCGGGTATTCTACACCGACCGTTGCCCGCTGGGATGCCTCTCGCCGGGGTCGGGGCACCGGAACCCGTCGACCGGGATCTCTGGGGGGCGGCGGTGCCGCGGTAGATGGGGTTCAGAACGACCGAGACCCGCCACGGGACTGGCGTCGCGGGAATCCGATTGACTGCTTGCCCTCGCCGACGGGGTGATCGAATAGAGGGCTGTTTGCTGCGGTGCACGAGTCCGTTCCTGGCACGACTCGGCCATGCCGACAGTCACCAAATATGTCCGGTGTTGAAGGTAGACCGGCCGTGCCATCGCGCGACGGCATGCCAATCTCGCCTTTGCGATGTCGATTTCCCGCAAAGATTAATGGACCTTCTGCCCTATAAACCGATCTCTTCCGTGCCAAAACTCGCAAACCGGACACCATTCGCCTTCGTAGTCGATTCCTTCTTGGTGAGGGCAGCCGATTATTCCGTCGGTCATCGCGACTGATAGCACTCGATGCTTCTCGATAAATTCCAAAATCTCCCGGGCGATACCGGGGTCGACACGGATATCACCATAATCCACTTTCCAGTCGCGTAATTCTTCCACCTCTGCATTCTCGGATGGCACGATGCCAACAGCGACCTTTGTTGCTTGGCTCAGGTTCGGACCATAGAACGCAATCGTCGCAATTGGCCAACCCCGCAGCCCCTTTCGGGCCTTCTTGCGCAGGCGCTTAAGGAACCGATCTTCCATCATCTTGCTCTCTTAGCGATCGCTGCGCTTACGATCGGTCTTTCCGATCGGCTGGGATATAGGGAATTAATCCCTTTGCGAATGCAATTTCCTGGACTTCGCGAGGCATGTCTCGCAAATCGACCAGCAGACCGTTCACGTCCACCATCCACACAAGGGGATTGCTTCCGGCTAGGCTGGGAAGCGTCCACTTCGGATCCAATGGCCCGGTCCCGAGCGTCTCCTCGATCACGCGCGCCTTAGCGTGGACGGTGCTCTCGCTGACTTCGAATGCGGCACACAGGTCCGC
>WNFG01006133.1_pt1 | contig 10858 bp, 12 predicted proteins | sample 5400431 | NCBI WGS metagenome assembly WNFG01 (sample SAMN13153346, study PRJNA577476) | soil metagenome | isolation source: 120 cm saprolite under Douglas fir tree site 2 hole 3 replicate 2 | place: USA:California | collected 2015-04-18
GAGCCACGCAAAGTTCCGGGACAAGTATCACCTCAACTTTCCGTTGTTGAGCGACGACCAGGGCCGAGTCACGGAAGCCTACGGGGTCTGGAAGAAAAAGAACCTGTACGGCCGAGAACACTTCGGGATCGAGCGCACGACCTTCCTCATCGACGAGGCTGGCAAGATCGCGCGAATCTGGCCCAAGGTCCATGTGGAAGGCCACACGGACGAGGTCCTCGCGGCCCTGTAGAGGGAGAAAGATTCATCCCCGCGGGGGAATTCGTCCGTCGACGATTCGATGATTCCACCTAATGCCGGGCCGCCGAAGACGATCGTGATTTCCTATCCGGGTGCGGAGGAGAAGGTCCGGAAGCAATACGTGTACCAGACGTACCTGAGTCCGGAAGAACGTGAACGCCTCATGCTCGTTCCCGGGAACCGGCTGGTCGTCAAGTTCAAGGACGAAGTGGTTGGCGAAGGACAGGCCATTCTCGTTGAGAAAACGACGCTCGACCGATTGTCCCTGTACGACGCGATGTCGGCCGGATATGAGAATCAAGACGCCCAGAAGAAACACATCCTTGCGACGATCCTCGTGCGGGTGAAGAAACCAGAGAAAGCCGAGTTCTGGAAAGTCCTATTTCGGTGGCTATGAGCCTCGTTTCGCCGCCCCCTGCCATAACTCATTATAAGGGGTGCATCATAGTGAAAGTGCGCCGAGTTTGCACGCCGACCGGGACAAAGTGATTGGATGAAACTTGTTCGCCCGATCGTCATCAAGCTCGCGGAAACCCAAGTGAATCCGGAGGGGATGCAGGAGACGTTGAAAATTCTTGGCGTCTCAGAGCCTTCCATCCAGAAGTTTCTGGCCTCGCGGGGACTCGAGGGCCAGGCCCTAATTGAGTTCGCAGGACGCATATGTTACGAGTCGTACGAGCCCGGTCTGAATCCGAACGTCACGAAGATTCGCGAAGACCCAACGGAATACTTCAAGAACATCATCATGAAAGGGGACGGTTCGATCGCGGAGCACGCCCAAGTTTCATTCGCACTCCTGAATATAAGTCGCATTTGTAGTCACGAAATTGTGAGGCATCGGGTAGGGACGGCAATCAGCCAAGAATCCCTGCGCTACGTTCGACCACGCGAATTGGGCTTTTGGATTCCTGACGAACTCGGGGAGGACGAGAGGGAGACGATGTCGCACGCCGTCGAGCGTGCTGAGACAACCTACCGAGACCTCGAGGGATTGGTTTCCTGGGACAAACTCTCTATGGACAAGAAGAAAAGACTCACCTCAGCGCTACGTCGAATATTGCCCGATGGTATGGCGACACACATGATCTGGACCGCAAACCATAGGACTCTTCGTTGGGTCATAGAAATGCGTACAGACCCTGCAGCTGAAGTTGAGATTCGGATGGTGTTCGACCAGGTTGCCCGGATTTGCATCCGTGATTATCCGCAGATCTACCAGGATTTCACATACAGCGACCTCCCCGATGGTACTAGGTCGTGGAAGCCGACGCTCCGAAGCAAGCTTTGAAATGAGCTATTCCCTTAGATTACGACGACGCGCCATCCGTCTCTATGTAGACGGCATGTCCTACGACAGGGTTGGGCGACTGCTCGCGGTTTGTCATTCGTCAGTCGCGAATTGGTGTCGGGCAGCGAATTGTGGGCGAACTCCATCGGAGGCCACCAAGAACAATCCACGGCGACCTCGGCCCTTGGTCAACGGACATGAACGCCCCTCCAAATCGCTTGCGTACATCGTTGGGGTGCTCATGGGGGACGGCTGGATTCGGAAGGACGGGTTCGCGTTGACGACCGTCGACCCCGAATTCGTCCGCGCCTTCTCGGCGGCTATTCGCATTCACTTTCGATTAGACGTTTCGGAGCACCGCCGCAAACCATCTTGGATGGTATCGCCGAACAACGGAAGGCGATACCGCCGAAGGGCCCAGGTGGGCGCTTTCTGTGGGTCACGCCTCGCCAGCGCTTTTCTTGAATCGGTAAGGAATGAAGCATGGGTCAGCCGCCTCTCGAGGACCCACAAACTGGCGTGGATCAGAGGAGTCTGGGACTCTGATGGAAGCATTACGAAGCAGCTCACGGGTCAATCGTGGTCGGTCCGGTTCCACAACAGAGATCCTCAGCTTGCGGCTCTGTACCGAAAAGTTCTCGACGACGCAACCGGCATCATCGCGACCGTTTACCGCGAAAGAGATGGGATGTGGATAGCCCGGTTCGGCAAGATTGAGGAAGTTGCTCGTTTTTTTGACCTTGTTGCCCCGACCATAGCACGGAAATGCGAGCGGTTCGAGCGAGCGAAGACAGCGTTCGACTCGCGTCGCCTATTGCTCTCAAAAGGCAATCTGCCTCATACTCATCGAAATTCAAGCGGAGGCAAGCTCGATGGGATTCAGTGCTTAATCATCAAAATATGAGAACAACGTTCTCGCTTATGGACGCGGGGTCTTGTGCCTGAAATTTCGGACGGGCGCCTGGCAACTCTAGCCTCGAAACCGCGGTAGGCTGACACCACACCCGAACCTTCGATTGACGCGCGGGGCGTTTTGTCGAGCGACGAAAACGAATCCCATAATTCTCTCTGAAGCAGCGCACGGGTCTCGCTCAATAAGCCTCGCGGGAACTCACGTCTGCCCGACAACTTCGTATTGGGTCACGTCCGGCGGATGGGTCGTAATCGCAAGCAACGCGAAGAAGTCCCCGCCGCGCGTCGGGTCTGATCGGAGGCGACCCTCGAGCCGGCGCAGAGAGTCCTCGTCCTGGAACAACGCGATGACGACGCACTCGGTCGCCGGATGCTGCCCCTGTCCGAGCCAAGCGCTGACGCATCCGGGAGCGGCCCGGATTGCGGCGGCATGACCCTGAAGGATTCGCAACCCGTCTCCTTCCTTTCCGTCCCTGAAGCGGAAGCGCGCGAATCGGAGGAACATGAGGTGGCGAGCGCGCGCATTCCCATAGAACTTGCGGGGACCGGCAACTTTATGTCCGCCCGGAGTCGTCGTGCGCGCCGTGTTCAGCCGGAAGAACATCGGCGGGGAGCCGGAGAAGTGCGAGAAGTGCGGGTCCGACAAGGTCTACTTCGTGCAGCACTCCCACGGGAACTATCCCATCCTCGATTACGTTTGCCCGAAATGCGACCTCGGCGGGGACCAAGGCGTCCCCGATTGGTACGTCTCCCCGACCGGGAGGAACGACACAACTGAGGAATGAGGGCTAGGGGACGACGTCGATGAGCGAGGTCGTCATCCGCGCCTTCCGGGTCAGCGGGTACGTCACGGGCCCCTGTCCGAAATGTTCCAAGGAGGAGCGGGGTCTCGTGATGTTCGAAGACTACGCCCTCGGATGGGAATGCCTCTCCTGCGGTGAAATCGGCCGGGCGGACCGGGTCGAATGGATCGAGGGGAAAGATCCGGCCCTCGCCGGGGCCGGGCTGACCGACGAGGAAGAGTGATCAGAGGAGACCGCATGCGGGACAGATGCCGCGCCCGTAGCAGCGCTCGCACTTCCGCTCGAAGCCCAGGGTTCGACGCAGACCCCGCCCCTTGCAGTGCGGGCAGAACCCGGTATCGTCGCAGCGCTCGCACGGACGCTCGATCTTGCGGATCGTGAACGGAACCTGTTTGTTCGCGGGATCCGCGGCCGACAGTTTTTGGAGGATTGCGAGCGCGGCCGGCCGGCCCGACCCGCGGTCCCGACGGAACAGGAGGGCTGCCTTGAGCATCTTCGCCTTCCAGTGGTTCGGGTCGACCCGCAACACGTCCTCGATGGCGGCGAGTGCCTCCTCAAAGACCTGGGAGACTTCCGGGGTGTCCTGGAACTCCACGTCGTAATCGATCTCTCGACGGAGCAAGTCGGTTCGCCGAGCCTCACGCGCCTTATCGCTGAGCCGAATCGCCTTCGCGAGGTGGGTGACGGCGTAGAGCTCGCGGGCCTGAGGGTCCTCCGGTTGCTCGGATTGAGCGGCCTCGCTGAGATTCAGGGCCTCTTCGAACGCCCCGCGCTCCAGGGCTGCCTTCGCCTCCTCGAACTTCGTCTGGGCCATTCGTCCGATGTCAAAGGAGGCGGTTCACATAAGGGTGCCCGTTCCGGGAAACTTCATCCTCCGGAATCCGTTCGCCCTCCCGATGCGCGAAGCGGACGCCTTCGAGGAGACGTTGTTCCTCGGCCGCCCTTCGAAACGCGATCCGTATCGCCTGTCGCTTTTCGGCCAACACCTCGAACCGGACGAACGGCCCCTGGTCATCCTTCCGATCCGGGGCGGCACCCTTCTCGTGACGGATCGACGTCTCCTGGAAATGCGCGCCCACCTCGAGGTCCACGGAGCCTGGAACGTCAAGCAGTTCCAGGGTTACGCAATTCACAAGGCGATCGAAAGGCGAAACGTTCGTGAGGTCACTCACGATGTGTCCCGGGTGCCGGATGCGGTCGGAAGTCGGCCTGTCGAGGATAGAATCCGAATGGTGACCAACGACGGGCCGACCGACTTTCTCGTTTCCAAGGGTCCCGAACCCACCCTCTCGGAAGACGACTTCCGCGTCTTGCGCGACAACGTCCTGGGCATTCAACCGAAGTAGCCGAGTTCCCGATCGATCCGGCGGAGGAGTTCCTGGGCCGGCTCGTATTCCGGATTGACTTCCAGGGCTCGATGGAGGGCTTTTCGAGCCTTTTCGCGGAATCCTTTCTGAAGGTACACCCGCGCCAGGTTGGTGTGCGCATAGAAATAACAACAGTATCGGGTCGCTGAAATGGCCTGTTCGAGCCACGGGACGGCGTCGTCGAGCCGACCGAGTTCGATCAGGTACGCGCCGATGTCATTGTACGGATTCCCGAAGGACGGATCGACCGCGATCGCCCTCTTGCATTCCTCGATCGCATCGTCATAGCGGCCCATGAAGCTCAGGGACCATCCATGGAACGTGTGGGCCTCCGCGGTCTCGCTGAGCCTGATCGACCGTTCGTACGCGTCCGCCGCGCGTTCGAGTTCGCCCGCGCTCTGGAGGATGTACGCGGCCTGGAAGGCGCGTCGCGCCCCCTCCTTGCCGGGTTCGGAAATCGCGTCGAAGCCCGAGGAATCAAGGGGACCTCCCGCGAACGTCTCGTTGACGACGTCCCGGAAGTGTTCGTCGTAGTGGCCGGTCACGCGACCCTCCCACGCATGGCTGAGGAGATCTTCCACCGCGAACAGCCGCCCGAAGTCCACCGGCGCCGTCGATGCCTCACCACGGGACTCGGCGAGGAGGTCGGAGGGCGCCTCGTTGAACGTCATGTGGACCGTCTCGCCGCCCTGCCGCACGAACTTCACGAACGCGAGGTCGTGCACGCCCCGGCCTCTGGTAATCAGGAATCCGGGATCGGCGAGGACCGATACGAGCTGGCTTGCGGGCGTCCCGTCGAGGACGAGGATTCGGTCGAACGTCTCCGAGGGAATCGCGGGGAGGACGCGGACCCCCTCGAACCCCGCCGCCATGAGGCGTTGGCGCGACCGGTTCCGCCGCTCCGTATCCGTCTCGACGACCATCACCCGTTCCGGGCCGACGACCTCGGCGAGCAACGCAGCCGGGTAGCCGCCACGGCATCCGGCGATGAGAACTCGGAGATCCGTCTGGGCCTCGAGCAGATCGAGGGCCGCGATGAGACACCGCGGGGAAGGCATCGTCGGCGGGTTGGGCCAACCGTGGAGGGGCAAAGGCATGTCCGCATAGGCGAGGCCGCCGAACGCCTCCGGCAGGAAGGATTCTTGCCGGACGCGCATGAAGGACCGTTCAATCTCCGGACGTCGAAGAAGGCCGAGACCCTTGAGTTCGGCGAGCAGGTCCGGACGAGCCCACATTCACTTCTCCAGAGCATGCTATTCAGTGGGTTGGCTAAAAGGTTGGCTAATGGGTCTCAGTCTTCAGAGACCGAAGTCTTTCGCGTACAGGGAGCGCGCCTCTTGGACCTCTGCCTGCGTCAAGGGAGGCGAGTCCGCGGACCCGACGTTCTCCGCGACTTGGATCGCCGTCTTCGCTCCGGGGATCGCAGTCGAGACCTCCGGGAAGGCGAGGACGAATCGCAGGGCGGCTTGGGCCATCGTCCGATTCGGCTTCGTGAGGAACGAGAGGCGCGACGCGGCGGCGATCCGGCCCGCGACCATCCCAGGAGGCCATTGGTGACGGATGTCTCCCGGCGGAAAGGTCGAGTCGCGCTGCATCCTTCCCGCCAGGAACCCGTTCGCGAGGGGCTCCCGGGCGATGATGCCCACTCCGGCCCGGTGGGCGTCGGCCAACAGATCTTCGATCCACTCCTGGCGGAAGAGGCTGAATGGGATCTGAAGGACCTCCGGCTTCCCGGCCTCGAGGCACAGGGAAGCCTCGGACGGTTCGTGGACCGAGACTCCATAGTGATCGAGCTTGTGTTCCGCCTTCAGACCCTCGAGGACCTCATAGGCCGCGGGGTCGCCCATCAGTTCGGCGGGCGGGTTGTGAAGTTGGTAGAGATCCACGTGGTCCGTGCGCAGCCTCTGCAAGGATCGTTCCAATGCGAAGGCGATGTACCCCGGGTCGAAGTTCATCCGGACCCCGCCATGGTAGAAATCGCCGCCGACTTTCGTGCCAAGGAACACTTCATCGCGGCGATCCTCCAGGGCCTGGCCCAGCAACTCCTCGCTGTGGCCCCAACCGTACACGTCCGCCGTGTCGAAGAAATTGACCCCGAGATCGGCCGCCTTCCGGATCGCGGCCACAGATTCGGCATCGACGGTCGGGCCGTAGGAGTTGCCGTGGGCGTTGCCTCCGACCGCCCATGCGCCGAATCCGATCTCCGAGACTTGGAGGCCCGTGCGTCCGAGCGGACGTTGTTGCATCGGCATCCCAAGGAAAGAGATTTGTAAGAACCTTCGGGTCTCGGCGGGATCCCTTCTTCGGGCTCGTCTCGCCCGTACCGGAACGAAATCGGAAATGAAATTCGTGCCGAAACGTTCAAGAAGTCTCCCGATAGGCGGGACTTAAGCGAGGGGCTGTTTCGGGCATGCACATCAAGGCCATTCTGATCGCAGCGTGCCTCCTCATCGTCGCCCTCATGGCTGTCTTCGCGAGCCCACCCGCGAGGGCCGCGACCTACATCAACAATCAACTCACGGAAGAGAAAGGCGGGACCACAATTCTCGGCGGCGGCGACCACGTCTTCGTCCGCTTCGGAACGGACGCAGCGTTCGGGATTGTCTACGGGACGACGGCGAATCCGAACAACATCTATGTCGTCGCCATCAAGGCACGGTACCTCGGGGTCGCCCAGGTCGTTGATTCGCAAGGCCGCACTGTCCTCGACAATCGGGCCATCAAGGTGTACACCCTATATGCGATGAAACTCGATTCCATCGTCGAGTTCCGGGACCTGAACGGGAACAGCGTGGCCGACTATGCGCGCGTCTACAATAGCACCACGAACAAATTCTCGAACTACTTTGGCCGGGGAGATACGCTCTACAAGAAGGTCGATCTCAACACGAACTGGACCGCCGGACCCATCGTTCAGACGAACGGCACAGGCTATCGGACCTGGACCTTCGACCTGAGCGCTCGGAACCTCACCTACTCCCCCGTCGCGAACTATACCGGCAGTGTCGCCGGGGTGCTCCCGCTCGTCCACTTCACATTCCATCTCAACGCATCGCTACAGCAGGTCACGAACGTATCCGTGCCTCAGTGGAAGGTCACGCTCTCCGGTGCAAACGCCGTCGCGAATGTCACCCGCATGACGGACCTCCTCGTAAGCGGCAAGGCCGTCCACTACGATCTTAAGTGGGACCAGGACATCGAAGGCTGGACGTTCGCGGTAGGGAACATCGCAGGCAACGCCCGCCGACTCTTGCTTGAAGTTGGGGCGATCATCGGGAACCTCATCCCCGCGGTCCTCGCCGATCAGTGGCTGGAGAATCACGTGTTGGGTCGTATGCGCGAAGCAGGAACCGCGCAGTTCAATGCCACGACTGGCGCCGCGATCGCGAATGAGACGACCGGAACCTACGGCGCGGTCCGGCGACTCGCGACCCCTAACGTCGACTTCGGCGGCAACTGGACGAGGATCGGACGTTACGTGTGGGACGGCAACAGCGTGGTCGACGGCGCGAATCGACCGGTATTCGGGCAGATTGTCGCGGGACTCCGCTTCGCCGCAGTTGGTGAAAACGGGAACCGTTTCATCGGCTTCGTGCTTCTGGCCGGCCTCAGCTTCCGGGGCGGCGCATCGGTCATCCACGATCCGAGCGTCACGACGGACATTCAGGCCGATCTTCAGTTGCCGGCCCCGCCCGCTCCGAGTACCCTTGTCCTCGCCGTGGTTGGCGCAGTCGGGGTCATCGCGGTCTTGCTGCTCATTGCGTTCCTCGTGACGCGGCGCCGCAGGCGGGAGGATTTGCCCCCTCCGCCTCCCCCGCCGCCCGATGAGTAGCCTGCGGACCCGCTCGGTTCGGGACGTTCCGTCGACGGGGCCGGGTCTCTTTCGTAGCCGCCGAGGGCTCACATTTGTAAACCGATATGTATATAATATGTCCAAGGCCATCGGGGCCCTCATGCCTCTTCGCGATGAGGTCTCCTCCGGGGGACTCGATGCCGGGTTCTCGTCCTCCAAGAAACAGATCCTCCTGACCCTGAAGCGCGTCGGACCGATATCCCTGACCGATCTCGCGGCCTCGCTCCACATCTCAAAGATGGCGACCCTGAAGCACCTCTCTGCCCTCGAGGGCAAGGGTCTCGTGGAACGTTTTTCCCGCCAAGGAGGCCGCGGCCGTCCCCGCGCTTTCTTCTCCCTTAGCGAGGGATCCGCGAGCCTCTTCCCGGAAGCGTACACGCACATGACTCTCTGCGCCCTCCGATTCATCGAGGAGAAGATCGGCCGGGACGCAATTGTCCGGCTCCTGGAGCAGCGCGCCCAGGAGGTGCTCGACGCAAACCGGAAACGAGTTCCTGACGGGAGCCTCAAGGAGAGAGTCGGCGAACTGGTGAAGATCCGGGACGAAGGAGGGTACATGGCGGAACTCGGCCGCGCGGGCCGAACCTCCATCGAGATGCTGGAGCACAATTGCCCGATCATGGCAGTCGCGGAGACGTACCCGGAGGCTTGCCGCGTGGAGCGGGAAATGTTTCAGAAGCTCCTGGGCGCCGACGTCGAGACCTCCCACCGTGTGGTCGCGGGCGATCCCGTCTGCCGCTTCCTGATTCGCGGAAGGGCCAAGGCGCCCGCGTAAGTCCTCCCGCGACTGGGCCGCCGCCCCGATGGGCGTACCCAAAACGGCTTTCTCGCCGTCCGCCCTTTCCTCAGCCGTGGACTGGACCGTTTGGCGGGACGAGTTCCCGACGTTCCGCACGAAGACCTACCTGAACACGTGCTCTCTCGCGCCTCTCTCCCGTCGCGTGCGAGCGGCCCAGGAGCGGTTCCTGGACGAATGGGAGGCCCTCGGGGCTTCGGCATGGTACGAACTGTGGATGCATGCGCTGGATGCCCTTCGCGCGAAGGTCGCGCGAGTCCTCGGGGCCAGAAAGGAGGAGATCGCCCTCGCGCCGAACGTCTCAGTCGCCCTCTCCGCGGTGGCCAGCGCCCTCGACTATTCGACTCGGCCGCGAGTCGTCTTGTCCGATCTGGATTTCCCGACGCTGGCGTACCAGTGGGCCGTCAAGCCTCAGGTGGAGCGACGCTTCGTGCCATCCGAAGATGGGATTCACGTGAGGCCGGAGCAGATTGCAGCGGCCATCGACGAGCGCACCGCAATGGTAGCTACCTCGCACGTCTACTATACGAGCGGTGCGGTCCAGGATATCGCCCGGGTCGCGAAAGGGGCCCATGCGCACGGAGCCCTTGCCTTGGTCGACGCGTACCAAGGGACCGGGCAGTTGCCCACGGACGTCCACGCCGCGGACGTCGACGTCCTGGTCACGGGCGGGCTCAAATGGCTCCTCGGCGGCACAGGGATCGCGTTCCTCTACGTCAAGGAGGCGTTGATCCCGCGACTCCGGCCGACGATCGCGGGCTGGTTCGGGAATTCCGACCAGTTCGCATTCGACGCGCACGTCTTTACGTTCCATGAAGACGCCCGCCGATTCGAGCTGGGCATCGACATCGTCCTGGAACTCGGGGTCGACCGCCTCCGGCAGCGGACCTCCGAACTCACGACCGACGTCATCGAGCGGCTCTCCGACGCCGGGTATGCGCTCAAGTCTCCTAGCGCGCCGGAAGAGCGAGCGGGCATCGTGGCGATCCAACTGCGTGACCCGGCGAAGGCCGTGAAGTCGTTGGCCGTTCAGGATTTCGTCGTCGACTATCGCCACGATCGACTTCGGGTCTCACCTTATTTCTACAACACACCCGACGACAACGAACGGTTCGTCGATGCCCTCCGGACCGTTGCTCCTCCCGGCTAGCTCAGGAAGTAGGGACGGGCGCGGACCGTCACAAGGAGGGCGACCGCTCCGATCACGGACGCTTCCAAGTAAAAGAAACCGAACGTTGCGAGGGAGGCGAGCGCGCAGACGAAGGTGAGTTTCCAGTTCATCCTCTGGAACGCCATGACGCCTCCGAGGAGGGCCATGGCCTGGGCCCAGATGGAAACGAGGCCGCAGATCTGGATCTCGGCCAGCGTCAACGGAGAATTGTTCCGCGTGAAATCGGCGTACTGCGCCACGGACGGCAGGTGCACGGCCCCGTAGATCGAGCCGGCCATGCCCACGACCGCCGACACGAGGAGGAGGATGCCCGCGATCCTCGGGAGGTTCGGCCCGATCCCCGTGGGACTGGGCGGACGCATCATACCCGTCGGCTGGCGAAAGTCCTCCGGGCGCGGGACCCACGCCGCCGGAGTCTGGTCTTTCGG
>WNFG01005289.1_pt1 | contig 10856 bp, 9 predicted proteins | sample 5400431 | NCBI WGS metagenome assembly WNFG01 (sample SAMN13153346, study PRJNA577476) | soil metagenome | isolation source: 120 cm saprolite under Douglas fir tree site 2 hole 3 replicate 2 | place: USA:California | collected 2015-04-18
TTGGTCCCAGCATAGAGACCGCCCGTTGGAGCTGCGCGCGACACTCTTCCCACAACGAATAGTGCATGAATAGCGGTGCTGCAGCGACCGTAAGCGCTACTGATATTTTCGCGTCGCCACTTTCTGAATATGACCAGTCGAGTGCGGATCTTACTTCGTCGATCACAGATCGATGGGTGGAAAGCCATTGGTCATTTGGCTTATCCGACCGATTGAGTTCGGCTTTCTCGAGAAGGTCCAGAAAATGCTCTGCATGCCGTCGAGAGACGACCATGGCTTCGCCGCTCTCGTGCAGCTTTTCAAGGCAGTAGATCTTGGTGAGCCCCAGCAGCCGGTACTGCGTGACTGATCCATTAAGGTCGCTTGTGAGCAGCGATTTTGCGACCAGATTGCCCACAGCGTCGAAGACATCCCAGTCCGGAACGTCAATCGACCGACTTATTGCGACCGCTCGATCCAAAGAAAACGGCGCTTTGAAAACCGCCAATCGGGAAAGGACCTTACGATCTCTCTCCTCTAATCCAAGAAAGCTCCAATCCAGCATCGCACGAAGGGTCTGATGTCGCGGCAACGCCGTGCGCCGCCCCTTCATGGCAAGGCTCAAGCCTTGATTGAGACTCCGCGCAAGATCATTCAACCCCGTTATGTCCAGCCTCGAAGCAGCCAGTTCGATGGCGAGCGGAATTCCGTCCAATTGAAGACAAATTTCGATGACGGTCGGCGCCTCGATATCGGTCAGAGTAAAAGAGTGGACACTGGCTGTCGCGCGCTCGACAAATAGTTGGACGGCGGGGAAAGCAAGTGCGTCTTTGGCGGAAAGCGAAATTCCAACCGGCGGTAGCTCCATGGGTGGAAGGCTGTGGGCCGCTTCCAGTTGGGCACGTAGCCGCTCTCGGCTGGTCGCAAGGATTTGCAGGCCCGGAACGCCCCTCAATAGCGATTCAGCGAGGTGGGCGGCAGCAACAGCAAGATGCTCACAGTTGTCGAGCACAATTAGCATCGCCTTACCTTTCAAGGACTGGACGATGCCAGGAATAGGATCGCTGGAGAGGATCGATAATCCCAGAGCCAACCCGAGGGTGCTCGGCACGAGTCGGGCGTCCTCCAACGGCGCGAGGTCAATGAAGCAGATGCCGTCCTGGTAGTTCTTCCGTACACGCTGCGCGATTGCGAGGGCAACGGTTGTCTTGCCGATGCCTCCCGGACCGATGATTGTTATAAACCGCTGAAGCGGCAGCTGATTAACGACGGAAGCTATCAGGTGTTCACGACCGATCACACGCGAGATCGATATCGGCAGATTGTCGATCCGCTCTTTTGAATTCGCTACTCCCGCCGGAAGAGGTGTCTCAAAGCGTTCGACAGGCGCAACGAAACAGTAGCCGCGGCCAATGACGTTCTTTATGTAGCTTCGGCCTTGCTCGCCGTCGTCCAAGGCCTTTCGCAGCGACGTTATGTGTAGCCGCAGATTGGCTTCCTCCACCACGGAATTTGGCCAGACCCGCGCTAACAGTTCGTCTTTTCCTACGACCTCACCCGCACGCTCGACGAGCGTGAGCAAAAGATCAAAAGCTCGACCGCCAAGTTGGACTGGCTTGTCGCCGGCCTGAAGAAGCAGCTTCTGCCGAGGCAGCAGCCGAAACGTCCCAAAGACGAATGTTGGGTCCGCCAATGTTTCCATCCCCACACGCTAGTTGAACCGGCGTGGATCGCTCGTTGTCTTTTGCGCGGATCTCGGCGCGCGGATGCGTAGCAAAGTCGAGGCTAAGCTTCGGAGGATTTTAACCGAAATTGGCTCTTGGGTCACAAGATTCCCCTCGTGGGATGGGGCAGAATATGCTGCTGCCTAAGGTGATGAGAAGGGGTTCTATTAGACAAGCGCAATACGTTTGACAAAGCAATAACGTCTGAAGCGCCCTATCGAAATCTCGCGAATACTCGTACGTTCGGAGGGTCAAATCATGATCGTTGTTATCGCTACGCTTGTTGGAATTGTTGCTGGGCTTCGCGCAATGACTGCCCCCGCCGGCATGAGCTGGGCGGCATATTTCGGCTGGTTGCCGTTGCAAAATACGTACCTTTCGTTTCTCGGGTTCGCGGCCACACCATACCTGCTTACTGCGCCGGCTATCGCGGAATTGATCTCCGATCAACTGCCGAAAACACCGAGCCGCAAGACGCCTGTCCAGTTCGGTTCGCGGCTAGTGACCGGTGGGTTGTGCGGTGCAGCGGTCGGAATGAGCGGCGGGGTCATGATCTACGGGCTTGCGGCCGGTCTTGTGGGCGCCGTTATTGGGACCTTCGCCGGCGCTGCGGTAAGGATGCGGCTTGCGAAGGCCCTGGGCAGGGATCTGCCTGCAGCATTGGTCGAAGATGTCGTCGCGGTAGGAGGCGTCGCGTTGATCGTTGCGGCATTGACATGAGGCAGTTTTACGACGCCGTCATTATTGGTGCGGGTCAGGCCGGGCCACCTTTGGCTGGCCGCCTGACAGCATCCGGAATGAAAGTTGCCTTGATCGAGCGACACCTCTTCGGAGGAACCTGCGTCAATACCGGTTGTATGCCGACCAAGACGCTGATTGCCAGCGCCCAAACCGCACACCAGGCACGCCGCGCACCCGATTTTGGCGTCAAAATCACTGGGTCAATCGAAATCGACCTGACGGCGGCTAAGGCTCGAAAGGATGCGGTCTCAAAGAACGCGCGTGAAGGCGTTGAAAACTGGCTGAGAGGCATGGACAAATGCTCCATATACAATGGCCACGCACGGTTCGAATCCTCGCGCGAGTTGCGGGTCGGTGAAGACCTTCTGGTTTCCGATAGAATCTTCATTAATGTGGGCGGCCGGGCTTATATTCCGGAGATGCCCGGTCTTGATCGTGTGAACTATCTTACCAACACTTCGATCTTGGACCTGGATACCGTGCCGCGGCACCTGATGATCGTAGGCGGGAGCTATATCGGCCTCGAATTTGCGCAGATGTATCGTCGTTTCGGTAGCGAGGTCACTGTTGTCGAGATGGCCCCGCGGCTGATTCAGCGTGAGGATGAAGATGTATCGACGGCGGTCGAGGAAATCCTGAGAGCCGAAGGAATCAACATTCGCCTGAACGCCAAATGTGTCCACTTCGACAAGCGCAACGACGGCGTGATCCTCGGCGTCGATTGCGCGTCGGGCGAGCCTGAACTATTCGGCACGCACGCGCTGCTGGCGGTAGGGCGGCGTCCTAACACCGACGACCTTGACGTCAATAAGGCCGGCCTTGCCCTGGATAGTCGCGGCTACCTCGCGGTCGATGACCAATTGCGTACTAACGTGCCCGGGATCTGGGCACTCGGCGACTGCAATGGGAAAGGAGCGTTCACACATACTGCATATAACGATTTCGAAATAGTCGCAGCGAATTTGCTCGACAATGAGTCGCGACGCGTTACCGACAGGATCGGAGCGTATGCGCTATATGTCGACCCGCCGCTGGGACGTGTTGGGTGTACCGAAAGCGAAGCTCGGCGAGCGGGACGAAAAGTTCGCGTTGGTAAGCGGCTTATGAAGAACGTCGGTCGTGCGATCGAAAAGGGCGAGACGCAGGGTTTCATGAAGATCGTTGTAGATGCAGATACAGACGCAATCCTGGGCGCTGCAATTTTGGGAGTTGGTGGCGACGAGGCGATACATGGTGTTCTGGACGTTATGGCTGCCAAGGCGCCCTACACGACCCTTCAGCATGCCGTGCCAATCCATCCGACGGTCTCAGAGTTGATCCCCACGATGCTCGGAGAACTCCGGCCTTAGACGATTGGCAGCCGTGGGTCGATAGCTATCACTTCTTAATCGTTCGAGGCGGTACGCGTGCGCGCGGCGAAATTGAGAAAAATGCGGCACGATCTCCCAACGTCCATTGGCGGTCACCTTTGTTGTCGTGAACCGAGAGCTTCAATGATTCGTCAGTAGAGCACCCCGCTTCAGGCAGTTGCCCTGATTTGCGTCCTTGAGCACCGTGCACGCTGCCACGCCCGCGGACTGTGGCCCACCGTCCGGCTGAAGATGCGCGTGAAGTGCGCTTGGTCGGCAAATCCAACTGTCAAGGCGACTTCAGCGAGCGACATCTTGGCTTCCACGAGGATTCCCTTGGCTCGTTCCACCCTGGCCTTCATCAACCATTGATGAGGAGGAAGACCGGTCGATGCCTTGAACGCACGGCAGAAATAGGAGCGGGATAATGAAACCATCTCTGATAGCGTATCCAGTGTAGTAACATCGGTCAGATGGGCTTCTAAATATTCCGTAATGCGCCGCGTCTGCCATGGTGCCAACTGGCTGCGTTCGTTTGCACATTGTGCAGAACCTTCCAACCTGGAAAGCCCTAGCAAGAGCGTCGTGGCGAGACTATCACCATATGGGTCGGGTTGCACGTCACCGACCGCGCACTCTTCCGCTAGAAGTTGGCACAAGCGCAAAACCCCGGGCTCATAGAACATTAGTCTCGGCTTCAGCTGGTTGGCTGCGTTACCTCCCAATACATCGGTGAGGAACGAGATATCCAGGTCCAACAGAAGGTGCCGGGCAAACCGAACGTCTTCGCCGTGTCCTATTACGTCAATCCCAGGGGGAATGAGACTCATCGAATCAGCGGAAGCTCGGGCGACGGTCGTTGCGCGCTGGTTTCTATGACGAAACGCAGTGCGTCCGCCCACCTCTTCTAGCATGACCGAGAGGCGAGTACCCTCCGACCGCAGATTGATATGGAAACCTTCGTTGCATCGAACCTCGACCAATTCCGCTGCTATGCCCTGCCAGGTTCGATGCTCCCGCTTGACGATACGGCCACCCTGATAGTCCGCCCCGCTCGAACGTTTGCAAACGCCCGCCGAGTCATACAGCGGTTTACGTGCGACCGATTCGGTAAGGGGAGAGTGAAGGCTCTCCGCGAACCGTTCTCGTGGTTGAGTGATTGTCGCCGTTTGCATGACGCTTCTTCTCCGAAGGATGGCCTGAACCTTCAGCCTGCCCAGAGAGAAATGCCAATTAATGGGTGAAAGTCCGTGATAGTCGGTGTTAATCTCGCGCTTAGCGGTCTCATATCTCGGTGCGGCAACTCAAATCACGGCGAAAAGAAGCACCCGAAATCGCTCAGTCGCAGTGGCGGGAGCAGTCCGGGCATTGCGCGCGACATTCCGGCCGGCCTGTCCGTCACTCATCTATCATCAATGGATTCGGACGAGTGGGATCGAACGAAAATGGCGCGCTGATCCCGACAGCATCGGCCCATCGGCTTTGAACAATCTCTATTGCTTCCGATTGCGAATATTTGCCCGACGTAATGAGGACACCGGGGAATGCCGACCGCAATCGTGCCGCCACAGGACGGTCCAGCAAGCGGTGATCATCGATATGGCCGTCGGAAGTCGTTCTCACAAGATGTACGTAGGCTAGATCTCGATCATAAAGCGAACGCATGGTTTCGGTGAACAGCTCGGTTGGAGCGCTATCGCTGATGTCATTCAGCTCACCAAACGGTGAGAGACGAACTCCTACTCGGTCGGCGCCCCACACCTCGTGCAGAGTTTCAATGACTTCGAAGAGAAAATACGTCCGGCTTTCCATACTTCCGCCGTAGCGGTCTATCCGCGTATTCGTACGATCTTGCAGAAATTGATCTGGGAGATATCCGTCGGCTCCGTTGAGCTCTACGCCGTCGAATCCTGCGTCCTTTGCGTTTGCTGCGGCTGCACGATAGTCAGAGATAACCCCATCGATTCCGCTCTGATCGAGAGTGCGCGGTACCTCAGCATCAACGAAATCCCAACTTTCGGAAAGGACTTTCGCTGACGAAGGAATACTTGAAGGACCCACCGGACCCTCCTGATTGATCGACGAGTGTGCCACGCGGCCAACATGCCAGAGCTGTGCAACAATGAATCCACCTCGTGCATGGACAGCGTTTGTTATCGTCCGCCATTCCTCAATGTGCGAGGCTTGATGGAGTCCTCGCGCAGCTGGTAAGCCAGCTCCCTGAATTGAAATTTGTGTGGGCTCGCTGATGATCAGCCCCCCGGCAGAAGCGCACCGAGCGTAATTTTCTCTCGTCATGGGAACGCGTGAGGCGAGCGCTGTTCGAGGCATCGGGACTAATCCCGGGACGACAGCGCGGTGGCTCAACTCCAAGGCGCCGACATTCAGAGGCGTGAACAGCTTGGCCATTGAGTTGGGCGACCGGTTGGTTTGGGCGCAATAGTTCTGAATCGATCATGGACCCGGTCCCGCCTCCATTCGAGTTAATCCGTGTAAATCGGTGCAATCCCTATTTTGGCTGCGCGGGCGGACGGAAGAATAAGCCGCGAGGTGGGTCGAGATCAGGGACCATTTAGACAAAGCGCGCCAGAATGAAAAAGATTCACGTTTGATCATGTTGTCTGATGTTGCCCGATAACGGCCGCAAACTGACGTCGCCGATCGAGATGATCGCCACGGAGCCCACCAGATGAACACGTTCGTTGAAGCTGTCGGTTCTACGATTGCACTTCGCGATGCCGGCCTGATATTCGCGCTGATGGGTCGACCGCCCAGCATCTGGTCTGTCCGGCCGGATGGTTCGGAATTGACAAAGGTGATTAGCGATTGCGGAACACCCGATGGCATCGCAGTCGACCTCGCTCGAGGACACATCTACTGGACCAACATGGGTGAAGACTACGGCGCAAACGATGGCTTCATCGAGCGGATCAACCTTGATGGCACAAACCGGGCGATCATCGTACCGAAGGGGTCTACCTTCACTCCGAAGCAGTTGGTGTTCGATGCGGATGAAGATCTCCTCTATTGGTCGGATCGCGAGGGCATGCGTGTAATGCGCGCGCGGTTGGACGGAAGCGATCTCACGGTCCTGATCCAGACCGGTTCAAGCCCTGCCCACAGAGCCGACGAAACTCGCCATTGTGTCGGTATCGCGCTGGATCGGTCCAACGGTCATATCTATTGGAGTCAGAAAGGGCCGACCAAGTCCGGCAAGGGCCGCATTTTTCGCGCCGGCATCGAGCTACCACCTGACACGAATGCCGATAGTCGCCAGGACATCGAAACCTTGCTCGAACACTTGCCCGAACCAATCGATCTCAAGATAGATCACGAAGCTGGAATTCTCTATTGGACCGACCGCGGAAATCCTCCCGATGGCAACACCCTTAACCGCGCAGCGATCGGCCCAAATGGTTGCTCTGATCACAGAATAATTGCCAGAGGTCTCCGCGAGGGAATCGGCCTTGCGCTCGACGTTCCCGGCCACCGCATTTTTACCAGTGATCTTGGCGGTTACATCCGCGAGATATCGTTGGAGGATTTCAGCGATATCAATGTGATTGCGCCAGGCGGTCCCCTCACCGGAATTGTCTACACCGACATACGCTAACCCCCGCGGGAGATCCTCGTCATGTCACAGAAATCGATGTTCAATCCTAAGGACCGTCCGACAGCTGTCATCGGCGCAGGCACCCTCGGCTCCCGTATCGCACTCATGCTGTCAAGCAGCGGAGGCGAGGTGCGGCTTTACGATCCAAAGTCGGATCAGCTGGAGCTTGCGCGCCGATACGTCGCGGCCGAGTTGCCGCGGATCGTAATAGGACTCGTGGGCGCCATCCCAGGTCGTTTGGTTCTCGCCAACAGTCTCCAAGAAGCAGTCGCCGACACCTGGATGGTTGTCGAAGCCGTCCCCGAGCGGCTCGATCTCAAGAAGGCGATATTCGGCGATCTCGATCGTCTGGCGCCGGAAGATGCGATCCTTGCAAGCAATTCGTCGTCATATCCGTCCAGTCAGTTCATCGACCGCGTTAGACGACCCAGTCGTGTGGTGAACACGCATTATTACCTGCCGCCAGAGCAGAACGCGGTCGAGATCATGTCAAGCGGGCATACCTCCGACGACATCATCGCCCTGTTGTATGAGCGGTTGCCGGCTTATGGGCTCGTTCCGTTCCACGTAATGACCGAGAGCGTCGGATTTATCTTCAACCGAATCTGGGCAGCAGTTAAGCGGGAGTCCCTAGCTGTCGTGGCAGAGGGTGCCTCCACTCCTCAGGAGGTTGATCGCATCTTCCAGGTGCTCACTGGCTCCCATGGCGGACCGTTCCGATTAATGGACAAGGTCGGTCTCGATGTGGTGCTCGACATCGAGGAACACTACGCAGCCATTCGTCCTGGAATCCCGACAGCCCCACGTCAGTTGCTCAAGCAGTACATCGACCAGGGTCGGTTGGGCGTGAAGACTGCCAAAGGTTTCTATACCGACTACCGCCAGTCGGTTTGACTAATAGTTGGACCGCCAGCGGCCATGGATCCCTTTTTATCACATTAAGGAGATAGGGAGCCGAGCGCTCTTCGCTGTTAGGCGAAAAACGAGTTCCGGTTTCTAGGTGTCAAGAATTAACGCGAACCGCGGCGATTCTTGAGAACAGCAAGGAGATGGACGCGATGAAAAACTCTTTAACTCCCCGCCTTCAAGGTCAGCTCGCAAAACGACTCACAACAGCCGATTTCGACCATCACGCCGAAACGGCAAAGATTCTGAGCCCGCTAGGTCTCTCATTGGAAGACACTGGCGGCAAACTCACGTTCTTTGGGCAAGATCCAATCGTGCCCAGTCCGCTTCGGTTCGGGGCCGCCTCGGCCGTCGCCCTGGCAGCGAAAGCGGTCGCAGTTGCGTCGATCTGGCGCATGAGGACAGGTGAGGCACAGGATATTCACGTCGATGTCCGCAAAGCGCTACGCCGGTTTGCGCCGTTCTGGGATGGCGATTGGGAAAAGCTAAACGGACACGCGGGCGGCTCTCCGTGGATGGTCACCAACCCATTTCAGACGATGCCCATGATGTTCAAAACGGGCGACGATCGATGGGTCATGCCCATAAATCCCTATCCACGGTTGCGAACGAATGCCTTGAAGCTGCTTCGCTGCACCGACAGTCCCGAGGCGATGCGCAACGCACTCCTGCAATGGAAGGCCATCGATCTAGAGACCGCCGGCGCCGAGGCCGGAGTCGTTATGGCAATGGTTCGAACTCCTGAAGAATTTATGCAAGAAAAACAATATGACGTGCTGGCGGAATCGCCGCTCATCAAGGTCGAGAAGATATCGGAAAGCGAGCCGAAGCCTTTCATTAAGAACGCTAAGACACCGCTTGACGGTATCAGGGCTCTCGGCCTCGCTCACGTCGTCGCCGGCGCCGGTTTTGGCCGCGCGCTTGCGCTGCATGGCGCTGACGTACTGAACGTTTGGCATCCCTTGGACGTGGAGCACGAGATTTTCTACAACACCTCCAATGTCGGCATGCGCTCGACGTTTCTGGATCCCCGTGCCGACCACGATCGGAAGACCTTCGACAGCCTGCTCGCGGGTGCCGATATCTTCTTCGCAAACCGTCGTGTCGGATATTTGCAGCGCTACGGCCTGTCAGCGGAAGAGCTTTGCAACCGCTATCCGGGCCTGATCCACACGACGTTTTCGCTACATGGCGATACCGGACCCTGGTCGAACCGCCCCGGTTTTGACGAAACGGCTGGTGCGGTCAGCGGCGTCAACACGCTGGAAGGAACACCCGACGAACCGAGACTGACGCCCGTCGCCGTCGTCAACGACTACGTTGTTGGATGGCTCGGGAACGTCGGAGCTATGGCTGCGTTGCGTCGGCGGGCGGTGGAAGGTGGCAGCTATCGCGTGAGTGTTTCGCTGACGCGCGGCTGTCTTTGGCTTCTTTCGATGGGCATCTTTGACAAGACTTTTGCTCAGGCAACAGCGGGTTCATCCGAGGAACACACTTACGTGGCGCCGGATCTCTTTACCGCCGACACGCCAATGGGCCGCTATCAAGGAGTTACCGAACAGGTGCAGATGTCCCGCACGCCGGGCTCCTACAGTACCGTGCTCATACCAAGGGGCTCATCGCAGCCCAGATGGTTGCCGCAATAATCCTCGCTGACTCCCAATACGGTTCGCGATGCCAGGCCGCTTAAATGCGGCTTGGCATCGACTAATTTCCTTCGCTCGAACCCTTCGCACAATCGCGCGCAAGCTCGGCACCGATACTCGTAAAGCAAGTACTCGTTTTGCTTACAAAGGTACAAGTACGGCAATCGCGTACAATCATGCCGCATAGTGACACTCTATCCTGCGAAGGACGAAGTAAGCATGTTGGTAAAATCGCGGATTCAACAAGGTGCCTGGCTTCGGTTCTCGAACTTCACTGACGCGATCTCAGGATTGGGAGCAGGCGTTTGCTTTTCCTCAAATACATCGCGGTCGTCGGGAGCGTATTGCTATGCGGGCTGCTTGCCTTGGGATGTTTCGTTGAGGAACCCCGGACGCAACGGAATTCAGACAGCTTATCGCTGGAACAGCTTCGCGCAATGGCGCATCACGGCGATAGGACATTCGTCTTGACCGCCGAGACAGCTATTCCAATTGTCAGACCGGACACGCCTGCCGCGGTTGAGGAAAATGAAATCCTGATTCCATCAAACGATCAGACAAAGGCCGCGACAGACGCCGGCACGAAAACGTCAGTCGAGGATAAAAAGAAAAAAGGGTTGAGCACATTGAGCGTCATTGGAAGGAAGCCACGTAGGACGATCGTGTTGGCTGAAAACCGCGATTTCTTTCAAATTTTCAGATACGGCGAGTAGTATCCAATCGAGAGCAGCAATTATGATCGACCCATGCCAGGTAAACGTTGTTGTTGCAGGTTTGACTCTAATAGCAATCACGACCGATCTGCCGATTGGGCCGCAGCCCGCAATACTGCTTTGGCCTTCATTAGGTCGGCTGTCTCGAAGCCTTCCGTGAATTGTCCGTAAATGCCACCCAACAG
>WNFG01006891.1_pt1 | contig 10854 bp, 7 predicted proteins | sample 5400431 | NCBI WGS metagenome assembly WNFG01 (sample SAMN13153346, study PRJNA577476) | soil metagenome | isolation source: 120 cm saprolite under Douglas fir tree site 2 hole 3 replicate 2 | place: USA:California | collected 2015-04-18
CTTACGGGCGAGATCACTACCGGGGCTCCGCCCCAGCCCGACGAGACGTGCCGGTGCTGGCTGAGGTAGGTGAAAGAGCCCCGGCCGGCGGCGAAACGGTGCCACGATGTGCCCGTTCATGAGCCGCATGCAGCGGTTAGGTGGCCCGCTGGGCGGGCCGAGTCGTCCGGCCGGAGCCTTCCATGACGCTACCCCGCACTGTCGCCGACGTCCTGTCTGATCATGTGGTCTTCGAGATCGAGTCGATCGACCGGATGTACCTGAACGTCTACCAGCCCAGATTGCAGTATGGCGGCGGCGTGCAGGGATTCTTCGTCGCCCACCGGGGCTACAAGTACGCTTCCTCAGTCCTCATGCAGCCGGTGACCGATGCGTTCGTGGCGAACATCCACCACTACATCGCCGCCCGCGGCCTGGAGCTGGTCCATTTCCGCAAGGGCGAGCGGAAAGACGACATCGCCCGGCGTTATCTGGCCGAGGCCACCAGGGCTGACGGGACAGTCCCGGAAGGGATCTTGTTCGTCGGCCGGGCGCAGGAGAAGGCACTGGTGTTCCGCACCCAAAAGCGCCGTAACCCGGTGACCGGGGGCAGCTACGCGTGGCTGGTCCGCGAGTCGGTCCTGGTCAATCACTTTTACTTCTACGGGTTCGACGATGACTTCGGCCCGTTCTTCCTGAAGTTCTGCAGCTACTTCCCTTATACGGCCCGGCTGTGCTGCAACGGCAACGAGTACGCCAAGCGCCAGGCCGCCAAGGCCGGGATCGGGTTCACCCCGCTGGATAACGCCTTCGCCGCGGTCGACGACGTCGCCGCAGTCCAGGCGATCTGCGACGGCATGGACGGCGGGAAGATCGAGGCGCTGGCCGGCAAGTGGCTGGCCCGGCTGCCGTACCCGTTCACCGAGGAGGACACCGCCGCGGACTACCGGTATGAGGTGTCGGTTCTGCAGGCCGAATTCTCCCTCACCCAGATGCTGGACCGGCCGCTTTCGGGCCGGGTCTTCTTCGAGCAGATGATCCGCGACAACCTCGACATCGGCCGCCCGGACAAGGTGGGCCTGGTCTTCGACCGCCAGATCCACCACGGCCGCAAGAAGCCGACGCCGGGCCGGTTCCGCACCCGCATCATCTCCGAGGACGTCATCCCCAGCGTCCACATCGACTACAAGAACACCACCGTGAAGCAGTACCACAAGGAAGGACGAGCCCTCCGGACCGAGACAACGATCAACAACCCCGCCGATTTCGGCCTCGGGAAGCGGCTGTCTAACCTGCCCGCGCTGCGGCAGGCCGGCTTCACAGCCAACCGGCGCCTGCTGGGCGTCCAGAGGATCAGCCACGACCCCGCCGAGGGTACCGCCGCGCTGGAGGCGGTCAGCAACCCCGTCATCGCGTCATCGGGTACCCGTATCGCCGGGATGCGCATCACCGACCCGCGGGTGCAGTCCCTGCTGGCCGCCGTCTGCGTCTTCAAGCTGCTGCCCGGCGGCTTCACCAACCGCGACCTGCGCAACTGCCTCGCTCCGCTGCTGGGGCTACCAGATCACCCCCGGCGGGATCCGCCGGGCCCTCTTCCTCACCCGGCTCAGCCAGCGGTTCCTTATCCCCGGCATGGCCCAGGTCACCGGCCCCAGCCCACCCGCGCACTCAACGCTCCGCGCCGCCTCACGCGCCTACGAAACCGCGATCGACGATCTCGCCCGCCGCGCTGGCCTCGCCGCCTGAAGACCCACCAGGACAAACAGCCCGACTCTCAAAACTTGACTCGATCATGGCGACTTTGGTCGCTTAAGTTTCCTAAGTGGCGCCCACTTTTCGCTGCGACGGGCGCCCTTGACGGCAACCCGGCGCCGTCAGCACCGCCGTGTAGTGCCCGATCAGGGCGTCGCCGAGAGCGGTCCAGCTGCGGGCCAGCACCCGCTCCCGCGCAGCCCGTCCCGCGGCGGCACGCAGCCGGGGGTCTGCGACGAGCCGCGCCACAGCGCCGGCCAGGGCGCCGCGATCTCCCGGGGTCACCAGATACCCGGTGACCCCGTCCTCGACCAGGTCAAGCGGCCCTCCCGCGGCCGGCGCCACCACGGGCAGACCGCTCGCCGCCGCCTCCTGGATAGTCTGGCCGAACGTCTCGCAGCAGCCGCTGTGCACGAAGATGTCGAGGCTCGCATAGATCCGCGCCAGGTCCGAGCCGTGGCGCTGGCCGAGGAATACCGCAGCCGGGAGCGCCTTGCGCACCGCGGCTTCCGCCGGGCCGCTGCCGACGATCAGCAGGCGTGCCCCCGGCAGCCGCGCCACGTCCGCCAGCAGGTCGACCCGCTTCTCGGGGGCCAGCCGCCCGACATACCCGACCAGGACCTGGCCCTCAGGAGCCAGCGACCGGCGCAGGGCAGCGCAGCGCGCGGCCGGGTCGAACCGCCCGGTGTCCACGCCCCTCCCCCACAACCACACCCGTGGGATGCCACGTGAGTGCAGGCTCGCCGCACTGGCGGTGGACGGAGCAAGGGTGCGGTCTGCTCCATTGTGGATATCGCGCACCCGGTGCCACGCGGCCGCCTCGCCGAGCTTGCCGGTGTGGTACGCGCGGGCGTAGCCGGGCATGTCGGTCTGGTACACCGCGATCACCGGTATGTCCAAGTGGTGGGCGACCGCGGCGCCCCGCGCGCCGAGGACGAACGGGCTGGCCAGATGGACCAGGTGAGCGCGGTGGCCGACCAGCGCGTCACGGAGCTTCCGGCTCGGCAGGCCGAGCCGGAAGCTCGGGTACCCGGGCATGGGCAGCGAGGGCATCCGCACGACGGGATAGGGCCAGTGGCCAGCGTCAGGGACAATTCCGGCCGCAGGCCGGGGCGCGACGATGAGTGGCTGGTGGCCGCGCAGGACGAGATGCTCGGCGATTCGCAGGACGCTGTGGGCGACGCCGTTCACGTCGGGCGCGAACGATTCGGTGACGATCGCGATTCGCACTCTTACACGGTGAATTGGGTCAGTGACGCGCCTGGCCGCAACGCCATGACCAGGCGGAGAACTGTCGATGACATCTCTGATCAGGCAGCGGGCCCGCCGGGATGAGGCCGACCTGACACACTACGGATCATGCAGACACTCGTCGTTGATCATCCGCTGATCGCGCACAAGCTCACGGCGCTGCGCGACGAGCACACGGAGGCGCCCACCTTCCGCAGGCTCACCGATGAGCTGGTGACCTTGCTCGCCTATGAGGCGACCCGGGAGGTCCGCGTCCAGCCCGTGTCCGTGCGCACCCCGGTGGATGACGCACCCGGCGTCAAGCTGGCCCGGCCGGTGCCCCTCATCGTGCCCATACTGCGCGCGGGCATCGGCATGCTCGACGGCATGGCGCGGCTGCTGCCCACCGCCGACGTGGGCTTCGTCGGCCTGGCCCGCGACGAGGAATCGCTGGTGGCCACCACCTATGCCAACCGGCTGCCGGCCGACCTGGCCGGCCGTGACGCGTTCGTGCTCGACCCGATGCTGGCCACCGGCGGCACCCTGGAAACCGTCATCGGCATGCTGGCCGACCGGGGCGCCGCCAAGGTCACCGCGGTCTGCCTGCTCGCCGCCCCGGAAGGGGTGGCCAGGCTCCAGGCCGCATTCCCCGGCGACGAACCGCTGCCGGTCCAGGTCGTCACCGCCGCCCTGGACGAACGGCTGAACGAGCACGGCTACATCGTGCCCGGCCTCGGCGACGCCGGCGACCGCCTGTTCGGCGAAATCTGAGCGCCCCCAGCGGCCACCGCACGCCCCCGGCGGCAACCGCACGCCCCCCCGCGGCAACCTCATGAATGTGACATTGCGTGGGTTATAACCCGCGCAATGTCACATTCATCGGACTCGCGGCCGCCACGACCGCGAGGCCCGGTGGGGTTATTGTGACTGGTGCTTCTGATGGGGCGGCTGAGTGCTAGATGCCGACTGGATGCCAGACCGTTTTGGTTTCCAGGAAGGCCAGCAGGCGGGCCGGGCCAGGCGCGGCCGCCCAGTCCTCCTCCTTGGCGAATACCCGCTTGACGTTCCCGGCCGCCAGCCGCTCCAGGTCCGCGCGATCTGCGCCGGGCACGCCGGTGAGGTCGATCGCGTTCACGTCCATGTGCGCGGCGAGCACCGGGGCAAGTTCCGCGGTCCGGCCGGTCAGCACGTTGACCACGCCGGCCGGCACGTCAGACGTGGCGAGCACCTCGGACATGGTGACCGCCGGCAGCGACCCAGACCCGCTGGCCACGACGACCGCCGTGTTGCCGGTCGCGATCACCGGCGCCAGCACGCTGACCAGGCCGAGCAGGCCGGCCTCCGCCGGGGCGATCACCGCGACCACCCCGGTCGGCTCGGGCACGCTGAAGTTGAAATACGGCCCCGCCACCTGGTTCGCCGCCCCCGCGACCTGCGCCACCTTGTCGGGCCAGCCCGCGTACCACACCCACCGGTCGATCGCCCCGGCGACCGACTGCCGCGCCCGCTCCTCGCCAACCCCATCACTCCGAACGATTTCCGCCGCGAACTGCCCAGCCCTGCCCTCGAGCAGTTCGGCGACCCGGTAAAGCACCTGTCCTCGGTTGTATGCCGTCGCACCTGACCAGCCCGCGACCGCTTTCCGGGCCGACACGACCGCGTCCCTGGCGTCCTTGCGCGACGCCAGCGCGGCGTAGGCGAGCAGGGCACCGCCAGGACTGGTAACCGGGTAGGACCGCCCAGACTCAGACCGCGGAAACGCCCCGCCGATGAACAGCTTGTACGTCTTACGGACATCCAGGCGCGGGCCGGGTTCGCGGCCGACCCGCCCCGCGCTGGACTCGCCGCCGTCCCTCCCGGAGCCGGCCTCGCGGCCACCCACCCTGCCGGCGCTGGCCTTGCGGCCACCCACCCGGCCGGCGCTGGCCTTGCGGCCAACCCCACGCGCACCGCTGGATTCGCGGCCACCCACCCCCCCGGCGCTGGACGCGTCTGTGGGGAGCGAGCGGGGTCTTTTCGTTTGGCTAGAGAGCTTCTTGGCCGTGCGGGCGTCGTCAGCCATCGATATACGCGGCCAGTCCGTGCCGGCCGCCCTCCCGTCCGAACCCCGACTCCCGGTAGCCGCCGAACGGGCTCGCCGGGTCAAACCGGTTGTACGTGTTCGCCCAGACCACGCCCGCGCGAAGCCGTTGCGTCATCCAGAGGATCCGGCTGCCCTTGTCGGTCCACACCCCCGCGGACAGTCCGTACGGAGTGTTGTTCGCCTTGGCCACGGCCTCCTCCGGGGTGCGGAACGTGAGCACGGACAGGACCGGGCCGAAGATCTCCTCGCGGGCGATCCGGTGCGACTGGCTCACCCCGCTGAAGACTGTCGGCGGGAACCAGTAGCCAGCGGTGGGCAGCAGGCACGGCGGGGACCAGCGCTGCGCGCCTTCCGCTTCGCCGGCCGCGGTGAGTTGCTCGATCTTGTCGAGTTGCTGGCGCGAGTTGATCGCCCCGATGTCGGTGTTCTTGTCCAGCGGGTCGCCGAGCCGCAGCGTGCCAAGCCGCCGTTTGAGCCGGTCGAGCACCATGTCGGCGACGGACTCCTGGACCAGCAGGCGCGAGCCCGCGCAGCAGACGTGGCCCTGGTTGAAGAAGATGCCGTTGACGATCCCCTCCACGGCCTGGTCGAGCGGCGCGTCGTCGAAGACCACGTTCGCCGCCTTGCCGCCGAGTTCCAGGGTGAGCTTCCGCCCGGTGCCCGCGACCGCCCGCAATATCTCCTTGCCCACCTCGGTCGAGCCGGTGAACGCGATCTTGTCCACTCCCGGGTGGCTGACCAGCGCCTGGCCGGTGGCACCGTCGCCGGTGAGGATGTTGACCGTGCCGGGCGGCAGACCTGCCTGCTGGATGACCTCGGCCAGCAGCAGTGCCGTCAGCGGGGTCGTCTCAGCCGGCTTGAGCACGCAGGTGTTGCCGGCCGCGAGCGCGGGAGCAAGCTTCCACGCGGCCATGAGCAGCGGGAAATTCCACGGGATGACCTGGCCGGCGACGCCGAGCGGGCGTGGTTGTGGGCCGAACCCGGCGTGCTCGAGCTTGTCCGCCCAGCCGGCGTGGTAGAAGAAGTGCGCGGCGGCGAGGGGCACGTCCACGTCACGGGATTCCTTGATCGGCTTGCCATTGTCGAGGCTCTCCAGCACGGCGAACTCGCGGGCCCGCTCCTGTATGGCCCGGGCGATCCGGTACAGGTACTTGGCCCGGTCCGTTCCGGGCATCGGGCCCCAGGTCCGCTCGTAGGCGGTGCGGGCCGCGGCGACGGCGCGGTCCACATCCCGCTCACCTGCCTCGGCCACCTCGGCCAGGGGTTCCTCGGTGGCCGGGTTGAGGGTCGTGAAGTGCTTCCCGTCCGCGGCCGGGGTGAACTCACCATTGATGAACAGGCCGTAGCCGGGCGCGATCGATACGATCTCCCGCGACTCCGGTGCCGGGGCGTACTCCCACGCCGATTCGGGTGCCGGTGGTGCTGCGTCGACCATGCCGCTGGCGCTCCCCTCGTCGGAGCCAACGTACCGCGTGGTCCCAATCCGGTCGTTCAGGGTGGCCCGACCCTCCAGGCTGACCGGCCATCTCCGCCACCCGAGTTGCACCACTTCGTCACATTCGAAGTCGATAAGCTGCGGATGTGAATGGCGAGGCGCCCAGCGGGGACGCCGAAACCACGCCTGAGGCGCGCCTCCGTCATTTGCGCGCCAGCCTTGGCCTGAGCCAGGAGCAACTGGCCCGGCGGCTGGGCGTGTCGTTCGCGACGGTGAACCGGTGGGAGGCCGGGCGTACCCGGATGTCGGCCCGCGCGAGCCTCGCCCTCGCCGAATTCGAGGCCGAGATCGCGGCCCATGACCGCGGGTCGGCCACGGCACCGGAGCCTGCCGCGCCGCCTGGACCCACCACGGCACCCGGACCTGTCACGCCACCCGGGCCGGTCGCGGCGCCCGGACCCACCGCGCCGCCCGGACCTGTCACGCCACCCGGGCAGGTCGCGGCACCCGGACCCACCGCGGCGCCCGGACCCGCCGCGCCGTCCGGACCCACCGCGCCGTCCGGACCCGCCGCGCCGCCCGGACCGATCGCGGTGGCGCATACGAGTTTCGTCGGACGCGAGCGTGAACTGGCAGAACTCTCGGAGTTGCTGAGGCTTTCGCGATTGATCAGTTTCACCGGGCCCGGCGGTGCCGGTAAGACCCGGCTCGCCGTGGAGGCCATCCGGCGCTGGGGTCCCGCGGAGGAGGTCGTGTTCATACCGCTCGAGCCGGTGCGCCATCCGCAGTCGCTGATCTCGACGGTGGCCTCGCGCCTTCGGGTGCGTGACCAGCCAGGTGTGCTGATCCACGTGTCCGTGCAGGCAGCGCTGGCCGCGACGCCACGGCTCATCGTCTTCGACGGCGCCGAGCATGTCCGCGACGAGGTCGCCGAACTGGTCACCAGGCTGCTCACCGCGGTTCCGGGACTGCGGATCGTCGTCACCAGCCGGGTGGTGCTCGGTGTTCCGGGCGAGGTGTGCTGGACGGTGCCCCCGCTGGCCTGCCCATCGGCCGCGGCCGGCGTGTCGGACATCGCCTCGTCGGATGCGGTGCAGCTGTTCATGGCGAGGGCACGGGAACGACTGCCTGGCTTCAGCGACACCGACGTGGCCCCGCGGGCCATCGCCGAACTGTGCCGCCGGCTTGACGGCCTGCCGCTCGCTATCGAGCTCATCGCCGGATGGGTTGGCACCCTGTCGGTGCGGGAGATTCTGCAGCAGGGGGCGATCCTGCTCGACCAGGAGCCGCTCGATTCCGGCCAGTCTCGTGGCCGCCGCCTGGTGGATGTCCTTCGCGCGAGCTACGATCTGCTCCGGCCGGAGCAGCAGCGGCTGCTCCCGGCGCTGAGCGTCTTCGCCGCGCCGTTCACGGTGGACGACGCCGCCGCGGTCAGCGCTCGTGATGGCAGCGCCCGTGCTGGCAGCGCCCGTGCTGGCAGCGCCCGTGCTGGCGGTGAGAGTGCGGGGCCTGAGCTGGCCCGCGCGCTCCGCGGCCTCGTTGACTCGTCTTGGCTGGTGGTCACCCGGGACAGCGAGCACAACCGGTTCAGCATGCTCGAGACGATGCGCACCTTCGCGGCGGCCAAGCTGCAGGAGGAGGGCGGCGCCTCGGTCCGCCGCCGGCACGCCATGCATTTCGCCGAGCTGGCCCGCGCCAGCGAACCGGGCCTGGCCGGGCCCGATGCGGCGAGCTGGACCGCCCGTCTGGAGGCTGCGGGCGCCGACCTCGACATCGCGTTGCAGTGGGCGGACGAGAACGCCGATATCGACCTCGGTCTGGAGATGAGCTCGGCACTCTGGCGGTGGTGGCTGATCAGCGGGCGACTGGCGTTCGGAAGAAGCTGGCTTGGAAAGTTCCTGGCCGGCGCGGGCGACCGCCGTGACGAGCGGACCGGGCGAGCGTTCGGCTCGGCGGCCGTCCTGGCCGCCGAGAACGGCGACTATAGCGAGGCACTTCGCCAAGCGCGGCTGGCGCTCGGCATCTTCGAGTCCCTCGGCCTGCAGGAGCGGGTGGCGTTCGCCGCGACCGTGCTCGGGTCGGCACATCGCTACCTCGGCAACCGGGACGATGCCCGGCGCAGCTTCCAGACCGCGATGGACCTGCGGGCCGCGCTGGGCGACCGCCGCGGCGTCTCCGTCGCGATGAACAACATGGCGCTGCTCGAGATGGACGACGGCGATCTGGCCCGGGCGCGCGAGCTGTTCGAGCAGACGATGGTCATCAAGCGTCAACTCGGTGAGCGCCGTTCCCTCGCGATCGGCCTGGCCAACCTGTCCGACGTGCTGATCCGCACTGGCCAGTGGGACGCCGCGCGCCGCGCCCTGGCCGAGGCTGCCGAGCTCGCCGCCGACCTCGGCCATCCGCAGCTCATCGGCACTCTCCGGTGCAATCAAGGTGACCTGGCGGCGAAGAAGCAACGCTGGCCGGAGGCCGCCGGGCACTACCAGGCGGCCGCAGCGGCCCACCAGGAGGCTGGTCACCTCCACGACGCAGTGGAGGCGCTGATCGGCCTGGGCCTCGCTTCACACCGGTTGGGCCACCGGGGCGATGCTGTCAGGCACCTTCGCGCCGCTGAAGCGATGGCTGACGAGATCGCCAATCCGCAGCGTCTGGCCGAAGTGCGGGCGGCGCTCGCGGAGATCGGTGAGAGCGGGGGCACCGCGCTGCCCGATGGCCTCACCATTCGCCAGGCTGAGGTCCTGCGGTTGCTCGCGGCCGGGATGAGCAGCAAGCAGATCGCCGCTGCGCTGTACTTGAGCCCGACCACAGTCGACCGGCATCTAGCGACCGTCTACCGCAAGCTCGGTCTGGGCGGCAGGGTCGAGGCAACGCGTTACGCCCTCGCGCATGGACTGGCCGGCCCGACTCGCTGACCCTGCCGGTGTTCCCGACTCGCTGATGCGCAGACTGGCCAGCCGGACTCGCTGACCCTGCCGGTGTTATAACTCCGTGCGCGCTGTGGCGGCGAATGGCCCCGCAATGGCGGCAACCAGATCCAGATACCGGCCCGGGCACGTGTGCCCGTCCGGACGGCTACATGATTTCGAGGATTCGCGAGGGGCCGGCCGCGGCGTAGACATAGGCGAGTTGTATTTCCCGAGTCCGCTGTCGCTCCGTAATGACGACCGCTCCGCCCAGCGCCTCGTCGGTGCCGACAGCGACGGCCTCCGCGAGTACGCCCGGCACAGGGGCCCGGGCGTGCTCACGAATGTCGTCGGGGCATGTCAGCGTCCGTAGGCGCCCGTAGGACGCCCGTAGGACGCCGGAAGGACGCGCACAGGAAAGGGAACGTCGATGGAACACCAGATTCTCGGCACGACCATGCCCGTGCTGTCGGTTTCGCTCAGCGGGGGCGAGAGCGTCGTTGCCGAGGTCGGCGAGTTTTCCTGGATGACCGACTCCATCCAGATGTCCACGGGCATAGGTGGCGGCGGCGGCGGTCAAGGACTGATGGGGGCGCTGAAGCGCAAGAGCGGTGGAGGGACGCTGCTGATGAGCACCTACACCGCCCAGGGGGCTCCTGGAGTCATTGCGTTTGCCTCGAAAATGCCGGGCAGCATCCTGCCGATCGAGGTCGGTTCGGGTCATGAGTACATGGCGCACCGGCACGGGTTCCTGGCCGGCACCCCTGGCATCCAGATCTCGGCCGGCTTCCAGCAGTCGTTCTCCGCGGGCGTCTTCGGCGGTGACGGCTTCATCCTGCAGCGCATCGGCGGCCAGGGCTACGCCTGGGTCGAACTCGCCGGCGAAGTCGTCCGGTACGAGCTGGCCCCTGGCCAGTCACTGCGCGTGCATCCGGGGCACGTCGGCATGTTCCAGGCATCGGTCGCGTTCCAGGTCGTCCGGGTTCAGGGCATCGCCAACCGGTATTTCGGCGGGGACGCACATCACTTCGGCGTGCTGTCCGGACCGGGCACGGTCTGGTTGCAGTCGATGCCGCTGTCGATCCTGGCTGCGTCGCTGGCTCCGTTCCTCGGTGGCGCGCAGAGCAGCGGTAAGACGGCCGTCGAAGGCGGGGCCGTCGGCGGGGTCATCAGTGACTTGCTGAAATAGAACGCTCATACCTGTGGGGGGAGGCGCCGGGCCCGGCGGGGAGGCTCGGGGCCAGGCGGGGCGCCCGCCGGGCCAGGGGGAGGCCCGGTGGGCGCCGCCGGGCCTGCCGAAGTCTCCAGCACCTCCTCGCAGCACCCCCATCGCGCTCCCCGCAGCACCCCAACTCACCCCCCACAGCCCCTCGTCGCACCTCCCCGCAGCACCCCGTCGCGCTCCCCCGCCAGCACCCCGTCGCACTCCCCCGCCAGCACCCCGTGGCACTCCCCCGCTCGACCACATG
>WNFG01008784.1_pt1 | contig 10853 bp, 3 predicted proteins | sample 5400431 | NCBI WGS metagenome assembly WNFG01 (sample SAMN13153346, study PRJNA577476) | soil metagenome | isolation source: 120 cm saprolite under Douglas fir tree site 2 hole 3 replicate 2 | place: USA:California | collected 2015-04-18
TTTCGCCCCGGCGCAGTCTCAACGTGACGCCCATTTTCCAGGTGCTGTTCGCTCTGCAGAATGCGCCGCGAGGGCCGCAGCAGCTTCGTAACCTGATCGTCGAGCCGGTGGCGGCCGACGGGCACATCTCGCGCGTCGATTTTGAAGTCCACGCCTTCGAGCAGGAAGGCGAGATGGGCTTTTACTGGCTCTATAAGCGCGACCTCTTCGCCGCGTGGCGCATGGAGCAGATGGCCCGTCACTATACGCAGTTGCTGGAATCTCTGCTCGCCGCTCCTGAAACCCCGCTCGATCGCATTGAAATCCTCTCCGCGCAGGAGAGGCGCCAGGCGCTGGTCGAGTGGAATCGCACCGAGGCCGTCTATGATCATGGCCGCACCGTCATCGATCTCTTTGAAGAACATGTGAGCGCCACGCCCGGAGCGCCGGCCCTGAGCTTCAAGGGTGCGACCCTGACCTATGAGGAACTGGACCGCCGTTCAACGCAGCTAGCCCGCCATCTGCACGGACTGGGCATCGGCCTCGAAGTCCGGGTGGGCGCCTGCATCGAGCGCGGGCCGGAAATCGTGATCGCTCTGCTCGCCGTGTTCAAGGCCGGCGCAACCTGGGTGCCGATCGATCCGGACTTCCCGGCGGAGCGGGTTGCCTACATGCTGCGCGATACTGCGGCCAGAGTCGTGCTGACCAGGTCCGGATTGCGTGCGCACCTTCCGCCGGAAATCGCTGCTGTGGAGCTTGATACGGAACAGAGAAAGATCGCCGCCGAGAGTTTCGAACCTCTTGCGCGCGGCGTAACCCCCGAAACCGCCGCCTATGTCATTTACACATCCGGTTCGACCGGAAAAGCCCGGGGCGTGGCGATCAGTCATCTCAACCTTCGCAACATGGTTGAGTCGCAGCGCCGGGCATTTGCCCCGCGGCGCGCGGACCGCATTTTGCAGTTCTTTTCCTTCAGCTTCGATGTTTCGATTTTCTCCACATTCATGGCCCTTACCAGCGGTGCGCGTCTGGCGCTGGGAACACGAGACCAGTTGCTGCCGGGAGCCGCATTGCAGACCCTGCTGGAGAAAGAAAAAATAACCATCGGCGTGCTGCCGCCGGTGGCGCTCGATCATCTGGAGAGCGACCGGCTGCCGCGTCTGCGAAAAATCATTGTCGGCGGCGAGCCATGGAGTGAAGATCTGTTGCAGGTGTGGGGAGCGGGCCGACAGTTCTTCAACTCGTACGGGCCGACTGAGACTACGGTGCAGGCCACCGTCGGTGAATGCCGTTTCGGAGAAGGCCGGCCCTCCATCGGGCGTCCGATCGCCAACACCCGCATCTATCTTCTCGACGACAGCGGAAATCCCGTCCCCGTGGGCGTTTCCGGCGAACTCTGCATTGCGGGCGACGGAGTGGGCCGCGGCTATCTCGATGCCGCGCTCACGGCCGAGAAATTCGTGCCCGATGCTTTCAGCGAGAAATCCGGAACGCGGCTCTACCGCACCGGCGACTGGGCCCGCTGGCTGCCCGATGGCAGGATCGATCTCCAGGGACGCAAAGACGGTCAGGTCAAGATTCGCGGCTACCGCGTGGAGATCGGGGAAGTCGAGTCGGTTCTGGCGCAGCATCTCTCGGTGCTGCAATGCGCGGTCATGGCGCGCCAGGAAAGCGGAAGCGAGAAGCGCCTCGTCGCCTATGTCGTGGCTGCCTCCGGTAAGACGCTTGATATCAACATTTTGAGGGAGTTTATTAAGGACAAACTTCCTGAATACATGACGCCCGCGCAGTTCGTGCCGTTGCCGGAACTGCCTCTCAACTCCAGCGGCAAGATCGATCGTCACAAGCTGCCGGAGGTGGAGTTCGCCGCCGCGGATTCGGGCCGTTCCGCGCGTACTCCGGAAGAAGAAATTCTGTGCCAGGTCTTTGCGGAAATTCTCGGCCTCGAACGGGCAGGCATCGACGACAACTTCTTCGATCTTGGCGGACACTCGCTGCTGGCCACGCGCCTGGTGAGCCGCGTGCGCTCCGTTATGGGAGTGGAGCTGCCGTTGCGCGCAATTTTTGAATCGCCCACGGTAGCCGAACTTGGCGCCCATCTTCGCAACGCGGCGAAAGCCGTTCATCCTCTGACCCGGCAAACCCGGCCCGAGCGTATTCCGCTCTCCTGGGCGCAACAGCGGTTGTGGTTTATCGACCAGTTGCGGGGCGGCAGCCCTGAATACAACATGCCGGAAGCGTCGCGACTGCGCGGCCCCGTCAGCTATGAAGCCATGCAGCGGGCGCTGAAAGCTTTGGTGCAGCGCCACGAGGTGTTGCGCACCCGCTTCGCCGAATTCGAAGGCGATCCGGTGCAGATCGTTGAGCCTTCAACCGATATCGCTCTTGCCATCGAGGAGCTGACTGGGCTGAGTGACGAAGAGCAGCGCGTCCGAATTCAGGCCGCTATCGCCGAAGAGGTGAACGGCCCCTTTGATCTGTCACGCGGGCCGCTGCTGCGCATGAAGCTTCTCCGGCTGAAAGACGACGAACATGTGCTTCTGCGCAACATGCATCACATCGTGACCGACGGATGGTCGCAGGGAATTCTGAATCGGGAATTCATGGCGCTGTACGAGGCGTGCTTAGCAGATCGGCCCAATCCTTTGGAGTCGCTCGACCCGCTGCCGATTCAGTATGCGGACTATGCGCTGTGGCAGCGCCGATTCGCGGAGGCCGATCTTGAAGGGCAGCTTCAGTACTGGAAGGCCCATCTTGCAGGCATTCCCGAAGAGCTGGCCCTGCCGAAAGACCGTCCACGCCCGCCCCGGCAGACATTCGCCGCCGACGCCTGCGTTGAACGAATGTCAGCGGACGAAGTGAGCGCGCTGACGCGGCTGAGCCAGGCCTCGCAGACCACCACTTTCATGACACTTCTTTCCGCCCTGGCCGCGCTGTTGCAGCGCTACAGCGGGCAGACGGATATCGTGATCGGCTCGCCCATCGCCAACCGCCGCGATGAGCAGCTTGAAAAACTGATGGGTTTCTTCGTCAACTCGCTGGCCATGCGGGTGCAGGTGCGGCCGGAAGAGAGCTTCCGCGATCTGCTGCAACAGGTGCGAACCGTCTCGCTCGATGCCTATCGTCACCAGGACCTGCCCTTCGAGCGGCTGGTGGAAGAGCTCTCGCCCGAGCGCAGCCTGAACCGCCCACCGATCTATCAGGTGATGTTCATGTGGCAAAACGCGCCCATGGGCACGCAGACCTTCAAAGGCCTCACGGTCGAGCCGGAGCCGGGCGAGGGCATGCACACTCATTTCGATCTGCAGTTGCAGGCCATGGAGCAGAACGGAGAGATCGTTTTCTACTGGATGTACAATCGCGATCTCTTCGACGCCTGGCGTATGGAGCGGATGGCGCAGCACTTCATGCGCCTGGTGCGAGCCGCCATTGCTTCGCCGGAAACGCCGTTGCATCTGCTCCCCATACTCTCGGAAGATGAGCGCCGTCAGATGCTGGTCGAGTGGAACGACACGGCCCGTCAGTATCCGGAAGGGCAGAGCGCGATGTGGCTGATCGAGCGGCAGGCCGCCACGACCCCAGGGGCGACGGCGCTGGTCTGTGGAGAGGAAGCCGTAAGCTACGCCGATCTCAACGGTCGTTCCAATCAGCTTGCGCACTATCTCCGCGAGTTGGGTGTGGGGCCGGAGGTGAGAGTCGGCGTGTGCGCTGCCCGTGGCCCGCAAATGCTGGTCGCCATGCTGGCGACCCTCAAGGCCGGCGGAGCGTACGTCCCTCTCGATCCGAAATATCCGATTGAACGGCTGAACTACATGCTCGACAATTCAGGCGCGCATGTGCTGGTGACTCAGGCATCTCTGCTATCGAGGTTCTCCGCGTTTAAAGGAACGGTGGTCAGGCTCGATGAGCAGTGGAACGACATCGCGATGCGCCCGGCGGGCAGCCTTCCTGAAATCGCCGACCCGAAGAATCTCGCCTATGTGATTTACACCTCCGGGTCTACCGGCAAGCCCAAGGGCGTGGCGGTATGTCGCGGCAACCTTGACGCTTTCCTCCACTGGTCGCTCGAAATCTTCACGCCAGAAGACGTGCGCGGTGTTTTGTTCTCGACCTCCATCTGTTTCGATATTTCGGTGTTTGAAATCTATGTTCCTCTGGCCTGTGGCGGTTCGATCTTCATCGTCGAGAACGCTCTGGAACACCCATCACTGCCGCACCCGGAAAAGATCAATCTTGTTAACAGCGTTCCGTCAGCGATCCGCGAGCTTGCGCGGATGAATCTGATCCCGCCTTCGGTGCGCATCGTGAATTCCTGCGGAGAAGCCCTGAGCGGGGCCGTCGTGAAAGACGTTTACGCCGGGACCGCCGTGGAGCAGGTCATCAATTTCTACGGTCCCTCGGAAGACACTGTCTACTCGACCTGGATTTCGATCTCTCGCGATTCTGACGGAGTGCCTTCCATCGGCAGGCCCAAGGCCAACAGTCAGTCCTATGTGCTCGATGCCTGGCTACAGCCGGTGCCCGTGGGTGTTGCGGGTGAGCTGTATCTCGCGGGTGCAGGGCAGGCACGCGGATATCTCGGCCGTCCCGATCTGACCGCCGAGCGCTTTATCCCCGATCCCTTTACGCCCTCGCCCGGCGGACGGCTCTATCGCACCGGCGATCTGGCCCGGTGGTCGCCCGAAGGCACACTCGATTTCCTCGGACGCGCCGACGACCAGGTCAAGATTCGCGGATTCCGCATCGAGCTGGGCGAAATTGAATCAGTGCTGCAGGAGTTCCCCGGCGTCGAGCAGGTTGTCGTGGCCGCCCGCGAAGACGAGGCCGGAGAGAAACGCCTCGCGGCCTATATCGTGACCCCGGACGGCAGGGAAGGAAATGTTTCCGCGCTGCGTGACTATCTCAGGGAGCGCCTTCCCGAGCACATGTCGCCCTCGCACTTTATCTTCGTCGAGCGCTTTCCGCTCACGCCGAACGGCAAGATCGACCGCAAGGCCCTGCCGCGTCCTCAGGCGAGAATGGCCGGTCTCTATGTTGCGCCGGGTACGGAGATGGAAAAACTGGTGGCTGAGGTCTGGCAGCGGACTTTGGGTGTTGAAAGAGTCGGTCTCGACGATAACTTCTTCGATCTGGGCGGGCATTCGCTGCTGGTGGCCCGGGTGCGGTTCGCTCTGCGCGGCAGATTGAAACGGACCATCGACATGGTCGATCTGTTTACCTTCCCCACGGTGCGCGGCCTCGCGCGGCATCTTCAGGAAGATAAACAAGAAGCCGCGAGCGCCCTCGACAGTCAGGAGCGCGCAGCCCGCCAAAAGGCCGCCCTGCTGCGCCGCCGCAGTCAGGCTCCGGAAGCCGGCAAGGAGGGCGTGCAGTGAGAAACTGCGCCTCACAGGACCCGGTCGGAAAAATCGCCGTGATCGGCATGGCGGGCCGTTACCCCGACGCCTGGAACATTGAGGAGTATTGGGAGAACCTGCGTCAGGGCCGCGAGTGCATCACCTTTTTTACCGACGATGAATTGCGCGCCGCGGGCGTGAGCGAAGAAATGATCGAGAATCCCGCCTACGTGAAGGCCAAAGGCATTTGTCCGGGGACCTTCCTGTTCGATGCCGGCTTCTTCGGCTACGCGCCGCGCGAGGCGGAGTTCATCGATCCGCAGCAGCGTGTCTTTCTGGAGTGCGCCTGGGAAGCGCTCGAACATGCGGGTTATGATCCGATCTCATACCCAGGCCGCATCGGTTTGTTCGCCGGCAGCGGGGCCGCGCAATACTCCTTCGAATTGCGCTGCATGCCCAACATCCATCAACTGGTGGATGAACTTACGCTGGCCAGCTACAGCGACAAGGATTTTCTCACCACTCGTGTCGCCTACAAGCTCAACCTGCGCGGCCCATGCGTTACCCTGCAGACCGCCTGCTCCACCTCTCTGGTCAGTATCGTCATAGCTTGCAACAGTCTGCTGAGCTACCAGTGCGATATGGCCATGGGCGGAGGCGTGACGCTGATCATGCACGAGCGCGAGGGCCATCTCTACCAGGAAGGCGGCATCCACTCGCCCGACGGACACTGCCGCGCTTTCGACGCGCAGGCGCGCGGAATTTCCGGAGGCTCCGGCGCGGGCCTGGTGGTTCTGAAACGTCTGGAAGATGCGCTGGCCGCCGGCGATACCATTCATGCCGTGGTTCTGGGCGTCGGCATCAGCAATGACGGCAGCGGACGCATCGGCTTTTCCGCGCCGGGCGTGAATGGCCAGGTGACGGCCGCCTCCGACGCCATCGCCATGGCCGGCATCAATCCTGAAACGATTGGTTACATCGAATGCCACGGCACGGCCACACCCCTCGGCGATCCCATCGAAATCAAGGCGCTCACCAATGCCTTCCGCGCTTATACCGGAAAGAAACAATTCTGTGGCGTGGGCTCGGTGAAGACCAACATCGGTCACACCGACACGGCCGCGGGCGTTGCCGGATTCACCAAGGCGGTGCTGGCGCTGGAGAACAAGCTGATTCCCGCGAGCCTGAACTTCAGTCGTCCCAATCCGGAAATCGATTTTGAGAACAGTCCGTTCTATGTTCAGAGTGAGCGAAAGAAGTGGGAAGCGGGCGACATCTCCCGCCGCGCAAGCGTAAGTTCCTTCGGCCTGGGCGGCACTAACGCTCATGTAGTACTTGAAGAAGCCCCGGAGCCGGAACCGGCTGCGGCCGCGCGTCCCTGGAACCTGCTGGTCTGGTCGGCGCGCACCCCGGAGGCGCTGGAAAAGATGACCGTCAATCTGCTGCGTCATCTGAAAACCCGTCCGCAGGATTCCATCGCCGATATTGCCTGGACGCTTCAGGTGGGACGCCGTATCTTCCCCCATCGCAAGATGCTGGTATGCCGTGACGCACAGGATGCGATCAAGGCGCTCGAAGCCGGGGCAGTCGACCGCCTGCTGGTGAGCTGCCGCGAAAGAGAGGCAGGGCCGGTGGCCTTTGCCTTCCCCGGCCAGGGACCGCAGTACATCAATATGGGCCGGCGGCTCTATGCTCATGAGCGGGTCTTCCGCGAGAACGTCGATCATTGCGCCGAGATTCTAAAGCCGCTGCTGGGCCGGGATATCCGTGAGATTCTGTTCTCCGCGCCCGAAGAAGCGGAGAAGGCCGCGGGCCCGCTCGACCGGATTGAATTCACCACGCCCATCCTCTTCACGGTGGAATACGCTGTGGCCCAATTGTGGCTCGCGTGGGGCATTGTGCCCGCGGGTATGATCGGTCACAGCACCGGTGAATACGCCGCCGCATGCGTTGCCGGCGTGTTTTCGGTGGAAGACGCGCTGCGTCTCGTGACAGTTCGCGGACGACTCATGCAAAGGCTGCCCGCCGGAGCCATGACCAGCGTGCTTCTGTCTCCGGAACATCTGTCCCCTCTGTTGGAGAAAGTCACGGGAGTTTCCATCGCCGCGATCAACACGCCCGGCGCATGTGTGGTCTCAGGTGACACTGACGGAATGAACGCGCTGGAAAAGATTCTTGCGGAGCGGCAGACGCCTTTCCGCCGTCTGCGCATCTCCCATGCCTCGCACTCGCCCATGATGGAGCCGATGCTTGAGGATTTCCGAAAAGAATTCGAGAAGACCGCCTTCAACGCTCCGCGCATTCCGTATATCTCGAATCTCACCGGAACATGGATCACAACGGAAGAAGCGATCGATCCCGGCTACTGGGTGCGGCACGTGCGCCAGACGGTGCGCTTCTCCGAGGGCGTCACTGAGTTGCTGCGGGAACCGAACCGCATCGTGCTGGAGTGCGGCCCGGGCAGAATGCTGAGCAGCCTGATCACGCAGCATCCCGCAAGGGGCGCGGAGCACGTGGCCCTGCCTTCGCTGCCGCATCCTAAAGACGATGCTCAGAGCGATTCGGAATTTCTGCTGAATGCCGCCGGTTGTTTGTGGCTCGAAGGCTGCGCCTTCGACTGGAAGGCTTTTCATGACGGCGAGAAACGCCGGCGCATTCCATTGCCTTCGTATCCCTTTGAACGCCGTCGCTACCAACTGACGGGCAGTGTTGACAGGGTGACTGAGCAGGCGGCGATTGCAAGTCCGGTGAGCAACGGGAACCATGTGCGTCCGTTTCTGGCATCATCGCATCCTCGCCCGAACCTGCCCACGGCGTATGTCACGCCCCGGAACGAGTTGGAAGAAACGATTGCGGGCGTATGGCAGGAGTCCCTGGGCATCGATGCCATCGGAGTGCATGACAACTTCGTCAGGCTGGGCGGTCACTCCCTGCTGGCGATTCAGGTTGCGGCGCGCCTTCGCGATGTGCTGGAAGTCGAGTTCACGGTGGCCGGACTTTATAAGACCCCCACCATCGCGGGGCTGGCCATGGCAGTGATCGAGAAGCTCACGAAGGATATTGATCCCGCGGCGCTGGAGGATTTGATGGCTGGGCTGGAGCGGGGACAACCGTAGAGACGCAGCTTGCTACGTCTAAAGGCCGGAGTTCATGAATCCAGCTTGAGGATCTAAACGAACCACTAACAAGACGCGGCGACATTTTTTGACCGCCAGGCTATTCAAGACGAACAAACCGCCGACAGCGATCTGACCCAGCGCGTCTCGAAGCTCTCACCCGAGCGCCTGCGCCTTCTGGCGCGGGCGGTCAGGAAGACTGCCACTTCCACCGCTGTTGTTGAGAACGCGTCTCCGCTGGTGCCCATTCGCACCGAAGGCGCCAACCCTCCGTTGTTTCTGGCCCATCCGGTCGGGGGCGGAGTGATCGCCTACAACGATCTCGCGCGCTATCTGAGCGACGCGCAGCCGGTGTACGCGCTGCAAAATCTGACACTCGAAAGCGCGGTGAGCGAGACCGTGGCTCCCACCATCGAGCAAATGGCGGTGCGCTATGTCGATGCGATCCAAACGGTTCAGCCGCGCGGGCCGTATCTGGTTGCGGGCGCATCCATGGGCGGCACGCTGGCCATGGAGATGGCGCAGCAACTCGCCGCCCGGTCTGAATCCGTGGCGCTGGTGGCCCTGCTCGATACGCCCGCGCGCGTCATTCCGCGATTGAAGGGCGCGCCGATGCAGAAGGCGCTGGCTCTCGATCTGGCGCTGCTGGCCTCCATTGTCGCCTCCGGAGCGGGACGTGAGCCGGTAGTTTCCGTGACCGATCTGGAAAATGTCGACACTGAATTGCAGATTGCCTTCGTCTTCCAAAAGCTGCGGGAGCACGAACTGGTTCCGGCGAACCTGGGTGTCGCGCCCTTTCGCGTGGCGCTCTCAACTTTCCGCCGGAACTTCGATACCAGCCCCGCCCCTGGCACGGTCGTGTGCTGATGCTGAGGGCCTCGGAGATTTCCGATGTCATGAAGGGGACCGCCGGGCCAACGTGCGACGATCCGACGTTTGGCTGGCAGGAGTGGTGCACGCAGCCGATCATGGTTGAATTCGTTCCCGGCGATCACGGACGAATGAATATTGAACCTAATGTCCAGGTGCTGGGCGCGACGCTGCAGCGCTCTATCGATAAAGTCCTGAAAGCGGAATCCGCGCAATGAGCCTGCCCATAACAGCGGAGGCCGCCGCAGGCCTGTATCCGAGCGAGCTGCGCTACGAGCCGCGCACCATCAGCGGATTTCGCCCGGTGACGGAGCCGCATCTGGCGCTGCATCTGGGTGTGTTGCAATACATCGTGCTCGAACAGAACCGGCACCCTTCGGGCAACTATTGTTTAATCGCCGACTGGCACGCAACCACCAACTGGTTCAGCCGTCCGAAAATGCGGCAGGCCACGCTGAACACCTCGGCCGCGCTGCTGGCGCTGGGAGTGAACCCTTACCGGACGCTGCTGTTCGCGCAGTCGCATGTTGCGGGACTCGGCGAGATGGCCTGGCTGCTGAGCTGCATGACGCCGGCATCGCTGTTGCTGAGAAATCCGGCCCCGCCGAATCCGGGCCTGAATAAAGACAACATCGGCGTGGTTTTGTATCCGGTATTGATGGCGGCCGATGTGCTCTCGCTGCGCGGAACAAAACTGGTGGTGCCCCGCGACCAGATTCTCAACAGCCGCAAGGTCCGGCAGATCGCGCTGGCCGCCAACCGCATGCTGGGCGCTCCGGTTTTTCCCGTGCCCCAGCCGGTGGTCAGAGGCGGCGGGGTGCCGGGAATCGACGGCGCAAGAATGGACCTCGAACGGGGCAATCATATTCCGATCTTTCTCGACCTGCGCGAATTGAGGCAGTGCGTCCAGCGGATTCACACCGATTCGCGCGGGCCGCGGGAGCCGGACACCTGCACGGTATTCAGGCTTTACTCGATGGTCGCTTCGGAAGAGCGCGTGCGGGAAATGCGGGACGGCTATCTCAGCGGCAGGATTCAAGCGGTGGATGCGAAGGCCGAACTGGCGCTGGCGCTTGCCGAAGCTTATGCCCCGGCGCGGGAGCGTTATCAGGAATGGCTTACCCGTCCCGACGATATCCGCGATGTGCTGCGCGCGGGCGCACAGGCGGTTTCTTCCGAGGTAGCGGCGACACTGGCGCAGGTGCGGGAAAAACTGGGGCTGGCGCTGTAGATAGACAGCTTCTGGCTTTTAGCTTCTGGCTATTGGCCCCGGGCTATTGGCTCCGGGCTTGAATGGCACGACCGAATTGCAAAGCAACAGCTTAATCCAATGACAAGAGGATTTCCATGAGCGACCGCACTACGCGCGAATGGCTGCGCAACTGGAATGCCGCTGAATTTCTGGCGGAGCACCGGGCCGTGGGCCGCGCCGGCCTGCCCCACTCAAGCGTGGTCCGTTATGCCGAGGAACACGATCGAGTTGCCCGCCTGCTGGCCTCTTCGGAAATCTCGGCCCAGGAGGTGAACGTGGCACGCATGCTCGAAGCCATCA
>WNFG01015810.1_pt1 | contig 10853 bp, 9 predicted proteins | sample 5400431 | NCBI WGS metagenome assembly WNFG01 (sample SAMN13153346, study PRJNA577476) | soil metagenome | isolation source: 120 cm saprolite under Douglas fir tree site 2 hole 3 replicate 2 | place: USA:California | collected 2015-04-18
TGGCGACGCGCTACGCCAATCAGATGTCGCTGCTCACCGGCGCGTTGCCCGCCCAGTACGGTCTGCAGACCTCGGGCATCGTCGACATCACCTTGAAGTCCGGCTCGACGGACCCCGGCGGCGATGCATCGATTACCGGGGGCTCGCGCGACTACATACAGCCCGCCCTGTCCTATGGCGGGCGCACCGGCGCGATCGATTACTTCGCCGCCGGCCAATTCATCCACAATGGCCTCGGCATCGAGAACCCGACTTCGTCGAACACACCTCTGCATGACGATACCGATCAATGGTATGCGCTCGGCAAGATCACGGGCATCGTCGACGAGAACACACGGCTGAGCTTCATCGGCGGTGGCGCGAACTCGCGCTTCCAGATCCCCAACGCTCCCTTCCAGACCCCGAACTTCACGGTCAACGGCATCAACAACTGGAACAGCTCGATCCTCGACCAGCGCCAGTGGGAAAAGACCTACTTCGCCATCGCCTCATTGCAGAAAAGCTACCAGGACCTCAATTTCCAGCTCTCGGGCTTCGCGCGCTACTCCAGTCTCTCCTATAAGCCCGATGCCTTCGGCGATCTGCTGTTCAATGGCATCGCGCCCTCGACCAAGCGCACGAGCTTCGCCACCGGCGTGCAGGGCGACGGCAGTTGGAAGGTCGCGAACGCGCACACCGTGCGCGGCGGCTTCCTGGTGCAGCGCGAGCGCGCCACCAGTTTCACCAATGGCAATACCCTGCCGCTGGTGCCGAGCGACCCCGACGATCCGACCAGCGATCTGGTCCCGTCGGATCAGCCGATCGGCTTCACCGACGGGTCCGATATCACCGGCTGGACCTACAGCGTCTATCTGCAGGACGAATGGCGGATCATGCCCACCGTTACAGTGAATTTCGGGCTGCGTTTCGACGCCATCAACGCCGCCACCCAGGAGAACCAGCTCAGCCCGCGCATCAACGTCGTGTGGCAGCCCAATCGGACCTTCACGGTGCGCGCCGGCTATTCGCGCTACTTCACGCCGCCACCGCTCCTCCAGGTGAACTCCAACTCGATCGCGGCGCTGGCCGGCACGGTCGCCTTCCCCGAAGTGACGACGAACGATCCGCCGAAGGCCGAGCGGGCCGACTATTTCGATGTCGGCGTCACCGCCAAGCCGATGCGGGGACTGACCGTGGGTCTCGCCGCCTACTACAAGATCTCCCAGAACCTGCTCGACGAGGGCCAGTTTGGCGCACCCATCTCGCTCACCTCGTTCAACTATGCCAATGCCATCGGCAAAGGCGTCGAGTTCAATGCCAGCTACGATGAGGGTCCCTGGTCGGTTTACTTCAACGGCGCGTATTCGAGTCAAATCGCCACCAACATCACCTCCGCGCAGTTCAATTTCGGTGCGACCGAACTCGCCTACATCGCCAACAACTACATTTTCACCGACCATAACCAGGGATTTACGTTTTCTACCGGCGCCGCCTACACCTTCAACCCCGACACCGACTGGGCGACCCGCGTTTCGACCGACGTGCTGTTCGGCAGCGGGCTGCGCACCACCATCGTCACCCCCAACGACGTGTCGCTGCCGAACTATGCGGTCGTCAACGCCTCGCTGGTGCAGAAGATTCCGATCAGCATCAGCAAGAGCACGCAGGTCCGCTTCGACGTCATCAATCTGCTCGACAACCAGTACCAGATCCGCAATGGCCAGGGCGTCGGCGTGGGCGCCCCCCAATTCGGCCAGCGGCGGACCTTTCTGGTGACCCTGGCGCAAAAATTCTGACGCCAATCCGACATGATTCGACAGCGCCGGACGTGCTAGATGTCCGGCCATGCTCGACACCCCGCTTCCTCATGTCGTGCCGCTGGAAGGCGGCTCCAATTTCCGCGACCTCGGCGGCTATCGCACCGCGGACGGCCGCACCGTGCGCCGCGGCACGGTGTTCCGCTCCGCCCATCTCGGCAACCTGACCGAGGAGGACCGCGCCGCGCTCGGCCGGCTGGGCGTACGCACCATCGTCGATCTGCGCGGCGTCGCTGAGGCAGCCGAGACGCCGCACCGCATCGACGGCGTCGCTTGCCGCATCGTCGGCGCCCATATCGAGCCGGCCGTCGGCGACAAGATCCGCCGCGCCGTCGATGACGGCAGCGCCAGCCCGCATCTCATGATGCAGTTCCTGACCGACCATTACCGCGATTATCCGCGGCGCTGCGCGCCGGCCTTCCGCACCCTGTTCGCGACCTTGAGCGACGGCACGCACCGGCCCCTGGTGTTCCATTGCACCGCCGGCAAGGACCGCACGGGCTTTGCCTCCGCCCTGCTGCTCACCCTGCTCGGCGTGCCGTGGGACACCGTGATCGAGGACTACCTGCGCACCAACGAGCTGTGGACCGGCCATGTCGGCCGCTATCCCGAGCTCGACATCGACACCCGCGCCGCCATCATCGAGGCGCGCACGCCCTACCTCGAAGCCGCGTTCGAGGTGGTGCGGGCCGATTTCGGCGGACCGGAAGCCTTCGCCGAGCGCGCACTGGGGCTTGACGCGCCGGCCCGCGCGCGACTGAGAGCGGAATTGCTGGAGCAATAGGTTCCGCGCTACCCCTGTCGCATGGGCGATGCACGTCACGACACTCCCGAGCCGTTCAAGGTCGACATTCCCGAACGGGCGCTGATCGATCTCGACGAGCGCTTGCGCCGCTGGCGGCCGCCGATCGCGATTGCCGACGACGGCTCGTGGGCCTCCGGCACCGATCCCGACTTTTTAGCCGAGCTGGTCGACTACTGGCGGCACGGCTACGACTGGCAGCGCTGCCAGGAGGCGATCAACCGCTGGCCCAATTACCTGGTCGATATCGGCCCGCAACGCCTGCACTTCATCCGCGAGCCCGGCACCGAGGTCGAGGGCGCGCCACGGCCGCTACCGCTGGTGATCACCCATGGCTGGCCGGGCTCGATCGTCGAGTTCCTGCACATCATCGACGCGCTCGCCCATCCCGAGAACCACGGCGGCGATCCGCTCGACGCCTTCGACGTCATTGCGCCGTCGCTGCCCGGCTACGGCTTCTCCGGCCCGCCGATCCGCGAGGACGGCAGCACCGGCCCGATCGGCCCGCGCGCCATTGCCGGCCTGTGGCACAGGCTGGTGCATGAAAAGCTCAACTACCGTCGTCCCTACGGCGTGCAGGGTGGCGACTGGGGCGCCGTGGTCTCGTCGTGGTTGGCCTTCGACCATCCGGTGACGGAGGAGAAGGACGACTGGAAGTCGGGCGTGATCGGTCTGCATCTCAACATGATCGGGCTTAGGCCCGGCATCGATCTGCGCAAGACCCAGTTCAGCGCCACCGAAAAGGCGTGGCTCGACAAGGTCCAGGCCGAGCGCGACGAGAAGACCGCCTACCAGCGCATCCAGGCGACACGGCCGCAGACGCTGGGCGTCGCGCTCACCGATTCGCCGGTGGGACTCGCCGCCTGGATCGTCGAAAAGTTCCAGGCCTGGAGCGACTGCGCCGGCGACCCGCGCAACCGTTTCTCGATGGACCTGCTGCTCGACAACATCATGGTCTACTGGCTGACCGGCACCGCCGGCACCGCGACCTGGCTCTATCGCGGGGTCACGCAGCAACAGAACCGCGGCCTGCCCGAGGGCAAGCGGGTCGAGACGCCGACCGGCTTCGCCGCCTTCCCGGCCGATCTCGCCCCGCCACCACCCAAGGAATGGATCGCGCGTTCCTTCAACTTGCGCCGCCACACGCTCATGCCCAAGGGCGGCCACTTCGCTGCCCTAGAGGAGCCCGAGCTGCTGGTCGATGATATCCGCGCGTTCTTCAGGCCGCTGCGTTTCGGGGCGGCGAACGACTGAGATCGGATCGGTACTTCCTATATACTTCCAATGTACTTGCATATGGAAGTGTACGGGACTATATCTCCGCAATGTCCGATTCATCACTAGCGGCAATCCTGCGGCTCCTTCGCGCGCAATCCTTCGTCGAGGCGAGGATCGATCCCGGCCTGGGCTCGGTGCACGGCCTGTCGCTGCGGGAACTGATGTTCCTGTTGCAGCTCGACCAGGCCCCTGCCAACCGGCTGCGTCGCGTCGATCTGGCCGGCCGGCTCAATGTCAGCCAATCGACCGTCACGCGGCTTGCCCTGCCGCTTGAGAAGCTGGGCTTCGTGCGGCGCGAGGCCGATCCCCGAGACGCCCGGGTCGGCTATGTCGTGCTGACCAAGGCCGGCCGGCAGCGCGTGGCCGAAGCACGCGCCACGCTCGACCGCATGGCCGATGCCATCTTCCGCGATCGCTGGACCGACAAGGAAATCGCCACCCTCGCCAGCCTGCTCAGCCGCTTCACGGCGGCGCTTCCCGGCGACGTCACCTGAGGGCCACATGAAGCTGGAAAAAGGACAGGTCGCCGTCGTCACGGGCGCGGTCAGCGGAATCGGGTTTGCCCTGGCCGAGGCCTTGTGCGCCCGCGGCGTCAGCGTCGTCCTGGCCGATGTCGAAGCTACGGCACTCGAGACCGCGCAAACCTCGCTGAACGCACGCGGCTTCGTCGTGCACGCGCATGCCTGCGACGTCGCCGACGCCGCAGCCGTGGACGGGCTGGCGGACGCCGTCCTGGCGCGCTTCGTGGTCAACGTATCGTCGTTGGCGGGGCTTACCGCACCACCCTTCCTCGGCCCCTATGTAGCGTCCAAGCACGCCGTCGTCGGGCTGTCCGAGAGTCTGGCCGCCGAGCTAGCGTTGATCAGGTCCGCCATTCGCGTCTCGGTCGTCTGCCCCGGCCACGTGCAATCCCGCATCGCCGAATCGGAGCGCAACCGGCCGGCGGCATTTGCCGCCGCGTCGAAGACCCCCGCGGACATGCTGGCGCGCATCCGCGCCGGCTTCGAGCAGGCGCTGGGAGAGCCGATGCCAGCCCCCGCTCTTGCCGAGCGGGTTCTCGCCGGCATCGAGGCCGACGACTTCCTGATCCTCACCCACGCCGATCTCAACGGTCAGGTGCGCGCTCGACTGGCATCGATTGAACGGGCGGCGCGCAAGGCCGCCTAGGCCAGCGTCGCCGTCGCCTGCGCCGCGATCGTGCCCTTGGGTGTCACCGTCCACAGTTCGGCGCCCTGGCCGTCGGCGGTCGGCCGGCCGATGACGTCGAACGGCGCGGTATCGAACAGCGGCGCGCGGGCGCGCACGGCGAAGGTCTTGATCCGGCGGCCCGGCATCGAATCGCGCAAAAGGTCGAACAGGCATTGCTGGGCGAAGGGGCCGTGCACCACCAGGCCGGGATAACCCTCGGTCTCGATGCAGTAGGTGCGGTCGTAGTGGATGCGGTGCGGGTTGAAAGTGATCGCCGAATAGCGGAACAGCATCACCGGATCAGGCTTAATGGTGCGCCGCCATGGAACGTCAGCGGGCGCGGCATCGCGCACGGGCACGCCGCTCCTGTCGCCCGCCTTCACTTCCTCACGGAACACCGTGCTGGCGGCCTCGGTGAGTGCGAGGCCGCGCGGCGTGAAAATGCGGCGGGTCTGGGTCGTGACGAGCAGCGTGCCGGTGCTGCCCTGACGGAGCTGGATGTCGGTGAATTCGAGCTCACGCCTGAGCTTGTCGCCCATCCGGATGTCACCGTCGAAGGTGAAGGTCGAACCGGCATACATGCGTCGCGGCATCGGGATCTTGGGCAGCACGCCGCCTTCGACGGCAGCGCCGTCCGCCCCCAGCGAGGCGCGGCGGGCATAGGAATGCAGGAAGCAGAGATGCCAGCCCGGCGCGATCGGCTCGCCCGGCGCCGGCACTTTGTCGGGCCGGTCGAAGGTGGCGATCATGGCCTTGATGGGCGCTTCGGTGACGACGTCCTCGTCCGCGATCTTGCGCCCGATCTCTTTCCTGAGCGGCGCGATGTCGATGGTCATGGCCCTTCCTCCCGGTCTTGGCCATCCGCCGTGGCGGCCGACGATCATGTAGCGGCGCGTCTGGCCTTTTTCGGCTTCGGCGCGATCACATTCCGCAACGCCATGGTAAGCGCGCTCAGCATTGTCCGCGCATCGGCGGCGGCCAGCCGCACGCTGGTGGCGCCGCGCTGGCCCCAAGTGCCCTTGACGGCCACGAATATCCCGGGCTCCGCCGCAACCAGCATTTTCTGCTGGTCCGGAGCGAGCTTTACCATGCCCCATTCCTTGCCGGGATAGCCGAGCGAGGCGAAGACTTTTCCGCCGGCGCGAAAGTCGGCGTGCCCGCCATGCGCCCCTTCCGTCGCGCCCTCCAGCGAGAGCGCAATCCTGCGGAACGAGGCCGGCGTCATTCGGCAGCGACGGCCAGTCCCATCTGCTCGCAGGTCGGCGCCACGTCGGAGACCGTGGCGCGGCGCATGTCGCGCTGATAGCGCTGGTCGTCGAACTCCAGGCCGCGATGCATGGTGCAGCGGTCGTCCCAGATCACGAGGTCCTTCACCCGCCAGCGATGCGAGTAGACGAACTGGCGTTGCGTGGCATGCTCGGTCAGCTCCGCCAAGAGCTTCTGCGCTTCATCGTCGGCCATGCCGCGGATCGTGCCGGCGTGGCTGGCGATGTAGAGGCTCATGCGGCCGGAATCCTGCAGCCGGCGCACCAGCACCTGCGGTACCGGCTTGAACGCCTCGCGCTCGCTGTCGTCGAAATCGCTGAATCCCAGCTTGGCACGCGAGGTCATGATCGAATGCTCGGCCACCAGGCCGGCGATGCGCCGTTGGGCCGCCTTGGGCAGCGCATCGTAGGCCGCGCGCATGTCGGCGAACTCGGTCTGGCCGCCGACCGGCGGGATCGAGCGGGCATGCAGCATCGAGCAGTAGGCCGGCAGGTGCTTGAACGAGGAATCGGTGTGCCACAGCCGGTTGCCGAGATTGTAGAGCCGCTGGCGGTCGTCGGTGGGCAGGATGCGGTTGTCGGCGTCGAGATTGCCGACATCGGCCAGGTTCTCGTGCAGGCGCAGCTTGTGGTCCTTGCGCGCCTTGAACACCGTGGTCTCGAGCGGCCCGAAATGGCGGGCGAAGGCGAGCTGGCTTTCGTCGTCGAACTCCTGGTCGGGGAAGACCAGCACCGCGTATTTGGTGAAGGCGGCGCGAATGGCGGCGAGATCGTCGGCCGCAAGTGGCTTGCCGAGCGTGATATCGCCCACTTCAGCGGCGAAAGTCGGGGTGATCGGCTGGACGGTGATGGCCACGGCTTCCTCCTGGGGTTCCTCCCGATCCTGTGTTTGGCCGTGATTGGACCACTGAACGGTGCGTCCTGCAAATGGGTTGCGAGCCTGCGGCAGCGGAGACTTCCATGATGCGGTTCCTGGGCATTCTGTCGGCGCTGCTGTTGGGCTTGGCGGCCGCCCAAGCCGCGCCGCTCGACACCAAGGACGGCTTCTGGAGCGAGTGGTCGGACGCCACCTTCGAGCGCGCCGCATCCGAGAAGAAGTTCGTGATCGTGTCGTTGCAGAGCTGGTGGTGCCCGTGGTGCCACGTCATGAACCGCGACACCTGGGCGGACCCCGAGGTGCGCGCCGTGCTCAAAGACAAGTTCGTCCCGGTCCAGGTCGACCAGGACAGCCGCCCCGACATCTCCCAGCGGTACGAGCGCTGGGGTTGGCCCGCCACCATCATCTTCGGGCCGGACGGCACCGAGATCGTGAAGCTGCGCGGCTTCTACTCGCCGAAATTCTTCATTCCGGTCCTGCAGGAGACGATCCGCGATCCCTCGCCGGTCGACTACGGCAAAGTCGGTGGCCCGGAGCGCGAACGCACGCTGGCGACGGGCTTGAACGAGGCTGAACGGGCCGAGATCCTGGCCTTCCTCGACAAGGCCTACGACCGCGACAATGGCGGCTGGAGCAAGAGCAAGCTTGTCGACGGCCCGACCCTCGACTGGTTTCTCGATCGGGCCAAGGCGGGTGACAAGGAGGCCGAGACGCGTCTCAAGCGCAGCCTCACGGCGCAGATCGCCCTGATCGACCCGGCGCTGGGCGGCATCAGCCAGGTGTCGCTGAAGCCGGACTGGTCGGCGCCGTCGCGCGAGTATCCGATGTTCGCCCAGGAGGCCGCGCTGTCGACCTATGCCCGTGCCGCGGTGCTGTTCGACGAGCCGGCCTATCGCGCGGCCGCCGACCGGCTCTTCGGCTTCCTCAAGAACACGCTCGCCGGACCGAATGGCGGCTTCTACGCCTCGATGGGCATGGCCGAAGGCCAGCCCGGCGTCGACAAGCGCCAGTACGCGCGCGAGACCGGCCAGGCCATCCAGGGCTTGCTCACCTATTACGATTCGACCGGCGAGAAGGCCGCGCTCGAGCTCGCCGTGGCTGCGGCGGACTGGGCGTTGCGCGAGCGCAGCCTGCCGGGAGGCGGCTTCCGTCACGCCGAACGCGACGCCGGCGGTCCCTACCTCGCCGACACGGTCGAGATGGGCGCGGCGCTGCTGGCACTGCATCGCTCGACCGGCGAGCGCAAATGGCTTACTGCCGCCTCCGCCGCCGGCGATTTCATCGCCAAGACCTTCATCGACTCCAGGACCGGCGGCTTTTTCGCCTCGGCCTCGCCTGACGCCAAGCATCTGCCCAAGCCGATCAAGCAGCGCGAGGACGACGTGACCGCCACGCGCTTCTTCACCCTGCTCGCGGCCTATACCGGCAGCGCGCGCGATCGCGAGATCGCCGAGGCCGGCATGGGCTATCTCGCCTCGCCGGCGGTGCTGGACGCCTACGGCTTCCTGCCCGATGTGCTGTTGGCCGAGGAGGAACTTCGCAACGAGCCGGTGCACGTGACCATCGTCGGGCCCAAGGACGATCCGCGCAGCGCCGCGCTCTACGCCGCCGCCTTGCGCTATCCGTTGAGCTACAAGCGCGCCGAATGGTGGGACAAGCGCGAGGGTCCGCTGGTCCACCACGACGTCGACTATCCCGACTACCCGGACGGCCCCGCGGCCTTCGCCTGCACCCGCAATTTCTGCTCCCTGCCGGTGACCGATCCCACCGCGATCCCCGCCCAGCTCGATCGCCTGCAGCGCGCCATCGCCAAGTGAATTCCGTTATACTGGAGCATGATCGAAAAGCAGGAAGTCCAGGAAATCTTCCCCACGCCGCTCTGGATCGTCGACCTCCAGCCCGCCGCCGCCGCGGCGCTCAACGCGAGGCTCAAGGCCGAGATCGAGCGCCTGATCGCGCCCAGGCCGAAGATTCCCGCCGGCAGCAACTGGCAGACGCCGCAGGACCTGCACACCAAGGCCGCCTTCGCCGAGTTCGTGAAGCTGGTGGAGACCGCCGCGCGCGGCGTCGCCCGCTTCCTGCAGATCGATCATTATCCGATGGACATCACCGGCTGCTGGGCCAACGTCAACCCGCCGGGCAGCTATCACCCGATGCACCACCATCCCAACAATTACCTGAGCGGCGTCTACTACGTCGCCGTGCCGTCGTCCGGCTCGCAGATCATCTTCCAGGATCCGCGCGGGCAGGCCTCGATGATCATGCCCAAGCCCCGGCAATACACCAAGCTCACCGCCAACGGCGCCAACGCGCAGAGCAAGGAAGGCCGCCTGCTGATCTTCCCGGCCTGGCTGAAGCACACCGTGCCGGCCAACGACGGCCAGAGCGAGCGCATCAGCATCTCGTTCAACCTGATGTTCAAGAATTTCAGCGAGACCATGGCCGCCCCGCTCTGGGACGCGACGGCGGGCAAGGAGAAGGGCTAGGGGAACGCGGGAAAGGTCCCTCGGCCTTCGGCCTCGGGATGACAGGGTGCGTGGATGACGAAGGGCCTGTCATCCCGAGCGAAGCGGGGGACCTTTAAGGCCTCGCGATGGCAGCGGGTGTCTAAAGCCCTTTCTTGCCCATCGCCAAGAACTTCTCCTGGCGGCGCCGGCGCAAGGTCTCGGCGTCGAACTGCGAGAGCTCGCCCAGCGCCTCGGACACGACCTTGCCGACGAGGTCGATGGTTTCCTCGGGCGCGCGATGGGCGCCGCCCATCGGCTCGGGGATCACCTCGTCGATCACGTCGAGCTTCTTGAGGTCGCCCGCCGTCACCTTCATCGCCTCGGCGGCGTCCTGCGCGTTGGCGTTGTCGCGCCACAGGATCGAGGCGCAGCCCTCGGGCGAGATCACCGAATAGATCGAGTTCTCCAGCATGTAGACGCGGTCGGCCGAAGCGATGGCGAGCGCGCCGCCCGAGCCGCCCTCGCCGATCACCACGCTGACCAGCGGCACGCCAAGCGACAGGCAGGTATCGATCGAGGTCGCCACCGCCTCGGCCTGGCCGCGCGCCTCGGCATCGATGCCGGGATAGGCGCCCGACGTGTCGACCAGGGTCAGCACCGGCATGCCGAAGCGGTCGGCAAGCTTCATCAGGCGCTGCGCCTTACGGTAGCCCTCGGGTCGGGCCATGCCGAAATTGTGCTTTATGCGCGAGTCGGTGTCGTCGCCTTTCTCCTGGCCAAGCACGACGATGCTGCGGCCGCGCAGCCGGCCGACACCGCCCACCACGGCGGCGTCCTCGCCGAAGGCGCGGTCGCCGGCCAGCGGCATATAGTCGGTGATCAGCCGATCGATGTAGCGCTGGGCGTGCGGCCGCTCGGCATGGCGGGCCACCTGCACCCGCTGCCAGGGGGTCAGCTTGGCGTAGGTCGCGCGCAGCTGCTTGTGCACCCTGTCCTGCAGGCGCATGACCTCCTCGGCGACGTCGACGTCGCCCGAGTTCGGCAAGTGCCTGAGCTCGGCGATCTTGCTTTCGAGCTCCGCGATCGGCTTCTCGAAGTCGAGATATGTGGTCATTGATTTTCAGATGTCGCCCGGCGCCGGAATCCTGTCAACCGGGCCACCTCAACCGCCTACTTCACGCGGGGCCGGCGCCGACGGCG
>WNFG01005295.1_pt1 | contig 10850 bp, 10 predicted proteins | sample 5400431 | NCBI WGS metagenome assembly WNFG01 (sample SAMN13153346, study PRJNA577476) | soil metagenome | isolation source: 120 cm saprolite under Douglas fir tree site 2 hole 3 replicate 2 | place: USA:California | collected 2015-04-18
AGCAGCGCCGCATCGAACCGCGGTGGCCCGCCCCAATTGTTCCGTAGCTCCCCTCGACAGGCCGCTGCCGCCTCGCGCGAGTTGGTAAATCCGACAGGCTCGTACCCGAGCGCCGCGAGAATCTCCTCGTGCCCCAGCAGCCGTTCGCGATCGGGTAATCCGCGATCCCTCTGCATTTCACGGAATCAACTTACGTAGGGTCGCACCGCTCGCGATACTGGCTTTGTCATTCGCGCAACCCGGCATGGCGGTTCCGCGTGTCGACGAAGCGCCGGCGGTCACCGTGCGGTATTACGACCTCAATCTAGACACTCCGGAGGACGTTGCCAGTTTGTACGGACGAATTCGCGCCGCCGCGATCGATGTTTGCAAGCAATCAGAAGGGTCTCTGCGCATCAACCGGGTGTATTGGGAGTGCGTCGCCCACGCGATTGCGAATGCCGTGAAAGACGTGCACAACGAAAAGCTGAGCGCCTATCATTGGGAACGGATTCGCGATTGGAAGCGCCGTTAGGCGGCGAAACCGCTTCTTCCCCGCACTTTTTGCAGAATCCGACTTACCTGTCGAAGTAATGGCGCGGGAGACGCCCGGCTAGCGCGCGCCGGACGACTTGGATTCTTGGCGCAGGAAAGCGAGCACCAGCGTCTCCGCTTTGCGGGGCGCGGCAAGGCTCAAGCTGCCGTTGAAGACCTTGTGAATGAGACCTCCGCGCCAGGAGTCGAATACCGCCGGGTTGATATAGGATTTGCGGCAGACCGCGGGAGTGTTGCGCAGTTTGGCGGCCACTTGTTTGACCACCTCGGCGATCTCGCTCTTCAGTGCACGTTCGCTCGGGATTTCCGGCAGCGGGGTGCGCGCGAGCAAGGTGATGGCATGCAGAGTTGCGCCCCAGGTGCGAAAATCCTTCGCGGTGAAGTCGTCGCCCATCGCGTCGCGCAAGTAATCGTTCACTTGACCGGAATCGATGGGACAGCGCTGGCCGTCGTCGCCCACATACTGAAACAAGTGCTGGCCCGGGATCTCCTGGCAGCGCCTGACGATCTGTGCGATGCGCTTGTCGCTGATGTGAACTTCATGTTGGACGCCGCCTTTGCCGCGGAAATTCAGCACCGCGCGCCCGTCGCGAATGAAGCTGACGTGGCGGTTGCGCAGCGTCGTTAGGCCGAAACTGTTGTTGTCGCGGGCATATTCGGTATTGCCGATGCGGACCCGCGTCGCATCGAGAATGCTGACCACCACCGCCAAGACCTTTTCGCGCGGCAGGCCGGGCAATCCGAGATCACGTCTGAGTTTGCGCCGTAATTTGGGCAATGCCTCGCCGAAGGCCACCATGCGATCGAACTTGGCGCTGTCGCGCACCTGCCGCCATTCGGGATGGTAGCGATATTGTTTCCGGCCGCGCGCATCCCGTCCGGTCGCCTGCAGATGGCCGCGCGCCTTGACGGAAATCCAGACGTCGCGATACGCCGGCGGAATGGCGAGGCTCGCGATGCGTTTCAATTCCTTGGCGGCGGCGAGCCGGCGGTTCTCCGGAGTGAGGTATCGAAACCCCCTACCCGCGCGCAAACGCCGGATGCCGGGCTCGGCATCCGACACGTAAATGAGGCCCGCCTCGGCCGCCATCTGCGCCGCTTCGGCGGCGACGCCGGTGAGATTTGCTGCAGCTGATGAGGACTTCAAGGTCATGGCGTCGGATTGTTAGCCATCCGAAAGTCCTTGCGCTAGAGAGATTCGCGTCGACCTGCCGATTCTGTGACGCAATTCTGTGACGCATTAGATAGTACCCGGCGCTGCCGCGCCTCTACCCGGTTCGTCCGGCCTCAGAGCGCCAGATTTCGCATGTAGCGGCGGGTGTCCGCCGCCGCCAAGGGGTGGCGCATGATGGCGTCGCCCGGCGGTTCGTCGACAATTAGATCTCGAGTGCGACCGGCCTTTTCGAGCGGAGCGTGAGCACAAGATAGTACACGGCACCGATGGCAATCCAGCAGGCGCCGAGAATCTTCGCGGCACGATCCATTTCATAGAGCACATAGACGATGATCGCCAAACCCGTCAGCGGAAAGACAACGTGGCGCAGCCAATCGCGGCTGCGCCCGCGATAAAAATAATGGTTGATCACCGATAAATGCAATAGCACGAAGCCGGTCAACGCCCCAAAGTTCACCACGCGGCTAAGATCATCCAAACGGTCGGCAAAGAGCAGTCCGACCAGCAGCGACACGAGGGCGACCGCGAGGGTACTCACGTAGGGCGTCTTGTAGCGGGGATGAATCCTGGCCAGGATCGCGGGCAGCTTGCCGTCGCGGGCCATGGCGAACAGGATGCGTGCGACGGCGGCCTGAGCCGCCATGGCATTCGCAGCCGCCGATGCGATCACGGTCGCCAGAATCGTGACCAGCCGCAGCCACGAGCCGCCCGCGCGCTGCGCGACTTCGTAGAAGGCCGTGTCCGGAGAGGCAAAGCGCATTCCGCGCGCCAAATCGGTGGCAATCCAGGTTTGCAGCATGAACAAGGCACCGACCAGAATCAAAGACATCACAGTCGCGCGGCCGACCGCATTCTGGTTTCCGCGGCTTTCCTCCGCGAGCGTCGAGATGCCGTCGAAGCCGAGGAAGGACAGCACCGCGATCGATGTGGCCCCGGCCACCGTCGACCAGGAAAACACACCCGGATCGTAGATCGGCTTGGCGGTCAGTCCACCGGCGCCCGCTCCGCCGTAGAGAGCGGCCAATCCCAGGACGACGAACAGACTCAGCGTCACCAATTCCATGACCAGCATGTAGCGGTTGACGCGCGCCGTGAGCCCGATGCCGAGCACATTGACAACGCCATTGAATGAAATGAACCCGACCAGCCAGCCCCATGCCGGAACGCCGGGGAATATCGGGCGCAATGCCACCGCGCTGATCAGATAGAGCAGCGACGGCACCAGAATGTAGTCGAGAAGGATGAGCCAGCCGGAAAAGAACCCCGCGATCTCGTGCAGACCGCGGTGTGCGTACGCATAGACGGATCCCGCGAGCGGAAACGCTCGCGACATGGCGGCGTAGCTGAGCGCGGTAAAGAACATGCCGATGAGCCCGACCAGGTAAGCCAACGGCACCATGCCCTTGGCTTCATTCCAGACGAAACCGAATACCGCGAAGGGGGCGATCGGCACCATGAAGACCATCCCGTAGATGATCAGGTCCTTGGTCGTCAGGGCGCGATTCAATTGTTCTTTGTAGCCGAATTCTTCTAGCGACATCCGCCGCAGTCTAGATGATTTGCGTGCACGGCGCGCTCGTGATTACGTACAATGCCGCCATGGCCGCGGCGCACCGACACACCATCCATCAGCAGCATCATGGCTGGGATCGCAGCTTCGCGCCGGTCGCACGAATCGCGCCGGGAGAGTCGCTGGAATTCGCCGTATCCGATGCGTCGGGCGGTCAGCTCGGCCAGACGTCTACCGTCGGCGATGTGACCGGGCTGGACTTCGCGAAGATCAACCCCGTCGCGGGCCCCGTGTTCATCGACGGCGCCGAGCCCGGCGACGTCCTGAAGGTGACCCTGCTGTCCTTCGCTCCCTCCGGCTGGGGCTGGACCGCGAATATTCCCGGCTTCGGGCTGCTGGCCGATGAGTTCAAGGAACCCGCGCTGCACCTGTGGCATTACGACCCGACGACCCTCGCGCCGGCGCTGTTCGGCCGGTGGGGGAAGGTCCCGCTCAAGCCCTTTACCGGAACGATCGGCGTCGCGCCCGCTGAACCCGGCTTGCACAGCATAGTCCCGCCGCGCCGCGTCGGCGGGAACATGGATGTCCGCGACATTGCGCAGGGCGCCGAATTGTTTCTACCGGTCGAGGTCGCAGGCGCCTTGTTTTCCGTGGGCGATACTCACGCGGCGCAGGGCGACGGCGAGGTGTGCGGCACTGCCATCGAAAGTCCCATGCGCGTTGCCTTGCAATTCGATTTGCTGAAACAGCAGCCGCTCGCCTACCCGCGCTTCCGAACCCATGGACCGGTTACCCGCCATCTCGACGCGATGGGGTACGAGGTCACCACCGGTATCGGCCCCGACTTGATGCAGGCCGCGCGCGCGTCCGTGAGGTCGATGATCGATCTCCTCGGCCGCCGGCACGGCATGCCCGCGGTCGATGCCTATTTGCTGTGCAGCGTCTGCGGCGATCTTCGCATCAGCGAAATCGTCGACGTTCCCAACTGGACGGTGTCGTTCTATTTCCCGCGCATCGTGCTCGACTGAAAGGACGAGTCCTCCGCCAGCTGCACCAACATCTTTCCGGTATTCGTGCCGTTGAACAAGCCGATCAATGCCGCCGGGGCCTGTTCGATGCCCTGCAGGATGGTACTGCGGTATTGGATGCGTCCTTCGTCGAGCCAGCGCTTCATGTCGGTGAGGAATTGCGCGCGCAGCGGTTCGAACTCGTAAAAGACAAAGCCCTTCATCGTCAGACGGTTGTAGATCATGTTCGACAGCGTGGTTACCGGTTCTGAAATAGCGCCGAAATTGTTGTACGCGGAAATCATGCCGCATACCGCGATGCGCCCCAGCGCATTCATGCGCGGCAGCGCCGCATTCAAATGCTCGCCGCCGACATTGTCGAAATACACGTCGATGCCTCGCGGCGCAGCCGACTTGAGCGCGGTGCGCAGCGCATCCTTCTTGTAGTTGATGACCGCGTCCAGCTTGAGCTCTTCTTTCAGCCAACGGCATTTATCATCCGAGCCGGCGCTGCCGATCACGTAGCAGCCCTTGATCTTCGCGATCTGCACGGCCACGCTGCCCACCGATCCCGCAGCCGCCGAGACGAAGACATTCTCGCCGTCCCTGAGAGACGCAGTGACCAGTAGTCCGCCATACGCCGTGAGACCCGTGAGACCGAGCACGCTCATGTGCGCCGCCAGCGGCATGCCCCCGGGATCGAGTTTGGACAGCCCCTTGCCCTCGGAGACGAAGTACTGACGGAATCCCTGCATCGACTGTACGACGTCGCCTTCCTTATAGCTCGCGTGGCGCGATTTGAGCACGCGGCCGATGGCACCGCCGCCCATCGCTTCGTTCAGCGGCGTTTGGCCGGCCAAGCGCGGCCGCATGGCGGGATCAACCGACATGTATATGTTTTCGACCAACAGTTCACCGGCGCCGGGCTCAGGAACATCGGTTTCGACGATCTTGAACTGCGCCGGCGTGGGCAAACCTTGCGGGCGTTCCAACAGATGGATTTCTTTGCTACGCATACCTCGTTCCTCCCCGAGCCCCCTTCTACGCCCAAGCCTGCTTCTCCGTCAAAACCTCCAGCGAAGGCCTACGCGACCTTGCTTCGCGCCGGCCAGTCGGCGGCCGCGGCCGGCTCTCTGCCCAGCGCAAGCCACAGATCCTTGAGGAGGCTCGCAAGCTCGCCGGCCATGACGGCGAAATCAATGTCGAACTGCTCCGCCGGGTCGACGTCATCCCCGGCAGCGGAATCCTTGCTCATCTCGAGAAACTCGAGCCGTTTGACCTGCAGCTTGTCGGTCAGCACGAACGACACCCGATCGTTCCACGTCAGCCCAAGGCGTGTTGGGTATTTTCCCGAGGCGAGATGCGCATGAATCTCCTTGCCGTCGAGGGGATGACGCGTGTAGCGGATGATCGTCTTGGATTTATCGGACGTCTGCAGCTCTAAATCGTCGTCGATCGAAAAGCGCGCCGGCGCTTCGCCGCGCAGCAGCCATGACGTCATCGCAGCATGCGGCGAGCGCTCCGTCTCGATGGCAAGCGGCGCGAAGCTGCCGAGCGTATCGCCCAGCGTTTCCACGACGGTCTCGGCTCGGCTGATTCCCGCGGCGTCGATCGCGAACCAACCTCCCTGCGGATCGATCCATGCGTGTGTGACTCGCCGCCTCGTGAACGCCCGCGCGCGCAGCTCATCCGCCACTCGAGCGCGCAGCTCGCGCATTTGCCTGCGCCCGACCGGGAACCCCTGTTCCTCGGCCTGTATTTCAGCGCGCTCCTGCGCGACCTGCCGGATGATCGAGCCCGGAAGCAATTTCTGATTCTCACCCAGTGCGATCATGTGATGTTGATTGACGGTATGCAGCAGGCGCCCGCCGCTCGTCACCGGCAGCCAACCACGGGTCGACATCTCGAACGGTCCGCAGGGCTGCAAAGTGCGGCCCGCAAGCTGACCTTCCAGATCCGTCGCCGCGGACGTCCATTCTGTGGGCAGACGGTGAAAAACCAAGTTCTTGAACAACATGAGCGACACCCGCGAAAAGGAAGCGCGGATTATATTGAGCGCGGGCTCGGATTTTCGTTTATTTTTCATTGGATGCACGAAAGCGTTCAATGGGACTGGTGCGCCCCGGGTGAGAAGCTTAAGCTCATAAGTGACTGAAACGCGCGGTCAACCAATCCAATATGTGCCTCGTTATGTAGCCGGCGGCAACATTACCGCTACAACTTAGGGGAGTACCTCCCATGAACTCATGCTGGAAATTGGCGGCCGTCGTCGGCTGCGCCCTGTTCGGTTCACTGCTCGTCTCGCGCACGAGTTCGGCCGACGAACCCGCGGCACGAGAACGCGGGGTTTGGCAGAAACACGAGTACTCATTCGTGTTCATGGGCTTTACCTCGACGTATTCCTGCGACGGCCTTGCGGACAAGCTCAAATTGCTGTTGACGGCCGCCGGGGCGAGGCCCGACTCCAAATCTCAGGCCGGGGCATGCGCAAACGGCTTCGGACGCCCTGACAAGTTCGCGCGGGCGAGTTTGACCTTCTACACGCTTGCACCGAGCGGAACCGATACGCCCCCGGGAACCAAGCAGGCCGACGGCGTCTGGCGTCCCGTGTCGATTGCCGACCGCTCGCCGCGAGAACTCGGCACGGGCGACTGTGAACTCGTGGAGCAGTTTCGCGACAATGTGCTGCCGATGTTCACCACGCGCAACCTCGACGACCACACCACGTGCGTTCCGCACCAGAATTCAGGATCGGTCATTGCGCTGCGATTCGAATCATTCACCGCCGCCCCGCGCGCCCCGCGCGCGGCGCCGGCTCAGCCCAGTGGGACATAGGAAGTCCCATTCCCGCGTTGATTCATTTGGTGTAAGGCCTTTCTTACGGCGCCCTCGCCTGCGGTTTCGAATCGAACTGGCGATGGCCGCAACGGCTATCTTCGTGGCGAGTTGCGCGAGCGGACCTCCCGCGGCCGCGCCCCCGACAAGCAACCCTGTTGAGGTCCGGGCGATGATTGAGAGATCGGTGCCGCGCACCGCGCCGGACCGAGCGGGCTGGGCCGGCGATATGTATGCCGCATTCACCATGCTGGGGATAGACCCCGCGCGTGAAAACGCTTGCGCAGTATCCGCGGTGATCGAGCAGGAATCCGGATTTCGTGTCGACCCCGTGATACCGGGTCTACCGGCCATTGCGTGGCGAGAGATCGATAGCCGCGCCGCGCGCGCGGGCGTGCCGCATCTGATAGTGCACGCTGCGTTGCAGCTCAAGTCCCCGAGCGGACGCAGTTACAGCGATCGGATCGACGGCGCTAGAACCGAAAAGGATCTCAGCGACATCTACGAAGACTTCATCGGCGCCGTACCCTTGGGACCGACACTATTTGCAGAGCGAAACCCCATACGCACGCGCGGACCGATGCAGGTCAATATCGCCTTTGCAGAGCAGTACGCGGCGACCAGACACTACCCGTATCCGGTGAAATCGAGCGTCGCCGACGAAGTGTTTACGCGGCGAGGGAGTCTGTATTTCGGCACCGCACACCTGTTGGCCTACCCGGCGCCCTACGACGCTTATCTATACCGCTTCGCAGACTTCAACGCCGGTCAGTACGCGAGCCGCAACGCTGCCTTTCAGAGGGCCGTCAGCGGCGCCTCCGGGATCCCGGTAGCGCCCGACGGCGCGCTTCTGCCGCGCGGCGGCGACGCGAGCGCGCCGGGCAGCACCGAGCTGGCCCTGCGCGCGCTCGGCAAGCGGCTGAACCTGGGAGACAGCGCCATCCACAACGCCTTGGAACAGGGCAGGAGCGCGGACTTCGAGCAGACGCAATTGTACCGAGGCGTATTCGCCCTCGCCGAACGTGCGGAGGGACACCCCCTGCCTCGCGCATCCATCCCGCGCATTCAATTGCATGGGCCGAAAATCGCCCGAAGTCTGACTACCGAATGGTATGCCCGCCGGGTCGATCAGCGCTTCAAACGCTGTCTCGATCAATAGTCAATAGCTGGTGCTCGACACTCTCACTTCGCCGCTCCGGTCCGTCGTTCCCGGACGAACCGCTCGCTCGTGATCTCGATTGCCGCGTGTTTCCCCGTCGCGCCCACGTCTTTGCGCGGCTCGAAACACTGCTCGGCGAACCGCTCGCGCTCGGCTGAGCTCACGCGTTTGATGGTCGGCTTGTCGTAAAAGGTGGCCAGGTAACTCGCGACCGCGCCGGCGGATATTTCCTCCGTAAAAAACCCCAGGCGCAATGCGTGCATGATGCGGCCTTGATCGATCCCCGCCACCGAGTACAAGCGGTAGACACTGAAGATATCAAGATTCGGCAAAGTGTCCGGATCAAAGGCCTCCTCCGCCAGCGACAGCTGGATCACAAACCAGAGTGAAGCGCTGGCATCTTCCAGTTCCAGCTCCGTCAGCGCGAAAACCGTTTGCGTCGCATCGAGGTTGGGTACGCGCTTGCTTGACTCTTCCGCTTGTCGCGGGACCGGCGCGTTGAGCTTCGGTACGACCGCAGGTACACGGACGGGAACTTTCTGCTCTGCCGTCGGCGTCGCGGATACCGCCGGCACCGCGGGCGCCATCGGCTTGGCGGGAGTCGGAGCAGTTGAAACCGTCGGTATCGCGGGAGCCGCCGGCGTGGCCGGAACTGCCGGCGAAACCGAAGGCGTCGGCACCGCAGGAGCCATCGGCTTGGTGGAAGCTGCTGGCGCAGCGGTAAGCGTCGGTATCGTGGGAGCCATCGAGTTGGCGGGGGCCGGCGGCGCAGCGGTAAACATCGGTGCTGCGGGTGCCATCGGTTTGGCGGGAGATACCGGCGTATCGGACAGCGTCGGCACCGTGGCCGCCGTCGCTGCCGCGGAGGCCGTCGGCTTTGCGGCGGGACGGGACGACACTGCCGGCTTCTCGGAGGCCGGCGGCAACGCACCGGTCTTCGCGCGCAGAGTCGCTATCGCCCGCAAGTCGTCGTCGTCCGCAGTAGCCGTCAGAGCGCCTGGATAGATGTCTCGCACCATCATCAGGACGGCGTCGGCTTCGTCTTCACTGCTGAATGGACCGAGGCGCAGGCGATAGCGAGGGCGTCGATCCTCCGTACGCTGCAGTTGATACATATGCGCCTGCTCGCAGCCGGCGATGCTCTTTGCGGGCACGGTGATCGGCGCGGTCGACGCGCTGAGATTGATGACAAAGGGTCCTGAACCACCGAGGCGGGTCGCTTCCGGCAAAGGCGCGAGCAAGTCGTCAATGGTGAGGTGCCAAATTTCCCCGGTCATTGGCGTATTTTTCGGCGCAGCCATGAATGTCTTCCGCATGCGGTTGGAGTGCCGTGACGATAGTGGCTAAGCGGGCCTGGTGAAACCGTGACCGGTGTCTCCTCGCGGCAACAAAGTGGATGAGACGGCGCGTTATGTCCAGTGATCAATCTAGGTGAGCGCTCCGGCCCAACGCACAACGCATCATTCGAGTCACCGCATTTTTCCTTGCCGCACAAAATCCATGACTTCGCCGGCGATCAAATCGAGCATCTGCGCAATGCGGGGCACCTGACAAATACCCGCGACGTCGAATACGTTCTCCGCCGAGTTGATGGCGGCACCGAGCGGTGTCGGCCAGCCGCGCAGCGCATGCACGATGTCGCGCAGCGCACCCAGGGTATTCACCGCCCCGGGCCACCCGCCCGCCGTTGCGATGCAGCCGACGGGGCGGCCGCTGAAGTAAGGCCGCACATCGGTGCGTAAGTCTTCCGCATAGTCCAGCGCGTTTTTGACGAGGCCGGAGATACTGCCGTGATAGCCCGGCGAGCCCAAGATGATACCGTCGGCCAGGGCGAGCTCCGCCACCAGGTCCCGGGCTCCGTCGCTGCGTTCCGGATTGTCCGGCTGGTACAGGGGCAACTGCAGCGAGGAACCGCTGATGAGTTTGGTTTTCGCTCCGGCGCGTTCCGCGGCGGCGAGCACGTATCGCATGGCTCGTTCGGTCGAGGAATTGGCACGCAATGTGCCCCCTACGGCAACGATGTACGGTGAACTCAAAGGCCTACCCACGTATAAACCCACGTAGCCGAGATCCTACACGGTATCGCCAGGAGCCTGGGCGAACTGAACCAGTCCTTCTCGTTGCCGTTGTCCAGCATGAATTGCAGGCTGCCGACGCCGATGATCAGCAGCGTGAGCCCGCTCAGCCATGCGCGGCCTTCAGCGATCTCGCCTAAGATTGCGGTTCACGACGGCATCGGCCTCGGCATTGGCCTTGTCGAGATCTTGGGCGTACACCTCGGTGTCGCCAACCGGCCTGTCGGCCGGACGCGTCGCCAGCACCGGTCCGTCACGGTTGGTCGTATCCACCGTCACCGTGGCGGATAGACCCACGCGCAGCGGCGAGTTGACGAGATCGCCGTCGTCGATTTGAATTCGCACCGGCACGCGCTGCACCACTTTGATCCAATTGCCCGATGCGTTCTGCGCCGGCAGCAACGAGAATGCGGCGCCGGTGCCCGCCGACATGCCCTCGACGTGGCCGTGGAATATATAGGATCCGCCGTAAAGATCGCTGCGCACTTGGGCCGGCTGGCCGATACGCAGGTGCCGCAATTGCACCTCCTTGAAATTCGCGTCCACCCACAATGAG
>WNFG01008597.1_pt1 | contig 10848 bp, 10 predicted proteins | sample 5400431 | NCBI WGS metagenome assembly WNFG01 (sample SAMN13153346, study PRJNA577476) | soil metagenome | isolation source: 120 cm saprolite under Douglas fir tree site 2 hole 3 replicate 2 | place: USA:California | collected 2015-04-18
CTTTCAAGTGGCCAAGTAAGGCCAAGTAAGTGGCTTAGAAGGCGGCCATCCAAAAGTGGCCAGGCGATTCTCCGCAGCACAAGGAGCGTACCTTGGCGGTTAAGATCGTTCGTCAGCCGAACAAGATTGCCATTATTGGAGCGCCCTCCAGCGCCGCCGCTTTTCTCCCGGGAAGCGAAAAAGCTCCCGCCGCCCTTCGCGCCGCCGGAATCGTTGAACGCCTCCAATCCATCGGCTACGAAGTCACCGACCTCGGCGATTGTTTACCCCGTTTGTTTGCCGACGACGAAGAACACAAGCGCGCCCGCAACATCCCGGAAATCGTCGCGTCACTCAACGACCTTAAGCCGCGCGCGGAAATCGGCCTCAAGTCCGGTGCCTTCGTGCTCGTCCTCGGCGGCGATTGCACGCAGATCATCGCGCTGCTCACCGGCGCGCGCCGCTACTACAAGCATGTCAATTTATTATGGTTTGATCGCGACGCGGACCTGAACACGCCAGCCAGCACGCCTTCCGGCCGCCTCGACGGCATGGTCCTCGCCAGCATCATCGGCAAAGGCTCGCCGGAACTCGTGCGTTTCTGGGGAGAGCCGCCGCTGGTCCGCGAACCCGACGCGCTCATCTACGGCCTCCACCGCGTCGATCCGCCCGAAGTTGACTTTCTCACCCGCTCGCCGCTCCGCCACGTTTATGCCGCGGACATCCGCCTGCACGGCGTCGAAAAATCAGCGCATGACGCACTTACGCACCTGCATGCAGACGGGCGCGAATTCATGGTTCACGTGGATCTGGACGTCATCGCGCAGGAAGAGTTCGCGGCCGTGAATGTGCCGGACTCCGGCGGCCTCTCTTTTGCCGAAGTCCGCAGTTCGCTAGTGGAATTTGTGAAGCAGAAAAATCTTTTGGGCCTCGATGTCGCTCAATACAACCCGGACAGGGACCCCGATGGCTCGGCCGCCAAAAAAGTCGTGGACTTGCTGGCCGACGCGTTGGCGGCTCGGCTCGAATCTCTCGCCGCCCCCGCTCCTCCCGCGGCAACGCCGCCCGCCACCGAAGACACGCCCTCCGCAACCGCCTGAATCACGCCGGCAGTTCTCTGCGCGGAGAAATAAAAACCGAACTCGGCGCCTCGTTTTCCGCGAAGCCGATCGTGAATTGGCAAAGAATGCAGTTTTTTCCGTGCTGCTCCAGGCGGTGATACGCGGTCGCATATGCCGCCTGCAATTTCTGCAGCTCGTCGCCGATGCTCTTTCCTTGCAACCCGAACTGCGAAACTTCCTCGCTGCGCTCTCTCCAGTTGACCAGGGCCCTTTGCGACTCTTTCAACAAGCTCTCGTAGTCCGAACAGATGGCGGAGCCAATGGTAAGTTCTTCCATCATTTCACCCTCACCTTCCTTCGTACCTTCCCAGTCCCATCCGGCTGTGTTCGCGATCCGTTGAAGGTGGAGTGCATGTGAGCGGCCATTCGTCTAAGTCCCGCTATTTGATTGAACTGGCTACAAGCCACACGTTTTATCAATCGCGTTCCAGTACCCAAGAAAGTTTTGCCCAGCCTCGCGTTTTGTAATTCTTACCTGCTGGCGTAGCGCCACTCCTCAGGCGTGGTGCCCGCGAGTTCGATAGCTTCTTAAGTCATGCTCACCATCGCCCTTCCGGAGATCGACCTCCGCCTGCCCGCAACAAGCCCGGGCAATATCCACTCTTTCTTAATCCATCTCCTTTCATGGAAATTGCTGAAGTGATATTCTCCCACCGGCTTTCATGTCCATAAATTCCAAATCGCTCAGTCCGGGCCGCCAGTCAGTTTGATGTAATCACTTCACCGGAGAGAATCATGTCCAAGTCTAGACTTCTTCCGTTGCTGTTTGTTCTTCTGATGTTGACTTCCCGGGCGAGCGCGCAGTTTGCGCACACCGATCACAAACAGATCGTCGACGCCGCCGGCAGACCTCTGCTTCTTCGCGCAACAAATCTCGGCAACTGGCTGGTGCCGGAGGGTTACATGTGGTTGTTCGAGGGCGGTCCGCAATCTCCCGCCGAAATCCGCGCGCTGGTGTTGGAGCTCCTCGGGCCGGAAGGGTCGGCCGCATTCTGGCAGAAGTATCGCGAGAACTACGTCACGCGCGACGACCTCGCGCTGCTGCACCGTTCCGGATTCAACGCCATTCGAGTTCCTTTGCATTACGGTCTCTTTGAAAGCGACGGCGCGGAAGGCTTCAAGCTTCTGGATCAGTTGATCGCCTGGAGCCGTGCCGAAAAATTGTACGTGATCCTTGATTTGCATGCCGCGCCGGGCGGACAGACAGGCGCGAACATTGATGACGGCACCGGATATCCCTGGCTATACCAGAGTCCACAAGAGCAAGAGCACCTGCTCGCCTTCTGGCGCAGGCTGGCGACGCACTATCGCGATGAGCCCGCCGTGCTCGGTTATGACCTGTTGAATGAGCCGATCCCACACTTTCCCAGGCTTAGGCCCTTGAATTCTATCCTGGAACCGCTCTACAAAAAGTTATCGGCCGAGGTACGAAAGGTCGACGCTCACCACATCCTCTTTCTCGGTGGCGCGCAGTGGGACGGCAACTTTTCGGTCTTCGGCAAACCTTTCGATCCGAACGTCGCATACACCTTCCACAAATATTGGACGGCCCCGGATGAAAGTGTCCTGCGGCAATACCTTGATTTTCGCGACCAGTATGATGTGCCTATCTGGATGGGCGAGTCCGGGGAAAATACCGACGAGTGGATCGCGCAATTCGTGAACGCGCTTGAAAAAAACAACATCGGGTGGGCTTTCTGGCCCTATAAGAAGATGGAAAAATCATCCGCGGTCGTCAGCATTATCCCGCCTGCGGATTGGCGAGAGATCGTCGAGTTCGCGAAGCTTCCGCGCGGCACCGCCAACGTGGAAGCGCGCCTGAAAGCCCGGCCTGAACAGGATGCGATCACTCGTGCTTTTGCCGAATTGCTGGAGAGTGTCCGCGTGCAAAAGTGCCGTGTGAACCAGGGATATTTGAAAGCGCTCGGGATGAAGCCTGATACCGCGCCGGCCAGTGCAACAGGATCGGCGAATTGAACGTCGTCAGGACCGGCCAGGTTTATCGCATCCGGACGCCGGCATCCTCAGCCCCGTTTAATCTCAGGCTTTCTTGTAGGAATTTGTAATCCGGACGCGAATCAGCCAGTAAATCATGACGATCATGATCAGGATCATCGGCGCATTAAGTGCCAGGCTGCCGCGAATCGCCGCGGGAAAATGTTGCTGCTTTCCCAGAAAAAAAGAGAAGGCCGCAATCAAAAACGCCACACACATTCGCCAGAGATGCCGCGCGATCCGTGGCGCCCCGGAAACGCCTCCGCGAACGAGCATCCGGACATCGAAGGCGGCAGACCATAAGCTCAGCGCCCCGAACACAAGGTACGGTGCCGGGGGATATCCTTCCTTCAATCCCGTCGCGCTGTGCGCGGCCTCCCAACCATAGAGCACCCCGCCGCCTCCCGCCGCCAGTGCGACCAGCAGCAGTCCAAATTCCACCAGGCCCGTCTCTCCCTCTTTGCGCAGCACCGTCACCCAGCCCGTTCCCACCAGGTAGAACGTCACAACGCCGCCGAAAACATTTCCCATGTTCGGCTTGAGAAATGCCGCGATGAACGCGCCGCTCGCGGACATAATCAGCATGGAAACAAAAAATATATTTCCTGCCGTTCGATGCGACCGCGAACCCTTGCGGAAAATCAGTGCCGCCGTGCCGGACAGTAATCCGATGACCGCGCCGCAAATATGAAGTGTGAGAAGGGCTGAATATCCCATGGTACTGCTCCTCGTCCAATACCCAATCAACGGCCCTGAATCAGGGCGCGTTCAATTTTTGCAGCATCACCACTGCATTCCGGTTCTTTGGGTTCAGCTGCAGCGACTTCCGATAGTTCGCGACGGCTGGCGCCTTGTCGCCGTCATCCATGTAACCCTCCGCGAGGCTGTCATAGGTGTTGCCTGACTTCGGAAAGGCTTCCACGTTTATCTGGAAAATGCGGATGGCTTCTTTGAATTCATTCGCTCGAATCAGCTGGTACCCCAGATTGTTCAGTTCGTTCTCGTCGAAGTTGTAGGTCGCGGGCGCCGCGGCCTTCAAATCGCCATATTGTTTCGCGGCTGCGTCGATCCCGTTGGACGCGATGGTTGCCGAAAGAGTTTGCGCAATGGACTTGCGGGGATCAATGGCCGCTCTGACGTTCGGGACCCACGACGCCATGGTGACGAGCGCAATCCCCGCCCCCATCGCGAGCGTCAGCACAAACAGAACCCCAGCCGTGGCCATGCGTCGGAGCGCGCCCGGACGGTCCTGCGCCCACAAATACAATTCAAGGACGCCGAGGGGCAGAAGATACTGAGCGAATGACCAGAAGGTGACCAGGGGGCCGCTGAACGTCGTCGAATCGAAACCGATCGGGCCAAGCAGAACCAGCGTCAGGGCGAATCCCAGCCGGATGAACCAGGAGGCGCTCGCTACGAGGAACAGGCGGAGAGCCCAGCGGCGATGAATAGTGAAATTCCTTGCAATCGCAAAACGGAGTGCCATCACTGCGCAAAAGATGATCAGGACGGCGCCAAGCACGGAAACCACATGTTGCGTCGTGTCACCGATAAGCCTTCTGACCAACACTGTCAAATAAATACCGGTAATCGCCTGCGTGAAAGCGGCCAGCACAAAGAGGCGCCCATTCCAGCGATGAAAAACCGGGAAGCGGTTCCGAATGCCAGGAATCAGTTGCAGCGCTCCGCCAATACTGATCACTGTGGCGAACAAAATGTGTCCAACCAGCGCGGTGTTGCTCATCGTTGCGCCGGTTTCGTACCCGTGCGCAAGGATTTTATTCCACGCCTGGATATTCCCACGCAGAGCCGTAAGTCCATAAAATGTCGCCACAGAAATCGCGAACGCAAATTGCCCTGCAAGCGCCACCACAAACCAGAAGCGCGCCGCGGCTCGCAGCGACTTGTCTGCAATAGAACCTAGCTCCAGCCGTGTCGTCCATACTGCCGTACTCATGTTCGTTCCTCCTTGCGCGCGGAAGGGAATCCCTTTCCCGGGAAAATCAGATCGGTTCGCGGTATCGCCGCAGCCGCACCGCCGCAGCCAGGAACACGGCGGCGAACGCCAGGCCAATCCACAAGCCCGGGCTGCTCAAAAATCTTCCGGGCGTAATCTGCGCCAAGGGAATGAAATGGGGATCCACCGGCGCGCCGCTCGGGGTCCGGAAAGAGAATGCGTTCGTCGCGCCGCCTATCACCAGGTAACCCAGCAAATGGGCGAAATGCGTCGTCTTGAACAAAACCTTCTCAATGAAGCAGATCGCTAGCGGTGGCAACACCGCCCACAGGAATGCTGTGCGCCGCGCCCAACCGGATATCAGCAGCAGGCCCGCGAAAAGCGGCGCCTGCCCCAGCGCCAGCACGATCACGCTATAGACAAGCACCAACTCCATCTGCAAGAGCGGTAACTGCGTCCACAGCGTCATAGGATTGATGCCGCTTAGGATCAATACCCCTGTGCTGATCAGCACCATGATCAGGTGCGTCGCAACGGTTATCCCAATCACAAGCACCGGCAGAACCACGAGCGGAATGCTCGCCTTCGAAAGAACTGTCGTCAGGTCGGATACGGGCAGCGATTTCCAGAACAGGATGCTCCGATCGCGCCGTTCGCCGTAAAGCGCGTCGAGCGAGTAGAACACCCCGACGAGAAACGCTGTCATCATCAGCAGCCATCCAGTGTGGCCGTACGGCATGACCTCCATCAGGAACTGCTTCTCCGGGTCCATCCCGGAATGTGCATGCATCGAGTGCGGCAGCCAAAACAGGCCGAGGAGAAAGCCGAGCATCGCGATGCCGGCGGCCGCGAGCGGCGCGATAAAAATCGAACGGTTCTCCCACAATTCGCGCCGCACCGACCAATACATTGGTCTGGTCGCGGACATTTCCACCGGCGCAACTGTTTGCATGTTCAGGGGAGACTCGGGCACGGCGTTTGGTGGAGTAGTCATCGAGCCAATCCTTCGGCCGCGCTGTTTTGATTGCCCATCACCGCAACAAACAAGTCCGCGATGCTCGGCGTGCGCGCGTCGCCAAGCCCGGCAAGTTGCTGGCGCTCCGCACGATCGAATAGCAGGATGCTCCGGCCAAGCACCTGCCGCTCGTGAATCGGGTTCAGTGTCCGCGCCGCGGCTGCCTTCTCGGGAAGCACCATCAATTCCACGTACCGCGTTTCGATTTCCTCCATGCTGCAATTCAGCACGATGCGTCCACGGTTGATGAACATCAGGTCGGTCAGCACGTCCTGGATCTCTTCCACCTGGTGCGTGGTCACCACGATCGTGCGGCTGCGATCGAAGTAATCGTTCAGCAGGGAATCGTAAAACTGCTTGCGATACAGGATGTCCAGGCCAAGCGTCGGCTCATCCAGCACCAGCAGTCTCGCGTCAATCGCCATCACCAGCGCGAGATGCAGTTGCGCCACCATGCCCTTCGATAATTCCCTGACCTTGCTGCTGCGCTTGATCGTGGTCTTCGCCAGAAAACCTTCCGCCTTGGCACGATCGAATCGCGGATGCACGCCCGCCACGTAGTCGAGCGCCTGCGATACCCGCATCCAGCGCGGCAGCACCGCCACGTCCGCGATGAAGCAAACGTCGCGCATCAGTCGGTCGCGCTCGATCCAGGGGTCTCGTCCCAGCACCCTCAGTTCTCCCTGATACGAAGTGAGTCCAAGAATTGCATTCAACGCGGTGGTCTTTCCCGCGCCGTTCGGGCCGATGAGTCCGAGGATGCGGCCCTCCTCGACGCGCAAATCCAGGCCGTCCACCGCGACCGTTGTGCCGAAGGTTTTCCGGAGCCCGCGTGCTTCGATGCATGCCATGGCTTAACGCTCCTTCTTTTCAGAATCCGAAGACGGCTCGCCATTGGCGCCGGCTTTCAGCAAATCTTCCGGCGTCAATCCCAGCCGCTGGATTGTTGCGTGGACCCGCGGCCATTCTTCCGCAAGAAACTTTCGCCGTTCGCCGCGCAACAGAAGGTCGCGCGCACCGGCGTTGATGAACATGCCGCGGCCTCGCCTGCTCTCCACCAGTTGCTCGTCGACCAGTTGCTGATAGCCCTTCAGAACAGTGAGCGGATTCACTCGATACTCCGCCGCGACACTCCGCACCGACGGCAGCGGATCGCCTTCCTTCAAGACGCCGTCGAGTATCATCGCCACCACTCGGTCGCGAAGCTGACGGTAAATCGGCTGGCTGTCGTTCCACTCGCGATCCATCATGTATTCCCGATAACCCTGACGAGAATGTCGCAAGCAATCCATTGAGCCGCCCAACACGCTTTCTCGCTTTCGAATCGCAGCGCCACGGCGACAATCTCGAAAATGTAAACCAGCATCATGGTGTGGTAGTTAACTACAACACTATATCAAATGTCAAGGGGATTTTTTGCAGTTCCCGCCTACCCCTGCTTCCGCCGTCTATCTGCATAATAATAAATGGTTTACTGCAAGACTTTCAGACCACTTACTCTTCGTGTCCCCCAATTATTGGGTCCTACACTCATCTTCCTTCTTGTTCCTTCTGGCCGCCAGCACCCCCCTGCTGAGCCATGGGTATGCTACTCTCCCGAATGGCCTTCTCCACCTCCTTTGCGGCAATCGACTCCGTCTTGATCGCCCTCGACCAATCAAAAACTGCTACCCAAAACACTGCTTTCACTTTTTCCTGCCTTCCGTTGCCTATCCTTTTTTCAGGCACGCAAATCTTCAATGGCGATACGACGCCGTAGGGATGCGATATGGGATATACTTTTTCGACCACACCCAACAAGTGATTCACACTTGCTTACCGCTAGCTGGGATACCGTGGTCTACACACGATTTGCGCCCGCTACGCCAGGTTACGAGCGTGCGCAAGAAAACCCAGGTACCCCGTTCGTAGAATCAAAGCAATACACGCGGTGTCAGGGCACTTTTTCGAATTCCTGAATTCAGGAGTTGGCATGACCGCAGATCGCGAAACTCGTCGGACAAATTCGCACTGCCGCCCCGAGTTTTACGGACCGCTATCCTTGATAGTCGTCATTCTGTGCATGATGGCTGCGCACTTGGCCCTTTTGCGCGTTCCTTATTTCTGGGACGAGACCTATTTCGCCCCTGCGGCTCGCGATCTTTTCCTGACGGGCAAACTCGTCCCCGTCTCCGTTCCCGTCGAGTCGCATCCACCCTTGGTCTATCTCTGGCTTGCCATCTGGTGGAAACTTTTTGGATTTAGCATCTCGGTTGCACGGCTCGCGATGCTAGCCGTTTCGGCCCTGACCCTGGCCGCCGTCTACCGGCTCGCACGGTTGTTCACCACCGGCGCCGTCCCAATCGTAGTCACCGCGTTGACCGCAATTTATCCGGTCTTCTTCGTCGAGAGCACACTGGTCCAGTTGGACATGGCCGCGGCAGGGCTGACTCTTTGGGGTCTCGTCGCCTGCCTGCAAGGGCGTCGCTGGGAAACCGGGGTGTTCTTCACCTTGGCGGTATTGGCGAAGGAGACCGCAATTGTCGCTCCCTGTGCTGTTCTGGCAGCGGATTTCATCTTCTCTGCTGCTGCCGTTTCTGGTGCTGTTGTGTTGGTTTGCATGGCTGTATCACGTGTCTGGCACCGTTTTCGGCGATCCGTACTATGTACGCTATAACCTCAATGGTGCCGCGCGTCCGATGCGCATCTTCTTGTCCTGCGTTCAGCACCTGTGGCATCTGCTGGGATACTTGAACCTCTTTCTCCTGACCGGACTGGCCATCATCTGCGCGGCACGCCCGCGTTTGCCGGCTCCTGGAGCGCCGGGACAAAACACCCGTGGCTGGCTGGTGCTTGCCGCCTTAACTGCCGGATATGTGCTGATGCTCTCCATTGTTGGGGGCGTAACGCTCGCCAGATATTTGTTGCCCCTCTACCCGCTTGTTATCCTGGCATGTGTTGCAGCGATCAGCTCACGAGTCAGATGGTGGCCGGCAATCGCGGGTCTCGTTACGGTAGCTTTCGTGGCCGGGTTGTTTCCGTATACAAACCGGTTTTTATTCCGGCGGGACGATAATCTGGCCTACCTCGATTATGTCGCCTTGCATCAGGCGGCCATCGAGTCCTTCCCAAAGGGCCAGAAATGGAAGGTGGTTAGCGTATGGCCGGGCTCCGATGAACTCTCAATGCCTTGGCTCGGTTACACCAAACAGCCGCTGGACATCACGGAAATAGAATCCTTCACTCGGCAGGATCTGATAGCTGCCGGGGAGAATCATCCTCAGTACCTTTTGATGTTCCCGAGAGGGGCCTGCAAAGCAGGGAATCCCTTCCTGCGAGCGCACGGGCCGCAGGGGGGGTACTTCCGCGGCACGCAGGAACTCACGCCGGACGAGGTTGCCGCCCTTATGAACGCTCGCGTGACCTACCGCGCGCAGCGCAACTGTGACTGGGTTGCGGTACTCAAGGTTGCGGGCCCGGACAACGCCATCCAGGGACAACCGGCTCACTAGCAGGCTCTCGCAGAGCGGGCGGGTTCCTTCCCCGGCGCGGCAGCGCACAGGCTGCAGAAAACCGCATATACTCGATTCGAAAAATTGATGCGTGGATATTCGCGCAATCTCGCCCGGAACCTTAAAATAGTCAGGTTGGGCGCAACGGCAGCAAGAGCCCGGCAGCGCGGCGATGGGAGAAGCATGAAGTCGGCCTTACAAGTGATGAAATTCGGAGGGACCTCGGTCGGCGACGCCGCGTGCATCGCCCGCGCCGCGCAGATCATCGTCGAAGCCGCGCGAGCGGGGAGATGCGTTGCCGTCGTTTCGGCCATGAGCGGCGTGACCAATCGCCTGATCGAAGCCGCGAAGACCGCGCAATCGGGCAATGCCCAAGCCGCCCTCGCCATTCTCGATGAACTCGCCGCCAAGCATCAGAGCACGCTCGAAAGCTTGGTGAAAAACCAGGCCGAGCGCGCCAGCGTCAGTGAAAAAATGAAACAGGTCTTCGCCGAAGGCCGGCGGTTCTGCGAAGGCACAGCGTTGTTGCGCGAACTCTCTCTGCGCACCCTTGACACCATCTCCAGCCTCGGCGAGCGCCTTTCCGCTCCACTGGTTGCGGCCGTGGTGAAGGAACGCGGGTTGCCCGGTGAATCCGTCGAAGCAATCGAACTGATTGTCACCGACGATTTCCATCGCGGCGCGGATCCCTTGATGAAAGAAACGCGCGTGAAATCGCAGGCGCGAATTTTCCCGCTGCTGGAGAAGGGCATTGTCCCCGTTGTGACCGGATTCATCGGCTCCACCGAAGACGGCGAATTAACCACGCTGGGCCGTGGCGGCTCCGACTATTCCGCCACGATTCTCGGCGCGGCGCTCGACGCGCAAGAAGTGATTATCTGGACCGACGTGGACGGCGTGCTGACCGCCGATCCCCGCCTGATCAACGAAGCGCGCACCGTTCCCAGCATTTCCTATCGCGAAGCGGCGGAGCTGGCCTTTTTTGGCGCTAAAGTGCTGCACCCGAAAACGCTGAAACCCGTGGTGGATTCGGCCATTCCCGTCTGGATCCGCAACAGCTTCGCGCCCGAAAAGCGCGGCACAAAAATCACCCCCAAAGGCGGCACCAACACCGGCGTGAAAGCTTTAACGGCCATCCGCGACGTCACCCTCATCAGCCTCGGCGGCCCCGGCATCGTCGGCCTCACCGACGTCGTCGGCCGCACCTTTTCCACGATCGCGGAAGTCCGCGCCAACGTCCTGATGATTTCGCAATCCTCCTCGCAGAACGACATCTGCTTCAGCGTCTCT
>WNFG01005299.1_pt1 | contig 10847 bp, 8 predicted proteins | sample 5400431 | NCBI WGS metagenome assembly WNFG01 (sample SAMN13153346, study PRJNA577476) | soil metagenome | isolation source: 120 cm saprolite under Douglas fir tree site 2 hole 3 replicate 2 | place: USA:California | collected 2015-04-18
CATATAGGTCCTGAACACATCGAGCGGTTCCTGAACGACCCGGATCGCCTTGCGGTTACTTGATGCGTTCACTGCGCCCGAATTTGTCAGCAATTCGACGGCCTCGTCGATCGCCTGGTCCATCTGTTCCGGCTCGACGATACGGTCGCAGATCATCCGCCCGGTAGCACTGTCGCACTCCATTCGGAGTTCGCTCATGATGGCTTGACGCGTGACGCGATCTCCGACGAAGCGGGGCAGCCGCATGTTGGCGGCGCCAGGGATGATCCCTTCCTTGCGCGCCGGAAGCGTCATGTAGGCATCTTTCGCCGCGATGTTGTAGTCGGTCACAAGCAGGTACTGACATCCGCCTCCAATGGCGAACTTCTCCACCGCTGCGATCCAGGGCTTTTCAGTGGTTTCGCCATAGACTTCGTCGGGCGGGACATCGGGCTTTGCCAGGCCCCGATAGATCTTGCTGACGAAGCCCATGTCGCGAAGGAGATACCAGAGATAGGGCAGGCGGCCGTAGTAGATGTGTGTGAGGTTGATCCCGGTGCAGAAGACGCGTTGACCTTTGTATTTCCCATCTTCGATCACGCTGCCGCGAAGCACGCAGATCATCGTCTCGGGATCGAGCATGGCGAGATCGACCGCCGTTTCGACGTCCTTTAACGTGGTGTCGTCCTCGGCATTGAGATATCGCGAATTTTTCAGCGTTACGATCGAGGCTTTGCCTTTTCGTTCGACGCTGGCATGGTCGAGATCGACTCTCCCGTTTCGCTTCAACTGATCCAGTTTCTCGAAGGCTTCCTTTCGCGGAAGCAGCATTGCGTGGCAAAGGTGACGACCGCATGCTTGATCGCCAAGCACGTAGTTGAAGAACAATCCCTGATCGATCTCGTGACCGTCTTTCTCTGCTTGAACGAGCGTGGCTTCCTTGGCAAGGCGCAGGGAGGTCGGGCAAAGACCGGGGATCTTCTCGCCAGCCAGAATCGCCAATTCTTCAATCCGGCGGAACGCGCGTAACCCGTCGGTAAGGTCCCGATAGACCCGCCCCACATGGGCGCCAAGAAAAGTGCGACGCGCCTGGCGCGCGTCCGAAAGTAACGCCGCTGCGTCTGCTTGCAGGGTTTCGCTTCGTTTGGCCCGCGCCGGAAGTCCATCGAGGTACGAAAGACCCTGAAGCCAGAATGTCGAGAAAGCTTTGACGTCCCGGTCGTAGTCGCCGGAGAGAATCGGCGCGCTCGCCATCCGGCCCACAGTTGTCGAAGCGGTTTTCTCGTTTGCCTGGGAAGCGGGCATTGAACGACCTCCTGGATGTCTGGATGGCGCCGGCCTGGGACGCTGCACTGAGTTCATTTATGGTAGTTGATTGCAAAAATGGCAACTGACAATCCGGGCAATGGACCCGAGCTGCCGTCACGCTAAAACCTCATGGCCAATGCGACGAAGGAATGGAAATTCAGCATCCGGAATATTGAACGTTCCCTATGCCGGCAGCGGGATATGACGAGGTCGCATTTCGTCTCAACCGCCGGGTTCTGTTGGAAGGTTAGCGGATGCGGCGCGCCGTCTCATTTCCACTTTCATATCTGAACCCGGTATGGTCTATTTAACTTCATCCTGGGCTCAAGCGCATGATCCAAAGCGCAGCGATCTGCCGGTGCAGCGACGCCCAGCGGCGAGATGGTTGGCTAACGCAGCGTCTGCGCTTCAATGATTTGAAAGCGCGAATAACAATAAAATAGCGTGCGGGGGAACTTGGCGTGCCGGAAAGATCATTCAGCGACGAAATTCACCAGCTTCGCAAAGCAAGCGGCGAAGATTTCGAAGGCGAGGGGATCCTCGCGGTGACGAAGGCTCTGCTTCAATCCGGAATTTCCTACGTCGGCGGTTACCAGGGAGCCCCGGTTTCGGCGCTGGTCGACGTCCTGAGCGACGCCAATGAACTTCTTCAGGAACTCGGCATTCATCTGGAAACCTGCGCGAACGAAGCCGGCGCGGCTTCGATGTTGAGCGCGTCGATAAACTATCCGATTCGCGGGGCAGTGACGTTCAAGTCGATCGTTGGAACCAACGTGGCTTCCGATGCGCTCTCCAATCTTTCGTCGGCCGGCGTGATGGGTGGCGCGCTCATTGTCGTCGGTGAGGACTATGGCGAGGGCTCCAGTATCATTCAGGAACGCAGCCATGCGGTTGCCATGAAATCGCAGATATGGCTGATGGATCCGCGCCCCGACCTGCAGAAGATCGTCGATCTCGTCGAAACATCGTTCGAGCTGTCTGAAATATCCAATACGCCTGTCATGATGGAATTGCGCATTCGCGCCTGCCATCTCAGCGGCCGCTTCCGACCCCGCGACAACAAGCGCGCGAGATACTCGCAGCGCGACTTGATCGAAAATCCGGTTTTCAACAAGGACCGCATCAGCCTGCCTCCGGCGACCTACATGCAGGAGAAGCTGAAGGTCGACGTGCGGTGGCCCGCAGCGATCAAATTCCTCAGGGAGTACAAGGTCAACGATACCATCGCGGGCGACGTCTCCGACGTCGGATTTGTCCTGCAGGGCGGCATGTATAATCATGTCATCGCAGCACTTCGCGCGCTCGGGCTTGCGGATGATTTTGGCAACAGCCGGATTCCGCTGCATGTTTTGAATTGCGTCTACCCGCTAGTGCCTGACGAGCTGGCGGCATTTTGCGCTGGCAAGCGCGGTGTCCTTGTCATCGAGGAAGGTCAACCCAATTTCATCGAGAACGATCTGAAGGCCATCCTGTCCGATGCCGGCGTGGATACGAAAATATCCGGCAAGAATTGTCTGCCGATGGCCGGCGAATATATTGCGGGCGTTCTGATCGAAGGCTTCAACAAATTCTTCACCAAGGTAAGGCCGAAAGAGATCGGCGCCTACGCGGCCACTCAATTACTGAAAACGATTCAGGACAATCAAAGGACGGCGCTCGAAATTCTTGGCGCGCCTGTCCCGGCACGGCCGCCCGGATTTTGCACCGGCTGTCCGGAGCGTCCGGTATTCGGAGCGATCAAGCTTGTCCAGGAACAGGTCGGCAAACTGCATGTGAGCGCCGATATCGGCTGTCACAGCTTTGCAACGCTGGAACCCTTCAAGATCGGCAATACCATTCTCGGCTACGGTCTCGGACTTGCCTCATCGACCGGACTTTCATCGATGATGAAAAATCCGGTCGTCAGCATCATGGGCGATGGCGGATTCTGGCATCAGGGGCTGACGACAGGCGTCGCCAATCATGTCTTTAACAAAGACGAAGGTGTCCTTGTCATTCTCAAGAATGGATATTCGTCTGCGACTGGACATCAGCACATTCCTTCGACCGGTTCGAATTCGCGCGACCAGGCCAGCGAGATGGACCTCGAGAAGGCGCTGCGCGGCGTCGGCGTCAAATGGATCGAAAATGTCGCCGCCTACCGCGTCGGCAAAGTCGTCAATTCGCTCAAGCGCGCGATCCTGGCTCGCGGCAAGGGACTTCGGGTCGTGATTGCCGACGGCGAGTGCATGTTGGCGCGTCAACGGCGCGAAAAGCCGATAGCAACCGCCAAGCTCAAGCAGGGTGAGCGCGTGGTGCGAACCCGGTTCGGTGTGGATGAATCGACCTGCACCGGCGATCATTCCTGCATTCGACTGTCGGGCTGTCCTACGCTCACGATCAAATCCACCAGCGATCCGCTTCGCAAGAACCCCGTTGCACATGTCACGAATGGCTGCGTCGGCTGTGGCAATTGCGGGGAGATCGCACACGCGGCGATCCTGTGTCCCTCGTTCTATAAGGCTGACATCATCCAGAATCCGTCCGGATGGGATCGATTGGTACACAAATTGCGCACCACCGTGATCGGAAAACTTCAAAGCCTCCAGCAGGCCGCGACATGAACGCAGGTGGCTCCAGGACAAAAAGTATCCTGATCGCGGCGCTCGGCGGCGAAGGCGGCGGCGTCCTGTCGGATTGGACCCTGACCGCCATTCGCAATGCCGGCTATCTGGCGCAAAGTACATCGATCCCAGGCGTTGCGCAGAGAACCGGCGCAACAACGTACTACATCGAATATTCCACGATTCCCCTGGCCGAACTCGGAACGCGGCGACCGGTCTTTGCACTGACCCCTGTGCCTGGTCAGGTGGACGTGATGATTGCTTCGGAATTGATCGAAGCCGCGCGCGCCGCCCAGATCGGCTACATTTGTCCGGACCGAACCACGATGGTCGCTTCGGCGCATCGTGTCTTTGCCACGTCTGAAAAAATCGCGATGAACGATGGCCGCTTCGACAGCGAAGCAGCCCTGAGGGCCGTCCATGCTCTCGCGCGCCGCGCGATCATCTTCGACATGGAAAAGGCGGCCGAGCAGGCCGGAACCGTCATCAACGCCGTCCTGTTCGGCGCGCTCGCCGGCGCCAATGTGCTCGAGATCGAGCGCCGGCATTTTGCGCAAGCCATCAAGATATCGGGCAAATCACTCGATGCGAACATGCGTGGGTTTGAACTGGGATTTGCCGCGGCGCGCGGAGACATGCCCGATGCGACACGGATTGCGGAAGATGCATCGCCCGATACCATGGCCGTGTTCCCGGAATTTCCGGTCGAGACGCGTTATACGATCGAGAACGGGTTTCGGCGATGCCAGGACTATCAAAGCCGTTCCTATGCCGAGGGATACATCGCCAAGGTGCGGGAACTGACGGCGCTCGACCGTTCGCTCGAAGGCGCGACCCGCGGCTGGAAACTGACGATCGAAGGCGCGCGCTATCTCGCCCTGCGCATGACCTATGAGGATGTGATCCGGGTTGCCGACCTGAAAACGCGGCGCGATCGGTTCGCGTCGGTGCGCAACGACGCCAAGGCCAAGGCAGATGAGCCGATCTTGATCACAGAGTATCTGAAGCCAGGCCCGGAAGAAATTTGCGCGCTGCTGCCGCCGTGGCTTGGCAACATCTTTCTCAACTGGCTGCGCCGGCGGGGCCTCGAACATCGATTCAATATCGGCCTCTACGTCAAATCCCATACCGTCAGCGGCTTCCTGATGATGCGTGCGCTGGCCCGCATGCGGTTCCTCCGGCTGAAATCCTGGCGCTATGCGGAAGAGTTCGCGCTGACGTCGCGATGGTTCGACGCGGTCAAATCCGCGGCGCGTATCGATTATCGATTCGGAGTGGAGGTGGCCGAATGCGCCGATCTCGTGAAGGGCTATAGCCAGACCTATCGCCGCGGGGTCAGAAATTTCAACTTGATCTTCACGCGCGTGATCGAGCCGGCGATGGCCGAGGCCAGGGCCGCCGCCGAAATCGTTCATGGCGCCAGATTAGCGGCCGTTTCCGATCCGGAAGGCGACGCCCTGGATAAATACCTTCTGCAAACGACTTCACCTGAGCCCGGCGCCGTCGCCGCTTACGCATAAGGCAGACGCAGAGATGACCAGCCTCTCGCTCTCTCACTCATCAGGCATCTCGGATCAACCACTTCTCGATTTTTCCATTGGCGCAGCATTGCGCAATGCTGCGGCACGCTTCCCGGATCGCGACGCGATCGTCAGTATCTTTCAGGGACAACGATACAGCTACGCGCAACTCGACGAGGCAGCCGATACGGTTGCGGCTTCGCTTGTGGCGCTCGGGGTCAATGCCGGAGATCATGTCGCGATCTGGAGTGCGAATTGCGCCGAGTGGCTGATCGCCCACCACGGCGCGGTTCGTATCGGCGCTGTCGTTGTCACGGTTAACCCGGCTTTGCGACAGGGCGAGGCCGAATATATTCTCGGCAATTCCGAAGCGTCCGTCATCATCGCGGCGAGAAATTTCCGGACATATTCCTTTGTCGATGCGCTCTCGGGGATGAAGGGAAACCTGCCGCATTTGAAGCAGCTGATCCATCTCGGTGACCAGGCTGCTGAAGCCGCGTTGAACTGGCCCGACTTTCTTGCCCTGGCGAACCCTGCCGCGCGCAAGCAGGCCGCGGCGCTGGAGTCGATGGTATCTTGCGACCAGCCGTGCGGACTTCAATATACGTCCGGCACGACGGGGCGTCCAAAGGGCGCGCTTCTCACCCATCATGGGCTGCTCAACAACGGATTTTTCGTCGGCGAGCGTCAGCGCTTCACCGAGAAGGACCGCATCTGTCTGCCGGTTCCCTTTTTTCACTGCTACGGCCTCGTGCTCGGCGCACTCGCAGCGGTTACCCATGGCAGTGCGTTGGTCCTTCCCGCCGAGGGTTTTGATACCAGGAGCGCGTTGGCGTCGATTGCCGAAGAGCGCTGCACCGCCTTTTACGGCGTCCCGATGATGTACATCGCGCTCCTGAACGATCCCGATTTCGATCGTCACGACCTGACCAGCCTGCGGACCGGCTGCATGGGGGCTGCACCGTGCCCGACCGAGACGATGCGGCAAGCCGTTGGCCGGATGCACATGCGTGAAATCACGGTGGTCTACGGCATGACCGAGACCTCGCCGATTTCGCATCAATCGATGGCCGACGATGACAACGAAATACGCGTCTCCAGCGTCGGCAAGATTCATCCGCATCTGCAAGCCAAGGTCGTCGATGTTTCATCGGGTGAAACACTGCCGGTCGGACGGGCGGGTGAATTGTGCATACGGGGATATTCGGTGATGCGAGGTTACTGGCGCGATCTCGGCGCCACCAGCGACGCGATCGATCCGCAGGGCTGGATGCATTCCGGCGATTTGGCGGTGATGTCGGAAACCGGTTACGTCCAGATCGTCGGACGTATCAAGGACACGGTCATCCGAGGCGGAGAAAATATCTATCCGCGCGAAGTCGAGGAATTTTTGAGCACTCTGCCGGATATTTCGGAAGCCTATGCCTTCGGCGTCCCGGACGAAAAATACGGTGAGGAGGTTTGCATCTGGGTACGGGTCAAGCCGGGCAGCTCGCTCACGGCTGAGCGGATCCAGGCCGAGTGCCGCGGAAAAATCGCGTCCTATAAAGTGCCGCGCTATATCCGGATTGTCGATGAGTTCCCGGCGACGGCGAGCGGGAAGGTTCAGCGCTTCCGAATGCGGGAGTTTGAGATGGCGCGTCTCGAAGCCCGGGCATGACGAACGCTTGAGCGGGTGCCACAGGTCCTCGCGATACGCGCCGCGTATCGCTCCATCCAAATATAGTATTGGCGGTCCGATCGGGCGTCGCCGAGGATCGCACTCGGATACCGATGCCGATCCAGCCGGTCGCGAAGCCTTTCCGAAGTGAAGAGGGCGGCTGGCGCTTCTGCGCGCGCTGCGGCAATGAGAACTAGGAGGAAGCGGATGGCCGAGTACATGGCTGGCAAGGTTGCCGACTATGCCGATGGCGATCGCAAGGTGGTCGTGTGCGGAGATGCGGAAGTCGGCGTCTTCCAGATCGGCGGCGAATTCTACGCCTGGCATAACCGATGCGCGCATCGCGCCGGCCCGGTCTGCCAGGGCCGCATCATGAAACGCGTGCTCGAGCCGGTCGCGAGCGACAAGACCACGCGGACGCAGCAATATGACGAAGCCGAAAGCCACATCGTCTGTCCCTGGCACGGCTACGAATTCAGCATCAAGACCGGATTTCATCAGGGCAACAGCCGGGTGCGGCTGCGCAAGGCCGAGCTGACGATCCGGAACGGAGAAATTTATGTCAGCGTCTGAACCCGACCGCAGGAACGATCTCTATGGCTGGATCGATTCGGCCGCGCCCGAATTGCTTCGCGCCTCGCGCGAACTTGTCGAGAAGGGCGAGGCGTCCCGCGTATCGGATGAAGCCGTCGCGCAAATCCTGACCGCGGCGATCCGCCTCTATGTCGCGAAATCGGACGGCGAAGAACGCACCTTTCCGCCGATCGCGGGCACGCGCGACAGCGAGATGACCCCGACCGAACTGCTTTCGGCGGTGTCCGAGATGCTGCGCGCGCTGCATCTCGGGCCGATGGAACTCGCGCTCTGGTATCGGCGGCGTCCGGACGAGGACACATATTCGGTGAAAGAAAGATCATGAATATCCAGGGCAAGTTCGGGCCGCAATATTCGCCCGTACAGCAGATCGACGTTCATACCGACACGCGCGACATCCTCGCGCATGCCAGGCGCAACGCGCTCAAGCGCGGCCTGCAGGATTGGTTCGTCTGCGACATCGACGCCCATCATGTTGAAACGGTGTCCTGGAAAGAGATTGTCACCTATATCGAGGATCCGGTCGTCCGGGACAACGCGATGCGATTTCAGGCGGAGCGGGTCGGCGCGCCTCCCTATGGACTGAACGGCGACCTTGGACTTCGTTATCAGTCGGTCGGCGGGCGTATCCCGCATCAGGACGGTCAGCGGGAAATCGTCGAGGAAACCGATGTCCATCGCGACGTGATCCTGACGCGTAGGGCGATGGATTCGCTCGGCATCGACAACATGGTGGTGTTCCCGACACCGATGCTGTTTCTCGGCATGCATCCTCAGCCGGAGATGGAAGTGTGGCTTGGCGGCGCCTACAATCGCTGGCTTATCGAGCGAATCCTGTCCGGCGACGACAGGATAAAATCCCTGGTCTACCTGCCGTTCAACACGCCCCAAGAAGCCGAGCGGACCGTCGAGGAGTTAGGCGACAAGAAGGGCGTGATCGGCTTCTGCGTGACCAGTACCCGCAACAAGCCGGTGCACCACAACGACTATATGCGGCTCTATTCCATGATCGAGGAGCGCGGCAAGCCGCTGGCCTTTCACGCCGGCTATCATTGGCAGGATCCCTCGCTGGCGACCGTCAACCGGTTTCTCGGCATGCACGCGTTGGGCTTCGTCTGGTGCAACATGGTCCATATGACCAACTGGGTCCTGAACGGGATTCCCGAGCGATTCCCGAAACTCAAGACGTTGTGGGTCGAAAGCGGATTGGCGTGGGTGCCGTTTCTGATGCAGCGGCTCGATGACCAGTACCTGATGCGTCCTTCCGAGGCTCCGCAGCTCAAGCGCATGCCGAGCGAATACATGAATCACAATTGTTTCTATACGACGCAGCCGATGGAGACGACGCATCCGAAGGCGCTGGAAAACACCTTCGAGATGATCAAGGCCGAAACCCAGCTGATGTTCGCGTCGGACTGGCCGCATTTCGATTTCGATCTGCCGCAGGAAATCTGCGATCTGCCGTTCCTGACCGAACAGGCCAAGCGCAACATTCTCGGCCTGAACGCGGCCCGCATTTTCAACCTCGATCCGACGCCCGTAAAGAAACTGATGGTTACCTGAGCCAGGCAAAGCTCGCCGCCTGAAGCGAGCTGGCTTGAGCGCAGGGCTCAAAAAAATGGGGGGAAACGATTCATGGCCACGATCACCGTCGCGGATTCCACGCTTCGCTGCAAAGCGCACCCACCCTAACCCTCCCCCGCAAACGCAGGGGAATCGCATATGACCAAACTCAGCGTGGGCTGATACGGTCGCGGCCTCGCACAATCTCTCAGCGGGTCGTCCCTGCGAACGCAGGGACCCATCACCCCTGGCCTCAAAAGTGAAAAAAGCCCTCTGCTCCAGTGCCGAAACGAGAGTCCGCGCGGTATGGGTCCCTGCGTTCGCAGGGACGACTCATTGAAACGTCACGCATATGAAAACTCATATGCGATAGCCCTCCCCCGCAAGCAGAAGAGGGAACAGGCCGCGCTCGTCTCGCCGTTGGTGCTGAACTCTGTGTCGGCTATTTACCTCGCACAGCGCATCTTCTTCTCCCTCTCCCGCTTGCGGTCGCTTGCGGGGGAGGGTTAGGGTGGGGGCTCTTATCCTCTCGATCGCATCGCCTGTCCGCGAACCTGAATTCGTTCGTGTTTTTCGGCTTGATCCGATAACCTGCGCTCGCTGCTGGAATTGAGGGACGCCGGGACAGAGCATGATCGAGTTGCGTCAGTTTCGACAGTTCATTGCCGTCGCAGAAGAACTCAGTTTTCGCCGCGTCGCCGACCGTTTGCATATGGCCCAGCCGCCGCTCACGGTCACGATCAAGCAGATCGAGGAGGAATTGGGAACGCTGCTGATCGAGCGCACCAATCGGATCGCGCGATTGACCCCGGCGGGCCGGGTGTTTCTCGAGGAATGCAAACGAACGGTGATCCAGGCGGAACGCGCGGTTGCAGCGGCGCGCCGCGCCGGCGCGGCACTGAGTGGCGCGCTGCGGGTGACATTTGTGGCGAGTGCGGCCCGGGAAATCCTGCCACCCATCCTGCGCGCTTTTCGCGAGCAATATCCCGAAGTCGAGTTGATCCTCACGGAAGCGCAGACGGCGCAGCAGATCGCGAAAATCCATGCCGATGAAGCCGATGTCGGCTTCGTGATTCCTCCGCTTCGCGATGCCGACGGACTAAGCGTCGAGGTGCTGGCCAAAAACCAGATGGTCGCAGCACTTCCCGAACACCATCCGCTCGCGGAGTTTCAATCGATTGCGTTGTCGGACCTCGCGTCCGAACCCTGGATCATTTTTCCGGCGCGGCAAGGACCGGGCCTGCACGAACGCGTGCTCACAGCCTGCGCGCAGGCCGGCTTCGTGCCGCGGGTCGGCCAGGAAGCCTCGCAGATGGACACCATCGCCAGTCTCGTGGCCGGCGGCATGGGTGTCGCGCTCGTCACCCGCATCATCGCGACCGCCAACCGGCCCGGTGTGGTGTTTCGCGATCTCACCGGAATAGGCGCGCCGGTCGAATACGAATTGGCGATCGCCTACGGCCGCTCGACGCCGTTGCTGGATGCGTTCACGGCCGTGATCCACTCTCGCCCGAGCTGGGCAGGGCCGGCCGCCAACTAGGCTGGCTCGCCAAAGGAGGTCGGCTCGGGCAAGTTCGGTCCGGGAACCGAATTCGATGCCGGCGGTTGTCGCGGCGGCTG
>WNFG01005302.1_pt1 | contig 10844 bp, 9 predicted proteins | sample 5400431 | NCBI WGS metagenome assembly WNFG01 (sample SAMN13153346, study PRJNA577476) | soil metagenome | isolation source: 120 cm saprolite under Douglas fir tree site 2 hole 3 replicate 2 | place: USA:California | collected 2015-04-18
ATTCCACCCGCAAGCCGTAAGAACGTCGCAAAGAAAGATCCGCACTTTATTTAAGGAGAAACAGACATGAAACTGTTGTCGATATTTGCCATGCTCGGAATGCTCCCTGGCATCGTCGCGTTTTGCCAGGATGACTGCGACAAAGCAGCTACAATCACGAACCGTCACGAGTCGCCATTCGCTTGCGACCGATTGGCGCTCACTCCGGCGCAGAGAAAGCGCCACTTTGACGACTTAAGTCCGCAAGTGCACGCGATGGTGAAGTCCGTTCGCGAGTTACCCAACGGATATGAATTTGAGTTTGCGCCAGACTCGGCCACGCTCGGGAAGATCGCGGAGTGGGTAGCCGGGGAGCATCTGTGCTGTCCATTCTTCGATTTTGACATCCGTGTAGAACGAGAGCAGGGCCCAGCATGGCTGCGGTTGACCGGGAGAGAAGGGACGAAGGAACTCATCCGCGCCGATCTTGGAAACTGGATGAAGCGATAGGCCGTCTGTCAAGGCGGCTGCAGTATGGATGCGGGGCTCGATCGCAATGATATGATGGGCCCGTTGTGAGCACATCGCTACACATCAACAGCCGTTCTGATGTTCCGGACAGTCTTCTTCAGGAGCTGAAGAAGAGCCTGGTGTCGCGCCATGTGAGCCGCGGGATTGAGCTGCTTGATGCGCACGCCCAGAGTTTCAGCACGCTCGATCCGACGCAGAGGAATGCCGCGGCATTCGTCTGCAGCGTGGGTCAATGGGTAGACATCGGCTATCGCGAACCTGAGTTGGTGGCACAGCTTCTGGCGCGCTTTCCCACGACCGTCCGCGGACATCTCGCGGTCAGCGACTACCTGAAGCTGCGGATGGCGCAAGGACTGCTCGCATTGCTGCGTGATCATCCGGATGACGCGATGCCGCATTTTGACCTCGTGCTGGCGATGCAGGATGAGATCGGCGATCCGGAATTGGTCTCGATTGCACACTTCTGGAACGCACGCTGCCACCGGAAGAAAGGCGAGTACGATGAAGCCCTGAAGCAGGCTGGACTGGGACGCAGCCAGGCTGAATCCCTGGGTCACGAAAAAATGGCCGCCGTTATGCGCGTGCTGGAGAGTTGGCTGTATTTTCAGAAAGGGCACCAGCGCGAGGCCACGAAGATCCTGGAAAAAGCAGAAGGGGTCCTGCGCACCTCGGACGATGACATCACGCTGGGAAACATTTACTCCGCGCACGGGCGCATGGTCCGGCGCAAGGGACGCTACAACGAAGCCCTGAAGTTCTTCGCTCAGGCTATTGCGCATTTTCGCAAGCGCAGCTCGCGGCATCGTAATCTGGCGCGATCGCTGGTGAACACCGCGTACGTGCAACGGCTGGTCACCCTCCAGATCAGCAAGCAGATTGACGCAGAAACGCAACGCCGGCGCAAGAGTAAAAAAGCGAGCGCGACAGTCCGCCCAACCGGCAAGAACCAGTGGGAGCAATACGAAAAAATGCGGGCTGAGGCTTTCGCCAATCTGGAGCACGCGGAGAAAATTTACCGGCACCACAAACACCATCACGGTATCGGCAGCGTTTACGAAAACCGCGGACTGCTATATGTCGACAGCGGCGAATTGGACAATGCAGTAGCCCAGGCAACGCAGGCTTACAACATCGGCAAAGAGGAGAACGATCCCATCCTGATTGCTCGCGCGCGGCTGCTGCAATGCACGATCGCGAACGCGCAACTGGAAGAACAGATTGAGGGCGATGCGCAATCCTGGGAACATGCCCAGGCAGCGCGCGACTACGCCCGCGAAGCGGTGGAAGCGGCCAAACACACGCAGAACCAGCGTCTGTTGGCGCGCGCATATGTGTGGCGCGGCCTTACGGCGTGCAATCCCGGCGTGAATGACATGGAAGACGCGAAGCACTGCTGCGATCTGGCTACGTCATTCTTGAAGTCCGTTGACTACGACGATCTTTGGGACGAACTCCAACTGCTGAAAAAGAAAGTTGTGCCGCGCGGAAATATCGATCCGCTGCTGCGCTCGTGGTCCCAGGGAATCACCGGCGAAAAAACCTTTCAGCAGATGACCGAGCAGTTTGCCGAACTCGTGATCCCGCGCGTCTGGGAAAGGGAAGGGAAGAAGATCTCCCGGGTCGCCTCCCGGCTGAAGGTTTCGCCCAAGAAAGTCCGGCGCGTTCTCGCCCGCACGGGCAAGTTGAAAAAAGGGAAGTAGCCGCGGTTTATCCGGACGACCGGTTTACAGCTTTGGCGCCCAGAGCAGGGAAGATACCGGGCCATTCTCGACGATCGTGAGCGGGTTGGTTTCAACCAGCGCTGTCGCCACATCGGCCCCTGCTTTGTTGCCCAGATATTCGCGCGCGGCCGAAAGTATGGGAGGGCGCTGCTGTGTATCGTGCGCGTCCGATGCTACCACATGGACCAACTGACGTTGCAGCAACCACAGCGCCGCATCCTTGGCTTTGCGTCCCCAATGTCCGGTGAGTGAGTTTGCGGTGATCTGTACGAGGCAGCCCGCATCCACCCATGCCGGAATGAGTTTCGGGTCGCGCTGCAATAAAGGATTCCGCTCGGGATGAGTGAGGATTGGGACCACTTGCAAATCCGTCCGCATACGAAACAGCAGATGGTCAAAGTGCGGCGGCAGGCCGAAGTCGTTGAGTTCGATCAGCAGATACCTGGTCCCCTCGATCAGGAAATCGCCAGGATTAGCGAATAAAATTTCGAGATTCTCAAACGAGAGATGGAAGTCACAGCCCAGGCTGAACCGCAACCTACTTTCCGTCTCGATCTGTAACTGGGCGAGCCGCGCCGAGTGCGCCTGGCGGTCATACTGAAATTGCGAATTCGCGTGCGGCGTGGCAACGATATGAGTGATGCCGTCAGCATAGGCGATCCGGCACATTTGCTTGGCAATATCCCAGGACGGCGCGCCATCGTCAATCATCGGGAGAATGTGACAGTGGATATCAATCATGACGGAAGAGAATGTTGGTAAATGACAAGGCGCCTGGTGTTCACCAAGCGCCGGAAAGGTATCGAGTCAAGTTACGGGACATGCGGGCTAGGCGGAGAGCTAAATGCTCCTTCGAGCGCCAGACCGCCGAAAATTCCACCCAGCAGCGCCAGAATAATCAGCACCGTCAGCCATCCGGGAATGCCGGCTCTACCGGTCGGCGTGTTGCTGTTGGGTGCGTTGGCGGGAGCACGCACCATCATGTAGCCCGGCTCCAGTTTGGCGGAGTGAGTGCCATCCGTGATATTGAGAGCGCCGTCAAGGGCGGCAATTCGATCAACGCCGTTGGCGCTGATGAGTTGGAACTTTACGCTTTGGGCCGGATTCGACGAGATAGCGAGGTTGCCAAAGTGGGCGCTGAGGCCTCGCGGCGCTGTAACCAACACGTTGCCGCGTTCAAATATCAGCGAATTCCCCTGGTATTGAATTGCGGAGTCGTTGGCCATGGAAACCAGCGCGTCAGAGGACTTGATGACGGCCGATCCGCCGGCGGACGTTTGTATCCTGTCTCCCGGGAAAACCGTGAAAGAATTTGCCGCGGGTGAGCCATTGACCTGCACAGAACCGGAACCCATGAGCATGGCGCCGTTCGTTCCCGCCAGTGCCACACAGCAGGAAGCCAAAAACACCCACACGAACGCTGCTTTTCTCATCACTGATCTGCACTCCAAGTCATTATCGCAATGCGAGTGTTAAGCATATCTATGCGGGGCACGCGGAGTCAATAAAGTTCTTCTAATTCTTGCGCTCGCACTTAAAAGACTAACACACAAGAAACCCAGGAAATGGGCCAAAGTTGCGCAGAAAATGAGATTCGTAAGCGTCCCAATTCGGCACAGGGGCCCGGGTTATTTCAAAATGGGCAATATTAGTTAGTGTGCGAGCCTGACTTTGCCGACCGTTTCTCCCACTTTCCCAACTCCAGCCTGGCCACGGCTTCGGTATGGACTTCGTCGGGCCCATCGGCCAGACGAAGAGTGCGGACATTGGCCCACGCGCCGGCGAGAAACGTGTCTTGCGAAACGCCCGCTCCGCCATGGGCCTGGATCGCGCGATCGAGAACGCGCAGCGTAACCTTGGGCGCCACTACTTTGATCATGGCGATCTCAGCCCGGGCTTCTTTGTTGCCGACCGTATCCATCATGTAAGCGGCTTTGAGAGTCAACAAGCGTGATTGCTCGATCTCCATACGCGAAAGTGCGATGTCTGCCCGAATGGTGCCTTGTTCGGCAATGGGTTTGCCAAAGGCCACGCGCCTCTGCACGCGCTTACACATGATTTCCAGCGCGCGCTCGGCTACGCCAAGACACCTCATGCAGTGGTGAATGCGCCCCGGACCGAGACGACCCTGGGCAATCTCAAATCCGCGGCCTTCGCCCAGCAACATGTTGGTGATGGGAACGCGAACGTTGGTAAAGGTGACGTCGCCATGGCCGTGCGGCGCGTGGTCGTAGCCGAAAACCGTCAGCAGTCGCTCGATCTTGACGCCCGGCGCGTCCATGGGAACAAGAATCATGGATTGCTGCTTGTGTTTGGGCGCGGCAGGATCTGTCTTGCCCATAAAGATGGCGATCTTGCAGCGCGGATCTCCGGCGCCGGATGACCACCACTTGCGTCCGTTGATTACGTAGTCGTTGCTGTCACGAACAATGCTCGCTTCAATGTTCGTGGCGTCCGACGAAGCCACAGCAGGCTCGGTCATGGCAAAGCACGAACGAATCTCACCCGCGAGCAGCGGCTTCAGCCAGCGCTCTTTCTGCTCCGGAGTTCCGTAGCGCGCCAGCACTTCCATGTTTCCGGTGTCGGGCGCGGAGCAGTTGAAGACTTCAGCGGCCATCACGCTCCGGCCCATGATCTCGCACAGCGGAGCGTACTCCAGGTTGCTGAGACCAGCGCCGCCTTCGGCGTCAGGAAGAAAAAGGTTCCACAGACCGACGGCACGAGCCTTGGGCTTCAGCTCTTCGATGACTCGCGTTGGCTTCCAGCGATCACGCTCGATCTCGTCATAGAAACGCTGCTCGTTGGGATAAATGTGCTCGTCCATGAACGCCGTAAGGCGCTGCTGGAGGTCTTTTACTTTTTGTGAGAACTCGAAGTGCATGGGAAAACCTCGGTATTTGGTTCTTGGTACTCGGTATTTGGTATCTGGTAGCCAAGGCGCTGTGCGCGTTCCGGGAGTCCACCAGGTACCAACTACTAATTACCAATTACCGTTTTCACAATCTCCCCACCAACGTAGCTCCGCCGTCCACGACGACCGTCTGTCCCGTCATATAGGAAGCGCCATCACTGGCGAGCAGCACGGCAACCTCGGCGACCTCCGCGGGCTGTCCCAGGTGTTGGATCGGCTGCTGGCTTACGATTCTCGACTTCATCTTCTCGTCTTTCCAGTAGTACTCGCTCAGCACGGTCTGGATCAGGCCTGGAGCGATCGCGTTGACGCGCACGCCTTTGGGCCCAAGTTCGAGCGCGTAGGACTGCGTCATCATGAGCATGGCCGCTTTCGTCATGCTGTACAGCAGCCCGTGAAATTGCGGACGCAGGCCGGAAATGGACGCAATATTGATGATAGAGCCGGCCCCCTGTTCGCACATCCCAGGGGCAACCATGTTAATGAGACGAAACGTGCTCTTCAGGTTGACCTCGACCATTTTGTCGAACTGGCCTTCGTCCATCTGGATGGCCGGACCTTGAGCAACGTTGGTGGCGGCGTTGTTTACCAGGATGTCGATGCGTCCGAACTCGCGGGTGGTGGAGTCCACCAGGCTCTTGACCTGGTCGGGTTTGCCGACATGGCATGCCAGAGCTTTGGCTGCGGGGCCGATCTCCTTCGCGACCTGGTCGAGTGTTTCCTGTTTGCGTCCGCAAATGACCACGGTTGCACCTTCGCGGACGAAAGCCTCGGCAATGGCCCTGCCAATTCCACGGCTTGCGCCGGTGACGATAGCTACTTTGCCTTTGAGTAAGCTCATGTGAGTCTGTTTTCTGTCGCCGCGATTATATATTGGAAGCAAATTGTGCTCGGGCATTCGGTTTGATAAAGTGAGCAGCAAGCCCGATCCTGGAGGAAAAGTCATGCGCCCATCGCCGCCGCAATTTGTCAGGCTCGTCATCGTCCTGCTGACCATCTGCGCTGTATTCGCGGTCGCGCAGCAGCCGAAGCCAGCGGAAACGGCGTCGGCTCCCGGCACCGCGGCTGCGCCTGTAGCTCATTTTGACCGTCTGGCTGCGGCGAAGACTATTTTCCTCAAACAGGTCAGCGGGAACGATATCCCTTTCAACGTGATGAGCCGCTCCTTTGAGGAATGGGGACACTACATTCTGGTCGACTCTCCGGACAAAGCCGACATCGTGATGGAGATCATTGGCCCTTCCGACGCCAAGGAAGAGAAAGATACCGATACCCATAAGCCGTCGGTACGCACCGGAAACAAAGAGCCAGAGCCGACCAAGACGCCGGCTTTCGAGGGCATCAAAGCCACGGTCTATGACAAGAACCACAGGCCAATGTGGTCCATGACGGAAGATCCAAAGTTTGCCATGAGGCACAAGGCTGAAGAAAACAATCTGGTGGAAGCGGCCCGGCGATTGTTTGCCAAATTCCATGACCGGGTTGAGCCGCCGACGCCCAAGCCCTGATTTTCAATTAAGAAATGTCGCTGAATGGCCATTCATTCAGGCCTCTGTCTGTGCTAGACTGCGGTTCGCCGTCAAAGCTGCGGCCTCGGAAGCCTGACAAGCCAAACGCCTCTGCGTCCAAACGCCATACTTTCCCAAGGAGTCCTCAATGGACCTGAATTTGACTGCTGCCGAACTGAGTTTTCGCGACGAGTTCCGCGCCTGGCTCCATGCCAACGTCCCTAAAGACTGGAACGAGTTTCGCGAAGCCGAGATGGAGCCGCGCTTTGAATATCTCAAGCGCTGGCAACGCAAGCTCTACGAAGGTGGCTGGGCGGGAATCTCATGGCCAAAGGCCTATGGCGGACGCGGCGTCAGCCTGATGGAGCAGGTGATTTTCTGGCAGGAGATGGCGCTGGCCGACGCGCCACCCATGGCCAACGTGCTGGGCTTGGGATTGATCGGTCCGACCATCATTGCCTTCGGTACGGAAGCACAAAAGAAGCGCTTCCTTCGCAAAATCCTGAGCGCGGAAGAGATCTGGTGCCAGGGATTCTCCGAGCCCGACGCGGGTTCCGACTTGGCGAACCTGCGTTGTGAAGGCCAGCTTGATGGCGATCACTACGTAATCAACGGACAGAAAGTCTGGAACAGTTATGGCTGGGCCGCCGACTGGTGCGAACTGGTCGTGCGCACTGATCCCAATGTCCCCAAGCACAAGGGCATCACCATGGTGCTGGTGGACATGAAGTCTCCCGGCGTGGAGGTGCGTCCGCTGAAGCAGATGACGGGCGAGACTGAGTTCAACGAAATTTTCTTCCACGACGTTCGCGTGCCCGTGGAGAACGTTGTCGGCAAAGTGAATGAAGGCTGGGCCGCCGCGATTGGCACGCTCATGCACGAGCGCGGCACCTTCGGCGCGGGATTGCAGATCATCTATCAGCGCAACATGAGCCGGCTGATCGAGCTGGCGAAAACCATACAACACAACGGGCACCCAGCATCGCAGGATCCGCTGGTGCGTCAAAAGCTGGCGCAATGCTACGCAGAGATAGAAATCATGCGCATGAACCAGATGCGGGCCTTCAGCCGCATCAATGCAACAGGCGTCCCGGGGCCCGAAGGCTCCATTCAGAAAATTTTCTGGAGCGAACTGAATCAGCGCTTTCAGCAAGCCGCGCAAGAGATCCTCGGTCCATACGGACAGCTGGAAGCCGGCGATCCGCACGCCATTGATAAGGGCGCGTGGTCCTATGGCTATCTGCGGACACGGGGCAACACAATTGAGGCCGGGACATCGGAGATCCAGCGCAACATTATTGGGCACTTTGTCCTTGGGCTGCCGAAAAGCTATTGAGATCGGGTGATCTGGTGATCCGTTGATCGGGTGATTGGAAAATCGGGACAAGAAACCGAATCGGCCAAGAGCCAAAAGCCAAGAGCCAAAAGCCAAAAGCCAAAAGCCAAGAGCCAAAAGCCAAGTACTAAATACTAAGTACTAACTACTGGGGTTTAAACATGCAATTTGGACTGAGCGAGAGCCAGCAGATTCTTAAAGACAATGCGCGCAAGTTTTTCGCCAACGAGTGCCCCATGACGGAAGTTCGTCGTGTCATGGAGACGGACACCGCTTATGACGCAAACCTGTGGCGCAAAATGGCCGAGCAAGGCTTTACCGGCATTATCTTTCCTGAAGAATACGGTGGCCTCGGCCTGGGCAAAGTGGAACTCGCGCTGCTGATGGAAGAAGCTGGATACGCGCTTCTGCCCGGACCATTTTTTTCGACCGTTGCGATGGCCGGCGCTCTGGTTGATATGTGCGGCACGCCGGAGCAGAAGAAGAAATATCTGGCCCCAATCTGCAACGGGGACGCGCGCTCTACCGTCGCTCTGCTCGAAGCCAGCGCCAGTTGGGATCCCACGGATGCGCAGATGTCGGGCGCCAGCGGCCGGCTGACCGGGACAAAGCTTTTCGTTCCTGACGCTGCCGGAGCAGGGTCCATTTTCGTGGTTTGCCGCGACGGCATTTTCATTGTTGACGCCGGCGCACCCGGTCTTGACATCAAACCGATGTCCAGCATGGACCTGACTCGCAAACTCTATTCCGTGCAATTTAGCAATACTCCGGCTGAGAAGGTAGGCAATCCCGCCGGTCTGCCGCAGGCGCGGCAAATCGCGACTTTGGCGCTTGTATCGGAAATGGTAGGCGGTATGCAGCGCACGCTTGAAATCACGGTGCAGTACGCGAAGACGCGCAAACAGTTCGGCAATCCCATTGGCATGTTCCAGGCGGTGCAACACCAGTGTGCGGACATGTATCTGGAAACTGAGAGCTCTCGTTCAGCGGCCTACTACGCCGCGTGGGCGCTGGAAGAGAAATCCCCTGACGCCGCTGCTTCAGTTTCAATCGCGAAAATTTACGCGAGTGACGCTTGCCGGACCGTGGGCAATCGCGGAATACAGATCCATGGCGGAATGGGCTTTACATGGGAAAACGATTTACATTTGTATTACCGGCGCGCCAAAGCATCGGAGACAATGCTGGGCGATCCAACATACCACCGCGAGCGGCTCGCGCGATTGGTGGTGGATGCAGACGCCGGCGCCACGACAGCGAAGTAAAATTGGGTAATTGAGTAATTTGGTAATTGGGTAATTTGAAAACCTGCGGCGCTACCGCCTTTCAATTACGCAATTACCAACTTACCCAATTACCCAATCCACCAACGGAAGCCGACAAAGGATAAGAAGACATGTCCGATCTGGTTCAACTCAGCAAAGACAACGACATCGCAATCATTACCATCAACAATCCTCCCGTCAACGCTCTCAGTCCGGGTGTGCCGGAAGGAATTGGCGAAGCCATTGAGCAGATAGACAAAGACTCCAGCGTCAAGGCCGCAGTTTTGATCGGCGGCGGGCGCACCTTCATTGCCGGTGCGGACATCAAGGAGTTTGGCAAGATCACTTCCGGGGAGAACAAACGAGGCGTGGGATTGCTGCCGTTGCTATTGCGCATTGAAGATTGCAGCAAGCCCGTGGTGATGGCCATCCATGGCACGGCATTCGGTGGAGGACTGGAAGTCGCCATGTCGGGGCACTACCGCGTCGCCGCTCCCGGCGCGCAGGTCGGCCAGCCGGAAGTTAAGCTCGGGATCATTCCCGGTGCGGCTGGAACGCAACGTCTGCCGCGGCTCGCAGGTGTAGCGAAGGCAGTGGAGATGTGTACTGACGGCAATCCGGTCAAAGCAGAAGAAGCGCTCAAGCTGGGAATTGTTGACCGCCTGATCCAAGGCGATCTTCTCACTGGTGCGGTCGCTTTTGCACGTGAGATTGCCGGCCAACCCGCTCCCAAGACGCGCGAACGCAACGCAAAGCTCGGCACTGCGGAACAGAACGCACCTGTTTTTGCTGCCGCACGCGACAACGCGCGCAAGAAACAGCGCGGCATGATGGCGCCCGTCGCTGCGATTGATGCGATTGAAGCTGCCACGAGGCTACCCTTCGAAGAAGGCTGCGAGGTGGAGCAGAAGTTGTTTCGGGAGTGCCTGTTCTCCGATCAATCCAAGGCGATGATCCACGTCTTCTTCGGTGAACGTGAAGTCGCCAAGATTCCTGACATTCCCAAAGACACGCCTATCATCCCCGTGAACAGCGCCGCCGTTGTGGGCGCGGGCACCATGGGCGGAGGCATTGCCATGGTCTTTGCCAACGCCGGAATGCCGGTGTTGTTGAAAGAAACAGATCAAGCCGCGCTAAACCGTGGCTTGGCGACTATCGAAAAGAATTACGCGAACTCGGTCAAGCGCGGGCGCTTTACGCAGGAACAGATGGACGCGCGCCTCAACCTGATTAAGCCTACTCTGAAGTACGATGACTTTGCCAACGCCGACATGGTCGTTGAAGCCGTGTTCGAGGGCATGGCGCTGAAGAAACAAGTCTTCGGCGAACTGGACCGCATCTGCAAGCCTGGAGCGATCCTGGCCAGCAACACCTCGACGCTGAACATTGACGAGATTGCTTCCGCCACCTCGCGTCCTGAGTCAGTGATCGGGACACACTTTTTCAGTCCGGCAAATGTCATGCGTCTGCTCGAGATCGTGCGTGGCAAGGCCAGCAGCAAAGAAGTGATCGCAACGTGCATGCAACTTTCCAAAAAGCTGGGCAAGGTCGGCGTGCTGGTAGGGAACTGCCGCGGCTTCGTCGGCAATCGCA
>WNFG01005303.1_pt1 | contig 10844 bp, 10 predicted proteins | sample 5400431 | NCBI WGS metagenome assembly WNFG01 (sample SAMN13153346, study PRJNA577476) | soil metagenome | isolation source: 120 cm saprolite under Douglas fir tree site 2 hole 3 replicate 2 | place: USA:California | collected 2015-04-18
GCCCACGTAGGGATGATTGCCGAACCGCTCGTTGAGCCGGCGCGAGAGGTAGGCGCCCTGCGTCCGCACGTTGGCCAACAGCTTGTCGCGGCGTATCACGCCCTGCACGGCCAAGGCCGTGGCGCATGCAAGCGGATGACCCATGTAAGTGTGGCCATGCTGAAAGGCGCCCGAACCTCCGGCGACGGTTTCGAAAATCTTGTCCTGGATCAGAAGCGCGCCGATCGGCGCGTAGCCCCCGCCGAGACCCTTGGCGATCGCCATCAGATCCGGGGCGATCTCTTCCTGCTCGCAAGCATGCAGCGTCCCGGTGCGGCCCATGCCGCACATCACCTCGTCGAGAATGAGCAGAATGCGGTGACGGTCGCAGACCTCACGCACGCGTTGGAAATAGCCGGGCGGCGCCGGGACTGCGCCCAGGCTGGCGCCGACGACCGTCTCGGCGACGAACGCGATGACATGGTCGGCGTCGAGCTCCGTGATTTTGTCGTCCAGCTCCCGGGCCAGGCGTTCGCCGTAAGCTTGCGGCGTCTCGTCCACGCGGCGGCCGCGATATTCGTAGGCCGGCGATACATGCTGCGTCTCGATCAGAAGCGGCGCGAATTCCCGGCGCTGCCACTCCCGGCCGCCGACCGCAAGCGCCCCGAGCGTGCTGCCGTGATAGCTTTGGCGTCGTGCGATGAAGTATCGCCGCTGCGGCTCTCCGCTTTCGACGAAATATTGACGCGCCAGTTTGAGCGCAGCCTCGATCGCCTCCGAGCCGCCGCTGACGAAAAATACGTGGCCGATGCCGTCCGGCGCGTGCGCGACAAGATCGTCCGCCAGCTCCTCGGCAACTTGCGTGGTGAAGAAGCTCGTATGCGCATAGGCGAGCTTGTCGACCTGCTCGCGCATGGCGCGGAGCACGTCCGGATGCGAGTGCCCGAGGCAGGACACCGCCGCGCCCCCCGAGGCGTCGATGTATTCCTTGCCGGCGCTGTCGCGAATGGTGATTCCGTGACCGCTCACCGCGAACGGATAGGAATGTGCAATTCGGCGATGGAGAACACGGGTCATGATCGCGACCGCCTGTTCCGAGGACGAACCATGAACGTGTCGAAAGCGGCGAGCTGTTTTTCGCTGGCTGCGATGGCGGCAAGCGTCTGCGAGCCGCGGCGGGCGGCGACGAGGGCGGCGAGGCACTCTACCGCCGCGAACGCCGGAGCCATGGTGTGGAAAAACGACGGAGTCTCGGTGCGCACGATCAGTGTCTCTTCAGCGAGTGCCGCGAGCGGCGACATTTCACTGTCGGTGACGGCGACAATGCGCACCCCGCGCGCGCGCGAATAGCGCGCGGCGTGAACGGTGTGGCGGGTATAGGGCTTGACGGAAATCGCCAGCATCACGTCGGCGGAGCCGATCGTGCGCAGCAGGTCGACGCCCGTCCCGCCGGCGCCGTCGACCAGCACGGACGACGCGCCGAACAGCGACCGCACGTAGTGGAAGATATAGGCGACCGCAAAGCTCGATCGCAACCCGAGACAGAACACCCGCTCGGCGCCTGCGATCAGCTTCGCCGCGGCGGTGAAGCGCTCGATCGATTCCGCCGAGGTCAATGCCTGCAGGTGGTGCGCAAGCGAGGAGAGTACATCGTGCACCAGGGCGGCGTCGCCCTCGGTGTCGCGCCGTTGCAGAAGCTCCTCGGCACGCGCGCGGAAGCTTTCCGGCCGCCGCCGCACCGCCTCCGCGTAGAGCTTGCGGATCTCGTCATAGCCCTTGAGGCCGATGCGCTGGGCGAGCCGGGTCATCGTCGCGGGTGCCACGCCGGCGCGGCGCGCCTGCTCGCGCGCGGTGAGGAGCGCGACATCGGCGGGATGGTCGATCACCCAGCGTGCGGCCTCCTGCAATTGCGGCGATAGGCCGTCGAACCCGGACTTCAGCAAGCCGACGAGCGCTGCATCTCCCATGATCGATCTTTATCGCGTTGCAGCCGTTCCTGCAACAAATGTTTCAAAAGAAGGCAATCCGATCCGAATGTTTCAAAAAGGCTTGGACGTGAAACGTGCCGGGTTCCGGCTCCGGCCGGCGAACTCAAGTCACTCGCAGCCGTCCCGCAAAAATGCGGCGATTTCCCCATTCGCCTTCAGCTCCGCGAGATCCGCCTCGCTCGGCAGATGCGGCTTGTCGCGCCTGGCGTTGACCATGCACAAAAAGCCCAGCGGCGCGTCGGCGGTGGCGCGGAACTGGTGCCAGGTCGAGGCCGGGACCGTGACGAGGTCGTGGGTCTCCACGGCCCGCACCTTATTGCCGACGAGGCAATGGCCGCGGCCGCGCAGGATCAGGACGCCGTGCATGTGCTCGTGGCGCTCGAGCGAGGAAAATCCGCCGGGCTGAACCTCGAAATAGCGCAATTCGCCGGCAAGGTCCGGGTCGGAAAACAGGATTTGCCGCGACACCGACTTGAACAGCGCGCGACCGTCCTCCTTGTAGGGAAGGCACTCCACCCCCTCCCAGCGGTAGTCCCGCTGCGCCCTGCGGTGGATCGCCTTGCCGCCAGTGGCCGTTCTCTCATCCATGTCCGTGCCTCTCGACCGCGGCCACGAAGGCGGCGGTCGCCTCGACCAGGCGCTCGCGCTCGGCCAGGAGCGCACCGCCGATCAGCAACATCGTATCCTTCCCATAGAAATCAAGCATCTCCGGAACCCGTTCGAGGCTCATGCCGCCCGCCGGGGTGGGCACGCTCGGGCGCATCCCCTGCCAATCCGCCAGAGCGGCACGGGCGAGCGCCCGGCAGATCTCGGGCGAATAGCCGAAGCGGCCGCCGTAATTCGGGAACACCACCGCGTCGGCGCCGAAGAGCCGGAACAGTTTTCCGATGAGCAGCGGCGGGGCAATGCGCGAAGCCCCCGCCAGCGCCGGATGCGCGAAGAACGCGAGGTCGGGATTGTCGCGCACCAGTCGGTGGAAGCCGGCGAGCCCCGCGATCATCGGCGCCACCATCAGCGCGTCGACCCCGAACTCCCGGGCGACGGCAACTTGCCGCCGCATGGAAACAAGATCGCCCGAAAGGCTCGGCACATAGCGCGCCGCACGGCCCGTGGCCTGCTCGACCGCCCGCAGCGCCGGCGCAATCGCGGCAACGCGCGCCGCAAACGGCGAATAGGCCTGGTCGGCGAGGCCGTGGTCGTCCTTGACGTAGTCGACGCCGCCCCGTGCGAATTTTTCCGCCAGGGCGGCGAGCCTCTCGGGCGGCAGGCCCTGCGGCTTGAGCGCGGAGCAGGTCAGGGCGCGGTCGCGAGCGCCGACTTTCTCGCGCAATCCGTGCAGCCCGTGGCGCGGGCCGCCGAACGATCTGGCCAGCTCGCCCGGAATCTCGGCGTCGTGCAGCACGACATCGTCGTGGATCGACGTGTTGCCGAACAGCATGTTGATGAGCTGGCCGGGGTCTCGCCCGACGGTCTCGGCCGCAAGCGCGACGCGCACCTCGAAGGTGCCCACATCGCGCTGCTCGATCGCAACGACCCGGGCGACGATGCTCGACAGGACGGTCTCGTCCTCGATCGCCTCGACCGGCATTTCCACGCTCTGCTCGACCGCGATGGCGCGGGCGCGGTCCTCGATCGAGGAGGCATCGGCGCGGACGCGGTAGACGGCTTCCAATCCCGGGGACATGGAGGATCAGCGCGGTTGTGGCGAGGAATCGGCAATCCGGCCGACCGGCCTAGCGCCCCTCAGTCGTTCGGGCCCGGCCGTTCTATCAATGTGTAGGAAGATTGGGCGGTCGAATTCAATGGGCCCATTTTTCGCCAACAGACTTCGCAACAGACGCTCTCGCCGGCGTTGCCACCCGACGCGACGGCGCGCACGGCGTATCGCGCCCCGCAATGGGCGCAGCCAAAACTCCGGTCGGATCCGATTCCCCAGCTTCGGGCCATGCGGCATCGTATGGGTCGCGGCGTGATTCGCCATTGGCATGGTGCCCCTGCCCGGGCTCGATCAACAGGATTGAACGGAGGCGGTATCACGATGTCGATCTGACGGCCGGCGATCCGCTCAATGCCGCGCCGCAGCATCGATCTTCGGCTCGGTGCGGGCCTGCCGCTTTGACGAATCGCCGTGCGCCATGGCTAAACTGGGCGGGGCTGGCTCGAAAATGAACGTCATCGTCTTCGCCTCGCGCAAGGGCGGCAGCGGGAAGAGCATGCTGGCCGCCCATGTCGCCGCGCTTGCCGGCAAGCGCGCATCCTGCCTGTTGATCGATGCCGATCCACAAGGCTCGCTCACGCTCTGGCACAAGCTGCGCGGCGGCGGCGAGCCGGCGCTCCGGAACGGCAGCCGCGGCGTCGCCGAGATCGTCAAGGCCGCCAGACGCGAGTACGAATGGGCGTTCGTCGATACGCCGCCCAACATGTCGGCCGTGGTGGCCGACGCGATCCGGACCGCCACCCTCGTCATCATTCCGGCCCGACTCGCCGTGTTCGATCTGGCGGCGATCAAGGAGACGATCGAGCTCGCGCGGGGCAACCGCGTGCCCTACGCGGTCGTCATCAATGCGGCCCCGGCGCGGCGCGACAACGCCGAATCCCCGTTCGTCACCGAGTCGCGGGAAGTGATCTCCCGGCTCGATATCCCGGTGTGGGCCGGCCAGATCACCAATCGGGCGGATTACGGCTATGCGCTGGGCGCCGGGCAGGGTGTGACCGAGTTCGACCCCCGCTCGCAAGCCGCGGCCGAGATCGTCTCGCTATGGTCGGCGATCGAGCGCTCGGTGAAGGCGATCCACGGCCTCTACCGCAGCGCCGGCGCCATGCACCGGGTGGCGGCGTAACCCTCTCCGCGTGCCCCGTAGCCCGGATGGAGCGAAGCGTAATCCGGGTGGGCGCTGCGGTTAGTCCCGGATTGCGCGCCACAGCGCGGCGCTCCATCCGGGCTACGTGGCCTATCTGGGCCGGGCGCTCTTCGCCAACAGATCCAGATTGTTCTGGATATACGGATTGCCCGGATCGAGATCGCGGGCGGCGACGAGCTTCTGCCGGGCGTGGGGGTAATCCCCGCGCAGCAGATAGGAATAACCCTGGTTGTTGAGGATCTCGGCGGTAGGCCCGAGAATCTTCGCCGCATGCGCATAGGCCCGGTCGGCGAGCTCGAACCGGCGCAGCCGATCATAGGAGGCCGCCAAGCCCAGCCAGGCTTCGGCATCGCGGCGTGTGTCGCCCGGCCCGTTCTCGACAGCGCGGCGGAAATAGCGCTCGGCAAGCCCGAAATTGTTGGCGCGGTAATGTCGTTTGCCCAGGTTGAGATCGTCGTTCGGGTCCTGCGGCGCGGCGGGCGCCGCGACCGCGACCGGGGCATCGGCCGCGATCGACCCGGTCGTCTCCGGCGCGGCCGGGGGCGCCGGAAGCTCCGACGAAGCGTTCGCGGCGGTGGAATCGCTTTGAGTTGGGAGATGCAGGAAGGCGGCCGTCTTGTTCCAGGATCCGCACCCGGTCAGCCACAACAGGCACGCGGCCGTCGCGAATACGCGAGCTACTCTCATCCGTACGCTCTCCGCCGCGTCGAGCCGCGAATCCCGCGCGAGGCGGTTGGCTGACGGCGCGGCAATCCCGAAACCGGAGACCCGGAGGCTAGCCGACGATGGTTAATTTTCTTTCAGAGATCAGAGGTCGGGGGCCGGAGGCCGGAATCGGCCATCGCCGGACTCTGACCTCTGATTACCGATTGCTGTTCCCTGGCGTCAGCCGCCGACTTTGAATCGGACGTACACCGGCAGCATGATGACGATGATGACCACCGGAAACACGCAGAGCGTCAGCGGCACCGACAGCTTGGCCGGCAGGCTGTAGGCCTTCTCCTCGGCACGGGAGAGGCGCTGGTGGCGCATGTCGTCGCTGTAGACCCGCAAGGCAGCGGTGAGGCTCGAGCCGAGCTCTTCGGATTGCTGCAGCAGGGTCGCGAACGAGCGCGCCTCGTCGAGCCCGAGCCGGTCGCCGAAATGCTCGAGCGCCTCGCTCAAGCTCCGGCCGGCGCGGATCTCCAGCGTCGCCATGTAGATGTTGGCGCTCAGCGAAGGATAGGAGTCGCTGAGCTCGCGGCCGACGCGATCGAGCGCCGCTTCCATGCTCAGCCCCGCATCCGCGCATACGACCAGCAGATCCATGAAATCCGGGAAACCCGCCCGGTGCTCGTTCTCGCGGGCGCGGATGCGGCGCTTCAAGTAAAAGTTCGGCACGAAATAGCCGGCGAGCCCGACCGGCCAGACGAAGAACCAAACATTGGTGCCGAAGTCGTCGAGAATCGACGGCAGCAGCAGGAGAGCCGCAAGCGCCAGCCCCAACCCCGTCAAAATACGGGCAAGGAAAAAGAACGCGGGCGCGCGCGGATCGAGAAAACCGGCCTGGACGAGCCGCCGCTTGAGCTCGCGCTGATCGTCTCTTTGCGAACCGGAGAAATGCCGCGTGGCGTAATCCATCAGCAGCTGGGCCGCCTGCTGGCTGGCATGCCGCATCGAGCGGCTATCCGACGAAGCCTCCGCGAACACGCCGGCCGCGCGCCGGCGCACCCCACGCCGCACCTGCAGCGTCGCCATAACTCCGAAGGCCACGGTCGCGCCCGCGAGGAAGACGAGGACGCTCAGGATCAGATTGTCTCCGAACACGTCGTCGAGGAGATCGAACACGGCATCCATGCTCCTAGATCCTGAAATTCACCATGCGGTACATCACGAGATCGCCGATCGCCATCCACAGACAGGCGAGCCCGAGCCCGATCTTGGTGACCTGGTGGTCCCAGATGCTGCCGTAGAAATCCGGTGCGACCATGCCGAGCAGGAAGAAGATGGCGACCGGCAGCCCGGACAGGAAAAAGGCGGAGAATTTCCCTTCGGCGGCGAGCGCCTTGATTTTTCGCCGCATCTTGAAGCGCTGGCGGATGGTCGCGGACAGGTTATCCAGAATCTCGCTCAAGTTGCCGCCGGTCGAGCCCTGGATCGCCACCGCGGTCACGAACAGCGGCAGATCGTCCTGCCCGACCCGGAACGCGAGATTGCGCATCGCCGTCTCGAGATCCGCCCCGTAGGTGATCTCGTCGGCGGCCATGCCGAACTCGGTGCCGACCGGGTCTTTGAGCTCGCGCGCCACCATCGATACCGCGACCGGAATCGGATGGCCGGCGCGCAGGCTGCGGACGATGATGTCGATCGCGTCCGGGAACTGCTCGCCGAACTTGCGATGCCGGCGCCGGCGCAGGAAATGCAGCCCGCCATAGGGCAGCACCCCGGCCGCGACCAGCGCCGCGGCCGCGGCCTGGAAGATATCGTCGCGCAGCAACGTCACGGCGCCGAACGCGAACAGGGCGGCAACGCCGACGATCGCCGCAAGCCGCCCCAGGCCGATGGTCAGTCCCGACTGCAGGACGAGCCGGTTGAGCGGCAGGATCGGAAACCCGTAGAGGCCGCCGGCGGTCAGCCCGCGCTCGCGGCGCAGCTGAACGAGCACGCTTTCGCGGTCGGGTTGGTCCTTCAGCAGCCGCAGCCGGCGATTGATGCGGCTGCGGTAGGAGGCGGTCGAGAAGCACAGGAGATACACCGCTTCCACGAACAAGACTGCGGACGCGGCCGCGAACAGATAGACCAGATAGGTGGAATCCAGTTCGAACGGCATCATCGTCACAACGGCTTGGCGGGGTCGAAATAGCTGCCCGGGATCTGAATGCCCTTGGCGACCAGATCCGAGAGGAAGCGCGGCCGAATGCCGGTGGCGTGGAAATGTCCGTGCACGGTGCCGTCCTCGCCGGTGCTGTCCCGGACGAAACGGTAGATTTCCTGCATCTGGATGATGTCGCCTTCGAGCCCGGTCAGCTCCGCGATGCTGGTCACGCAACGCTTGCCGTCCGAGAGCCGCTGCAGTTGCACGATCACCCGGATCGCCGCGGCGATCTGACCGCGGATGCTCGCCACCGTCATCGGCATCCCGGCCATGCCGATCATCTGCTCGAGACGAGAAATGGCGTCGCGCGGGGTATTGGCGTGGATGGTCGCCATCGAGCCTTCGTGACCGGTGTTCATCGCCTGCAGCATGTCGAAGGCCTCCTCGCCGCGGCACTCGCCGAGGATGATGCGGTCGGGCCGCATGCGCAGCGCGTTCTTGACCAGCTCGCGTTGGCGGATCTCGCCCTTGCCCTCGATGTTGGGTGGCCGGGTCTCCAGCCGCCCGACGTGAGGCTGCTGCAACTGCAGCTCCGCCGCGTCCTCGATGGTGATCAGGCGCTCCCTCTCGGAGATGAAGGCGGACAGCGCGTTGAGCATCGTAGTCTTGCCGGAACCGGTGCCGCCGGAAATGATCAGCGTGACGCGGGCCTTCACGGCCGCGGCGAGCAGATCGGCCATCGGCTGGCGGATCGCCCCCATGTCGACGAGCTTCTTGAGATTGAACGGCTTCTTGGAGAATTTGCGGATCGACACCAGCGGGCCATCGACCGCGATCGGCCGGACCGCAATGTTGATGCGCGAGCCGTCGAGCAGCCGAGCGTCGCACAAGGGCTGCGACTCGTCGACCCGCCTGCCGACCGCCGACACGATCTTATTGACGATGCGGAGCAGATGCCCCTCGTCCTTGAAGCGCACCAAGGTCGGCTCGAGCATGCCGGCGCGCTCGACATAGACCTGCTCGTGGCTGTTGATCAGAATGTCGTTGATGGTCGGATCCTTGAGCAGAGGTTCGATCGGCCCGAGCCCCATCATTTCGTCGAGGATCTCGGTGACGAAGTCTTCGAGCTCCTGCGCGTTGAGCGCCAAGCGTTCCGCCACGGTATATTGCGACACCAGCGCGTGAATCTGCCGGCGGACTTCGTCCTCCGGCATCTTCTCGAGCGCCGACAGGTTGATCTCCTCGATCAACCGCCGATGCAGGCGGACTTTGGCATCGAGCAGCTTTTCGCTGAGCAGCGTGCCGGCGCGTCCGGGCGGTTCCGCAGCCGGCTCGGGCTCGACCGGCACCGGGACGGGCGCCATGGCCGGCGCGACCTCCGGGGCGGGCACCAGCTCCGGCGCGAGCATCCGGCGGGAGGTGAAACGTCCGAGCATCTTGCGGTTCCTCGTCAGGTTCTCGACGGCTCGCGCCCGGCGCGATGGCAAAAGCCGCTCAGCGCGCCCATAGCACTCCCCGGCCCCGCCGCAGGCCGCCGGTGGCCTCCCGGGAGCCGGCCTTGGTGTCGGTCCGCGGGAACAGGAGCTTCTTGAGCGCCGCCGAGATGTTGTTTCCCGGCCGCACTTCCTCGAGCGGAACGCCGCGATCGATCGCTTCGCGCGCCAGGCGGTAGTTGTTGGGAATGGTGCCGCCGAGCGTGGTGCCCAGCGCCTGCTCGATATCGGCGCGGCGCAGGCCGGAACCGAACAGCTGCTGCTCGAACCGGTTGACGATGACCTGCGGCTGCGGCCCGCCCTTGAGACGTTCGCCGATCGCCGCGACCAGCTGCTTGGCGTGACGCACGCCCGGGACCGTCATCTCGGTGACCACGAACAGCCGGTTGGAGCCCAGCAGGACGCTGTCGGTCCAGGCGAACCAGGTCCGCGGCATGTCGATCACGACGTGGTCGAACCGCGAGGACACCATGTCGAGCAGGCGCGTGGCCACGTCGGCATCGAACGAACGCATTTCGGCCGGGCGGTTCGGCGCGGCGACCACCGCAAGACCGGAGCCGTGCTGGGAGAGCATCACTTCCAGCAATTGGCCGTCGAGCCGCTCCGGCCGCGGCTCGATCTCGCCGATGTCGAGCCGCGGCTCGATGTCGAGATAATCGGCGCAGGCGCCGTGCTGGAAATCGAGATCGACCAGGCAAGTCGAGGTGCCGCCGCGGGGCGCGCGGCGCAGCAGCAGCATCGCCGTCTCCACCGCCAGCGTCGTCACCCCCACCCCGCCTGCCGCGGGCAGCAGCGTGTAGATCTCGGCTTCCTTGGCGCCGTCGGCGGCGGAACCTTTGGCGACGCGGCCGCAAGCGCGCACCAGCTCGATCGGATCGACCGGCTTGACCAAAAAATCGGCGATGCGCAGCTGGATCAACTGCCGCGCCACGCTCTCGCTGAACCCCGCGGTGACGACGAGGATCGGCACCGATCCGGCAAGCCGCCGCGCCAGGTTTTGCAGGGCGGCGATCTCGTCGGAACGGGTGGCATCGAGGTCGACCAGGAGCACCGTCGCGCCCTCGACGGGGAGCTTCTCCTCGGTTCCGCCTACCGCGCCGGTGATGACGGCCAGATCGATCTGCGCGTTGCGCCCGAAGGTGGCGCGCAGCATGCGCTCGAATTCGCCGTCGGCCGTGATCGCGACGATCCGCACGCCTCGCGAAGCCGGTGTTTGCGGGCCATCAGCCATGATATTCCCACTCGCTTCGCCTCGACCGGAAGCAAAGCCGGCTCAAGGATTGGGCGCGCCGCCGCTCGGCGCCGCCGGTGCGGCCAGAAGCGGCGTGTATTTGACCGAGCTCGTCCCGGTGCCTTGCGGCGGCACGACCTTGTTGGTCCGGTAGCGTTCGATGGCGCCTTGGACGCGCTGTCCGTTGCCGGCGATTTTGCGGTTCGCCGCCGCCGGCGGCCACGGATCGATGGTCTCGACCGCGACGTTCGAGGCGACGGCATTGCCGGCCTGAAAGCTCACGCCCTCGCGGCGGTCGTAATAGAGATCCGAGCAGGCCCCGAGCAGGGCCGTCAGCAGCAGCGCCGGCGCGATCGTCCGCGCGCGAAAAGCTCGGTCACCGCGCGGCATGGACGGGCTCCCAGCCGAGGTCGAGGATGTGGCCGACGGGCGGGGGTTCGACGCCGGCAAGCCGGCGCTTCATCGACGGCGTGAGCTCGGCCTCTCCGAGCAGGAACA
>WNFG01006224.1_pt1 | contig 10843 bp, 10 predicted proteins | sample 5400431 | NCBI WGS metagenome assembly WNFG01 (sample SAMN13153346, study PRJNA577476) | soil metagenome | isolation source: 120 cm saprolite under Douglas fir tree site 2 hole 3 replicate 2 | place: USA:California | collected 2015-04-18
CACACTCCGCTCAGCGTCTCCAGTTTCCTCGGACTTCTCGCGCTCCTCGGCGTTTCCGTGCAGACCGCCGTTATTCTCGTCAGCTACATCAACAAACTGCGCCTGGAAGGCCGCACTATTCGCCAGGCAACACGCGAAGCCTCACTGCTGCGCCTGCGCCCCATCATGATGACCGCCCTGGTCGCCTGCCTCGGCCTGCTGCCCGCTGCCATCTCTACCGGCGTCGGCAGCGACACGCAAAAGCCCTTCGCCATCGTAGTCGTCGCCGGGCTCATTTCCCGCCTGGTCCTCGGCTTCTTCATCAACCCCGTCCTCTACGAAGTAGCCGCCCGCGAAGGCGACCGCCTCCAAGTCTAATCATTCATCATCCTCATTTGACCTATCGATCACGCGATTTTTGTGCCGCAGTTTCTTCCTCATTCCGGTGTAGCGGCCACCTTCAGGTGGCCATCTTGCGCTTGCTCCGTCTATCTCCCGCCGGTGTCGCAGGCAGGGTCTTCAGACCGCTTTTCTATCCGAATCGTTCTCCGCGCCCTGCATGCTCTTATCTCTATGCCCTCTGTGTTAGATTCTTTCTTAGATCCCACGCGGAGGAACAAAATGTCCGAACCAAGTTACGAAGAACTGAAAGCCCAACTCGAGCAAGCACAAAAACAGCTCGGCGCAAAAAAGAGCGGCGCCCTCGATTTTCGTGTAGGGGAAAAAGGCGGCGTCAGCGTCTACGGCCTCGGACGCTTCCCGGTCACTCTTTATTATGAACAATGGACTCGCTTGCTCGGCGCCTCCGGCGAGCTAAAAGCCTTCCTCGAAGAACAAAAGTCCGCAGGAAAACTCAAACTCAAGGAGTAGTTCAGGGAGGCGGCTCCAATAACTCAGCGGCTTGTCGAAGCTGTTGCGGATACTGCGAATTTTTGCCGGAGGGGTTCGACGATCAGGACCGAATCCATGGTTGACGAATGAATTGCAAGAAGTTTGTGGAGCGCAACATCGGCACCCGCACCGTCACCCGATTCGCGCTTCGCGTGCGCCATCAGCTCTAAGGAAAATGCATCATCGCTCGCTTGTTCCAGCTCAGAAAGCCCTTCTGGGAACTTCTTCTGTTCCAGCAGCCACGCGCCACGCAGCGAGTGCAACTGCTCGCCGATAAACTCATTCTCAGTCGCTTCATATCTCTGCTGCATCACCCGTATACACACATCTGTCATCGCCGGATTTCCGGCATGGAGAGATCGCACTCCGCGCCAGCGGCGAATCACCGCCATGTGCTCATCGTGCGTGATCGTTGCCAGATCCGCATCGTCGCGAATCGCATCTTCCGCCGCGTCCAGATGTTTCAGCGCTGCAAGATCGTCCGTTTGATATTCGGCCATTGCTTCCTGAAAACCGGCCTGCAGGTCGGTGTACTTGCGCGCTTTTGCTTCCGCCGCCAGTGCCGCGTATTCCCGATCGGCGAATCCGTACAAATTGTCGCGAACATAACTCAATGCGATTGAGGAGCGGTATTCCAGGCTGCGCCGCGGATTCGCCGCCAGCTGCGCGGATTTGTGATAAGCCTCGCGCGCCGCATCCTGATTGCCCAGCATCGCGAACACATCTCCCAACTCGTGTTGCGACGGTCCAAACGACGGATCCTTTTTCAGCGCCGCTTCAAAGTGTGCGCGCGCTTCATTGTATCTGCCGGCCTTGAAAAGGATATCTCCGTACGAGTCTTCTGGATTCGCATCCGTCGGCATCGCCGCCACGTAGCGCTGCATCAATGTTTCCGCACGCGCCATATCGCCCATTGCCGCGTAGGCGTAACCCAGTCGGTTCAAAACCGGGGTGAACTCCGGATCGAGCAGCAAGACCTTTTCAAACAATGGAACCGCCCGTTGCTGATCTCGCTGATCCACAAACCACCGTCCCGCGAGATATAAAATAAATTTGTCATCGGATTCGCGTTTCGTTAAATCGTTCAGGTTGGAAATCGCCGCGATCTGGTCGTTTTGTTTTTGTGCAGCGATCCAGCGCACAAACAGCATTTCGCTCGGCGAACTTTTTCCCGCCAGCCTTTGCGCGTGTGCCAAGGCGTCCGCAGCTTCATGCGCATCCGTAGCAAAATATGCAAGCAAGCTCCAGCCCGCTGCGAAATTCGCATCTTCACCGACTGCCGTCCGCAAACTTTTCAAACATTCATCCAGCCGGTAGTTTCCGCTCAAAATAATCGCCTGGCCAAAAAGCTCTCGCGCATGCTCGGACTTCGTTGTCAGACGCATTTGTTCCATGCGTGAGTTAGACAGCGGTTTCGGAGCGGGCTGAGCCGCCGGCTGCTGCGCGAAATCCGGCGCAGCGCAAAACACCCATACTAACGCCGACAAAATAAGCCTTTCGCCCTTCATTCCGAACTCTCCTAACCACCGGTTACAACGTCATTTCGATGCTAGCAGCAACCGGATTTGCCGCTGCCTGTACCGATGTACAGTTGCCGCGCAACAGTCACGCGCAGGAGGTGAACAAGAGCATATATAATGTGCAATTGCGAACCGGGGAGGCGAGATTGCCATGAAATTGCGGCACTTTGGACGCACAGGGTGGCAGGTCAGCGAAATCGGCTACGGCATGTGGGGCATGGCGGGATGGACCGGTTCGCAGGATGCCGAGTCGCTGGCTTCGCTGCAGCGCGCCATCGATCTGGGCTGCAACTTTTTTGATACTGCGTGGGCCTATGGCGATGGCCACAGTGAAGAGTTGCTCGGCAAAGCGCTGCGCGCAAATCCTTCCAAAAAATTATATGTCGCGACTAAAATTCCGCCGCAAAATCGTCAGTGGCCATCGAGACGTGAGTTCACGCTCGATGTATCGTATCCGCCGGAATATGTTTTCGAGTACGTGGAAAAAAGTTTGCGCAACATTGGAACCGACACGCTGGATTTAATTCAGTATCACACCTGGGAAGACAGATGGCTCGCTGACGAACGCACGGTACGCACGATCGAAAAATTACGCGAGAGCGGAAAAGTCCGTGCCATCGGAATCAGCTTGAATCGCTGGGAACCGTGGAACGGAATCCGCGCGGTGAAATCCGGATTGGTGGATGCCGTGCAAGTGATCTACAACATTTTCGACCAGAATCCCGAAGACGAACTCTTTCCGGCGTGCCGCGAAAAAGATGTCGCAGTGATTGCGCGCGTTCCGTTTGATGAAGGTTCGCTGACTGGAACGCTGACTCTCGAAAGCAAATGGCCGAAAGAAGATTGGCGCAGCACATATTTCGTGCCAGAAAATCTGCGCAGCAGCGTGGAACACGCCGACGCGTTGAAATATCTAATTCCGGCTGGCTCTTCCATGCCGGAAATGGCGCTGCGATTCATTCTAAATAATTCTGATGTGAGCACGATTATTCCTGGCATGCGAAAAATCCGCAACGTCGAAGCAAATATCGCCGCCAGCGATAAAGGCCCCGTGCCCGGCGCGCTGCATTCAGAATTGCAAAAACATCGCTGGGATCGCTCACCGACCCAATGGAGCCAGTGAGAACGGCCGCCAGTTAAGGAACAGTTGTCGATTTTTCTTACCGCTGCGGTGAAAGAATTCGTGATGAGTTTTTATCAGGAGCACATTGTTCCGCACCTGGTGAAACTGGCGATGCGCAATCGCGAGCTTGAGCCTTATCGCGAACGTGTGCTGGCGGGAGCAGAAGGCCGCGTACTGGAGATTGGAATTGGCGCGGGCCCGAACCTGGAATTCTATCCGGCCAGCGTGAAAGAAATTCTGGCGTTGGAACCCTCGGCAAAATTGATTGCGATGGCGCAGCGCGCCGCCGGAAAATCTTCCGTTGCCGTGAAATTCTTGGAAGCTTCGGCCGAAGCGATTCCGCTGGAGCGCGGCAGCGTGGACACCGTAGTGATGACCTGGACATTGTGTTCCATTCCCGAGGCGCCGCAAGCGTTGCAGGAAATGCGGCGCGTCTTGAAGCCGGGCGGACGCCTGCTGTTTGTGGAGCATGGGCGATCGCCGGACGCCGGCGTCAGAAAGTGGCAGGATCGTTTGACGCCGATATGGAAGCGCTTCGCCGGAGGGTGCCACTTGAACCGGCCGATTTCTGGGTTGCTGGAGCAGGCGGGTTTTCACGTCACGCACCTGACCGCCGGCTACATGAAGCGCGGGCCAAAGCCGATGACGTTTCTGTATGAGGGCAGCGCGTCCCGCGACTAAGCGGTTTGTTTGAGGGCGCGTTCGACGAGGGTGAGGCAGCGCTCGGCTTGTTCGCGCAAGAGTTCTTCCTGTTCGCCGCGTTCGCGTAGGCCGCTGTGCAGCTCGTCGGCAATGGCGAGAGCGGCGAGGACCGCTGCTTTCTGGGTGTCCACGGTGCTGGTAGCGTCCGAGATGGTGCGCATTTTTTCATCCACATAGGCGGCAAGTTTCTGCACGTAGGCGGCATCGAGTTCGCCCGCGATGGAATAAGTCTGCCCGTAAATCTGGACTCTGGTGGGTGGCATGTGCGTTTGGCGGCGAGGCCAAAAGGAAAGGTAGCACAGAAAAGTGGGGAGTGAGCAGTGGGCGGTGGCAACCGACACGGCCAGGAACCCGGCAGGCGGCCGCTACAACGGCCAAACCACAGCGTTCTTGGGGCTATGGCAGGTAGGCGGCGGTGGAGGTTGGGGTGAAGTCGAAGCGGATTACGGTGGAGGACGGAAGAGTGGAGGCCGAGGCTCCGGAAGAAGCGGAGGAGCGAGACGGGGAAGGTGGCGCGCCGAACTGCCATTGTTGGGCGGCTTTTAGGGCCAGGTCGGCGAAGAATTGGCTGGGAGCGGGAGCGGCTAATTCGGCGGAGGAGACGGTGCCGTCAGGATTGAGTTGCACGCGGACGTTGATGCGCACGGTGCCATGGATGGTGGAGCGGGATTTTTCGGAAACTTGCGGTAGGACTTTGCGGATGATCGACGGGGACGCGGGATTTACGTTTGCTGGCGCGTGCGTTACCAGCGCGGCCGAAGGTGGAGGGGCAGCGGGCGCCGATGGAGTCGTGTTGCGCGAGGAAACCGACGGACTCGGCGATTCAGATTTTGGCGACGGACTGTTTCTGTTGATGTGCGAATTCGTGGTGGCGGAATTCAGTTCAGGGGAATTTTTGGGCGAGGCTGGCGCGGAGTTTGTTTTTGAATTCGCGGCGTTTGCGGAATTAGAAGATGGTGGTGGACTTGTTTTGGCGGCGGCAGAGGGTTTTTCTGCCGGCGTAGAGGAAGCGCTGGAGTTGGCGGAATTGGGCGCGGCGGATTTGGACGAACGGAGGATCAGGCGCGGCACGAAGATGATGGCCAGGATGACGGCGGCGGCTGCGCTGACCAGAAAAAGTTTATTCGAACGCGGCTGCGGATTGGGAGAGATAACGCGGCGCGCGCTGCCGATGGTGGCGTTGACTTGTGGAAGTGAAGTGACGGGAATCGGCGCGCGCGAGGCTTGCGGCGCAACGCTCCGGGAGGCGTTGGGCGAAACTGGGGAAAGCGGCACCGCAAGAGGATCGATTTCTGGAAGCGGTTGGCGCTGAGCGGCCCGAGAATGCGTCGACGGGGACGCGGCGGAAGGCGAGTCGACCGCGGCGATCAGGGACTCGGGCGAGTTAGGCGCCTCGGGTGGACGAATATATGGGGAGTCTGCAGGTAGGTGATTTTCATAAGAAGCGGCGACTTCGTTCAAGGTGGGCTTGCGCTTTGCGACATAGGATGGGTCAAGAACGGAGCGCACCTGGTCGAGGGTAATGCGTAGCGTGGCGTCTTCGACGAGAGCCGAGCGAACGATTTCTGCGTAGGGCGCGGGGAGTTCGGGAAGAACGAAGCGCCCGGATGGACGCTGCTGCGGCAAAATTTTGCTTAGCGTTTCGCAGATGGAGATGCCGAGAGACCACATGTCGGAGGCGGGGAAAAGTACGGATTCGGGCGCGGCAAACGGAGCGGCGAGCGGCCAGGTGGAAGCGGATTCTCCAGCGGGCACGATGCGGTCGGCGGATAGCTTGACGTTATCGCCGGTGGCGTGAATGTTGGAAGGCTTGATGCCGGCATGCACGAAACCACTTTGGTGTAGAAAATCGAGCGTGGGAAGAACCGCGGCGAGCATGCCGCTGGTTTCGTCTGGTGTGAGGGCGCGGCGCGGAAGAAGCTGGCCGAGATCTTCGTCGGCGCGATCGGTGACGATGTACAGGCACTGGGAACCATCTATGGCGCAGCGGCCGAAATGGTGGATGCGAAGAAGTCCGGGATGAGAAAGAGCAGCGGCGGCGCGCCAGTGTTCGAGTTGCAGGTCGGAGGTGGCGGGATCTTCCGGAATTAATTTTATGGCGACGTCGGGAGCGGGATCTCCGGGCTGCACGGGTTCCGAGGTGAGGAAGACCGCGGAATTCTGCGAGACGCCAAGAAGCTTGCGGAGCGGGAAACGGCCGTCCGCGAGCTGGCCCAAAAGATGTTGCGTCGTTGCTGACATCGTGCACCGCCGGTCCGCGCGCGGGGTTGCGTGCGGCAGAATGTAATGATAGCGAAACAGAATTCGGGCTAAACGCGCAAGAGAAAATGTTGCGCGCGATCAGGCCGGGGAGGCTTCTTGGAATTGTGATGGCAAGAAGCGGGAAAGGAAAGAGGGTTGTGCGAAAGAGATAGCTGGTCCGCGGTGCAGTGCGCATAGGGATGAAAAACCGGCGCGCGAAACTGCTACAGAAAAGGGCGCCCCGGATAAAGCCGCAGGTACGCCACGCGAATGCGGGACGGAATACATTTCGCTTAGGAGCCCATTAGGAAGAGGGGCTTGTTAGCGAAGCTGGTGTATTGCGGGCGAAGACGCTCGGTGTTGTATTGCTCTTTTACGTTGACGAATTTTTTTGTGGCGGTGATGGTGCCTATGGGCACATTGTCGTAGCGGCCTTCTTTGAGAACGACGAGGCGCCCAAACGTTTTGCTGAGGATTAAATCCAGCGCGAGATTTCCGTAGGCCATGGGCACGATGGAATCGAGAGCGTCGGGATCGCCGGAGCGGACGAGGTAGCCGAGTTTCTGGCTGATGACTTCGATTCTTTTGCCCTTGTTGAATTTGGCGGAGCGATTTTTTACTTCTTCCGCGACGATTTCGCCGATGCCGCCCAGTTTTTTGTGGCCGTAGGCGTCAGCGGATTCACTGGCGAAGATCATTTCCCCGCCTTCGAACATGGCCCCTTCGGAAACCAGTACGGTGGCGTAGTGGCTGGGATTTTTGTGGCGGTCGGAGACCAGGCGTTCGGTGAGATTGTCGATGTCGAATTTGTGTTCGGGAATGACGCAGCGATGCGCGGCGCCAGCCATGGTCGGTAGCATGGCGGTGAAACCGGCGTAGCGGCCGAAAACTTCGAGGACCAGAAAGCGTTCGTGCGAGCCCGCGGAGGTGCGCAGATCGTTGGTCAGCTGAATGGTGCGCGTGACGCAAGTGCTGAAGCCGATGCAGTAATCGGTGCCGGGGACGTCGTTGTCCATCGTTTTGGGAATAGCGACTACCTTGAAGCCTTCCTGATGCAGGCGGACGCCGTAGCTGAGCGTGTCGTCGCCGCCGATGGGCACCATGTAGTCAATGCCCAGCCATTCGAGGTTTTTCAGGACTTCGGGAGTGAGATCGTTTTTCTCGGCCGAGTATTGAGATTTTAGATGTTCGGGGACGTTGCTCTTGCTGGTGCGGCCAGGGTTGGTACGCGAGGAGTGCAGGAAAGTACCGCCGGTGCGACCGGCGCGATTGACGATGTCTTCGGTGAGCAGCTGGAAATTTTCCGAGTTGTCGTAGGATTTGTCGCGCACCATTTCAATCAGACCGCCCCATCCGTGGCGGAAGCCGATGACTTGATAGCCCTCGCGGAGCGCGCGGAACGTGACGCCGCGAATCGCGGGATTGAGGCCGGGGACGTCGCCGCCTCCGGTGAGAATGCCGATGATGCCCTTCTTGGTGTTGACGTTAGCCATGTTGAGCCCTCAGGGTGAATTCGAACTGATAATTTTACACGGAGTTAGCAGGAAACCGGAGAGCAAACGCACTATTCAGCAAGGATCGGAGGGTTTATGCAATTCACGGCAAAGGTACTGAAGGTTCTGGTGTGCGTGGCGTTGGGATTGGCGTTGAGTGGCCCGGTACTTGCGTGGAACGACCGGGGACATATGACGGTGGCGTTTATCGCGTACAAGCAATTGACGCCCACAACGCGCGATCGCGTCAATGCGCTGCTGAAGCTAAATCCGAAATATAGTGATCGGTCGGCGACCGTGACAAGCAAGCGCCTGGCTCGTCGGCGGATGACAAGAAGTACGGTGCTGGCTTCGACCAGTGCCGATCCGCTGAAGTCCTACGATCTGACCTGGCTAACTGCACTTGGTGGGAGACGTTCATCAGCCGCTGCATGCTTCGACGCGCGTGAGCAGCACCGACCCGAACCGAGATTCCGGCGGCAATCTAGTCAAACTCAGTTGCACGAGTTGCGAATTGCATGCGTTTTGGGATGATCTGCTCGGCACCAACAACGACTTGAAGACGGTGGTGAAGGCCGCGAGAAAATTGCAGGCGGCGGGGCCGCCTTTGGCAGCGAAGTCCGATGAAAAAGACTGGATTGCGGAAAGTTTTATGGAATCACAGCAGACTGTATATGCCTCGCCAATTGCCGCGGGAAATGGGCCGTTTACATTGACCGCCTCGTACAAAAAGAATGCGGGAAAATTGGCGAAGGTGCGAGTAGAGTTGGCGGGAGCTCGATTGGCGAATTTGCTAAATACGGAGTTGAAGTAGCTCACGTCGTTACGAGTTTTGGCGATTGCGGAGCAAGAGAAAGAAGGCACGGCATCCCGTGCCCTATGGGAAAAACGCCACGCGAGGATTAGAGTGGCCGGCGGATGCCTAGTTTGCGGATGCGGGCCTGCAGAGTAGTGCGTTTCATGCCCAGCATTGCAGCGGCGCCGCGTGGTCCGGCGATACGCCATTGGGTTTGCCGCAGAGCGCGCAGGATATGCTGACGTTCGGCTTCTTCCAGTGTGGCCACCGGCGCCGCTGCGGAAATGGCGAGCGGAGATTCCTCGACGGGCGCGGCCAACGCGTTGCGCAATTCAGAGAGCGGCACGCGCAGCTCCTTGCCGGGAGAAAGAATGACCGCGCGTTCGAGAAGATTTTCCAGTTCGCGAATATTTCCCGGCCAGGAATAGCCGACCAGCGCGTCCATGGCTTCGGACGGAACATACTGAACGATTTTGTTGAGACTGCGACTGAATTTCTGGACGAAGTAGCGGACCAGCAGTGGGATGTCTTCGCGGCGATCTCGCAGCGGCGGAATTTGAATCGGAAAAACGTTCAGCCGATAGAAAAGATCGCTGCGGAATTTGCGCTCGGCGACCAGGCGGCTTAAATCCGCATTGGTAGCGGCGACTACGCGAGCATCTACACGCACCGTGCGGGTGGCGCCGAGGCGTTCGAATTCATGCTCCTGCAAGACGCGCAACAATTTAGGCTGTAATTCCAAAGGAATATCGCCCACTTCATCAAGAAAAATAGTGCCCTTATCGGCGAGTTCGAAGCGGCCAACTTTCTGCGCAATGGCCCCGGTGAACGCGCCGCGTTCGTGGCCAAAGAGTTCGCTCTCCAGCAACCCACTGGGAATGGCCGCGCAATTAATTTTGACGAAAGTACGTTCGCGGCGCGGACTTAAATTGTGGATGGCGCGCGCGATCAGCTCTTTGCCGGTCCCGGTTTCGCCGAGAATCAAAACAGTGGTGTCGCCGGGAGCAGCCAGCTCCACCTGAGCGAGGGCGCGCTTGATGGCGGGGCTTTCACCCACAATTTCCTCGAAATTAAATTCGCTGCGAATTTCTTCTTCGAGATAAAGTTTTTCCACCGCCAGTTTATTCTTGAGAGAATCGATTTCCTTGAAGGCCAGCGCGTTTTCAACGGCGATGGCAATCTGCGCAGCGACTCGATCGAGCAGTTCAGCATCGCCGTCGGTAAAGGCGTCGAGGCGCCGGCTGGCGAGATTCAGCGTGCCGTACGCGCGGCCTTTGCTGATCAGCGGAACGCATGACTTCTTTTCCGGCAAACAGAGAGTCCGAGCCGTCGAAATCCAGAGCGTGAATGCGCAGCCGGTTGGTTGACTGGTCGAGAAGCGCCAGGCTGGTGTAATCGTGATGAATGACGCGAGTAAGAGCTGAAACGATGCCGCGAAAAAGATCGCTCAGTTCGCGGCTGGTGACTAGGACATTGTTGATGTCCAGCAAGACCTGCAGGCGGTCGCGCTGCTCGGCAAGTTGCTGCTGATAGGCCTGGGCGGATTCGAAGTTGAGAGCGTTGTCCACAGCGACAGCGACTTGCGCGGCCACGCGTTCCATGAACTGAACGTCGGAATCGGAGATGGCTTTTGGCAGCAAGCGGCCAAAGCCGATGGCGCCCAGGCGGCGTTGCGCGGTGGTCAGCGGCAAAGTCGCGAAGGAGCGAACGCCGGATTCGCGCATGCGAACCAGAAAATCGGGTTGCCAAACCCAGCCGGATGGATTGCCTTCGACGGATGCTTCCGAGCCGACCGGCTTGCTATAACCTGCGTGGGTTTCGAGAACGTGCAGGCGCATGACATTTTTTTCTGGATCATGCAGCACCAGCGCCAGAAAATCGGATTCGACCACGGAATGAAGGCGCTCGGCCAATTCGTGGAAAAGCGTCTTTAGATCGCGATGCTGCGCAATGATTTTGCTGACGTCCAGCAGCGCTTCCAGTTGACGCCGGGAATGGTCGAGCACCGGGGACGGAGCGGCCTCCGGAAGAGAAATCGTGGGGTCCGCCATGAAACGAGAATAGCATTGCGCGCAGAGTCGCTCAACTGAACTTGGGG
>WNFG01005306.1_pt1 | contig 10841 bp, 9 predicted proteins | sample 5400431 | NCBI WGS metagenome assembly WNFG01 (sample SAMN13153346, study PRJNA577476) | soil metagenome | isolation source: 120 cm saprolite under Douglas fir tree site 2 hole 3 replicate 2 | place: USA:California | collected 2015-04-18
CGTCGAAAATGACGTCATTCTGATGAGTGACCTTCGAGAGCTCAGCCGCTACCAGCAGCTTGTGGATGGCAAGACGGAATCGGATGAACAACTGCTCAACCGGCTGATTGACCAGTGGATCGTGCGTACCGAGGCGGAAGCCTCGGGCTTTCCCCAGCCTTCGGAGGAGGATGTAAATCGGGAGATGGAGCGGCTGCTGAGGTCCTTCGCTTCGCCGCAAGAGTATGAGTCGCGGAAGAAACAAAGCGGGCTGAGCGACGCCGAAGTGCGCCGGGTGGTGGCCGCGCAACTTTACCTGAGCAACTATCTCGATTCGAGGTTTCGTCCTTCCGTCCAGATTGACGCGAAGGCCATTGAGGACTTTTACCAGAAGGCCGTGATTCCGCGAGCGCAAGCGCGCGGGCAGACGCCGCCGCCGCTTGAAGCCGCGCGCGACTCCATTCAGGAAGCTCTGGTGCAACGCGGCATCGACGAACAAGCGGATCGCTGGCTGAAGGAAAGCCGCGCGCGGCTGCATGTGGATAAACTTCTCGACGAAGAAACGAAATGACGCAGGAAACGCGCAAACGGAAATGGCGGTGGCTGCGCCACGTGGCCTGGGTGCTGGGCGCGAAAATATTTCTGATCGTCGCGGGCTTGACGATTTTTTTCGGCAGCGGGCTTGGCAACCCAATTCTCCAGCGCTTTCTCGTAAGGCGCCTTGCGGCCGTCACGGGCGGCCGGGTCGAACTGCGGAGCCTCTCGGTTCAATGGCTCTCGCTGCGCGCCACGCTGCAGAGCCTGGTGATTCATGGCCGCGAGCCCGCCGGCACCGAGCCGCTGTTCGCCGCCGAAGAGGTGCAGGCCGGCTTGCGCGTAGATTCATTCTGGGGGCGCAAGATTTCGCTCAATGAGGTTTTCGTCCGGCAGCCGCACATCCATATACGCATGGAGAAGAATGGCGCGACAAATATTCCTTCGCCGCCTCGCTCGTCAACCACGAAGCCGCTTCGAGAAACGCTGCTGCACTTGCGTCTTCGCGGCGTGAAACTCGAAAACGGCTGGATCCTCTACAATGACGCGAAGACCCCGATGGCCGTCGAAGGCGGTGAGCTGCGTTTTGAGCTTGATGCCGGCGGCACGCCCGAGCATCCACTCTATCTGGGCACGCTCGACTGGCAATCCATCCGCTTGACGGCGCAGCGATTTCTGCCTGTGTCCGCCAATCTATCGGCAAAGTTTACGTTCTGGCGCGATGGCTTCGCGCTCGAACAAGGAGTGCTCAGCGCCGGCCGCTCGCACATCGACGCAGAAGCGGAGATGGCCGGCTTCACGGAGCCCAAGTGGACATTTCGCTACCGTGGCTGGCTGAACTTGCTTGACGTGCGCGAAACGTTTCGTTCGCCGTTGACGCCCACGGGACGAGTGGATGTGCGCGGCGAAGGGGGATTCGCCAGCGGCCAAGTGCGCGGCACGGGAGAATATTCCGCCCACGACATCAAGCTGAGCTATGACATTTTCCGCGCTTCTGGACTCACGAGCCGCGGCAGCTACCGGATGGATGACCACGGCCTCGAGGTGCCGGATTTTTCCGCGCAGGCGTTCGGCGGCAGCGTCAAAGGCCGGGTAACGCTGCGGTTCGACGGGTTGCTCTTCCGCGCCGTCACGCATGTGCAGGACATGCAGCTTGCCCCGATACTGCCCGCGATGGAGCGCCGCGATTTTCCCGTCGACGAACTGCACTGGGACGCTCTCATCTCCGCCGACACGGTGGAAACCTGGACTGGGGCCTTCTCCCACTTCGAAATTTCCGGCCAATGCGATTGGTCAGAGCCGGACTCACTCGCCGCGGGGCACATTCCCGTCAACGCCTATTGGGAATTCCGCTACCAGCATGATCTGCGCACCTTGAAACTCGCATCGGGCGAATTCGACACGCCCTCCTCCCGCATTGTCATTTCCGGTATCCTGGCGCCGCGCAATTCCTCGCTGGATGTGAAATTCGATACCGGCGCGCTGGAAGCCTACAACGACTTCATCCACGCCATCTCTGGCGCGGCTCCCGGTTCTCGGGAGGCCGCCAGGCGCGTTGGCGGCAGCGCACGCTGGGACGGCAAGATCACCGGCCCCAGTGGGGGACCGACCTTTGCCGGCCATGTACGCGGCGAACGAGTGAGCTACGACGGTGTGGCGTTTGATTCTGTCAATGGCGACATTACCTATTCACCTTTGGAGCTGACACTCGCGCACGGACACTTGCGCCGCGGCGCACTGGAATCAGGCCTGGATTGTTCACTGGCACTGACCGGCTGGAGATTTCTTCCTGCAAACGAGTGGGCTGCTGACGCGAATTTTGAAAAAATCCCCGTCGAGAGCTTGCAAACGATGGCTGGCTGGTCGTACCCGGTGAGTGGCTTGCTCACGGGCCAATTTCACGGCGGGGGAACGCGTGAAAAACCCAGTGTCACGGGCCTTTTCGATCTTGCCGATGCCAAAGTTTATGGCGTCTCGTTCAACCGCTTGCGTGGCCAACTCAACGTCGCGCCGGATGATGTGCGGATCGCCAATGCCGAACTGCGTGTGTTCGCGCCCGGGAAGGAGATGAGCCGGGGCGCCGGCATCGTCACGGGGACGGCAGGCTACCGCTTCGCCGATCGCACGATTTCTTTGGACTTGGTCGGAGCCTCGCTACCGCTCGAGAACTTTGCGAAGTTGCAGACGCCGCAGATCACCGTCGGCGGGCAAGTGAGTTTCCGGTTGAAAGCCAGCGGTCCGGCGAGTGCGCCAACGGGGGAAGGCACTTTTCGCGTTGTGGACCTGCGTGTGGGCCAAGAAGTGATCGGGAGTTTCGACGGCGGGCTGACTTCCGATGGCCGCGTCGCAAAACTCGAACTCGGCTCGGCGATGAGCACGGGGGCGATCTCCGGGGGTTACACGCTCGGGCTTGCCGACCCTTATCCGGTCAGCGGCACAGTCTCCATCACGAATATCAACCTGGATCCCTACCTGCTCGGCGCGCTTCATCTGCAAGAACTAAACGGTCATGGCACGGCCGACGGCGACATTACCGTGAACGGCGCCCTGAAACAGCCGGAAAGTATCATCGTGGATGCAAAGTTTTCGCGCCTGGTCCTGAACTATGCGAACGTGCAACTTGAAAATGCGGGTCCCGTTCATTTCCGCTCTTCGCGCGATGACCTGCAGATCGAGTCCGCCACGTTTCGCGGCAGGGACACCAACATTCAGGTCGAAGGGGCGGTGCAATTTTCCGGCCGCCGCGCGGTCAATCTCAAGCTGAACGGTGCCCTGGACCTCCGCCTTCTGAGCGGTTATGTGCCGTCCGTGGATGTGCGCGGACCTGCGCAAATTAACGCCTCGTTCGAGGGCACGCTCGACCGCCCGCGCATCACCGGCAAGGTGCACATCGAAAATGCCTCTGCGCGCGCGGCCGATTTCCCCACCGGGCTCAGCGCCATAACGGGTGATCTCGTTTTCGATGCCACGCGCCTTTTCTTCGACAATATGACCGCCGAAGCCGGCGGCGGGCCGCTGCGCCTCACCGGCAGCGTCAACTACCTAGAGCGCCCCTTGCGCTACGACATCACCGCGCGCACGGACCGTACGCGCATACGGTATCCCGAGGGCATGAGCTGGCTTGCGGGCGGCTCCCTCCGGCTCACTGGGACTCCCCGCGCCGCGGTTCTCTCGGGCCGTGTGACCGTCGAGCGCGTCACGCTGACGCAGGGAATCGAAATCACCGGCATGCTTGTCTCCGCCAAAGAAGGCATAACCGGCCCCTCGACCAGTTCACCCTTCCTGCGCAACCTGCAATTCGACATCGAGGCGGTGTCCACGCCCGGCGCGCGCATGGAATGGCCCGGCGCCGAACTCGAGGCGGAGGCCAATCTGCGCGTGCGGGGCACTTGGGAGCATCCGATTATTCTTGGCCACATCCACATTCTTTCCGGCGATCTCTCTTTCCACGGCAACCGTTACCGGGTGGCGCGCGGCGACTTGAATTTCGCGAATCCTTTCCGCCTCGATCCGGTGGTAAACGTCGAAGCCTCAACCACGATCCAGCAATACGAAATCACGCTGAATTTCAACGGGCCTGCGAGCAAGCTGGCGCTTGCTTACCGTTCCGACCCGCCTCTTCCGGCCAACGACATCGTTACGCTTCTCGCGCTCGGCCAGACCAGTTCGGAAGCGGAGATTCGCAGCGGCGGCACGGGCTCCGCGCAGAGCGCTACTTCAGGCGCATCGGCGATTTTGTCGGAAGCGATATCGAGCCAGCTCGGAGGGCGTTTAGAACAACTATTTGGAATTACGCGCTTCCGTGTGGATCCGGGGCTCGCGGGCGTCGGTTCGACTGGCGCAGAGCAGAACGCAGCGGCGCGAATCACGGTGGAGCAGCAGGTTACGCGAGACTTGACGATTACCTATGTCTCGAATGTGAGTTCGGCTCAGCAACAGGTGATTCAGGTGGAATACAACGTGAACCGCAATGTCTCTATTGTCGCGTTGCGGGACCAGAATGGCACGTTCGGCATCGACATCAAGATCAAGAAGCGCTTTGAGTAACCGCCGGAGCTACTGCGGATTTTGTTGTTGCAGCTGACCCGGCCGGGCCTGCCCTTGTTGTGGATTCCGCCGCTGGCCGATCCCGAGGCCCGCCGATTGTCCGATTTCCGGATTCTGAAGTCTGAGCGCCTGCAAAGCCTCTTTTGCAGCGCGGTTGCTCGCGAACCGGCTTGCAGCCTGAACTTCCCGAGAAATCTTCGGCATTTCCGATGCGACTTTCTGCCCGAGCGGCGACCCGTAGAATTGCAGCAGTGCCTTGATTTCGTCTTCCGTGAAATGTTTGTCGTAGATGGCCACGAGCTGGTCAGTCACCTGATTCGGATCAAAATTCTTTTGATAGCCGGCCACAAAGGCGTTTACAAAAGCTTGGCCCTTATCATTATTCGGCACGGTCTCGAGCAGGTTTTGTCGATACTGTTCCGCGGCATTGTTCAAGCCGTCCTGCACTTGATCCCGCGCGCCGACGAGTTCCAACAGGGAACGGATGTCGGCATCTTTCGCCAGATCGATCGGCTTGGCCTGATTCTGTCCGGAATTCTCCAGCGATGTGGCTGGAGACTGTGGCGACGCCTGCGCCTGGTTCTGCGATGCACCGTGGATAGCGACAAAAAACGTGCCGACGTAAATAATAATGAGTGCCAGGACCGCCTTCATGACTTCCTCCGCGGGGCCGTGTTTTGGTTTCCCGCCACGTCTGTGATTGTAGAAAAAGCCACTCCCTTCCGAATGGCCGGCGGAGGCCAGTCGTGCTCCGCGAGACACTGTCCGGTCGTTCAGGCGCTGCCGAATTATCTGGAGCCTGCTTTCTGATACGATGCCCGGCCATGGCCGATTCCCGAGCTGCGAGCATAGCTTTGACGAACGAGAGCGCTGACAGTGCGATCCTCGAGCGCGAGGCTGGGCTGCATCGGAACCTGACGCCGCGGCAACTTTCCATGATCGCCCTCGGCGGCGCGATCGGGACGGGCCTGTTCCTCGGCAGCGCCATCTCCGTGAAACTCGCCGGACCCGGTGTGATTCTGAGTTACGTCGGCGCCGCCGCCATCGCTCTCTGCCTGATGTGGGCGCTGGGCGAACTGACTGTCGCGCATCCTGTGGCAGGCTCCTTCGGCGTCCACGCGGAGATGTATTTGCATCCATGGGCGGGCTTCGCGATGCGCTATTCCTACTGGCTCGCGCAGGTGATCGCCATCGGCAGTGAAATGATCGCGGCGTCGATCTATTGCAAACACTGGTTTCCCGATGTGCCTTCGTGGTGGTGGATTGCGGGCTTTTCGGCAGCGCTCGTTTATGTCAATGCGCGCAGCGTCGCGAGTTTCGGTATTTTCGAATACTGGTTCGCGATGCTCAAGGTCGTTACCATCCTGCTTTTCCTCCTGCTCGGCGCCGCGCTGTTGTTTGGGATCGGCTCAACGCGCATCGGCACCGCGAATTACACGTCGCATGGGGGTTTTCTGCCTAACGGCTGGGCGGGAGTGGGTTTGGGCGTGGCCATGGCGGTGTTCAGCTATCTGGGTCTTGAGATTGTCGCCGTCACGTCCGGGGAAGCGAAAGATCCTGCAACGGCGTTACCCCGCGCGATGCGCTGGACGTTAGCGCGCCTGGGCATTTTTTATGTCGGCGGGCTCGCGATTGTCGTGGGAGTGGTGCCGTGGAATCGGGTGGGTCTTGGCGAGAGTCCGTTTGTGCGTGTCTTCGAAACTGCCGGAATCCCCGCGGCTGCCGGCGTCATGAACTTTGTCGTGCTCACCGCCGCGCTCTCCAGCGTCAACTGCAACCTCTACCTGACGTCACGGATGCTCTTCTCGCTGGCGCGGGGCAGCTATGCGCCAGCGCGTCTCGGCCGCCTGAGCAAGCGTGGCACACCGGTCGCGGCGCTGTTGGTCTCGAGCGCTGGAATGATCGCCGCACTTTTCCTGGAGCACTGGTTTCAGGCGACGGCTTACCTGTACATGCTTGGAGCGGCTTTTTTCGGCGGCATTTTTGTATGGCTCATGATTTTCGTGACGCATCTAGCGTTTCGACGGCGCACCGCACAACGGCCGCAGCCTCCCATCCGCTTTGCACCGCGCGGCCCCTGGAGTTCCCTCTTCGGGCTGTTTGCGCTCACGGCCGTTTTGGTGTCCACCTGGTGGGTCCCTGGCCTGCGCATCACACTTACGGCCGGCTTCCCCTGGCTCGCTTTCATTTCGCTGTGTTACCTGGCCTGGACTCAGGCCAGAAGGGCGAGCCCCAAGAAGCAATCTTGAACATCTAAAGCCGATTCCACTCTTCGAGAGCGATCTCTCGCTCGAGAATCACACCGGCTTCGCGGAGCATCATCTTTAGCTGAGGAACCGAATACTCTTCATTGGAAGGAATTGTCAGGCGATTTTCCCGGTAGACGAGGAACTGGTGGCGCGTTCCTGAAAATGGTCCATCAAAACCGAGGGTACGAAGACGTCGGATGAATTCGCGACGCTTACAGGGTGTCCACCGGCTCACGCGCTGGTTCCTTGTTCAAGTCGATGCTTCCGATGACCGGCAGGTGATGGTGAAGCTTCAAACCAACTAGGATCCAGTCCTCAAGCACGGAGCGCAACTCTTCTTCGCATTCCCGGAGCGTGGGGGCAAAAGCGAGGACACCGGGGCACGAAGGGATTCGGCCAGAAAACGAGGCGTCATCGAGTTTATCGTAGAGCGCTTGCTCCATGGCAAGCCCAACATATTCGCTCAGGACATATCGTTTGCTCACGGCGAGCCTCTAGTTGCATTATACAGGGTAAACTCAGGCTCGCGTTACCTGAGGCGCAAGGAAACGCGCATGGATGAACTGCTCAAGTGGCGCGGCGAGTTCCCCATACTGGGCCGCACCACGTACATGATCAGCAATTCACTGGGGGCCATGCCGCGCGGCGTCTATGACAGCATGCGCGCTTTTGCGGATTCCTGGGCGGAGCGCGGTGTCCGCGCATGGGAAGAGGGCTGGTGGGAAATGGCCGTGGGCGTCGGCGATAAGATTGCCCCCCTCATCGGCGCTGCGCCGGGAGAAATCTCCTTGCACCAGAACGTTACGCTCGCGCAAGCGGTGATTTCTTCGTGCTTCGATTTTCGCGGCGCGCGCAACAAAGTCGTGATGACGGATCTCGAGTTTCCATCAATCCAATACTTCTACCATGAGCAACGCCGCAAGGGCGCGCGTGTCGAGCTTATCGCTTCTTGCGACCCGGTTCGCATTGACCTCGATAAGTTTCTTTCGGCCATTGACGAAACCACACTGCTCGTTCCCATTTCTCATGTCCTCTTTCGCAGCTCTTACATCGTCGATGCTCGTGCGATTATCGAGCGCGCTCATCGTGTGGGCGCTCACGTCATCCTGGATACCTTTCAAGCTGCGGGCACAATCCCAATCGACGTTCGCGCCCTGGAGGCGGATTTCGCGGTTGGCGGCGTTCTTAAATGGCTCTGTGGCGGACCCGGTGTCGCCTATCTTTACGTGCGCGAAGACCTGCGTGCCAAGCTACAGCCCGCGCTCACCGGTTGGATCGCGCACCAGCGGCCGTTCGCCTTCGAAGCCGGGGCCATCGAACCGCGCAGCGATTCTTTCCGCTACCTCAACGGCACTCCCCACATTCCGGCGCTCTTCGCGTGTCAACCCGGCCTCGACATTTTGAACGCCGTGGGCATCGCCGCAATTCGGGAAAAATCAATGCGCATGACCACGCGACTCATGGAGGGCGCAAAATCACGCGGCTGGCGAATCAACACGCCGGACAATTGCGCTGAGCGCGCCGGCACGGTTTCCATCGACTGTCCCCATGCTGCCGAGGTCTGCCGCGAACTCCTGGCGCGAGAAATCCTGGTGGATTACCGCCCGAAAGCGGGCGTGCGTCTCTCGCCGCACTTCTACAACCGCGAGGATGAATGCGATTTCGCTCTCGCACAAATGGAGGAAATACTGCGCACGCAGGCCTGGGAGAAACACGCGGTGGCCGCGGCGCCGGCATAAATCCATGGACGACACCAAGGGGCTTCGCGCAAAACCCAAGTCCGGCGCATCCGGCCATCCCGCAGGCGAAGGTCTCGACGAATTCGAGGCCGTGCGCCGTGCGATGGTCGAGAGTCAGCTGCGTCGCCGGGGCATCAGGGATGAGAAAGTCCTCGAGGCCATGGACAGTGTTCCGCGTCACGAATTTGTGCCCGCCGATTTTCGAAAGCGTTCCTATGACGATTCGCCGCTCCCCATCGGCGAAGGCCAGACGATTTCGCAACCTTACATCGTTGCCGCCATGACCGCCGCGCTAAATCTCACGGGCAGCGAGCGCGTTCTTGAAATTGGCACCGGTTGCGGCTATCAAGCAGCTGTTTTGTCGCTCCTTGCAAGGCAGGTTTACACCGTGGAATGCCGAGGCGCACTGGCCACAGCGGCAGCCCAACGGCTTTCGCGGCTGGGATACCTCAATGTTCATGTCCACTGCGGGGATGGCACGCTCGGTTTGCCGGACTGCGCGCCGTTTGACGCCATCCTGGTCGCGGCCGCCGCGCAGTCCGTGCCTCCACCGCTTCTCGCCCAATTGGGCGAGGGCGGCCGCCTGATTCTCCCTATCGGCGATGCCGAGAATCAGGAATTGCAAATGATTGAGCGGCGCGGCGGGGCGTTTCGCACGCGTACGCTGGAAGGCTGCCGCTTCGTGCCACTGGTGGGATTCCACGGCCGCAAGGATTCGCCCGCGCGATGAGCCCCGCGGCCCCCGAGTTTTCCATCATCATCCCTGCGTATAACGAGGAGCGGCGCCTTCCCGAAACGCTCGAGAGAATCGCCGCCTATGTCCACATCTCACGCCGGGAAACGGAAATCCTGGTGGTTGATGACGGTTCGACGGATCGCACCGCGGCCATTGCCGAATCCTACCGAGACAAATTTCCCGCGTTCCAGGTGCTGTCCAACGGCATGAACCGCGGCAAAGGCTACAGCGTTCGCCGCGGCATGCTGGAAGCCCGCGGCTGCACCGTTCTCTTTACCGATGCCGACCTCTCTGCGCCCATTGAAGAGGCCGACAAGCTTTTCGCGGCGCTGGAAACGTACGATGCCGCCATCGGGTCGCGCGCGCTAGACCGAGGCCTCATTTCCGTCCATCAGTCGCGCTTCCGCGAATTCGCGGGCATCATCTTCAACACCATCGTGCGCCTATGTTTGCGCCTTCCCTTCGTGGATACGCAGTGCGGCTTCAAAGCCTTTCGCCGCGAGCCGTGCCGCATCATCTTTGAACAGCAGCGCGTCGAGCGCTTCGGCTTCGACCCGGAGCTGCTGTACCTTGCACGGCGTCACGGGTTGCGAGCCGTGGAAATTCCGGTGCGCTGGGGACATTCTCCCGCGACCAAAGTGAGCATGTTCCGCGACAGTCTGCAGATGTTCCTCGACGTGCTCGTCATTCGCTGGAACGCGATTGCGGGTCGCTACCCCCACTCGGCGTAGCCTCGGCGAGAGAATTCTACTTTGTGTGACAAAGTACTTGACAGGCTCCTGTTTCGCTGCTAGCCTCTCGTCATGGCAAGTGTCAGCCCGTTGCGCTCCCCCAAGCGTCAGCCCATCCCCATCGACGCTCGCGCCGCCGATCATCTCCGCTACATCCGGGAGACCATGGAGCGCGCCGCGGAATTCACCGCCGTCCCTGGCTGGGGCGGCGTGGCCATGGGCATCACCGCTCTGGCCGCGGCGTTCTTCGCTTCCCGCCAAACCACGCCTCGCGCCTGGCTTGCGGTCTGGCTGGTCGAGGCTTTTGTTGCCGTGTCCATCGCCGCACCTGCCGCGGCCACCAAGGCTCACCGCGCAAATTCTCGGCTTTTCTCCGGCCCGGGACGCAAATTTCTTCTGAGCTTTGCGCCGCCCATCGTTGTGGGCGGATTGCTGACCTTTGTTCTCTTCCAAGCCGGCGCCATGGCCACCTTGCCAGGTGTTTGGCTGCTTCTTTATGGCACGGCAGTCGTGACCGGCGGGGCATTTTCCGTTCGAGTTGTGCCGGTGATGGGCCTTTGTTTGATGGCTCTGGGCGCAACGGCGCTCCTTGCCCCCGCGGCGTGGGGGGATGCCCTGATGGCTGTGGGATTCGGCGTCCTGCAAATCTTTTTCGGCGCGTGGATTGCCAGGTATTACGGAGGATAGGCTGACCGTTGAGCGGCGGCACTCAAGAAAGAAAACTCATGGCCAAATCTTCCACTGCACAGCAGGAACGCCTCCAGCGCACACGGGAACGAGATGCTTCGCTTGCCGAACTGCGCGGTCAGGCACGTGATGCCGTTCC
>WNFG01011202.1_pt1 | contig 10840 bp, 8 predicted proteins | sample 5400431 | NCBI WGS metagenome assembly WNFG01 (sample SAMN13153346, study PRJNA577476) | soil metagenome | isolation source: 120 cm saprolite under Douglas fir tree site 2 hole 3 replicate 2 | place: USA:California | collected 2015-04-18
GACAGCCTGTGGAGAGCCTATCAATTTCTGCTTTCCACCTACGATGCTCAGGGCCGTCCGCGGAATTTCGGGATCGGTCACGGTTGGGTAGAAGGCGGCCCGCTGCTTCCGGTCGAAACTGAACTCTACCAAAGCGGATTGGGAGCGGAGGCTTTGCGGGCACTCTCCAATCTGGCACACCTGGCGGGAAAGGAAGACGTCAGCAAGCAACTCGGAGAAGAGTTCGCACGCCAGGGACCTCTGGTGAACAAGAGCTTTTGGTTAGCCGAAAAAAACAGGTTTGCATTCGCTCTCGATCAGAATGACCAGCCGGTGGACGAACCGACCGTGCTTGCCACGGTTCCGATGTGGTTCGGATTACTGGATGACGACAAGGCTGGGGCTATGCTCACGCAGCTCGCGGCACCCGAGCATCAAGCCGATTGGGGAATGAGGATCATTTCCTCCAGCGCCGCGAAGTATAGCGCGGGTGGATACCACTTCGGTTCGGTGTGGCCGCTGTTCACGGGATGGGCGTCGGTCGGCGAATATCGCTACCACCGGGCGTTGCCTGGTTTTACGAATCTGATGGCGAATTCTCAACTGGCGCTCGATGGATCGCTGGGGCACGTCACCGAGGTGTTATCAGGCGACTACTACCAGCCCCTCTCGACCAGTTCTCCTCATCAGATATGGTCTGCGGCTATGGTCATCAGTCCGCTACTGCGCGGCCTGTTTGGGCTGGAGACGGACGCTGGCTTACGCCAGCTTACGTTGGCGCCCCATGTTCCCGCTGACTGGACCTGGTTCACGCTCGACAATCTGCATGTGGGGACGGCTTCACTGCGCGTCGTTTATCACAAGACCGTGAGCGAAATTACTTTGGAGGTCAGCCGTGCCGGCAGCGGCGATTGCGGCGTGGAGTTTTCTCCCGCCGTGAGCCTGCGCGCTCAGATTGCGGGCGCCGAGATGAACGGTCGCCGGGTGCCATTTCAGATTCATAAGAGCGCCGTGGACCAGCATGTGTCGGTGCGAGTTTCTGTAAACAGCGGAGCGAGCACCCTGCACATCCGTCTCAAGAACGATTTTGGCCTTAGCCTGTCCCCGACATTGCCGGCGCTGGGAAGTGCCAGCCAGGGATTGCGCGTGATGTCGGAGTCCTGGGCACCCGCGTACGACAGCCTGACCCTGGAAGTTGCCGGAGCCCAAGGCAGACAGTATGAAGTTGGCATATGGAATCCGGGTCAAGTAGCTTCCGTAGAGGGCGCGGAACTAGTAAAGACCGGCACCGAAGCCACGAGAATCAAAGTCCAGATTCCAGCGAATGCTACCGAGCCTTACGTCCGTGAGAGAATCATCATTCACTTCACGAGCAAGACGCGATAGAGTTTGCGTGCCACTCGGCTTTGCGAGGCACGGTGGAACAATGCGCTTCAAACGCGAAGCGACGCCGGAATGCAGCCCAGAGCGCAAGGGCGGAGTCCACAGCCGATTCTCACTTTCCAACTCCTGCTTTCCAATTCACTCGGAAACCACACTTTCCAAAAGAGGTAGCAGTTATGTTTAGAAGGCTGACCCTGTCCTGTTTGCTCGTCGGCTGTTGTTTCATCTCGATTCACTCCGACGCGGCGGCCCGCCCCAAAGACGCCGAGGGGCACGAATGGTGGCAGCATGCCGTGTTCTACGAGGTCTATCCCCGCAGTTTTGCCGACAGCAACAACGACGGCATCGGCGATCTCCATGGCATCACTTCAAAACTGGACTACCTCAAAGACCTCGGCGTGGACGCTATCTGGCTCACGCCTTGCTTCCCGTCGCCGCAGGTGGATTTCGGCTACGACGTTTCTGACTACGTGAACATCGATCCCATGTACGGCACGCTGACGGATTTTGATGGCATGGCCAGTGCCGGCAAGAAGCGTGGCATTCACATCATTTTGGACCTGGTAATGAATCACAGCTCCGATCAGCACAAGTGGTTCCTAGATTCCAAGTCTTCGCGCACCTCGGCCCATCGCGACTGGTACATGTGGCGTGACGGCAAAGGCCCAAACCAGCCCCCCAACAACTGGATTTCGATTTTCGGAGGTCGCGCGTGGACCTTCGATCCGCAAACCGGACAGTGGTACTACCGCATTTTTTATTCCCAGCAGCCCGACCTGAACTGGCGAAATCCTGTGGTGGAAAAGGCGATGTTCGACGTCACTCGCTGGTGGTACAAGCGCGGCGTTTCGGGCTTTCGCCTGGACGCGGTGGACACGCTCTTCGAGGACCCGAAACTGACCGACAATCCCGTGCTGCCCGGCACCAGCAAGTACGGCGATCCCAACATGGAGAACAAGTACAACACCAAGCTACCGGAGTTGCATGGTGTGCTGCAGCGGCTGCGCAAGGTAGCTGACGAAAACGGAGCGGTGCTGATCGGTGAAACCTGGACGAAGAATATCGACGAACTCAAGCTCTACTACGGTGGCGGCAGCAGGGAACTGCAGATGCCGATGGACTTGATGTTCACCACCGTGAACCGGTTGTCGGCGCCTGAATTCCGCCGACAGATCGCCGCTGCCGACGGCTCCGGCGGGTGGCCGGTTTACGTCATCAGCAATCACGACATCGTGCGTTCCTACAACCGCTATGGCGACGGCCAGCACAACGACGAAATTGCCAAGCTCATGGCTGGCATGTATCTGACCCTCCGCGGCACGCCCATCATGTACTACGGCGAAGAAATCGGCATGGAGAACAACGACCCCAAGCGCAAGGAAGACGTAAAAGACCCGGTCGGCCGCTTGGGCTGGCCCGTGGACAAAGGCCGCGACGGTGAGCGCACTCCGATGCAGTGGAACGACAGCGCCAATGCCGGATTCAGCGTGACGGACCCGTGGCTACCCGTCCCTCCCAGTTTCAAAACTCACAACGTGGAAGCCGAGCTCAAGGATCCCGACTCCATTCTGCAGTTCTACAGGCATGTGCTGGCTCTGCACCACGAGGACCCCGCTCTGCGCGAAGGCGAATACGTGCCGTTGAATGAAGACCAACCGGATGTGGTCTCTTATCTTCGCCGTTACAAGAACCAGGCGGTGCTGGTGGTGCTAAATATGTCAGGGACGGAGCAGAAGGTGAGCTTCGACCTGGCGAAGCAAGGATTTTCTGGAGGCAAGGCAACCACGCTTCTGACGACGCTGAGTGCTCATCCCAAGGAAGTGTCACTCTCGGGGGTTTCGCTGGAGCCGTTCGCGGTCTACATTGCGAAGGTTGCGAAGTAGGAGAGTGCTGAGGCACTGTTTGAATAGCCCCTTTTGACGGGCGTCATCCTGAGAGACTTTAGTCTCGAAGGATCTGGCGTGCATCGGCAGAACTGCTGGGGAAAGTTTCGATCCGCTGCACGCCAGATCCTTCGCAAGCTCAGAATGACGCCTCAGGTAACATGATCGAGATGACTGCGCAGAGCAATGCCCTTTTAAGGCATGGGTCGATGGTTCGAGTCCATCCGCGCTCACCACAATTCCGTACCACTTCGCGCATTTTTTCTCGCCGCTTTTTTCAGGAGCTTTCGTGAAACCTGTCTGCACCCTGTCTCTGTGCCTATCCATATTCGGCCTGCTTTTCCTCTCTGCATCAATTCCCGCGGTGGCGTACGCCGACACTTCCAACGCCACCATCGCCTCGTACGATGCGAAGATCCTTGGCGTCAAAATGCATTACACGATGGCTGGACACGGCCCCACGGTCATCCTGCTGCACGGCTACGCGGAGACGTCGCGCATGTGGACTCCGATCCTGCCTCTGCTTGCGCAGCGATTTACCGTGATCGCGCCGGACTTGCCTGGCATCGGCGACTCGGCGATCCCGGCCGACGGCCTTGACATGAAGACGGCAGCAATCCGCATTCATGAGCTGGTCCGTTCGCTCGGGATCGATAAGGCGAGAGTTGTGGGGCACGACATCGGACTCATGGTTGCCTACGCCTACGCCGCGCAGTTTCCAGCGGAAACAGAGAAACTGGTAGTAATGGATGCGTTCCTCCCTGGCGTGGCCGGATGGGAGGGCGTTTACAACAATCCAGGCCTCTGGCATTTCCGCTTCCACGGGCCGACTCCCGAAGCTTTGGTGCAAGGACGTGAACGCACCTATTTCGATTACTACTGGAACGACTTCGCCGCCGACAAGACTCGTTCGATTCCTGAAGCCGACCGAAAAGCCTACACCGCGGCCTATGCGCGGCCAGGGCGCATGCGGGCAGGCTGGGGCTACTTCGATTCGTTCCCACAAGCCGCCAAGGATTTCGCTCAACTCTCCCAGACCAGGCTGACCATGCCGGTGCTGTCACTCGGCGGGGAGAAATCGTTGGGAGCGGTGCTGGGGGAACAGATGAAGTTGGTTGCGTCGGATGTCAGCGTGGTCGTGTTGAAGGACACGGGGCATTGGGTGATGGAGGAGAATCCCAAGGAGACAATCGACGCGCTGGTGAAGTTTCTCTGAAATTATTCACCTCCGTATCCGTCGGGACGGCTTCATTTGCCGTGAGAATTCGGTCTCGTCTATGATTCAGCGGGATTTGCACCCGGCATTCAGACACCAGCCGCCGCAAGCTGGACTTAGGACTGGCTAGTCAACAAAGACGGATCGGAGCTCACACATCATGAAAACCATCCAGGGTCCGGCTATATTCCTGGCCCAGTTCGCGGGTGACGCCGCTCCTTTCGACACTCTGGACAACATCGCGCGTTGGGCCGCCAGCCTGGGCTACAAGGGTGTGCAAATACCCTCCTGGGATGGCCGCCTTTTTGACTTGAAGCACGCGGCAGAGAGCAAAACTTATTGTGATGATGTGCGGAACACTCTGGCGAAGCACGGCTTGCAGCTCACCGAACTTTCCACTCATCTGCAAGGGCAGTTGGTGGCCGTGCATCCCGCTTATGACGCGATGTTTGATGGATTCGCTGCGCAAAATGTCCGAGGAAATCCGCGAGCGCGCCAGGCCTGGGCAGTGGAGCAATTGCGGCTGGCAGCACGGGCCTCTAAGAACCTGGGGCTGAGGGCGCATGTTACGTTTTCGGGCGCGCTGGCTTGGCCCTACGTTTACCCGTGGCCGCAACGCCCTGCCGGACTTGTGGAGACTGCGTTTAAGGAGCTAGCGGCCCGCTGGCTGCCCATCCTGCAAGCATTCGAAGAGGTGGGAGTGGACTTATGTTTCGAGATCCATCCGGGAGAAGACCTGCACGACGGGGCAACTTTCGAAATGTTTTTGGAGCGGGTGAAAAACCATCCCCGCTGCCACTTGCTGTTTGATCCCAGCCATTTTGTGCTGCAGCAGCTCGACTATCTTCAGTTCATTGATCTCTATCACAGCCACATCAAGATGTTTCACGTGAAGGACGCGGAATTTCGTCCGTCAGGAAGGCAAGGCGTCTACGGAGGCTACCAGACTTGGGTTGAACGGGCAGGCCGTTTCCGCTCGCTGGGTGATGGACAGGTGGATTTCAAAGGGATCTTTTCTAAACTCACGCAATACGGATTTGAAGGCTGGGCCGTGCTTGAATGGGAATGCTGTATAAAGAGTGCCGGCCAGGGAGCGGCCGAGGGCGCCCCGTTCATCGTGCGTCATATTATTCAGGCGGCGGCCCACTCATTCGATGACTTTGCCGGTTCTGGTGCCGATCAGGCCGCCAATCGCCGGATGATGGGACTGGAATGAGCTTTCAGCTATCAGCCTTCAGCTCTCAGCAAGACCGACAGCTGAACAGAAGGATGAACCTGTGACTATAGATGCAACAGCAAAGAACGCCGTGAAATCGAATCGACGCTTGCGGCTGGGTATGGTGGGCGGCGGTCCGGGCGGGTTCATCGGGGCCGTGCATCGGATTGCTGCCCGGCTTGATGATCGTTTCGAGTTGGTGGCGGCGGCCTTGTCGTCCGATCCGGCTCGCGCTCGCTCCGCTGCGCTCGATCTGCACATCGCACCCGACCGCGCCTACGGCAGTTTCGCGGAGATGGCTTCTGCGGAAGCGGCCAGGAAAGACCGCATTGATGCTGTCTCCATCGTAACTCCGAACCATCTGCACTATCCTGCTGCGAAGGCATTCCTGCAGGCTGGTATCCACGTCATTTGCGACAAGCCGCTCACCACCACTCTCGAAGATGCGCTGGACTTGGCTCAGACCGTTCGTCGCACCGGGCTGCTTTTTGCAGTGACTCACAACTACACCGGCCACCCCATGGTTCGGCAGGCCCGCCAGATGGTGGCGGATGGGGAGTTGGGCGCGATTCGTGTGGTGCAGGTGGAGTATGCCCAAGACTGGTTGTCCACACCACTCGAAAAAACCGGCCAGAAGCAAGCTCTCTGGCGCACTGATCCCGCGCAAAGTGGCCCCGGAGGATCGCTGGGGGACATCGGAACCCATGCCTTCAACCTCGCATCTTTTGTCACCGGCCTGAATTGCAGGGAACTGGCTGCCGAGCTCTCAACGTTCGTGCCGGGCCGCCGCGTGGACGACAATGTGCAAATCATGCTGCGCTTTTCGGACGGCGCTCGCGGCCTGCTCTGGGCCAGCCAAGTCGCGCCCGGAAACCAGAACAATCTTCGCCTGCGCGTCTTCGGAGAAAAAGCGGGCATCGAATGGAAGCAGGAAGAGCCCAACTGCCTGTGGTTCGCCGCGCTGGGCAAGACTCCGAATCTGATCTACCGCGCCGGGCCGGGAGCGAGTCCGGTCGCGGCGCACGCCAGCCGCGTGCCATCGGGCCATCCCGAAGGGTACCTGGAAGCATTCGCCCAACTGTACGCGGACATGGCGGAGCAGATCAGCGCCCGCATTGATGGTCGGCCGGCAGATCCGTCCTCTTTGCTGGTGCCTACCGTTGAGGATGGCGTGGCGGGCATGCGTTTTATCTCCGCAGTGATCGAATCGTCCCACCGGAACGCTGCTTGGACGCCTCTGCCAGCGTAGTCTGAAGAAGAAGCGGTCGGTCGCTAGTGGTCAGCGGGCAGCCTTGCCTTCTAGTCACTCGCCGGATCACTGGCCACCGGCCACTGTTCACGCGCCACCATCGATCGTTATTCTCTGGTAAATACCCATGCCAGCGAGTAGTCTGAAGGCGTCTCTTACGCATCTTCCCGCCGTACCCATCCTTGGAGACGGTTCCTTGCGAAGACAGACAGCGTTTTCGCTGTGCAAGGAGCCGCGATGGCTGACAAAATTTTCCGCGTTCGCCCGAAGTCTGATGGGCAAGCTTCGCCCACTGTCGATGGAATGCCGGTCGACAACGAGATTCTGCTGAGCCTGTCCGCGAAAGAACGCGACTTGATATTTCCTCAGTTAACTTTCATGGAACTGAGAACGCACACGGTTTTGCATGAATCAGGAGAGCCGATCAAGTTCGGCTATTTCCTCAATAAGGGATTAGCTTCGGTGCTGACTGTTCTGACCGAGGGGAAAAGTGTGGAAGTCGGGTTGACTGGCAAAGACGGTTTTGTCGGCTTGCCGCTGATCGTCGGTTTCAGCACCAGCCCAACTCGGACCGTTATTCAGATTGAAGCTGCTGGTTTCAGGATAAACGCCAAGAATCTGGTGCAAGTCATGCGCCAATCCCCGGGGCTGGTGAACCGGCTGCAGCGCTATGTGCAGATTCTGGGGATGCAGGGAACCCAGGTAGCCGCCTGCAATCGACTTCACGAAGTAGATGAACGCTTGGCCCGCTGGCTGCTGATGTGCCAGGACCGCATCGGCTCTAACTTCGTGCCTTTGACCCAGGAATTTCTGGCTCACATGCTGGGCACCCGCCGGGCCAGCGTCACCGTCGCCGCCGGCATCCTGCAGAAGGCCGGACTGATTACTTATCAGCGCGGCCACGTCAATATCGTTGACCGGTCCCTGCTGGAAAGCGCTGCCTGCGAATGCTACGAAAGTATGCAGCAGCAGCATAAGAAATGGACAGGCGAAGCGGGCTGACGCTTTATTGAGCAATTGGGGAATTTGGAAATTGAGTAATTGAAAAAGCAAGCCTGTTCTTAGAATTCCCCAATTCCGCAATTTCCCGATTGTTCAATTCCAGAACTTTTCCCTCCCTAATTACCAAAGTCCCTTTCCCACCCAAAAAGCCCCGCCCGCACAGGCGTGTGCTCGCTTACAATAGCGGGCATGCCAACCAGCGGAAATACGGGTACGAAGATGAGCCGCGATTGGAAACAGTGGGAAGGCCAGGTAGTGAATGGCAGCTTTCCGCTGCGCCAATACCTGGGCGGCTCGGATCACAGCGCGGTGTTCCTCACCGAACGCCGCGGGCGCGAGCCGCAGAGAGCAGCGATCAAGCTCATCGCGGTGGATCCGGCAAATACCGCGGTCCAGTTGGCTCGCTGGGAATTTGCCGCGAAACTGTCCCATCCTCACTTGCTGCGGCTCTTCGAAACCGGAAGCTGCCAGCTGGATAGCGTGGTCTTGCTTTATGTGGTGATGGAATACGCCGAGGAGAATCTGGCGCAGATTCTTCCGCAACGAGCGCTAACGCCCGAGGAAGCGCGTGATCTGCTGGAGCCGGCGTTGGACACCCTGGCCTACATCCACGGCAAATCGCTGGCGCATGGCCGTCTGAAGCCGTCGAATATTCTGGCGGCGCAGGATCAGCTGAAACTTTCGAGCGACAGCCTGATTCGCACCGACGATCCGGCAGGCGTTGTCGCTAACGGGAGCGCCTCCTACTCCAGTGTCTACGACGCCCCTGAGATTACGAGTGGAAAAATCTCCTCCACGTCGGACTCCTGGTCGCTGGGCATGACATTGATGGAAGCCCTCACGCAGCGCCTTCCTGCTCGAGAGGGAATGGCGGAACCGGTGCTTGAAACCGTGCCGGCGCCGTTCATGGGAATTGCGCACTGCTGTTTGCGCCGCGATCCAGAACGCCGGTGTTCGGCTGCCGACATCGCTGCACGGCTGCGATCGAATTCGCCTTCATCTTCATCCACATCCAAAGCCATATCCAAAACCCAGGGGCCTTCAACGCTCAGAATTCCCGCGGCGTCGGCGAAGTGGCGCTACATTCTTCCGGTGGCGGTCTTGGCACTGGTGGCAGGGGCGGTGCTATTCGGTCCCAGGCTGCTGAATCAGCGCTCTGAGAATCAGCCGGCGGCGATTTCGTCGGAACATACGGCTGAAAGTTCTTCTGTGCCTTCTGCCCCGCGCGCTTCGGAAGGTTCTTCAGCGAAACCGAACAGTTCGGCAAAGTTGGAAGGGACGACTGCAGTGAAGCCTTCTGCGCGGAAGGCTGGCAACACGAATCAGGATTCCGCCGCCGCGGCGCGGCTGGTTACATCTGCTCCGCTAGAATCAGCCCCGCCGGCAGCCGAAGCACCCATCGCGACTTCCGGCCAGGCCCCGGTCGTGCAGCAAATCATGCCTTCGGTGTCCAAGTCGGCCAGGGATACCATTCACGGCACGCTCAAGGTCCGTGTGAAAGTCAGAGTAGATTCTGCCGGCGATGTGGAGACGGCGTCATTCGTTTCTTCCGGTCCGAGCAAATATTTTGCCCACCAGGCTATGCAAGCCGCCCAGCAGTGGAAATTTCTCCCGGCTCAGGGACAGGATGCGCGTACGTGGGTTGTGCGCTTCGGCTTCAGGCGATCAGGAACCGACGCCGTGCTCGAGCCGGCGAAGCCTTAGCTACTTTCATTTCAGAGATTGGGTTTCTTGTCCAACAGGCGCTTCGGGGCTTTTCTGAGTCATGCAGTTCGCAAGGAGCCTTCCAGGATATCCGGCGCCACCTTCGCCAGGTGGACTCGCGTGGAACCCTTCCGCCCCCATCCACCGGGAACGGGTGAAAAAATCTCCGGCTCGTCTTCGACCATTCCCGCCTGCTGATCCGCCGTGAGCAGCAGCACACCGTAGCCTTCGGACTCGAGTGCGAGCGTCGCGAAGATCTTTCCGCCCACCCGGAAGTCGGCCTGCCCGAAGTGCGAGCCTTCCACCGCTTCCGGCAGGCTGAGAGCGATACGTCGAAAATCCGCCGCAGTCACGGCTTCTGTCCTTGTTTGCCCGGTTTCCTGTCCAATCATCTTTCTGGCACTAGGCTGGAGATGAGGCGCAATTGGGTTGGTTGCTCTGTGATATCGAGCATACAATGGGCTGCGTTTGAGACGGGACACAATAGTAATTTAGAAAAAACCCAAAGGCGCTGGAAGCTCAAGTCAAAATCAGCGCGATCTCAAGTGTGCAGGACGCGATCAGTATTACTCGCACCATTCGGGCGGCCATGGTTTCGCTCAGTGTAAGCTTTGCGACGTGGGAGAAAAGCGTGGATGACCAGCAGCAGCTTTTAGCGGGCAAGTCGTTCAAGGCCATCTCGACCCAGCCGGCGAATCTGGCGTTTGTGCAGGAGACGAAGTAGCGGGAGGCTTAGACCTGCTGGCCTGGGGGCCGGATGTGGCATACTTCCACGAAGTGGGGGCAAAGTATGCGCGTCTCGCTGATGGCTTTACTTTTAGTCGTCGCGTTGCCATCGACGTCTGCTCAAAAGATTCCTGCCTGTACAAGCAGCCCGCCTGAGATTTTCGCCCTTACTCCAAAAGCTGAAGCCGGCGATCCACAGGCCCAATTGGCTTTAGGACTGGCATACCAGGAAACCAAAGACCTGGAGAAACTGCCCCAGTCGGTCTACTGGTTCACCAAGGCTGCTGAGCAGGGTAACGCCGATGCCGAATGGAGGCTGGTGGGTGCTTACGGAGCTGGCGAGGGAGTCAAGCAAGATGATCGTTCCGCGCTCTACTGGTTCAATAAGGCTGCGGAAGATGGACACCCCCAAGCCCAGTGGGCCATGGGGATGAATTACAGGGACGGTCGCGATGTTGAGCGCGACCAGCAAAAAGCGTTTG
>WNFG01011929.1_pt1 | contig 10840 bp, 7 predicted proteins | sample 5400431 | NCBI WGS metagenome assembly WNFG01 (sample SAMN13153346, study PRJNA577476) | soil metagenome | isolation source: 120 cm saprolite under Douglas fir tree site 2 hole 3 replicate 2 | place: USA:California | collected 2015-04-18
TTCAAAGTAGTCAATACGGCAAATTCACTCTATGACAACGTTCAGATGATGAAGTTTCTGGAAAAACACAGTCCGGAGAGCTCCATTGTCGGCATCTGCATGGGTGAGCAAGGCATTATGAGCCGCGTACTCTGCGTGCGTGCCGGCGGCCAGTTCACCTTTGCAGCTCCCAGTGCCGGAGAAGAGACCGCTCCCGGACAGATTGCAGCGCGTGTCTTGCGAGAGACGTTCCGCATTGATCAGGTTGATGCCGCCACCAAGGTTTATGGCGTGGCAGGCGACCCGGTGGCACATTCTCTTTCACCCATCATGTTGAATACGGCGTTCCGCCGCGAAAATGTAAACGGCGTGTACCTGGCTCTGCACGCGAAGTCACTGGACGACCTGATGGCCTGCGTGCGCGATATCCCTTTGGCCGGGCTGAGCGTGACCATGCCCTATAAAGAAGAGATCCTGAAGTATTTGGACAAGACTGATCCAATGACGGCCAAGATTGGCGCCTGCAATACTGTGGTCCGCGGACAGGATGGCCACCTCTATGGATTTAATACTGATGTTGCCGGGGTGGTGCGTCCGCTGGAAATCCGCCTGCGTTTACCAGGAGCAAAAATTCTGGTGCTGGGCGCAGGTGGTGCAGCCCGTGCAGCAGTCTTTGGACTGAAAGAACGCAGTGCTGACGTTTACATCCTGAATCGCACGCCGGGTCCGGCCCAGACTCTGGCCAAGCAGGCAAAGGCCAAAGCCATCAACCGCACCATGGTAAAGAAGATGGAATTTGACGTGATCATCAATGCAACGCCCGTAGGCATGGAAGGCAATCGCGATCCCCTGCCGATTACGGAACAGGAACTCAAAGCAAAATATTTCTTTGAGATGGTCTACTCTCCGGCCGAAACCAAGATGGTCAAGATTGCCCGCGCCAAGGGCATGCACGTGATTCTGGGATCAGAGATGTTTGTCCAGCAGGGCGCCCGCCAGTTTGAGACATGGACCGGCAAGCCTGCGCCCGTGATGGAAATGCAACGCGTGGTGGAGTACGCACTGGCCCAGCATGCAGCCGAAAAATCGTCTGACACCAAGGCCAACAGCAAAAAAGCCGGCAGGTAGTCAGCGTTTACCGTGTGACTTCTTTCCCACCCGCAGCGGAAATCTATAAGCCAGCGTAAGCATGTGACAATCAACGCCCGGATTCTCCCGCGCTATGTCGGCATTAGACATGTGCTCGAACATGTAAGCAAAAGAGATGGCCTTTCCCGATGGCAAGGGAAACTCCACGCCGGCGCGTCCGTCAACCGTGAAGTTGAACTGAGACGCATGTGGCGATAATGCTGTCCGGCTGAAATATAGAAATCCTCCTTCAATGCCGGCGAACGGCTGCACCGTTTTGCCCGGCAGAAAATTCAGCCTTATCCCTACCGGACTCGCGCCGGCTCCATAATTCTTGCGCACCTCAGTCACTGGCGGAAAATTTCGCACTGCCTGAACGTTGGTGCCGATGAAATAAGGTTCCCGCAGCACGGCCACTGGAATGACCTGTGAAGTAAACGTCAGGTCCGCCAACTTTCTTCTCGTAAGCAGGCGATTGTAGGCGGCCCCGATCAGGAACATCCGGCGGTCATTGCTGGTACCTTGCAGCGACCCATTACCCACCGTTCCAACCAAGTGCAGGCTGATGCTGTTGCGGTCTGGAACTGAAACGCTTGCTGGAGGATGTTGACCAGGTTCCTGTGCGTGCGCCTGCGGTGGAGATGGAACGAAAACATATAAAGCGGTGAGGATTACCGGAACCAGGCGGCGATCTCTAGCGAGCATGCTGTTTTGAAACTAAATGAGCTACCTGCATCCTGCAAGTTCAGCGTGCGCCTGCGACCCTGGTAAGCCGATGTAAAGACCGATGTAAAAAAGAGATGCAGGGTGCGAAGGCATATGCGCTTCGCAGCCAGAATCAGTCAGGGACCAATCGCCCAGAGGCCCGGACTGATATATCTGAGACCACTGAAAGCTTCGCGTGGAACAAGTTTCGGTATGAAACCTGTGCGGATTCAAGCTCAGCTTCCGTCAAATTGCCCCAATAGCATGAGCGCAAGTAAGATAGTCTTTCGATCCTGAGCGCTTGCCGGATCGCCCGTATTCATCATGAGCCCAGAAAAACCAGAGTCAAACGGCGCTGAGTCGCCGGAAGCCGCTCCAACACAATCCAACTTTGTTCGCGAAATTATCCGTGAAGACCTGAAGAGCAACAAATACAACGGTCGCGTGTGGACCCGCTTCCCGCCGGAGCCCAACGGCTATCTCCATATAGGACACGCCAAAGCCATCTGCCTCGATTTCGGCCTGGCGGATGAATTCGGCGGCGGCACAAACCTTCGCTTTGATGACACGAATCCGGAAAAGGAAGAGACCGAGTACGTTGATTCCATTCAAAAGGACGTGCGCTGGCTCGGCTTTCAGTGGGAAAACCTGTATTACGCTTCGGACTATTTCCAGCACCTTTATGACTGGGCCGTCCAGCTCATCAAGAAGGGCAGCGCGTACGTTTGCGATCTGAGTGCGGAAGAGGTGCGTAAGTACCGCGGCACGCTCACAGAGCCCGGCAAAGATAGCCCTTATCGCAATAGATCAGTTGAGGAGAATCTTGACCTTTTGGATCGCATGCGCAAAGGCGAATTCCCTGACGGCTCACGAACACTCCGCGCAAAGATAGACATGGCTTCGCCCAACCTTAATATGCGCGATCCGGTGATGTACCGCATCGTGCATGCAGAGCATCATCGCACGGGCGACAAATGGTGTATTTATCCCATGTATGACTACGCCCACGGCCAATCCGACTCGCTGGAAAACATCACGCACTCCATGTGCACGCTGGAGTTTGAAGATCATCGGCCACTCTACAACTGGTTCATCAAAGAGCTGGGAATCTTCCCTTCACAGCAGATCGAGTTTGACAGGCTCAACCTTACTTATACGTTGCTCAGCAAACGCAAGCTGCGGCAACTGGTGCAGCAGGGAAAAGTCAGCGGCTGGGACGATCCGCGCATGCCTACGCTGAGCGGGATTCGCCGCCGGGGTTACACACCGGAGGCGATCCGAAAATTCGTCGGCAACATTGGTGTTACCAAGACCAACGGCACCATTGAGCTGGCCATGCTGGAGCACTTCGTGCGCGAAGATCTGAACAAGCGTTCCCTTCGTGTGATGGCTGTGCTTAAGCCGTTGAAGGTAGTGATTGACAACTATCCCGGAGGCAAAAGCGAAGAAATGGAAGCCATCAACAATCCTGAGGATGAGAGCGCCGGCAAACGCAAAGTCCCATTCTCGCGAGAGCTTTACATCGAACACGATGACTTCCGCGAAGAGCCTCCCAAGGGTTACTTCCGCCTTTCACCCGGTAAAGAAGTCCGTCTGCGTTACGGCTATTTCATCACCGCAAAGAGCGTGGTGAAAAATTCCGCCGGAGAGGTGGTTGAAGTCCACTGCAGCAACGCGGAAGTGCGCGTCTATGACAATCTCTTCTCCAATCCTGACCCGAACGATGTTCCTGACGGCCAGGACTTCACCGCCAATCTCAACCCGAACTCACTGGAAGTGGTGTCGCGTGCCAAGCTGGAGCCTTCGCTCAAAAATGCAAAACCCGGCGACCGCTATCAGTTCGAACGCCTTGGCTACTTCTGCGTGGACAGCGATTCACAACCTGGCAATCTGATTTTCAATCGCACGGTGGCGTTGAAAGACACCTGGGCTAAGGTGGAGAAGAAACAGAAAGCCTGACGCTCCTCGCGTCCTTCCTGAAGGCGTGTGCTATAAAATTCCAACTTCCGGGCCATGAAGATATGAAGAATGATGGCTCCTCAATCTCCATTGAATTGAACTCGCAAACCGTGGTCCCGGAATGGGACGGCTAGAAGGTCTACGTGATGGAAGGCAGGAAGCGTTTTACATGGTTCGACAATTAAGTGAAGTTCGGAGAGACCTGAAACGTGGCCATGCCCGGCCCGGTGTTGATGGTTTTCCTGCGGCTGAGTGCGTGCCGGTACACTGCATCGTAATGAGCGCCAATGCTCGCCAGACTTCGACTTTCAGTAATAAAGGAGCGGCCTGCCGCACCAAGAGCTGACCGGAATTCTGGATTGAAGGCCAGAAATGAAATACGGTGTCCCAGGTCGCGAGCATCATCAGGATCAAACCACAGGCATCCACGGCCGTCCGGGCTGACATCACGATGCCGGGGAACATCCGCAGCCAGCAATGTCTTGCCCACCACCATTGTCTTGAGGCAAATATCATTCGCTCGCTTCGCCAGAACTGCATCTTGAGGAACGGCTGCCGTGGCGATTACTACATCACAATTCTGCCAGCCCCGGCTCGCATCATTGGGATCCACGCGTTGAAGGTTATTCGTGAGTGACAACCGCGCTGCCAGTTCATTGAGTGAAGGCCATAAGTTTTCCGGCGCTTCCAAAAAGAGGCCAAGGCCCGGAATATCCTGTCTGGCGATGGCAAATGCTTCCAGTAGCAGCTCTGCATGGCTGGGCAGCTTGATCGCATCCTTCCCGGCAAACTCAGGAACAAAAAAGTTTGTGCGCAGCTCCGGCGCATTGTCCCCCACGCTCTTCGCGACCGGGAAGGTTGTTCGCTCGGCAAAATAGCGCGAGACATCGTCTTCCTCTTGAGATTCCCCATAAACGATCAGCGGTTCGGGAATTACGAAGATGCTGTCTGGTGCCGCGCCGCGTTCCAGTGCCGCGTCTTTCATTCCATTGGAATGGACCACCACAGCGGACGCCCGGGAAAGAATGAACTGTTCCGCTACACGAAATGACCGGCCCATCCAGCTACCGGGTTCGCAAAGATGAGCCGCAATGGCCAGTTCTTCAATACATCCAGTCAGGTCGTACACCACGCATCCGCAGCAGCGTACCGCAGCCATTCCTGGCGCGAAGGCATGCGCGTGCACCAGATCAGCCGAGTTTTCCGGATCGCATTCCAGGATTGACTTCCGCCAGTTACGCACATCCTGCCAGGAACGAAGCAGCGAGAAAGACCGTACCGGCTCCTGGCTAGGACGGGCCAGATAAAGTTCCGCCGTGCCCGCACCCTGAGGCGTTACCAGGTACGGGCGCATTCCCGCGGCAACTTGTCCTTCCACCAGGGGCAACACATCACGCGCGTACTCGCAGGCATGAATCACGCGCCACGCCGTTCGTGGTCTGGTTGAAGGTGCGCCACCCTGAAGGTGACGTGCCGCCCCGTCTCTACTGGCAGGCATCGCGCCGTTGGAAGACATAGCTCTCAGGAGACTTCTTTTCGCTCTCGATTGGCAATTTCGGAATGACTGACCACGCGATTGCGGCCATTGTGTTTTGCGGCATACAAGGCAGCATCGGCAAATTCGATCAGGTCGCGCTTAAACTGGGCATCCGTGTCATAGACTGCCACACCAATGCTGATTGTAAGATGCTGAATTTCATGAGGAGAGCCGGCGAAAAATTTCGCCTGTTCCACCGCCCTCCGCAATCGCTGGGCCACATACACCGCCCCGCTCTCTGTGGTTTCAGGAAGAATCATCACGAATTCTTCGCCACCGTAACGGGCTACCGTGTCCACCTCGCGCATATCCTTCATGAGGATTGACGTCACGTCACGCAACATCTGATCGCCCACATGATGACCAAACGTGTCATTCAAACGCTTAAAGTGGTCAATATCAATCATGAGCAAAGCGAACTTCTGGCGCCGGCGCTCGGCCCGCTTGAACTCAAGCTCCAGTTGCTGTTCGAAATAGCCGCGCGTTTTAAGGCCGGTAAGGTAATCAGTGAAAGCAAACCGGATCAGCCCCTCATTGGCAGTTTCGCGGGTGAGAAGGTTTTCTGAAACCAGTGACATGATCCACAGGAGCTGGGCGTCTTCACGATCAAATACTTCCTCCTGGCAGGAAAACAGTTGCAGCGAACCAATCACTCGATTGCTGACAAAGAGCGGTACCACCAGGGCGGAAGTAGCGATCATTGCTTCCAGCAAAGTATCGGCTTGGCGATGGTGGCCGCGCGATACCAGGAGAGGCCTCCCATATTGCACCACCCACAGATTGAGAACATTTCCAGCAGAAACCTCCCGCAGGACGGGCTGGTCCTTTTCAATCCCGCGCGCCAGGCGAAGTTCCATTTGCTCCTGACCCTCGTCCCAGAAATAGACCAGCGATTTTTCGCACGTGGCGATCTCGCCAGCCATGTCACATAGCAGGTTAAGAGTTGCGTCCAGGTGCATTTGCAAACCGGCAAGCATACTCAGGCGCAGCACCACGTTCACGTGTTCCCAGCGTTTTTGAATGGTCGCTGCATCCAGCTCGGCAAAGACCTCAACAACAAAGCTTTCCGGCGCGTACGGTGCTGGTTGCGTGGACTCGTGGGACAGCATGGGACCCCTGGCCTTTGTAAAGCGTGCAATTCCAAGTACAGCCATTCAGCCAGAGATCCAGCGCATGGCGTCATACTTCATCTGCTACAGCTCGATCTGGTAGTGCTCGATCTAGTAGTGTTCGATCTGGTACTGCTCGATCTGGTACTGCTCAATCTGGTACTGCTCAATCTAAGATGCGCGCTAACGGCGGCGCGGCTGACTTACCAACAGACATCCTCAAACGGCACATTACGTCCTCCTTTCGGTGTGAAGAACCTAAACACCCCATTGGCCTCCCGGACATGTACCCTACATTCCGGATCTCTGAATGCACAAGATTATGGTCCTGAGAAATCGAACCCGAATTTGTAAGTTCCTTTCGCGCATGAGGTTAAGTGATGGTTAGACGTTGAACTACTTCGCTGATTTCCGGTGGGACATTTTTACGCGGCCGGTACGAAAATTTTTTGCATCCGTGCACAGTCTCTGTTGCATTTATTCCAGCCTCATCATAGGATGGTTTCAGCGTTGGAAAACCCGCCGGCGCCGGATGGACAACTCACAGGTCAGCCGTCCATTACAAGCTCTTCGCAGGCGATCATCGTTAGAAATTGCTGAATTTCGCCCGATTACACCTATAAGACCGGCCCACACACGTTTTTCCGGACAGGAGAAGCACCCTCATGGCATGGTACGCGTACTGCATAGTTGAGCAACAAGCTGTTCAAAATGGTATTCGAGCCCGTCGCCCCGTTCCCGTTGAAAACCTAAAAGGAATCGCTGACGCACAAACGTTCGCTTATCCCAGCGGAGATTTTTCCGTCATCGTAAGCGAATACATTCCCACCGGCGACCTGGGGCAGAAAGCGCTCCTGCAACATGCCCATGTGGTAAGCGAATGCTTCAAGCGCACAACGGTATTGCCGTTCCGCTTTGGCACAGTGTTTGATACGGATGAATCGCTCCGTCGCGCTGTACGGTTAAACCGCAAGGCGTTCACGGAAAGCGTGGTCAAGCTCAAGGGCAAAGCGGAGATGCACCTGAAGCTGCTGATTAAAGATGGGTCGCTCCGAGAGGCACTGAAGGAAATTGAGCTACCCGCCACAGTCGGCAGTGAATATCTCACCAAACTCCGCGAAAAAGCCTCCCGCCAGCGTGAACGTCAAACCAAAGCGCGCGCACTCTCCGTTCAAGTACACAAAATTTTCGATCCTTTGGATCAGGACGTCTGCTGCCGCAAGGTTGATTCCGGCGGAATGCTCATCGATATCGCCCACCTGATTGATCACAAAAAGGTGCAGAAATACCAGAACCGCTATCAGATGGCGACCCGGCATCTGCCCGGCGTTGAAGTGGTAATGAGTGGCCCCTGGCCACCCTATCACTTTATTACTGGCAAACGCTCCTCTTAGTCCAGAAAGTAACAAATATAAGAAATTCCCTAAAAAGGGCACTCCGGTGCCCTTTTTGTTCCTTTGGACACCTTGTTGGTTCTGACGTATTATGGTGGTGTTACCAGAGTGGCTGCTTTTTAGGCATCCTCATGCCTGAAAATGGAATCAGAGTACAACCATAGGCCATAGAGCATAGTGCCTGCTCAATACCTTTCTGCCCTTGGCCCTCCAGGAGACCGCATGAACCACCCGAAGATCCGCGTGCTGATTGTTGATGAGGATGTGGTCATGGCGAAGTATCTGGCCTCCCATCTTGGTCGCCGCAGCTTCGACGTCTCCGTGGCTTCCACTGATCAGGAGGCGTTGCGTGTCTTTCGCAGCCTGGATCCGGCGCTCGTTCTGGTGGATACGTCATTGCAGGGCGCGGTGGGCTCGGAAATCCTGGAACGCCTGAAACAGATCAAGCCGGCGGTTTCATTGGTGGTGTTATCTGCGAACCGTGATCCGGAAATGATTTTTCGGGCTTCCAAACTTGGCGCTGACGACTACATCAGCAAACCAGTTGACTTGAAAGATCTGGACATGCGGATCGCCAAAGTTCTGGACAATCAGCGGCTCTATACCGAAGTGACCCAGTTACGTGAGCAGGTCCGGCGGCAAAGTGATTTCACCATGCTGTTTGGGACCAGCCCCAAGATGATGGAAGTGAAGATGACCATTGAGCAGGTGGCGGACACAACAGCAACGGTTCTGATTCGCGGAGAAAGCGGCACCGGGAAAGAAGTGGTGGCACGCATGATCTATTCCGAGTCGTCACGATCAGAAAAACCGTTTGTGAAGGTAAATTGTGCAGCCATCCCGCATGAGCTTCTTGAAAGCGAACTTTTTGGCTACGAACCCGGCGCGTTCACGGGCGCCACAAGACAGAAGCTGGGAAAGTTTGAGCAGGCAAATAACGGTACTATCTTCCTCGACGAAATCAGTGAAATGCATCCCGCCCTGCAGGCCAAGCTTCTGCACGTTCTTCAAGACCATGAGTTTTCCCGCCTCGGCGGCAAGCGCGATATTCAGGTGGACGTGCGCGTATTGGCTGCCACCAATAAGCCATTGGAGAAAGCTGTAGAAGAAGGCGTGTTCCGCGAAGATCTTTTCTATCGCCTGAACGTGGTGACGATTCACATTCCACCGCTGCGTGAACGTCGTGAAGAAATTCCGGTGTTCCTGGAATATTTCCTGGAGAAATACAGCGAGCACTATGGAAAGAGCCCGGCCAAATTCAGCGAATACGCCATTACTCGTATGATGGAATATCCCTGGCCTGGAAATATCCGCGAACTGGAGAATCTGGTAAAGCGTTACGTGATCGTGGGCAATGAGGCGCAGATCATCCGTGAACTCTCCACCCACAAACCGATCGTGAGTTCGTTCGGAGGACAAGCCTCGTCTGTGGCCGCAGTTCCCGCTGCCAGCTCTGGACCGGCGGTTCACTCGAACGGCAACGCCTCCGAATTAGAAATGCCATCTCTGCTTGAGATCGGCCGCCGCGCTGCGATGCAAGCAGAAAGAGAAGCCATTGAACGTGTGCTGGCCCAGACGCGATGGAATCGGAGACAAGCGGCGAAGATTCTGCGCATCAGCTACAAAGCTCTGCTGAATAAACTCAAAGCGATGGAAGAGCAGAGTAAGGGGCAAGCTAAGCATTCTGAACCCCAATAGTGGAATCACCATGCACACATAGGCGTGGTAATCGCACCACAGACGTTTCACCGTGCCTTTCAAGATTTATCCCACACGTCTGCCAAATAGATGAATGCAAAGGAGATGCTATTTGCGTCTATCTTTCCACAGCAATCCATAACAGATGGAGTGCCTTTGGTTTGTGAGTTGCTTTATGTAGTGAAACCAAAGAGGCCGTAAAAATTCAAATGACTTCAACTCTCTTCCAAGCTATTCGACTTCTCTTGAACGAGTGTCCCGGCGCAAGCCGGAACCTCTGCATCTTGCATCGCCTTCCCTGAGAAACTTCCCTTCCCTCCTTGCCTCTTTAACGAAGCGGTCCTACTCGGGCCGCTTTTTTCTTTGTCACATAAAAATATGTTCCAGAAGTTAGCGACGAAAAGCCGCTACGATTCGCTGGTCCGAGGCATCTAACTTTGTTCCCTTAATTTGACGGTAAATGACAATGACGACTAAGATTGATTCCTCATCGAGAGACATGGAAAAGAAAAAGCTGGATAGCTTCAGAAAGAAGCTGGAAGAGCGTCAACAAGCCCTGCGTAAAACGGTCAGCCGGACAGAAGAAGATGGCCGTGTAGCCGACCAGGATTCCGCACAGGATATTGCCGACCGTGCGGCGAACTCATATACAAAAGAATTTTTGTTTTCGGTCAGCAATAATGAGCGCCAGCTTCTCAACATGGTGGAAACTGCACTGCAGAGGATCCGTGAAGGCACCTTTGGCGAATGCGTGAATTGTGGAAATGAGATCAACGCCAAGCGTCTGGAAGCGGTGCCGTGGACACGTTATTGCATCGCCTGCCAGGAGAAAAAAGAGCAAGGCCTTCTGGAAGAAGCACAAGGCTGACCCTGCGCGGGATATCTAAAATAACAAAAAAGGAGATGCGATTTTGCATCTCCTTTATTCATTTGAAAAATTTGGGTTGATTATCAGTACAGGTTGAACGCCACTTCAATCGCCATCTGCACGGCAACCGGACGGCCTTCTCGCTTCGCTGGATCGAATTTCCAGGTCAGAACTTTTTCTCTCGCCTTCTCATCCAGTCCCATGCCCAGTGAACGTACCACTTTGGGATCGCGCACCCGGCCGTCAGCGCCAACAATGATCTCCATGACAACTACGCCCTGGTATTTTGCTTTACGCGCTTCTTCGGAAAATTCTGGTTCGGGAGTAAAAATGGGTCGCGGCGGACTCACGCCATTGCCGATGCGGAAAAGCCCCGGACCAACGCCCGGTCCGCCATGGCCTGAACCTACGCCACCGCCATCGCCGCTGCCAATGCCGCCACCCACGCCGGTGCCGTTGGATG
>WNFG01009763.1_pt1 | contig 10838 bp, 7 predicted proteins | sample 5400431 | NCBI WGS metagenome assembly WNFG01 (sample SAMN13153346, study PRJNA577476) | soil metagenome | isolation source: 120 cm saprolite under Douglas fir tree site 2 hole 3 replicate 2 | place: USA:California | collected 2015-04-18
GCCCGGTTCCAGACCATATCTCGCGCGTATATATAAGCGCGTTTTCGCATCGCGTGCCTTGCGGTGTCGTCGTCCAGAAGTGCTATCGTTTTTTCGGCGATGGCCTCGGGATCATCAAAGGGTACAAGCGCGCCGCGTTCGCCGTCCAGCAGCTCGATCGCATGCAAGTAGGGCGTCGAAATGATGGCTTTGCCGGCGCTCAAGGCATACGCAAGCGTGCCGGAAACGACTTGCGCCTTATGTCTATATGGCGTGATGTAGATGTCTGCCGCGCCGATTAATTCAATGAGTTCTTGTGGACTCACGAATCGATTGCGGAAGATTACGTTGGCTTCGACGCCGAGGTCCCTCGCCAGATCCTGCAAGTAGACGCGGTATTTGTCGCCTTCGCGACGGAGGATATGCGGGTGCGTTACACCGGAAACCATGTAGACCACATTGCTGTGACGGGCCAGGATTTTTGGCAGGGCTTTTATGACGTTTTCGATGCCCTTATTTGGTGAGAGCAGGCCGAAGGTCAGCAAGACATCCTTTCCTTCCGTTCCGAAGCCGTCCTTGTAAAAATTGGGATCCGTGAAAGGCAGATCGGGGATGCCATGCGGAATCAGATCGATCTTGTCGATCGGAACGTGGAAAACTTCCTGCAGGATATCTGCAGACTGCTGGCTCATGACGATCAGCCGGTCCGATAGCGTCGCGATTTCCTCCATCACCGCGCGCTGGTCAGGGTTCGGATCGCGAAGCACGGTGTGCAGCGTCGTCACGAAAGGCATGTGCAGGTGCCGCAGCAGCTCCAGGATATGCGCACCGGCACGGCCTCCGAAGATCCCGTACTCGTGCTGCAGGCAGACCAGATCCACATTGCTGAAGTTGAGAAAGTCCGCGGCTTGCCGGTAGGAAGCCAGGTTGTTCTCCGAGAGCTCGAATCGCACCCTGATGGGATAGTCGTAACCCTCTTCGGTATCGTTGACAGGAAGTGCCAGCAACTCCGTCGCGCCGTATTCCGCGTGCAGGGCGTCGCACAAGTCGGTTGTGAACGTGGCGATTCCACAATGCCTCGGAAGATAATTCCCCACCACCGCGATTCTAGTGGGAAGTGCTGGGCGCGCTGGTACAGGTGTCAGTGTGACCGGCTTCTCTTCCAACTCGAGAGACTGCATTTCAATCAGCGTCACGGTTTCCACGAGAGGTATTATTTTAGGTAATGCCATTCGATTTCCTGTGAATCCATGACTTGCGGAAGAATCACCGCGTGACTACCCAAGAACCGTTCGCAGTGGGTGAGCGTTGGCTACCGGGCTATTTCGCCGAATCCGGAATCCCATCCCAGGCATCGGAGACGGCCGCGTTCGCTTACTCGTGCAAAACGACCGATAACAACGACTTATTGACTTTGATTTTGCCGTTATATTCGATGAAGCCCAGTTTTCTGAATTTGTTCATGAAAAAATTCACGCGCGAACGCGTGGTTCCCACCATGCTGGCCAGCGTTTCCTGGGAAACTTTCGGCAGTATGCGGTCCGGCTGATCTTGTTTTCCATAGCGCGCGAGAAGCAGAAGCGTGCGCGCCAGGCGCCTTTCACTCGAGTTGAAGAGTTGATCGATCAGATCCTCTTCGACTCGGATGTTGCGCGCCAGCATATACGAGATGAAATGATCGGATAACTCATGCTCCGCATGGAGCACGCGCAGCAGTTCGTTTTTCTCAATGACGAGAAGTGTAGTTGGGGTAACGGCTGTAGCCGTGCCCATCCGAATCGTCTGGCCCGCCATGCAGCCTTCGCCAAAAAAGTCGCTCGGGCCAAACATGGCGACTACCGCTTCTTTTCCGGACCCATTCACCACGGAGAATTTTACGCCCCCCTTCTGGACGTACATCACGCTATCCGCGGCCTCACCTTGCGAGTAGATCGATTCGCCTCGCCGGAAATCTGCAACTTTCCTCGCCACTCCTGCGGTATCGAGAAAGTCCTGCGGGTCGAAAGAGTCGGCCTTTCCATTTTTCTTGTGTTTTTTTGGTTTCATATTCGTATGGAAACGCCATCCCTGCATGGTCATTCCACAGCCCCTCTCACCTTACCAAGGGAGCCCTCCCAGAACTGTATAAAAGGGGACATTCAACAGTTTTGATAACTTACGTCGAGACTGTTCAATATAGAACAGACGCAAAAAACTCAAGCGTCGGAATATGCATGGGGCCGCTGATGGATTGTGTTCTCTATTGAACAACCATTGAAACTTGGAATTTCGTATTTCGCTAGGGCGCCTGCCAGCAGTTTAAGAACGCCTTGTATCTGGGTGAAGAGGAGAAGCTAATGCGCAAATTGAAGGTTAGCAAAATTTGGATCCTGGCGTTCTTGCTGGCTGCCGCACTGGTCGGGTGCGGTGACACGGACAAGGCAGGAGGTCCCACCTCTGCCACGACCCCGCCCACGGTGGTCTCCGTAATTCCAGCGGGGGCCTCTACAGGTATTTGCCAAGGCGCCGTTGTCTCCGCAACATTCAGCAAGGCCATGAATCCTGCGACGATCATCTCTCCAGCGACTACGTTTAAGTTGGCGGCCGGCACAACCGCCGTAGCCGGAACAGTTTCCATGGATTCAGCGAACTTGGTCGCGACCTTTAAACCCACGAACCCTCTTGCACTGAACACCCAATATACCGCCACGATTACCACCGGGGCGCAAGACCAATTCGGCATTGGGCTGGCGGCGGATTTTGTGTGGGCGTTCACAACAGCCGCATCAGCTTGTCCGGCGCCCATTCCGACGGGAACGGCCTGCGGTTTCGGAATTCTGGCCGCTACGCCCGCCGTTACAAATACCGGCCCCACCAACGTCACGGGAGATATCGGCATTTGGCCGGCAGCTGCGATCACTGGATTTGGTTGCCCAGACAGCCCAGAGCGACTTGACCGTGGCGTATAACGCTGCCGCGGGAGCACCCGGAGGGGCCGCCCTTACCGCAGATATAGGAGGGCAAACCAAACCGCCTGGCGTTTATAAGGCCACCACCACGTTGGGAATCACCGGGGATCTCACCCTCGACGGTAAAGGCGATCCGAATTCTGCCTGGATCTTCCAGGTTGGGTCCGCACTGACGACGGCAGCCGGTAGCCCGTCCGCGCCCGCAAGTCGCGTCATCCTGATCGGCGGCGCCCAGGCTAAGAACGTGATCTGGCAGATCGGCAGTTCGGCGACCCTTGGAACTTACTCAACGCTGCAAGGAACCATAATGGCTCAAGCATCCATCACGCTTGGCACCGGCGCGACGCTGAATGGCAGGGCGCTGGCGCGGACGGGCGCAGTCACATTGGATAGCAATCCGGTAAATGTACCTCCCTGTCCGTGAGGTATTCGGTAGTGAAGCCAGCTTGAAGCTGGTCCACTACCGGTCAGGCTGGAAAAGCAGGATTTCACGTTATCGAAGTTCGGAGGAATATTCGCATGTCATCTCAATCAAAGCGCCATCTTGGTCGGGCCTTAGCTATGCTGCCGGCTATACTTGCTGTCCTGTGTGCGTTTGACACCCCCGCTGCAGCCCAGGACCAGGACCAGCCTGCTCCCAAGTGGGAGCTTTATGGCGGATACTCCTTCTTTCATCCCGGCGCGGATGTGCACGGCCAGCTTCCCGGGGCATTGCTCCCGCTGAGCAGCCGCCTCGAAGCGAACCCCCGCGGCTTCGGCGGCACTGTTACCTACAATTTTAACCATTGGCTGGGAATCTCGTTCGATGGCAGCGACCATTGGGGCAGCGGCGAAAAGACGCTCCCCAGAGCAATTGACGACGCCGGTTTCGCGAATTTCTCGTTGGGCCCAAAGATTACGTACCGCGGGCATCGTTTTTCCCCATTCATTGAAGTGTTAGTGGGCGGCCATCGCCTTATGCCGGAAGCCTTCCACGATGTTACCAAATTAGGGTTCATGTTCGGCGGTGGTCTGGATGTCAACCTGTCCAGGCACGTTGCCCTGCGGCTGCTCCGGGCCGACTACGTGCTCTCGGATTACAGGTTTGGTGCTTCGCCTGTCACTCCGAACACCGACATCCGGGGCGTTAGATTGCAGACGGGCCTCAATTTTATGTTCGGTGGCGGAGCGCCTCCAGCGGCCCCCAGCGCCGCTTGCTCAGTACAGCCAACGGAAGTCTTTGCTGGCGAGTCCGTGACCGCGACTGCCAATGGATCGAATTTCGCACCAAAGCGTACCGTCAAATACAGTTGGAACGGTACCGGCGTGAAAGTTGCCGGGAGCAATCCCTCCCTGCAAATTGACACCACAGGCTTGCAGCCCGGCTCCTATGGAGTCACCGCCAACTTGAATGATGGCCGCAAGCAGGGTTTTGCATCCTGCAGTGGCAGGTTCACCGTGAAAGAGCCCCGTCCACCCGTCATTTCTTGCTCAGCAAATCCGGAGCGCATGCGAACGGGCGGGACCTCCACCATTGTGTCCACCGCCAGCAGCCCGGATGGCCGCAGGCTCTCTTACAGCTACACCGCCAGCTCTGGCGAGATCTCCGGCAACGGTGACACCGCTGCGTTGAATACAGGTAACTCACCGCCAGGTCGTATCACCGTCACTTGCACCGTAAACGATGACCGCCAGCAGCCGCTCACGGCCTCTTCCACCACGATGGTAACTGTGGAAGCTCCGCCGCCTCCTGCTCCTGCACCTCAGATCAAGCAGTTGGAAGCCAGGCTTGCCCTCCATAGTATTTACTTTCCAACCGCTCGGCCCACCGTCGATAATCCCGAGGGTGGCCTGGTGGACAGTCAGGCAGAGATCCTGATTGCTCTGGCCAACGACTTCAAAGCGTATTTGAAATACCGTCCTGATGCCCACCTGATCCTCGGAGGCCACGCCGATCCGCGCGGCTCAGAGGAATACAATAAAGCCCTTACGCAGCGGCGCGTGGACCGCACCAAGAATTTCCTGGTGGAACACGGCGTCCCCGGGGACCACTTTGAGACGCGGTCCTTTGGCAAAGACGACCAGTTGACGACCGAGCAGACCAAGGAGCTGATTGCGCAAAATCCGGAATTGAGTCCGGCCGACCGGCAAAAAATACTGAATAATCTGCGGGTGATGGTACTGGCCAACAACCGCCGCGTGGACGTCACCTTGAGCACCACCGGCGAACAATCCACTCGCCTCTACCCGTTTAACGCCAAGGATTTCTTGGCGCTAATCAGTCTCAAGGGCGGAGAAAAGAAGCCTGTAAAGGCCGGAGTAAAGAAGCCAGCCGCCAAGAAAAAGCCATAAAGGCTTAGCTTTGGCAGCCGGGTATTCGGGGGGCACAAACGTGCCCCCGGTTGTAGGGGCACGACCCGCCCTTCGCTCTTCCAATTTCCGTTTTCCAAATTTCCAGTTTCCAGTCTCGGGATCAGGTCCGCGCGCAAATGCCAGCCTTCCGGAAAAACAGTCTTCAAACGTATAATCGCGCGGATGGGCGACTCTTCTCTACCCTTTGGGATTGACCGATCCCTTCTTCGCTTGGACAGTCAGGATCCCTATTTCTGCCTGCATTTCATCATGATCTTCGTTCGCGATCAGGAACGAAGCCTGCGATTCTACGTTGACCAGCTTGGCTTCAGGTTGGTGGTGGATCAACGTTTTGAATCTGGCGGCCGGTGGATCGAGATTGCGCCTCCGGACGGCAACGCGAGCCTCTCCCTGCTCTGGCGACGCCCGACTCCGAGGTATACAAACTCATTGGGCAGGATACGCGGATCTACTTTATCACCGAGGATGTCAACGCCAAGTTCAACGAATGGAGCCGTCGTGGAGTTCGCTTTCAATTTCCACCACAGGTACCGGCATGGGGCGGAACCTTCACACGGTTTGAGGATGTGGACGGGAATTCGTTCGGCCTTGCTGGCTTCGACGAATTAACCCTTGGAGTGGAATCGCAACGCCGCGCCATCGCCCAAAAGCTCGAATCCGAACGCCGCGCCGCGCGCGACTTGGAAATCGCGCGGCAGGTGCAGGCGAAGCTCTTTCCCCAAAGAATGCCGGCGGTTCGCACCCTGGAATACGCGGGAGCTTGCCTTCAGGCCCGGGAGGTGGGAGGAGATTACTACGATTTCCTTGACCTCGGCCGGGAACGGCTTGTCCTGGTGATCGGCGATATCGCAGGTAAGGGAATCGCGGGCGCTCTGCTGATGGCCAATCTGCAGGCCAACCTGCGCAGCCAGTGCGCGATTGCCGCAGACGAGCCGCGGCGATTCTTGCGATCGGTGAATCAGCTGTTTTACGAGAATACGGCCGACGGCGACTACGCAACATTTTTCTTCGCTGAATATAACGACAAAACGGGCTGGTTGCGCTTTGCGAATTGCGGACATCTTGCCGCGCTTCTCCTCCGGCGCGATGGCACTTTGGAACGGCTCGCCTCCATCGCGACGGTTCTGGGTCTGTTTGAGGATTGGGATTGTATGCTGGAGGAGCGACAGCTATTCCCCGGAGATACGCTGGTTCTCTACACCGACGGCATGACCGAATCGTTCAACGATTCCGGAGAGGAATTCGGAGAGCAGCGCCTGATCGAAGCGCTCCAGCGGCATCGTGGAGAGTCTTCACAGGCCTTGGTTTCATCACTTCTCGATGAAGTTCGGCAATTCAATCCTAACGAACAGCAAGACGACATCACGCTCATTGTTGCCAACTGTCGAGAAGCTTAGAACCGATCTGATTGGAGATGGAACGTCAGCCCTGCGCTAAGTGTTCGCGCGCCAGTTCTTCCCCACTTTCCATTCAGGGACTTATGGCAGTAGCCTCCTTTTTCGCGATTTAACTACTCGCGCAACCCTCAAGATCATTGCCCTACAGCCAGCGGGCGCACGCGCACAACGAGCTCCTGCAGAAACTGATCGGAGTGAATGAAAACGGCAAAGTGCCCACCACCGTTGATCGTCACAAACTCCTTGCGTGGTGCTTTCATGGAGTCGAGGTAATTTCGAGCCAGGGCAGTCGGAGTCGTAAAGTCTGCAGCTCCTTGGATGACGAACATCGGGACGGAAAATTCGAGGCCAAGCTCTGCTGGTCCTCTGGATTTCATTTGCGGCACGAGTCGTTCACCGCTCAGCATCTGGCCATCCGCGGAATCATTGATGTCTCTCACAGAATTGCCGGGAGCGACGAGTGTCAGGCCAATTGTTCCCAACAAGAACTGGTCCGCGCCTTCGAAGGCATTCGCCCATTTCCTCTGCACACCGTATCCCCCGTCCGGCGCCTGGGATGAGTAAGGTGGTGGGCCGACACGGCTCAGTTCTTCGACGGCTTGCTGATTACCGACGGCTCGCGCCTTCTTCAGTAACTCGTCATAGGCCACGTAGTAGTTTTTGGTTTCGTCCGCGACCTGGCCCGTGCCTACATATGCGTAGAAGAGTTCCGGCCTTGCTCGAACCATTCCTAGGCCAAGAAGCGTGCCAAATGAATGACCCACGATGATGATTTTGTTTTTATCCAGGTGCTTGCGCAGGTACTCCGAAAGCTCAATGCCATCCTGCACCATTCGTTCCACCGTGATAGTCGGCGCCACTGTGGGTCCAGTTTTTCGCAAGGTTCTGCCCGCGCCTCGTTGATCCCATTGCACCACGGTAAAATGCTTCGTCCATGGTGCGAACATCGCGAATGTCCAGGGGTTGGTGACGTCGCCCGGGCCGCCATGCAGGAACAGCAACACGGGGTTGTCACGATCCCAGCCGCGAATTGTGATCCACTGTTCGATACCGCCGATTGTGACGAACTGCGCCTCGTCGATGCCCTTCGGCGACGAAATAGCGTACTGCTGCGCGTTACGGGCTCGCAAAAAGGAAGCCAAGTCATCAAACTTGCGATATTCCGAGTCAATGCCTGGGGGTGCGGGAGGCGGCTGCTGGCCCTTGGCAACCTGCCCAAACGTCCCACGAGACAGACAGAAGAGCGAAAGGTAACAAGCAAAAATGCATCGGATCATACGTGGTTGCTCCGGGACGACCGAGATTTCCTGATACCACACAACATGTTACGCAACGAACGGGAGGAAGATATCGAGTCGGATCTGTCAGCCGGGTGGCGCACCCTTTTCGCTTTGAAAAAAGGCGCGGGTTTTGAATCTACGAATTGGCAAACCACATCCTTTCAATGATTTCCAAGTCCACTCGAATTACACACTAAATAAACATTGACAGCCAGTACCTTTCGCGCTATACTGTTATTGTCCTTCACCGCGGCGGAGAAAGGAGCGCCTTCCTTTGTCCGCTACCTCTTTACCCCGAGTCACACCCGATCTTGCGCTCCCAGTCGCTTGCCGAGACGCGGGGTCCATCGCAATGCCTCCAAATCCTTCGCCATCCAATGCTCCACTGGCTCTCCCCTTTCCTGCCATTTTCCATTTTTGTATCTCCATTTCTGCTTTCCCTAACCCCCTTTAGAAGCAACAGGCTCGAAAAACCCTGCGTCGCAAATCAAGCCGTGCTGAAATCAAAGGACTTAACGTCATAAGCTCTGCCTTGTCTGACGTTGACCGATTTTCATGAGGTTTCGCGGGCCGGTCGGCCCTAAAGGACACTTACAAAAAACAGGGGGGGTGGGGGGTGTTATGGTTAACCAGAAATCCGACAAAGAAGGAGGTTCTTCGCAGTACTGTGTCATAGCGAACAGCTATTTGTCTTCATGGCCCGTAGCATCTAGCGATAGACGGCGAGAATGAGCGACATTGGCCGGGATGCAGGCTGGGCCGGACGGTGTCCGTCATCTCGCCGTCCTGCTCATGTAGACCCTGCAGAACGTGTTCTCTTGCAACCGTTGCCTACGTTCGCATTCGAGGAAGCTCAAATGTCAGCCAACAACACGTACGGAACAATTCTCATCAGAGAAAATACTCTCTTGCCCGCAGGCTTGGCGGTCGAGAGTGAATCTTTTTTGCCCGGCTGGAGAGTAGCCAAGAATCTCGATGGATATGGTCTCGCTCGAAAAATGGAAGGCGCGAAGTGGAACTATTTCTATCTCGCGGGTGTGACCAGGACGGTGGTCTTGGGTCGCGAAGGGCCAGAGACGATGCGCAGGGCCGTCCGGCGCGCGCTCCCGAGACTGGACCGGCTGAAATTTAACTCTCTTGAAATTACGGGCGTTATCTCGAAACAGTTTCTCGGCATTCCTTTCACGCGTGTTTCCATTCATTCCCGGCATATCCAAGAAGCGATTAGCCTGGTCCCCACAAAGGAATTTGTCCTGAGCATGCCCGCTCCCGCCCCAATGGGAGAAGCGCTCACGAAGCCACAAGTGGCGCTAACTACGAGTTCTTAGGAATTCATGGGAGAAATGAAAATGAAAGCCATTAGCAGTTCGATTCTTTGCCTTGGTGCTGTGCTTCTTGCGGCCCCTGCGCTTCGCGGACAGGATTTTTCGAAGTATCGAGATTTTTCACTGGGAACGAGCCTGGCGAGCGTCCTGAAGCATACGGACAAGAAGTCAACAGATGTAAATGTGACGCATGCCGGCCGGCCGTTGTTTCAGGAATTGACTTGGTGGCCGCCGAACATTCCCGGGACTTCATTCCGGGCGGACAGCGTCGAACAGATTCTTTTTTCCTTCTACAACGGCGAGCTCTACAAAATTACCGTGACTTACGATCAAACTTCCACGGAAGGGCTGACTTCGCAAGACATGGTGAAGTCCATCGCCGCGACGTACGGACCTGCCACAAGTGTTGTGCCGGAGGCTGATTCCGCGACCATCGGGCGCTATGACGTGAAGCAAAAGCCTGTCGCGTCCTGGGAAGATTCGCAATACTCCTTCAATCTGGTCCGTTCTTCTTTCACCGATCGTTTTGGTCTCGTCATCTGGTCCAAACCTGTGAATGCAGAAGCCGAACTTGCCATCGTGGAAGCCGTGAGACTAGAAAAAGAAGATGGCCCAAAAAAGGAAGCCGAGCGCCAGAAGAAACTAACAGACGACCTCGAGGTCGCGCGTCTGAAGAACCAGAAAATATTCCGCCCGTAGTGTTGGGCTAAGCCGTAAAAAGTTAAGTGTTCTCGCCGCGACGAAAAGTTGACGTAGTGACTTACCGCTGAAACGGTCAGGATTCGAAGACCCACTTTCCGCCCGTCATCGTGCGCTCAATCGGGATGTTGACGATGTTGGATGGATCTTCCTTGAACGGATCTCGGCCGAGCACCACGAGATCTGCGAGCTTGCCTGGTTCGATGGATCCCTTACTGTTTTCTTCGTAGGACGCATAGGCGCCGTTCATCGTGCCCACTCGAATCGCTTCTTCAAGCGAGATGCGCTGCTTCGGGCCCCAGACGTTTCCCTTGCTGTCCGTGCGCGTAACTTCCGATTGCAGAGCCATCATCGGTTCGAAGGGACCCGGCGGATAATCCGAAGCCTGCGTCGCTCGAATGCCGGCATCCAGAAACGAGCGAAGCGCGAACATGTGATTGAGGCGCTCGGCTCCGTATTCCTTCATCTTTTCACCGTGGTAGTACGCGTACGTTGAAAATGGCGTGGGAATCGCGCCCAGATCATGAATCCTTTTTATGAGCGAGTCATTGACCAGCGAGCAGTGCTCCAGTCGAAAACGCGGATCCTTGCGCGGCAATTCTTTTTGCAGGCGTTCGTACACGCGGAGCGTGATGTCAATGGCCACGTCTCCATTGGCGTGGGTGCCGAGCTGCCATCCGGCGTCGTGGGCTTTGCGCGCCATCTCATAGAGTTGGTCTTCCGGCGTGACGAGAATGCCGAAATCATCCGAGCGACCGATATAGGGTTGCGAGAGGCGCGCGGTGCGCTCGGAGATCGAACCATCGCAAACCATTTTCTGCGCGCCCACGCGCACCCATTTGTCGCCCAGGCCGGTTT
>WNFG01006117.1_pt1 | contig 10834 bp, 8 predicted proteins | sample 5400431 | NCBI WGS metagenome assembly WNFG01 (sample SAMN13153346, study PRJNA577476) | soil metagenome | isolation source: 120 cm saprolite under Douglas fir tree site 2 hole 3 replicate 2 | place: USA:California | collected 2015-04-18
CCACCACGGCCTTGCGACCCATCACGAAGGTCGGAACGCCCGTCACGCCCAGCGCGCGACTGCGAGCCCAGTCGGCGTCCACCGCCGCTCGCATTCTCCGTTCCGTCAAGACGGTCTTCGCCTCTTCAGGCGGAATACCGACCCGCCCGGCAACGTCGAGCAGCACGTCGAGGTCGCCAATGTTGGCGCCATCCACGAAGTAAGCGCGATACAGCGCATCATGAATCTGAGGGACGCCTTTCTGATCGCCGAACTTTCCGAGCTCCTGCGCCAACCGGGAATTGAACGTCCGCGTTCGATTTCCGTACGGTAGGCCCTCCGCATCCATCAGCTTCTTCATCCTCGCCTGCATTGCCTCAATATCCGCTCCTCGGCCCGCGAACAGCTCGGTCAGCAGCAGGCCCTCCTGGGGCGTATCGGGGTGAAGGGGAAATTGGGTATGTCGAAGCTGCAGCTGAAATTTGCGCTGGAGCCGTTCAGTACGGACCGTACTGAGGTAACACCACGGTCATACGTAGTCGGCAAAGATCTCGAGGGTCGGTTCGTCCATACCCCGTTAGTTAAGGCTCGGCGGGACTGGATGCTACCTGGCGTCCGACTCGGCGTAGGCGGCGGCAGCGGCGATTTCTTTCTCGGCGAGGTCGAGCAGCTCGATTGCCTTCACCCGGTGGCCCCCGAACTGCGTCTTCTTCAAATCATTGGCCGCGGCGAGCTGGCCTTTGGCGCCTTGAATCTGCCCCATCGCCCTCTCCAGATGCGGATGCTTTCTCCACTCGATCGCCATCGCCGCGGTGGACACAACCATGCACAACACGATCAACATCGTTCGATTCATGACGCCTCCTCGTTTTTTGGAAGGCTGTCGGGCAAGCAACAATCCCGTCAAGGCGCACCCATTGGTGAAACGTAGGCCGATGTGAAACCGACCAGCGCAGTTTTTCGTCCCCCCTTACGTCGGACTGGAGGGCTGGGTGGGCGTGCGACTGGATCGGCGGATCGACTGGAAAGGCCTCGTCCGCGGATTCGGTCTAGCTTTCGAATCGACTGGCTGCCCCTACCTCGAGCACCAAGCTCCCACCTGGCTGTTGCCAGTACGATTGATTCGCGTGCCCCGAAGACGGGCCCTAAATCTTCGAGCGATACCGATGCACATTTTCCTTTCGATCGTTTTTGCCCTCTTGGCTTTGAACCTGATTGGCTTCGTTTTCACGATCTGCGGCTTCGATCTGGGATGGCCGTTTCTGCTCGGAGGCCACGAGGCGAGTCGCAGCAAAGAGCACCTCGGGCGCCGAAACTGATCGGTTACAGACCGATCGTCGGCTCGAAGTATTCTTGAGCAACTGGCGTGACGACGCGCGCGCGGGACGCCTCCCAGAGAACGCCCAGCCCGTACGCTGAAATACAGAGCAACAGCCCGAACACATTCTGGCCGAGCAAAGCGGCATTGGCGCCCGTGCCAATCGCGAGCACTTTCGGCCAAGCGCCCAGCACACCCACGACGCCGACCGCCAGCCCGCACACGAACGAGAAAAAGAACGCCGCGGGCGCAGGACGATGCCAACGCCAAAGCAGGAAAGGCGGCGCAAGCCCAAGCACCATCGTCCCGCTGATCGTGGTGGCCTTGAGGATGTTGGCGTTCCAGAACAGCGGCAGGTTGCCGAGCACCGCGAAGGCGAGCATCGTCCAGCGACCCAGTGATAGGCCGTGATCGCTCGCCGCAAGCTTGCGGATGGGCGCGAGCAAGCCGCGAAAGCCGCTCGGGTGCGCTCCGCCTTCGCCCGCCAGGTCGACCGACACGTGCCGCGCGATCGCTGAGAAGCAGGAGTCGAGGCAGGCTCCGGCCGAGTTCATCATCAGCAGCGACACGATAATCAGCGCCCCACTTCCGAGCGACACCGCCACGCGCACCGGTGCATCGCCGGAGCCACCCAATCCGCTAAGGCGGGCGTGCACTCCCAAAAAGCTGTACAGCACGATGAATCCGCCGCCCAAAAGACCCGCGAGCGTGTACGCGACCAGCATTTTTCCGGGTGGGGTCACGAACGCTCGATCCGTGAGTACTGGATCGTGAAATGGGTAGCTGGATGTTTGCAGCAGAGCGACCAAAAAAAGGTCGAGACCTCCCGCCAGCGTGAATTGGCTGGTCGACCCGAGCCGGGCGACTCCGTGCGCGGGAACAGCCATCCCCAGCACCAAGGCCAACAGCACTACCGCCAACGCCAGTTGCAGGCGGTCGGTGAAGATCGACGCGCGTAAGCCGCCGCGAAAGGTGTAGAGCAAGACGCTCCCGATGAACGCGACGGCGCCGGCATAGAACCCTGGAGTGCCGGTTGCGCCAAAGTAGCTACCGACCACCGCGGTATTGCTCCATACCTCGTTGAAGAGCCGGATCAGAATGGCGGCGGAAAACAAGAAAGCCGCCGCGGGTCCGAAGCGAGCGGTCAGAAAGGGAATCAAGCCTTCGTGACCGCTCTTGCGAATCCGGTATATCAGCAGCCCGGCGATCGGGACCGAGAGATACCAGCCGGCATAAGCGATGCCTCCCAAAATTCCATACTTCTCACCGAGGTTGGCGGCGTTGGTGATGCTCTTTGCGAAGATCCAAGTGACCAACACGCTGGCGGTGAGCAGGGCGGCGGACGGCGCCCCTCGCTCCGAGCGCGCCCAAAGGAACATCCGGTGGTTTTCGGCGCGCGGAGCAATCAGGTAGAGCAGCAACCCATAGCCAAACAGCGCCACCCATTCGATGATCGGACTCAGAAACAGTCTCCGCGGATCACATACCCGCGAAGACCCATTCGTACCAGGGAACGTTAGGGAAGAACGCGAAGAACGGTCGCTCCGCGACTGGTGGAGACGTGCAGCGCAGGGGGCGACACCATCCGATCCAGCTCGAGTCGCAAGACGCGGTCATCCGGCAGCCACTGGGGCGCGCGAAGGCTTTGGTGCGCTCCCGTAGCCGGGTTCCACAACGTGAGTCCGCTGTTAGGCCCGGCCACGACAAGTTGTCCTGTCGGCAGGGCGATCAAATCGCGGACGCTCCGCTCCGGCATCTCGAGATCAATCTGAGGATCGTAATAGTGGAAAGTGTGCCCATCCCAGTAAGCTATCCCGTAGTCCGGATAGCCGTTGTAAAGGGCTCCGCCCGAGAACCATACTTTTCCGTCTGGCGCCACCGCGACCGCACTAATCGAAACATGGTCTCCCTCAAGCGGCGGCATGAAGACCGGTTGGTTGATGAACCCATAGTCATTGGGTGGAACCGGATACGGGTCTCCAAAAGCAAACGAGAATGCCTGTTCCCCAGGTCGCATGAACCAATGAAGCAGATCCGGATCCCATCGAATCTTGCCGGCGGTCCACATTCCGGCGACCCACAAGTCTCCATCGGGGGCCAAGGCTAGACCGCGCCAGTCGCCCATCCGCTGGTTGCTCTCGGTGTTGTCGCAGGGGCGGTGATAACAAACTCGCGGGTGGAGATGGTCGGCCATGAATTCGAGGTTGGCGGTGTCGAACCACTCGTCGGGCCGCGGATAGCGGAAGTGATCAGGCCTCATCAAGTCGACGCCATGATTGGTTCCCACGTACAACTCATGCGGGTGAATGAAATGGTCGTAAATCATTCGTTCCACGGTTCGGTTGTGCCAGTACTGCCCACCGTGCGCGCCTGAACACATGTCGATCCGATCCGCCTGGATTGCTCCGTTCGGAAGCAGCCGGACACGGTCGAGTTTTCCGGTATGGCGGTTTGGGTCATCCCACTCGCCGGTGCCCTCGTCGTGTCCGGCGTATCCGACGAATACCTCGTTGGGTCCACCGCCAACGATCTCCGTGATGCCGGGATCCACCGCCGCGCCGTAAATCGGGCAAAGGTGATCTCCGCCAGGTAACCGAGCGTCGCAGTACACCGCCGGATTGGATTGCAGGTGCAATCCATCCGCTGCCGCATAGCGATGAAACGTCGTTTGTCCCGGCCTCAGTAAGTAAAGCGCGTCGTGCGTAGCCACCCAGCGATTCTGAGTTTCATCGGTAGTAAAGCCCACGACCGGCGATTCGAGAATGCCGTCCGCGGCACCGTAGCTGTGGTTTTCAATCGGCCACGGACCAGGGCCGCCGAAGTTGATTCCTCCGTCGGATCCACCGTCCACTCCTCCATCGATGCCGCCGTCCGGTCCACCGTCGAGGCCCCCATCTGTCCCTGCATCGATTCCGCCATCTCGTCCCGTGTCGGGGATTCCGCCGTCATCGGCGGGAGGGGGAGGAAGATCTTGAACACTCCTCATTCGGTCCGAGCCGGAGCCGCATCCCAGGTGCATCAGGCCGAGCGCCAAGCACAATGCGCCAAACAGACCCAATCCTGCGTTTGTCCGAATGCCCTCGCCGCCCATCCCCGTCCTCCGCTCCGACCCCGAGAAAGCTCTTAACCATAGGGATGACGTGTCACGCCGACCAGGGTTGCTGACCGTGCGAGCGGCCACCCGGCCTTCGACTATCGTCTAAGCTCACGCGGATGACGGATTTGGCTGGAAAAACAGTTCTCATTACGGGTGCCACGAGCGGAATCGGTTTCGAGGCGTCCGTCGAGCTTGCCCGGATGGGCGCCCAGTTGGTGATCGTCGGGCGCAACGAAGCGAAAACCGCACCCACGGCCGAAGAGGTGCGCAGGCGGTCCGGTTCAAACCGCGTCGAGTTCCTGGTTTGCGATTTTGCATCGCAGCGCCAAGTCAGGCGCCTGGCTGAGGCATTCCTCGCCCGACACGATTCGCTTCACATTCTGGTGAACAATGCCGGCACCGTGTTCGCCAAGCGAACGCTCACCGAGGATGGAATGGAAGCGACGTTTGCAGTGAATCACCTCAGCTATTTCCTGCTCACCCATCTGTTGCTGGACCTTTTGGTGAAAAGTGTTCCAGCTCGCATCGTGAACGTTACCTCGGTAGCTCATTATCGAGGGACGATGGATTTCGACGATCTGATGTTCGAGCGCGGCTATCGACTGATGCGCGCGTACTCTCGATCGAAGCTAGCCAATGTCCTTTTCACGCGCGAGCTCGCCCGGCGACTCAAGGGCAGCGGGGTGACAGTGAATGCGCTTCACCCGGGCGCAGTCGCGAGCAATATCTGGAGCGGCGCCCCACGGCGGATCCGTCCCGTGCTCTGGATTGCGAAGAGGCTGATGATGACTCCGGCCGCAGGGGCCAAAACAATTCTGTATCTTGCGACCAGTCGCGACGTGGAAGGGACAACTGGACTCTACTTCGAAAAAAATCGCCCCAAAGAGCCATCGCCACTCGCCCGTGACGATGCGGTAGCAAAGAGGCTCTGGAAAGAAAGCGAAAGGCTTGTGAGGATTACGCGCACTGTGACACAGGATGAAAACATTGATGTTACAAGGGCATCACCCTGAACGTGCTTTAACTTAAATTCAGGAATTCAAGCCAAACTGTTGCTTATCCAACTGTACAAACGTGGCTTGCTTAGCAAGCGATCGGTTCAGGTACTTCTTGACTTGCGCCACCGATGGCAGCAAAACGCTTCTCGCCGAGGCAGGTCTCGACAGGCCTGAGGGGCGGCATTGAAATCGCAGGCTTCGCCGGCCTGAGGGGCAGTCCACCAGCAGTAAGACACTTATTCGGGGGTTCTCATGAAACACATCATCCTTGTGTTCTCAGGCGTTGTCTTCGGGACGGGCGTGCTCTGCAACACAGCGCTCGCGCAAGGTAATTGGCCGCAATGGGGTCAAAACCCGCAGCACCAGGGTTTCGTCGACGTAGTTGGCCAATCGCTCAGCGGGCAGTTGGCCAATATTGTCTACGATCCGTTCGTACCACAGGAGCAGCAAGACCAGGGTGGCGACTTGCTCGCCCACTACCAGGCCACAATTCTCCACCAGAACGATGCCTACATGATGTTCAAGTCCGGCACCTACACGCTCGACGATGGGATCAACACCGCCACTCACTGGAACAGCCAGATCTGGAACGAGAAACGACTGCACTGGGAGGGCGGCGTGCTGGTCGAAAAATGGACTTTTCAAAGCGACTGGAAGCCTGAGCCGGCTGACCTGGTCGGTGGCTGGGAGCCGGTCTTTCACGCCGCGATGGCCAACGGCTTGATCTACGTCCCCGGTGCCAACGGGACGGTCTGGAAGTTGGACACGGGTGATGGCAGCGTCGTTTCCCTCATCAACCCGGCGTATCCTTCCATCTCCGGCAGCACGGTGTACGTGGCCGGACCGCTCTCGGCGGACAGCAATGGGAACGTCTACTTCAATGCGCTCCAGTTGGACTTCGATCCTCAGAACCCGAACGCCGGGTCCGAGAGTGCGCTCAACAGCTGGCTGGTCAAGATTGCCCCAGACGACAGCACGAGCAAGGTGAGTTTCTCCGCCCTGGTCCCCAACGCGCCGAGCTCATGCGTAACTGCCTTCGGGAACTCGCGGCTGCCGTGGCCGGGCGTCGCCACTGCCTTCGACTCGACGAGCGCGTATAATCCCAACTTCCTTCCGCCTTCAGCTCCGTGCGGGCCCCAGCGGCCGGGGATCAACGTCGCTCCGGCGATCGCGCCGGACGGCACCATCTACACAATCAGCCGGGCGGACTTCAGCAGCCGCTACAGCTACGTGGTGGCGGTCAATCCCGACTTGACCCCAAAATGGGCGGCATCGCTGCGCGACCGTGGGATCAACGATGGCTGTGGCGTGCTCATCCCGATTGCCACCCAGTCCCAGCCGGTCCAAAAGGGCAAGTGCCGTTGGGGTACGTATGACGCCAATCATCTTGGCGTGGATCCCGGTACCAATCAGATGCCGGCCGGGCGCGTGATTGACCAATCGTCGTCCTCGCCCACCGTGCTCCCTGACGGGAGCGTTCTCTACGGCGCCTATAGCCGCTACAACGTCTCCCGCGGTCACCTCTTCAAGTTCAGCTCGACGGGTGCTTTCATCTCCTACTATGACTTCGGCTGGGATTCGACCCCAGCGGTGTGGCCGCACGCCGGCACCTACTCGGTGGTGCTCAAGGACAATCACTACGACGAAGAGGAAGGCTTCTACTGCAACTTCTTCCAAGGTAACCCTGCCGTCGCCAACATCGTCTGCGACTACGGCGGACGGACCGGTCCAACTATCCCGGCGGGTCCCTTCTACATCACGCAGCTAAGCGCTACTCAGACCGACACTTCCAACCACCATATGGCGGCGGAGTGGAAGTTCCAGAGCACCAACACCATGAGCTGCCATGGCGATGAGCAGCCTCAGCACTGCGTCTCCGACCATCCGAACGGATTCGAATGGTGCATCAACGCGCCGGCGGTCGATGGCAACGGGACCGTCTATAATAACAGCGAGGACGGGCGCCTTTACGCGCTGCCGCAAGGCCACACGGGTGTCTGGAACGACCATTCCCTCGGCCCTCCGGCGACTCACTTCTTCACCAACCTGGCGCTGGGGGCGGCCTATACACCGCTCTCGATCGATGCGCAGGGCCGCATCTTCACCCAGAACGACGGCCACCTGTTTGTGGTCGGAAATTGAGCCGCGTAGCCATCGCCACCGCGAGCGGGCGGCCGGAAGTTGTATCGCGCCGAGCGTCCGATCCGGCTGACGCAATCTGATAGCCTTTCGCTTGGCACGTGAGGGGTAGCGGTCGCATTCGCTACCCCTTTTTGCAGGAGTAAGAGGCACTTGCAAAGCGGCTTGGAGGAAAAGCGACGAGGCCCGCTGAAACATCGATATCTCCCTCAGGTGTTTCTTGACTTGCGCTGCCGAACGCAGCAAAAGTCGCTTCGTCGAAGCAGGTCTCTACTGGCCTGAGGATCGGCATTTGAAGTGGCAGGCCTCACAGGCCTGGGGGGAAGTATTCACCAGACGTAAGACAACTCAATCGGGGGTTCTCATGAAACACATCCATCGTATGAAACACATCACAGTTGCGTTCTCGGGGGTTATCCTCGGGGCGAGCGTGCTGTGCAACCAAGCGTTCGCACAGATTAATTGGCCCCAGTGGGGTCAGAATTCGCAGCATGACGGCTTCGTGACCACGGTGGGTCAGGACGCCACATCGATACTGGCCGACATCGTCTACGATCCTTTCACAGCGGCAGAGGAACGGGATGCTGGCGGGACCCTTCTGGTCCACTACCAGGTGCCCTTGATCCATCAGAACGATGTTTTCATGGAGTTCAAGACGGGCCGCTTTATCGAGTGCAGCCCGCCGGGATCCGGGAACCCGCCACCGGGCGAGACAGACTGCGGCCAATCCGCCTGGAACAGCCAGATTTGGAACCAGGCGAGACTGCACTGGGAGGGCGGCAACTTGGTGGAGAAGTGGAGGTTCCAAAGCGACTGGAAGGCGGTGCGCATCGAACTCGCCCAGTGGGAACCTGTGTACCACGCGGTGCTAGCGAACGGCTTCGTTTACGACCCGGGGTTTGGCGGCACTGTTTTCAAGCTCGACCAGGGGGACGGTACGGTCGTTTCGCGCATCAATCCCTTTGGTACTATTGATGCCAATACCTTCGTGGCCGGCCCGCTCAGCGCCGACGATGCCGGCAATATCTACTACAACGCCATCAAATTCACCGATCAGACGATCAATGTGTACCCCGGTCTGGTCAACAGCTGGCTGGTCAAAATCGCGCCCGACGACACGGTCAGCATGGTCAGCTATCCGGCGCTGCTCTCCTCGGTGAACCCCCCGACGGTCTGCGAGAGATCATTCAGTGTCGCAACCCTTCCGTGGCCCCCGAGCCCGGGGTCAAATCCGCGCACAGGTGCCTGTGGCGCCCAGCGGCCGGGCCTGAACATCGCTCCCGCGATCGGGCCCGACGGCACCATCTACACAGCCAGTAGGGGCCATGGGGATCTCGCCTTATTTGGCGCCGCCGGTGACCGCGCCTCTTACGTAGTAGCAGTGAACCCTAATTTGACACTCAAATGGGCGAGTTCGCTCCAGCACACGCTCAACGACGGCTGCGGCGTCCTGCTTCCGATCGCATCCTCGCCGACTCCCGAGAAGGGCAAGTGCCGCAACGGCGCCAACGTCGGCGTTGATCCTTCGACCAATCGGCGGGGCTCAGGACGAATCCTGGACGCAGGGACGTCGTCACCGGTCGTGCTGCCCGACGGAAACATCTATTTCGGTGCCTACACCCGCTACAACATTGCGCGTGGCCACGCTTACAAGCTCCGCGGCTCTGATGGTGCCATCTTGGCGACCTATGACTTTGGTTGGGACGACACCCAGGCGGTGTTCCAGCACGACGGCACCTACTCGATCGTGATGAAAGACAATCACTACGATGAGGAGGCGGGCTTCTACTGCAACTCGAGTCCGGCCTTCCCGGTGAGCGAGGTCGTTTGCGCGTTCACCGGTATCCCGGCCGGGCCGTTCTACATCACTCAGGTGAACTCCAACCTCGTGCCGGAGTGGAAGTTCCTAAGCACTGAGACCCGCAACTGCCACCGCAATCCCGACGGGTCCATCACCTGCGTCAACGACGGTCAGCACCCGCACGGCTTCGAATGGTGCATCAATGCGCCGGCCGTCGACGGCAATGGAAACGTCTACGTCGAGAGCGAGGACGGCAACGTCTACGTGCTCGGGCAGGGGAATACTGGCGTCTTCACCACGCCTAACTTCAAGTTCTTCACGAATCTTGCGGTCGGCGCCGCCTATACCCCCTTCTCGATTGATCCGACGGGCCGGCTCTACGCCCAGAACAATGGTCACCTCTTCGTGTTGGGCCAAAACTAAGAGGGCAGAAGGTCCACAGTTCTAGGTTGAAGGATCGAGGGTAGCGGGATGTTGCCGCTACCCTTTTTTCTTGTGCCTTCGGTAGTGCCGACGCGCCTTGGCGCGATTGCCACACCGCTCCATTGAGCACCAGCGGCGAGTGGCGTTCCTCGACGAGTCGAGGAACATCCAGCCGCATTCGGGGTCGCCGCAATTGCGAACCCATTCGCGGCGGTCGGAAGTGAGCAAATCGGCAGCATCCCAAAGCACCGGCCAGAGGGGGCGCTCCAGCAGGAACGCCTTCTCTTCGTTCGCCCAGTGATACTCGTTGCCTCTCGCTACGATCGCTGCTCGTGCCGGGGCACGCCGCAACATCTGATTGAGCCAGGCGAGATCGCCGGACTGTCGCTGCCTGGACTGCTCGAAGACTCTCGCAATCGCTTCCCGGAGGGCTCTTGCCACCTCCAGCACGCGCGCCGCCTGCTTCAGGTGGCGACGCGCCTCAGCCACAAGCCGCCGCGACTCCGTCTTGCCCAATGCCCCGGCTTGCAGTGACCAGTAAACGAGCTCCTCGTAGCTCGTCAGCCCATCCGTGTTGCCCGGCCTCCCCCGCCAATCGACCGTGTTGACGAGGTCCAAACACAGGCTGTTTCCGATCAGTGGAGGTGGGTTATTTGCGTACGAGCTTTGGCTGGGTTCAGGCACGGAACCGGAGCATACCGGTGAGCAAATCCCGGGCACAACTTAAACTCTAACTGGCTAGGGGGTTGACAGATGGCGGGTCCGCCCGTCATCCTCATTGTCTAACCGACTTGGTAGTTAGAAACGGGAGAGGCACCCATGACCCATGCGCTGAGCGCCGAACTATTTGCCCTGGATCGGAACATCCGCTACGTCGCCGTCAATCAGGAGGGCCGCCTGATCGAGATGGCGCAGAATCCCCGGTTGCCAAGCCACAATCCGGTGGAGACCGATCGGATGGAGGAGCTGATCGTTAATCCCGTGGCGATCGAGCTGACCCGCCGCCGCGGCGATCTCGACCTTCAGGGCTTACGGTTTCTACTGATCCGGTACGGGATTCAATTCCAGCTCGTTCTGCC
>WNFG01005311.1_pt1 | contig 10832 bp, 8 predicted proteins | sample 5400431 | NCBI WGS metagenome assembly WNFG01 (sample SAMN13153346, study PRJNA577476) | soil metagenome | isolation source: 120 cm saprolite under Douglas fir tree site 2 hole 3 replicate 2 | place: USA:California | collected 2015-04-18
CGCGCACGCGCGCACGCGATCAGCGCCGAGACCCGCGAAAAGCTGAGCGCGGCATCCGAGATCGAGCGCAAGGGGCTGGAAGAGCGGCTGTCGCACAAACTCGCCGAGGCCGAAAAGACCATCGCGGCGACGCGCGAGGGGGCGATGAAGAACGTCCGCGGTATTGCCGCGGAGGCCGCCGCCGCGATCGTACAGCAACTGACCGGCGTGCAGCCGGACGGCAAGTCCGTGCGTAGCGCCGTTGACGCGTCCTTGAAGGGATAACGCCGATGTTCTCCGAGCCGGAATTCTGGGTCGCCGTTGCCTTCGTCATCCTGATGGGTGTATTCGCCTACTTCGGCGTCCACCGCACGGTGCTCAAGACGCTGGATCATCGCCGCGACCGCATCAAGGCCGAACTCGACGACGCGCGCCGCCTCAAGGAAGAGGCCGCCAAGTTGCTCGCGGAGTACAGGGCCCGTCACGCCAGCGCGGAACGCGAGGCGCAAGACATCATCGAAGCGGCGAAGGCCGAAGCCGAGCGGATCGCGTCCGAAGCCAGGGCCAAGATGGAAGATTTTGTCGTGCGGCGTACCAAGACCGCCGAGAGCAAGATCGCGCTGGCCGAAGCCCAGGCGCTGGCCGACGTCCGTGCGGCGGCGGCCGACGCCGCGGTTACGGCGGCGTCCACCATCCTGTCGCAATCGGTGAAAGGCCCGATCGCCGACGACCTCCTGGCCAAGGGCATTGCGGAAGTTCGCGAAAAGCTGAACTGACGAACCATCGCCATTTCCGCCGTCATCCTGAGGAGCGCGCTCTTGCGCGCGTCTCGAAGGATGGGCTGCTAGCACCAATCCTCTCATCCTTCGAGGCTCGCCGCACCTCCAGCGATGAGCGCAATTGCGCTCACGCGGGGATGACGTCGCCTACTTCTTCTTGCGCGCAACCGGCTTCGGCTCCGGCTTCAGCGCCTGCGGATCAAAGCCGATATAGAAGATGTAGGAGTCGCCGGTCGCCCCGGGCGGCACCGGATACACCACGTCCTCCGCCACCAGACTGAACGGTTCGCTGCCGGCTTCCGACATCGACACCGTGGTCAGGAAGACCTTGGTGGCGATCGTCTTTTCCTGCACGCCGCCCTGCACCACGGCGACACGAAGCGGAATCTCGACCGTCGGCGGATTTCCGGCCGGGCCGGCAATGACGCGGCCCTGAATGCCGATTCGCGCCGTGATCTGGTCGCCGGTTCGCGTACAGTCGCGCGCGGTGCGCGTGATCGTCGCCTGATAGCGCAGATCGTTGCCGACCGGCTGCTTGCCGGGCGCCGCCACCGCATAGGTGGACGCGCCGGCGCGAATGCTGACCGGGGGACAGGTCAGGTCGCTCTCGCCTTCGGGCGCCGACGGCGGAGCCCCCTGGGCGGGTTCTTCCGGCTTTCCGCCGAAAAGGCTCTTGAAGCGATCGCCGAGCGACTGCGAGGACGCCGGCGAGGCAAACATGCTGCAACTCATTGCGAATGAGACCGCGGCCAATATCGCGATCTTGCGACGCCTGCTCGACCGAGCAGCCCTCATGACACGTTCGTCACCCATCGATGTCCCTGGTATCCTGCGCTATCTGCCCCGCGCGCGTTATAGCAGCGCAATGGCGGCGAACCCAAGGCGCATGTCACGATCTCGAAACCCGGATCAGCCGCGAAAATCCTCATGCAGCAGGCCGAACAGCAGGTGGTCCTGCCAGACGCCATTGATGCAGAGATAGCGACGCGCCAGACCCTCGCGGCTGAAGCCGCATTTCTCCAGCACCCGGATCGAGGGCGCATTGGAGGGAATGCAGGCGGCCTCGATGCGGTGAAGATTGAGTTCGCCGAACAGCGAGGGCAGCAGCACGCGCAGCGCCGACGTCATGTAGCCGCGATGCGCATGCGGTTCCCCGACCCAGTACCCGATCGTGCCGGCCTGCACGATGCCGCGGCGGACGTTGGCCAGCGTGACGCCGCCGATCATCGCACCGTCTGATTCGCGAAACACGATGAACGGATAGGATCTGTCGGCGGCGATGTCTTCGGCATAGCGGCGCAACCGCCGCCGGAAGCCGGAGCGGGAAAGATCGTCGGACGGCCAGATCGGCTCCCACGGCGTCAGGTATTCCCGGCTATGTTCACGCAAATGCGCCCACTGCAGAAAATCGGACATCTGCGGCGCGCGCAGCAGCAGGCCATGGCCGCGCGGGGCAAGTGCAGCCGGTCCGCTGGATGGAAGCCGAAACAGGGCCATATCTGATACTCCCGGTACCCGAAACCCGATTTAATGCGCGACCGCCTTCAATGCAGGCGGCCCTTGACCTTCGCCCGGGTCAATCCTTCCGCAAAAGCCACCGCCGTGTCCAGACCCCTTCCGCTGCCAAGGGCCACCACCGCCGGGCGGCTGCGCGACAATAGCCCCCGCGCGGCGTTCCGCGTCGATTCCACGCTGACGGCATCGATCCTGGCGACCAGCTCCTCCACCGTCAGAGGGCGCCCATAGGCCAGCACGTGACGCGCCAGCTGTTCGGCGCGCGAACTGCAGCTTTCCAGTGCCATCAGGAGCCCCGCCTTCATCTGCGCCTTGGCGCGCGCGACCTCGGCTTCGGTCAATGTCTCGACGGCGTCGTTGATGACGTCGACGATCACCTCCATCATCTCAGGCGCATCGCCGGGGTCGGTGCCGGTATAGAGCCCGAAAAAGCCGGTGTCGGTATAGGGCGCATGGAAGGTGTAGATCGAGTAGCACAGCCCGCGCTTTTCGCGCACTTCCTGAAACAGCCGCGACGACATCCCGCCGCCGAGCGTATTGGTGAAAACCTGCAAGGAGAACAGCGACAGATCGGTTTGCGGCACCCCCTCCAGCGCCAGCGTCAGATGCGCCTGCTCGAGTTCGCGATGCACCACGCGGGAGCCGCCCTTGCCGAACATCGCGGCTTGCGGCTTTGGCGCGGGCGTACCGTCGAAGCTCGAGAACCGCTGCGTCACTTCCGCCACGACCCGCTTGTGATCGACCGCGCCGGCCGCCGCCACTACCATGTCCGGACCGCGATAATGCGTCGAAAGGTAGCCGCGCAGCGTATCGCGGTTAAAACCCTTCAAGGTTTTCGCCGTCCCCAGCAGGGAGCGCCCCATCGGCTGGTCCGGGTAACACAGCTCGTTGAGATGTTCGAACACCACGTCGTCGGGCGTATCCTGCGCTGCACCAATCTCCTGCACGATGACGCTCTTTTCGCGCTCCAGCTCATCCGGCACGAACGAGGGATTGGCGAGAATGTCGGAGAGCACGTCGAGCGCCAGCGGCACGTCGGCCTTCATCACCCGCGCATAATAGGCCGTGGTCTCGGTGGAGGTGCCGGCGTTGAGGTCGCCGCCGACCGCCTCGATTTCCTCGACGATTTCGCGTGACGAGCGCCGCGTGGTGCCCTTGAACGCCATATGTTCGAGCAGGTGCGAGATGCCGTGCTCGTTCGGCTTTTCGTCGCGGCCGCCGACGCCGGCCCACACCCCGAGCGCCGCGGTTTCGAGATGCGGCATGGTATCGGTGATGACGGTGAGGCCGGAAGCCAGCTTGGTAACATCGACGCTCATCCGGCAACTCCTTGCTTCGCGGCGCGGCTGACCGAGCGCACGAACTGTTCGACTTCAACCTGATCGTTCTTCATGACTTTGATGTGCTCCGGCTTGCTCATCAGACCCTCGAGCCAGACCGGCAATTGCGGGCGCACGCCGCAGGCGGCCTCCACCGCATCGGGGAATTTGGCGGCATGCGCGGTCGACAGCACGATGTTGGGAATCCTCGAATCCGAGGTGTCGCGATCGGCCACCGCCAGTGCGACCGCGGTATGCGGATCGACGAGATCGCCGGCCTCGCGCCAGGCAGCACGAATCGCGGCGCTGGCTTCGGTCTCATCCGCCCGCCCGGCGTCGAATTCCTCGCGGATCGCGGCCAGCGTCGCGTCGGGCAGCACGAATCGTCCGGACTGTTTCAGCGACGCCATCAGCCTGCGAACGGTGGCCGCGTCGCGGCGGCTCGCCTCGAACAACAGCCGCTCGAAATTCGACGAGACCTGGATATCCATCGAGGGGGATCCGGTGGCGTAAACCTCGCGCACTTCGTAGATGCCGGTCTTGAGCGTCCGCGGCAGGATATCGTTGATATTGGCGGCGATCCGCAGCCACCGGACGGGTAAGCCCATCCGCTTGGCGACGTAGCCCGCGAAGATGTCGCCGAAATTCCCGGTCGGCACGGTGAAATCCACCGTCCGCGCCGGGGCGCCGAGCGCGACCGCTGACGTAAAATAATACACGACCTGCGCCACGATGCGCGCCCAGTTGATCGAATTGACGCCCGACAGCGAGACCGCGTCGCGAAAGCTGTGATGATTGAACAGCCCCTTCACGATCGCCTGACAATCATCGAAAGTGCCTTCGACGGCGAGCGCGTGAACGTTGCTCGCGCCTGTCGTCGTCATCATCCGCCGCTGCACGTCGGAGATGCGGCCGTGCGGAAACAGCACGATCAGATCGACATTGTCGAGACCCGCGAACGCATCGACCGCGGCGCCGCCGGTATCGCCCGAGGTCGCGACCACGATGGTGGTGCGCTGCGCGCGCTTCGCCAGCACGTGATCCATCAGCCGCGAGATCAGCTGCATCGCCACGTCCTTGAAAGCCAGGGTCGGGCCGTGAAACAGTTCCAGCACGAATTGATTGGGCCCGATCTGGCGGAGCGGAACCACCGCGGGATGGCGGAAGGTGGCATAGGCCTCGTTCGCCATGCGGCCGAGATCGGCGTCGGAGATTTCGCCACCGACGAACGGGCGGATCACATCGACGGCAACTTCCCAATACGGCCGGCCGAAAAATCCGGCGATGGCGTCAGGTGAAAGCTGGGGCCAGGTTTCAGGCACGTAGAGGCCGCCGTCGCGGGCGAGCCCCGTCAGCATCACATCGCAGAAACCTAGTGTGGGGGCCTCCCCCCGGGTCGAAATGTACCGCGTCAAACCGCCCTCCAAAGGCCTCAGCTTGCAGCCAACCCTTTGATATTGATAATGGATTTACGCCGCCCGTCGGCGAAGTCGCTGGGCACCATAAAGCGTTTTCCGGACAATGGGAAATGCCACAATGGCGAAAAGATCTGGACGTTTGGGACGCCTTCACTCTTCCACACGCGCCAATTAAGGGTGTGGCTCCGCGATCCCGCGGCGCCATGCGCCCGGGTTATGTGTGAACGTTTCACGCCCGAAGGAAATGAGGGCGCAGGGAAAGCCGGGTGCTCGCCGCACCCGCAGCCTCGCGTGCGAAATTTAAGTGAAGCACACGAGCGTAGTCACCGAGGGTCCACCGGAATAACCCGGCCTTCCCTGCGCGATGGTTTTACGGCTTATTTCGTGCTCTCCCCGGTGAGCGAATTCGTCTTGTCACCGTCGTCAGCAGATTAAGGTTTTGCCGGACCCGGTCGGGCCGACTTGCCTCCGCGAACTTGACACCAGCAACGGGTGCCAGGACCACACGGCTTTGCCGTCCGCTAAAGCGCCGATCGTCTCGCGCGCCGCAAAATCGCTCACGAGGTTCATCTCGCCCTGCGATTGCCATTGCACGCCTGGCGCTCTCGCGTCCACCGCATCCCGTCCCGCGTTCGTGACGACGCGCGATCCGCCCCTCTGTGGAACGAGACGGCGAGGGATATAGAAGTGATTTGGGTCAGACGCGAAGGGAAATATTTTTGCAAGCGGGGCTGGACAGCCAAATGACTGATTTGCCCGTCAGGCAAAATCAGTGCTGGGCGCAAAGGTGCGCCACGGGCCTCTGAAAATGTCTGCTAAGCGGGGCAGACCGGAAGTCACCAGACGGCAGTCAAAAGGCGCTTTTGACCCACAACGGACCTGGGGCTTGATCTTCGTTTAAGACCAATTGGGTGCCATTTGTCGTTCGCCGCCGACCTTAAGGTGATAGGCTGAGACAACCCGAATTCACCAATTATCGACTGCCGCATTGCGATGAGATTGAGGGGGACATCATGATTGACGAAAAGAAACTTCAGCAATTCCTGGGAAAGATGATAGGCGATCTGGGCGCTGCGATGAGCGTGCCGTTGGTGCGGATCGGTGTACGCCTTGGTCTCTACAAGGCAATGGACGGGGCCGGGCCGATGACCAGCGCAGAGTTTGCCACGAAGGCAAACATCTCCGAACGCTATGCCCGCGAATGGCTCGCGCAAAACGCGGCCTCTGGTTATCTGACTTACGACCCGGCCGGCCGACGATTCGAGTTGCCGCTGGAACAAGCGATGGTATTCGCGAACGACGAAAGCCCGTTCTTCATGGCTGGTGGATTTGACGCTGTCGCGGCTCTGCATCAGACGCAACCGTTGATCGAAGAGGCATTCAAGTCCGGCGGCGGCGTCGATTGGGGCGATCATGCCGGGTGCCTGTTCTGCGCCATCGGCGCGATGCTGCGACCGCGCTATTCCGCAAATATCGTCCAAAACTGGCTGCCGGCTCTGGATGGCGTCGTAGCCAAGCTGGAACGAGGTGCCAAGGTCGCCGATATCGGCTGCGGCACCGGCAATTCGACCTTCATCATGGCCAGGGCATTCCCAAACTCAACCTTTGTCGGTTACGACTTCCACGAGCCATCGATTGAGCACGCCACCGCCCATGCGCGCCAGAGTAGCGGTGCAGGCAACATCCGATTCGAGGTGGCCAAGGCAAAGGATTTTCCCGCCAAGGATCTCGACCTGGTGACATGCTTCGACGTGCTGCACGATCTCGGCGATCCGGTGGGGGCCGCAGCCCACATCCACCGTTCGCTTAAGCCCGACGGGATCTGGATGCTGATGGAGCCGCTCGCGGGCGACGCGACGGAAGACAACCTCGGGCCGGTCGGACGCGTCGCCTATGCGTTTTCGACCATGGCTTGCGTACCGGTGTCCCTATCGCAGGAGGTGGGTATGGCGCTGGGCGCCCAGGCCGGACAGGCGAAACTGACCGATGTAATCAAGGCAGGCGGCTTCAGTCAGGTCCGTCGCGCCGCGGAAACGCCGGTGAACATGATTCTCGAAGCGCGGCACTGAGCCTGTTCAACGATCACCTTAACCGCCACATGTCTTGTCATGGCACCTTTCGGACGTGAGCGGTCAAGCTAACGATGTCGGCTCGTCGAGGTAAAGCGGACATCGCCGTTCTGCGCGCTGAATCGCTTCGTTACAGAATGCCCGGCATTGACCCGATATATGAATCTGCGCCGATCACTACCGTACGTCTCTTGGGCCGGGGCATGCGTCGAGGCGTTCGATGGTGCCCGCCGGTGCGCCCAGCGGGCACCTTTTACGATCTAATTGCTCTTGCGCGGATCGTCGGCCGGATTAACGTAGATGATGCTCTGCGGCCCCATCCCATGCAGCTGGACGATGGTGTCCTCGGTGAACCAAGCATAATGCTGCATACCTTTTGGTGCGCGGGCAAACCCCCCGGCCTTAAGAGCATCTCCCTTTTTCTCATCAAGCTTGTCACCCATTCCGATGTTAAATGTCCCTGAGATGACGGTGATATTTTCATCATTCGGATGAGTATGCGGCGGAACTTTGTATCCAGCAGGCACCTTCAGACGAACGACATAGAGCCCTTCCATCGACGGATCGCCGCTTAGAACGGCAATTTGCGCGCCTTTCGGGAAGGCGGGCGGGGCAGCACCCCATTTCAAATTATCCGGAGAAACGACGACATGCTCATCAGCCGCCGTTGCGGGGAGAGGCAGCACGCCTATCAAGAACAGCCCACTTATTAGAGAGATACGATTCACGGAAATCCTCCCACTATCAGCCGACATTCCCCAGATGATCGGGGATGGGATGAAGGCTAACATTTTGTCAGTAAGCGCGGAAGCAAAAAGCGGTCATGAACAACAGCGCAGACTTTGCCATGACCTCAGATAAATGCGTCGGCGAACCGTCTGTTCATGGCACGTTTGAGACATGCCGATTGACCCTAAGAATGTCCGCTGATCGGGGATGACCGGAAGTGAGCAGCGCACGGTCGAAGTGACCCGATTGACCCATCTCGGAAGCAGAGTGCGCACCGCAATGTATGGTGCCACTCAGTGCGCGGACCTTGGCTTTAAGATGCCACAATGGCAGGCTGGCAGCGAGCGGCATTCACTCTGCTAAGCCTGCTCTGGTGGCACCAAGGGACGCCCTCGGATGCCCTCGATGGTTCATATGCTCCCAGCGGGCTTCGGCGCTGCGACCGTGCCGCAGTCGACCCAGAAAATCCGTGCCCAAGGCGTTGCATATCTACCCGTAAATAGAGAGGGGCCTTAAATAGAGGGGGCTTAGGGTTCCGATCAGCCTTGGGATGATCATTCCCCGGCGGTTTGCAATTTCGTGGCGGCGGAAGCGAAACAGTGCGGCTCGCGAGGGATTGGCACAGACCCAACATGATAAGGACGACAGCGGGATGACTGCCAGTCGATGGATAGCGGCAAGTTTGACCGCCGTTACCGCGGTTCTTTCTGTGTGCCTTTACGCGGTTGTCGCCGCACAAGCTGTGAGTGAAGACGTCGGCATCGATCCACCGCCCGCGCTGGCGCCGGGACAGGCACCGCCGCTGCCGAAATCGGGCCCCTTGGCCCAGCCGCGGTCACAAGATCAGGTGGGCTTTCCCTCGGCGCTGACCGCATCGGTGATCCTCCCGGGCAGCCCGCTCACGCCCGCCACGGTCGCGCTGGGCGAGAAGCTGTTCTTCGACAGTCGGCTCTCAGGTGACGGCACAGTCGCCTGCGCAACGTGCCACGATCCGGCACGCGCTTTCACCGACGGCAGGCCCACGTCGGTCGGCATCCACGGCCGTATCAGTCAGCGCAACGCGCCAACCGTCTTGAACGCGCTCTATAATAAGACGCAGTTTTGGGACGGCCGAGTCAATACGCTCGAGCAACAGGCGGCGCTGCCGATCACGAACTCGTTCGAGATGGGCTCGGCCAGTATCGGCGACGCAGTCTCCAAAGTTGCCGGTGATGAGGACTACCAAAAGCAATTCATGCAGGCGTTCGGTCGTGGCGTGAACGAGCAGGACATGTTGCGCGCTATTGCCACTTATGAGCGGACGCTCGTTTCGTTCGACTCTCCTTTCGATCATTTCACCGCGGGAGACAAGAACGCCATCAGCGACTCAGCCAAACGCGGCTGGGAACTGTTCAACACCAAGGCCCGCTGCAACTTGTGCCATGCTTTGACGGACAAACAGCGGGATGTCACAGTCTTCACTGATAACGATTTTCATAACATCGGCATCGGAATTATCCGCCATCACGTCGTCCCCTTGGCGCGGCAGGCAGAACGCGATCTGGCGCAGGGAAATCTGCAGGCTATCGACGCCGCCGCTATCGAGAGTGAGATATCGGCGCTCGGGCGCTTCCTCATTACGAAAAAGCAGAACAATCTTGCTTCCTTCAAGACGCCGGACGTGCGAAATATCCTTGTGACCGGGCCTTACTTCCACGATGGGTCGATGCAAACGCTGTGGGATATCGTGGATCACTACAACAAGGGTGACGGGGTGACTGACCCGTGGCTCGATGAGGATATGCAGCCGCTGGCGCTGACTGAGCCCGAGATCGATGATCTGGTGGCGTTTCTCGCATCGCTGACAAGTCCGCAATACAAGGAGCTCGGCGACAAGGAGTATGCCCGGCAACTCGCTCTCTCCAAAGTGAGTCGCCCGCAGCGGGATACGGCACGGGCTTTCGGCCCGAAGCCCCCGCGGCCAACGCCGCCTCCGTTCTGATCGCCGCGCTTTGAAATTGATGTAACTTTTGCGATCCCCCTTGAGCCAAAAACACGTCCACCCAAAAACTCCGATGGTCGGCAGCTTGTTCTTTGCTGCGGTGCATGACTCCGGTTATGGCACCTTTGAGACATGCCGACGGACTCTGAAATGTCTGCTAAGCGGGGCAGACCGGAAGTCACCCGCCGACGATCAAACGGCGCTTTTGACCCATAAAAAGTGCGGGGCCCGTTCAGCCCCGCACTTACCTCGGATTCTTAGCTTTTCGAGAGCGCCTTTTCATCTACATCCCAGATACTCATCTTGCGGGTCTCGGGCATCAGGAATAGCGAGAGCACGAGGCACACCGCAGGAACTGCGATCGGATAGATCAACGCATAGGCGAGACTACCCGTCGCCGTGTAAGCCGCCGTGGTGATGAATGGCACCAACCCGCCACCCCAGCCGTTGCCAATCATATACGGCATGGATACCGACGTGTAGCGGATCCTGCTGGGGAAAAATTCAGCGAGGAACGCGCCGATCGGCCCGTAGACCATCCCGACATAGGCGACCAGAATAGCGACAATCAAAATCGCAATCGGGATGTTGATATTGCCCGGCTGCGTGACCGCCCCGAGCCACGTATACAGCGGATAGTAGGTAACCGCGGCCAGAAAGAATCCGCCGAGGATCACCGGCTTGCGGCCGATGATGTCAGACAGCCAACCGAACAAGATCAGTGTCGGGGTCCCGATGACCAGACCGGCTCCCACGATGAGGGAGCTGGTGAGGGTGTCCACCTTCGAAACGGTTTGCAGGTAGAACAGCGCCCAGAACTGGCTTGAGTACCAGACCACGCCCTCACCCAAGACCACGATGGTGGCGATCACCACGTATTTGAGATTTTGGGGATTGAGGAAGGCCTCGCGCCAGGGATTCTTGCTGGTGTGCCCCTTGGCCTTGATCTCCGCGTAGACTGGCGACTCCTCAAAGTTGGCCCGCATGTACATGGTGACGAACACCAGCAGGAAAGAGAACAGGAACGGAATCCGCCACGCCCA
>WNFG01005312.1_pt1 | contig 10831 bp, 9 predicted proteins | sample 5400431 | NCBI WGS metagenome assembly WNFG01 (sample SAMN13153346, study PRJNA577476) | soil metagenome | isolation source: 120 cm saprolite under Douglas fir tree site 2 hole 3 replicate 2 | place: USA:California | collected 2015-04-18
TCAACGGGTCCATGGCGCCGTACCCCTTCGTGGGAACCCTGCCGCAAGTTGTACGCCAGATATCTAAAAGCCGAGTAAAATTGAATGATGAAACCCGCTAGTCTGGGCGAGGTATTTCTCGGGTCAGAATGGTTAACAGAACGGAAAACAAGACCACCAAAGATACTTATGGCCACAAAGTTGGGTTGCAGCTCTGCTTCATCATTGCCGGACTTGACCCGGCGCTGATGATGCGCCGCCGATCGAACATTGGCGGGCCCCTTTGCTCGCTTGCTGCAGGCAAACTCCAGCGGCCGACGAGGCTTGTCACGCCACAACTATTTCACGAGGTGAATGGCGACGCCGGCCCACCGGCGCCCATCTCGATCTGATCAACCGCGAGCGCCACCAGTTCCGAATCAAGACCGGTTTCTATCTCTGAGCGGGCGTGCGAGACGACTCAATAGGTCAGCTTGACCCCATACGTGGTTTGGGGCGGGGGCGCCACATTCAGGTTACGCGGATTCTGATTGGTGACGCTGACGTAGGCGCTACCTTGCGTCCAAGCCTTGTCGGCCACGATGGCCATGGTGGGCGAATTGGCATTCACCACCGCATTGCCGAATACCCACCAGTTCTGGGTTGGAACATAGGCGACGCCGTCGAAGGTCAGTTTGGCATTGCCGCCCTGGCCGCTGCTGCTGCCGCCGATCGAGTCCCAAAGCCCTCGCGAGTTGGCATCGTTGCGGTCCTGCATGAACTGCATGTTCATATAGATGCCGGAAGTCGGAGAGGTCAGCGTCACGCTGGAGTCTCCCCAAATCTGCAGCGCGGCGCCCGTACCGGTGAACGCGATCAACACCTCGTTGCCGGTCACGACCGAGCTGGCGTCGGTCCAGAACGGGCCGTCCTTCATGACATAGACGCCCGGCTGCAGGGTGACATGCGTGCTGTTGCCGAAGACGTGGATCCCGCCGCAATAGGTGCCGGGCGGGAGCGGGGTATCGTTGCTGATATCCAAGCCCTTGCCATTGCCGTTGTACTTGCCGGTGCACGGGGTCGAGCTCGGGAACGGGGTCGAGGCATAAGGATCGGCAACTTGGGACGAGCCGTCGACGGGGGTCGGTGAGAAAGCGTCGCCCTTGTGTCCGCCAGCCACGCTGAACTTCTTGGCCGTCGCAGTCGGCTGGCCTTCCGACGACATGCCGGATTTGCTGTCGGTATTGGCCTGGACCGCGCAGGTCGCCGTGAACGTCGCCTTGCTGCCGTTGATGTCGAACGAGCCGTTCTCGAGCCCGTTCAACCCGAGCACGCAGATGGGGGTCGTCAGCTTCGTGGCCGCGGCTTTCACCGTGACCGGGATGGTCTTGGGGCCGATCAGACCGCTGAACGGGTTCACCACGGAACCGGAGGCCGTTCCGGAAACCGTAGGGTCGGCCAGAGTGAAATTGGCCGCGATCGTCGTCGCCTCCGTGTTCACGAACTTGCTGGTGTTGCCGGCGAATACGTCGTTCGCGATCGTAAGCGGATTCGAGCCGCCGATGGTGTCGAGTGCGCCGGCGCCGGCGAGAACCGCGGCATCGAGAGCCGCTTGCATGTTGCTGCGGACCGCATTCACGGTCGAATAGGAGATCGCGACGCCGACCGCGCCCGCCGTCAGCGGCAGCGTGATCGCGGCGATGATGGCGATGTTGCCGCTCTCGCTGGCTCGGAAGCGACCGAGCAGATCGAGGGCGGCGCCGCCCAGAAACAGCCACGCCCGGCGCTGCCCGATCGAGGCAACGCGGCTGTGGTTTCCGATGATCGATCGAATGTGGTTCGACATGGCGATAGCCCGTAGCTGGTTGGCTTTTCCCGACTGTACGAAGCTAATTCTATCGCTGCCGATTTAATCAAATGCTATGCAATCTTTCGACATAGAGCACGATGGATTCAGCATCGTTTAACCCTAATCCTGCCGCCGCGCGGTCCCCGTCATGCATTTGAGATGCGCAGCATTGAAAAAACATCAACCAATTCGCCGCAAATTTCCAAAATCTTTTTTGCTCTCGTCAAAACATCCGGCCGTATGCTCGCAACTCGAAAACCGGCTTTGCGGAGATCCAGTCATGTTCGGTCGAGCGGCGGCCCTTCGCCTCATCTGTCGAGCTGCACAGCATCGGTATCCGGCGCCGATCGAGCGCTACACGCCGAAATATACTTTTCACGGCCCGCAAGACCCGGCTTCCTCGGTCGCCCAGGAGTCGCGGAATATTTGGGCGATCGCGGCCGCATTCATTATTGCGATGATCGGGGCTCGGCGTATCGGTCGGTCTGCGAAATGATGCGTTCGGTTAACGAGGTGCGAACCGAAGCCCCAGCATGTTGAGTTGCATCTTACGAAAAAAGAACGGTTTACCTGCTAGCGTCCCCAACGACAAGACGTGCCGCGCTGCAATAGATTGGAAACTCCGATTCGGGCGTGACGGGCAATGGCGGTCGCAAACCATATCAGGCTCGGATTGGCAGCCTCGCCGCCGTGCGAGGCGTACCGGCCGCGGGTTGCAAATCCGGCGCTCGGCGCTGGCATCCCATTCCTGACGCAAGGCGATGCCCGCCTGATCCCGATCACCGGGTTCATCGCGGCGGCGGCGGTCGTGGGCTTCGCGACCAACCTCTCGATGCATCTGCTCAATCTTCGCATGCAGGCGATGGGTCTCTCGGGGTTCGAGATCGGAACCAGTGTGGCGATTCAAGCCCTGGGAATCACCGTCGCGGCTCCGGCCACCAAACACGTCATCGGATTTTGCGGCGTTCGGGCCGCCATCCTGGCCGGCGCGCTGCTGTCGAGCATGGCCTTGATCGCCTTCATTTCTCTCAGCGAGCTCGCGATCTGGAACGCCGTGCGCTTCGTGTTCGGAGCGGGGCTTGCGCTGCTGTTCACCGCGAGCGAGTCCCTCATCATCTCGCGCGCGGATGCCGGCAACCGCGGACGGATCGTAGGATGGTATGCGACTGCGCTCGCCGCCGGCACCGCCGCCGGCCCGCTGCTGGTGACCATGATCGGCATCCAGGGCTCGACCCCGCTGCTCTGGGGTTCCCTGCTGTTCTGGCTCGCTACCGGGCCGATCGTCGCCTGCCTGAAACGGGGTGAGGAGCTGGCGCCCGTCGTTCGCAGCTCCACCTTCACCACGCTGCGCTTCGCGCCCATCGCGTTCGTGTCCGCTTTCGTGTTCGGCGTCGCCGACAACGGCGGGATGGCGATGCTGTCGGTCTACAGCGTGCTGAGCGGCTACGATTACATGCATGCCGTGGTGCTGGCGGTATTCGCCACCATCGGGGCGATCGTGCTGCAAGTTCCGCTGGGGTTTTCGGCATCCAGAGGCGACCCCCGACCACTCCTGCTGCTGTGCGGCATCGGCTCGATCTTCCTGCTGGCGCTCCTGCCGGCGATCATGAGCGTGAAGCCGGTTGCGTTCGGCGTCGCGTTCGGCCTCGGGGGGCTGTTGGAAGGGCTCTACACCATCGGCCTGATCTCTATCGTGAAATCCTACCGTGGCGTCGGCATCTCCACGGCCAATGGCTATTTCGTATCGATGTGCGGTCTCGGCGAGCTGACGGGACCTTTGGCGACCGGGTTGAGCATGGAATACTTCGGCGCGCCGGGTTTCGTGCTCAGCCTGATCCTGACGCTTGCGGTCTATGTTTTGCTGATCGTCATCAGCAAACGGCCGATCACGGTCGCGCCTTGACGTTTTTCATCTGATTTTGGCCGCTAGAGGGAACCGGTCGGCCGCTCGACGATTGATAACCTGCCGTGCTCCTTGCTTGAACTTGCTCCGGTAAGCCATGCGGCTGGCGGGCGGCTCGTTTGCGAGGGGCGGACCGAGGTGCTGGCCATGGGCATCGGGCCCCTGTCGAAACCTTCCCAGCGAACATCGCCTGCCGTGGATCTGGAAGCGCTGCGGATCGGCGCCGCGATCGAACATATCAAGGCACACGGAAATCTCGACGGCTTTCCTGCCAGGCGCGGCGAGCGCCTCGCGTTGGTTACCACCGCGGGCAAACATGGCCTCCTGGTGTGGAACCGTAGCCGCGGAAGGTACGAGCTGACGAACCGTGGCCACCGGCGCGTGCGCGCGCTGCGGCGAGCCGGTCGCAACGCTTTGCGGGCCCGGCAGGGCGGCGCTGTGCGCTCGGGGATCAATGCCGTCGTGACCGCCGCGGGTACCGTGGTGGTCGTAGGCGCCGCATTCCTTGCGTTCCATCCCGCCGGCTCGACCGATTCGGCGCCCCTGCGCGAACCAGGCGCTTATTTCACGAGCGGCACAGCGGTGCCCGCGGGCGCGCAGGCGGCGCAAGGGGTGGAACTTCAGGCCGACGTCCAGCCGAGAACCGTCACAGCCGAAACGGTCCCCGATTCGAGGCAAGTCTTTTCCATGCAAGTTTCTGCGGTGCCTCCGAGCGGCCGCGCCGACGCCTCGGATCCAAATGCCGGCGCCCAAGGCGGCGAAACGGTGCGGTCCCCGGCAGCCGCCGCCTCGAGCGAACCCGAGATCGCCACCGGCGCTGCCGTCCCCGCCGAAAAATCCTCTGCCAACGATCGCGATCGGCCGGAGACGAGCAAGCTGGCGCACAAGCACAAGCGAAGCGGCCGGAGGGGGCGCGATGGGAACGAGGAGCCCAAACCGGTTGGCCAGGGATATGCGTATGCCCCGTATGGAGGTACCCCGACCCATCGACAATGGTCCGCCCCGCCTTGGTGGTTCCGCTGACCACGCCGGCCATGCTCAATGCAGGCTCGGTCCTTTGAGGAACCGGTTGCGATCACCGGAGGGCACGCGCACTTCGAAAGTGCGCCCATCGCGGTAAATCAGCAGCGGTACCTCGACCTCGGCGTGGCCGAGCGACCAGATCCGGCGAAACAGGCCGGCAAGCTCGCTCACCTCGGTGCCCGCGACCGCGAGCACGATGTCGCCGGCCCGCAAGCCGGCGCGCTCCGCCGGTCCGCGATTGGCAAGGCCGACGATGACGATCTTGTCCTCGATCTCGGTGGCGTAAAGTCCGAGCCACGGCCGCGGCGGGTGATTGGGCCGACCTAACGTGAGGAGGTCGTCCAGGATCGGCTGGAGCAGATCGACCGGCACGATCATGTTGAGGTGATCGGGCGACGCCCGCTCGGAGCCTTGCTGGATTTGCAGCGATCCGACACCTAAAAGGTCGCCGCCGGGGCCGATCAGGGCCGTACCACCCCAATTGGGATGCACCGGCGAAGTGAAGATCGCCTCGTCGAGCACATATTCCCAATTTCCGGCAAATTCCTGCTTGGCGATGATGCGCGCTGCCACCGAGTGCTGCCGTCCGCCGGCCCCGGCCACGACGACGCGCTCGCCGACCGGCGCCGCGCTCGCTCGCCCCAGTGCCAGCACGGGCAGGTCGAGGTGCCCCAGCGCCTGCACCAATCCGAAGCCAGTCTCCTGGTCGTAGGCGAGCACATGTCCGGGAACCACTTTGCCTTCGTTCGTGGTGAGCCAGATCGATTCGGCTTCCATGATCAGGTAACCGATGGTCAGCGCCACGGTTTCGCGGATCAACACCGCGTTGCCGCCGCGCTCGGTGCCGAGCGTTTCCGCGGTGAATGCGTCGGCGGGAATGATCGAGTGCAGGCTCACCACCGAGGCGAGCGCCCGGTCGAGATCGTAATCGTAGTCCTCCGGCTTCGGCTGCACGGCGGGGGATACTTTCGAGCCGCCCACGGATGCCATCGAACGAACTCCGCTTGCGTCGAGGATGCCGCTGGAGACGAACACCCTGGATTTACGTGCCGTAACCGAGACTGCCAGGCAAGGGTCCGGATTTGCGTCAACTCACCACGGGGAGCGCGCGCACCTCATAGCCGTGCCGCATCGAGCGGCCGCGGACCGGGTCCTCGAGCTCCATCTCGAAGCGGCTCGCCGGCCGGATGCCCCCGATGGCGCTCAGCGTTCCGCAGAACATGAGCGTGCCGGGCTCGGGCTCGCCGTCCTGCCACCGTGCCAGGAGATCCGCGGGCGTGCGCATCGCTCCAAGCGGTCCCTCCTGATAGAGCACGCGTTTGCCCGCGATCGTCGCGAACGAACGCAGCATCAGCCGGTCCCAGCGATCGGCAATCTCGTCAAGTCGCCACAGCACCCGTCCGACCACTTTGGCGCAGAGTTGCTTGGAAAGCGCAATCCCCAAGGTCTCCGCCTTGCGATCGGTGTGGTCGGAGCCCAACCCGATGCACAGGCCGTCCGGCAGCGCCAGGAGGACCGGCTCGGCCTCGCCGGACGTATCCGGGCCCAGCACTTCGATCGAGTCGGCCTGCGTGAGGTTCGACACGCTGATGCGATAGAACACGGGAACCGTGGAGGGCCGCGGCACGCCGATCGCCGCGAGCTCCTCGATGTGATGCCGCAGCGCCGCTTCGTCACGGCCAGTCCATCCCGCCACGACCAGCGTGTGGATCGCCGTCTCGACCCGGTCGGATCCGCCGTCGATATATCGCTCGAAGCTCAGCATGAGGGTCCCGCGAAGGTGATGGGCGAAAAGGCTCGCCCCGCGTCAGTCTAGAGGATCGGGTCGGCCGAGGTCCACGCGCGATGAAAGCTAGCGGTTCGATCCCCCACCCGTTCGCTCGCGCAAGGTGTAGCCGGCAGCCCGCAGGCGCGCGATGAAATCCGCAAAATCCCCGGCGCGTTCCAGAATCTCGCGCAGCCTGGGCTCCTCCTCGGGAGCATGGGCCGCGGCGCTGAGGAAGGGATGCGACATGGGTTCCCGCCCCGGCGGCGGGAGCGCGGCGCTGAGGAGAGGACCGGGCTCGTTGCTGACCGTCAGCACCAGCCGGTCGCCCTTGAAGATCTCGTAGACCCGGATCTTGGCTGCCTCGGATTGTGCGAATGCCGGCGCGGCACGCGAGCCGAGAACTGCCGCCCAGCCCAACAGAACGGCGAGCTGCCGCCGTGTCATATCATGCCAATTCCGGTAACTTCCGGCTCATCATGCCGGTCCACGATCTTATCCCTATCCATGCAAGGCGTGAATGGCCGGGGACAAACCCGGCCATCACCAGAGGGCCGCGCGCGAGCGCGTCCTTAAAGCAGGAACCGCATCTCGTTATCCCAGCAGCACACAGCCGCGCGCCAATTGCGTCACCGGCAGCGGGCCGCCGCGCGGATCGGAACGGTGCACGACCGTGGAAGGTTCGTAGCGGGGGAGATGCGCGATTCCCATTCTGGCCAATCCCTCGACGTAATCGTCAGCCCCTGTCGTCGCTTTCACGCCCGCGGCATCCGCGGGGCTCTGGTGCCACGAACCGACCGTCCCGAGCGCGAACGCTGCCGTGATCCCGATCGCGGCGGATGCAAGGACAGCGGGCAAGAAGGCGACGTAGACGGGCCAGTCGTCGGCGAGACGGTTCCCGATACGTCGACCAGGGGAACCGCCATGTCTACGCTTTGGCACTTTCCGGACCATGACGAATCCTCCTTCCTGGAGTGTCACCATCATGGTCCGTTCGATCCGGCACGTGCGTGAACCAGCTCACAAGCGCGGTGCGGAGAAGGTGCGTCAAATTGCAACGATCAGGGCGAGAATGCCGAACGGGACGCACGCAGCGCGGTACGTATGTCCTGGGCCTTGCAAAATGCCGCTCAGGACGGCGGGCGCGGTGCTTCGAGCGCGTCGGCAAGATCGTAGGTCGAGAGCAGCTGCTCGATCATGCCGGTGGCGCCGTCCCAGTCGAAGGTGCGGAAGCTGTGGCCGGTGGTGACGAAGCGCGCGCCCGCGTAGAACATCTCGTATTGGGTGTGGCGCGAGCCGAATTCCGAGCCGATGGCGTCCCACGCCGCTTTGAGGAATTTCACCTTGCGCTCCGGGCTCATCGACGGCGAGCGCTGGGTCTTGTCGATGATGGCTCTCAGCTCCGGATTGGCGAAGTCCCATACCGAGGAGGGCAGCATGATCAGCGCGCCGCCGGCGAGCTCGCGCAACAGATTCATCAGCTGCGGGTAGAGCTCCTGGGTCAGCACCTGGGCGGAATACATATAGTGCCGGTTGGGCAGGTAATATTCGCCCCATTTGTTGCCCGCCGCCTCCATCCCGGCCAGCATCGCATCGACCATGCCGGCGTGCGCGGCCAGGTAGCCGAGCTGCTCGCGCACTGGCGGCATGTTGACGGTGCCGATCGATTCGGTAATCCGGCGCGCGAGCCCGATCAGGAACTTGATCTTCACCGAGAGCCGGACCTGCGCCTGATAGTTCTGATAGACGTGGCCGGCGGTGTCGTGGAATTGGGCGCGGCACATGTCGACGTCGCGATGAACGAAGAGGCGGTCCCAAGGCACCTTGACGTCGTCGAAATAGATCAGCGCGTCGTTCTCGTCGAAGCGCGAGGACAGCGGGTTGTCGTAGACGGATTTCGCCGCGGCTTCGTAGGATTTGCGCGAGAGCACGCGCAAGCCTTTGGCGTTCATCGGCAGCGCGCACGAGAACGCCAGGTCCTCTTCGCCCGGCTTGAGCGGCTGCAAGTTCGCTACGAACACTTCGTTGGCGAGGATGGCGCTGGTGCCCAGCATCTTCGCGCCGCGCAGCGTGATCCCGGCGCTATCTTCGTCGACGATGCGGGCGACCAGATCCGGCACCTGGTCGCCCCAGTCTTTGGAGCGATCCGCCTGCGGGTTGACGATGACATAGGTGAGATAGAGGTCGTTGCGGCTGATGTAATCGAAATAGCCCGCGAGCGCCTTGGCGCGGTCCTCGCCGTGCCGACGAAACACCTCGAGCCCCATGCGCTGGCCGACGAACGAGGAGGCGAGATGGTCGGGCGAGCGGCCCAGGAACCCGTAAGAGACTCCCGCCCATGCCTGCATGGCTTTGCGGCGCAGCAGCATCTGGTCGTAATCGCGGGGCATCTGCCAGGAGCGGTTGATGCGGCGGTTGGCGCCGTCGGGCACGAAGGTCATCAGCTCGATGTTCTCCGGACGGGCCTGAAAATCGTAGAGCAGGCCGGCCGATCGCACCGCGTTCCGAAACGCCGGATGCGTCGTCACGTCTTCGACGCGCTCACCGTCGAGATAGACCGCGCGTCCGTCCTGGAGCGACTGGATGTGGTCGGCGCCGGTCTTGCAGATACTCATACTTGGCTCCATGGCGGCCTCGATGGCCGCGGGTGCAATGCTTTATAGTGCGAGCCGGCGCCGAGCGCATCCTTCGGGACGCGCGGGAACGTCGACCGCCGCAGCAGGCGGGTTGCGATGATCGACGAATGCGGGCGTTCCTTCCCGGCGGCCTGCCGCACCCATTGTCGATCACGGCGGCGAGCGCTGCGGCTGGCAGGTCGAACGGCGGAAGCGTATCATTGGTCGCCCGCGCCGACGAGGTGATCGAATGAAGATACATCGCCTTCTCCCCGTCATCGCCGCCGCGCTCCTTTTCGCGCTCCCCTTGCAGGCGCAGACCGGCAAGCTCTACCGCGTCGGCTTCCTGAGTCCGGGAGGCTTCGCGCCGGACACGAACCCCGGCAGGCTGACGGAAGAAATCGCGCGCCGGCTCGCGCAGAGCGGCTTCACCGCCGGCGCCAATCTCGAGCTGGTCAAACGCGGGGCGGAGGGGCATTACGAACGTCTCCCGGGCCTGGTGGCGGAGCTGGTGGCGGCGAAGGTCGATGTCATCGTCACCTTCAGCTATCCCGGCGCGGCAGCCGCGAAGGAAGGCACGAGCACGATTCCCACCGTGATCTTCGGCACCGGCGATCCGGTAAAGACGCATCTCGTCGCGAGCCTCAACCGGCCGGGCGGCAACGTCACCGGCATTTCCGACGTGGCCGCCGAGCTCGCGCCGAAGCGCCTTGAGTACCTGAAGGAGGCAGCCCCCAGGCTGCAGCGCGTGGCGATGCTGTGGAACGCCAAGGACCTCGGGATGACGATGCGCTACGAGGCCTCGGCGGCGGCGGCGAAGGAATTGGGCGTCACCGTCCAATCCTTGGGCGTGCGCGAGCCCGATGATTTCGGGGATGCGTTCCGGGCGATGGAGCGCGACCAGCCCGACGGCCTCTTGATGGTCGCCGATGCGCTCACCTTCCTCAATCGCAAGCGCGTCTTCGAGTTCGCCGCGGAGCACCGCTTGCCCGCGATCTATGAGGCGAGTGCCTTTGCCCGCGATGGCGGCCTCATGTCCTTTGGCCCCGACGAGACCGAAACCGCCGAGCGCGGCGCAAACCTCGTCCTGCGCATCTTGGAGGGCGAGAAGCCCGCCGATCTGCCGCTCGAGCAGCCGACGCGCTTCCGCCTCGTCATCAACCTCAAGACCGCGAATGGGCTCGACCTCACCATCCCCCAGTCGGTCCTGCTGCGTGCGGATGACGTGATCGAGTGACGAAATGCTCCCGCGTGTCCCGGACGAGCGAGCGGAGCGAGCGAAGATCCGGGATCCAGGAATGAGTTCGCGAAACGATCCTGTTACCCTGAGCGGACTGGAGCACCCGTCATGACGCTTCGCGAAGCAACGCTGGATCCCGGATCACGCGACGGCGCTTCGCGCCGCGCGGCCCGGGGAACGCAGGAAGCCGCTATTGGAGCAGCCGCAGCAGCGCCCGGCCCGCGCCGCTGTTGAGCTCCTTCTTGTCGAGCGTGCCGTCGCCGTCCTTGTCGGCGGCCTTGAAGCGTTTCTCGACCAGCGCATTGTATTCGTTCTTGTCGATGGTCTTGTCCTTGTCGGCGTCGGCCTCACGAATGCCTTTCGCGCTCAGCACCCCGCGAAGCTCCTGGCGGTCGAGGGTGCCGTCGTGATCGCGATCGAGCGCATCGAACTTGGCCGCCGCGGCCTTCTTGGCCTCGGCCAGATCGAGCGTGCCGTC